>ENA-UOOR01003080-UOOR01003080.1-fermentation-metagenome-genome-assembly--contig:-NODE-3080-length-15436-cov-3.516286_pt1 | contig 15436 bp, 12 predicted proteins | sample MGYA00245780_ERZ724029 | MGnify/ENA primary metagenome ERZ724029 (study PRJEB28704, sample SAMN03018315) | fermentation metagenome | biome: anthropogenic terrestrial biome; feature: soil; material... | reverse complement strand
AGTGTAACCAATGTCCGTATAAAGACCAATGCAAGCCAACGTTTAATAAAAATAAGACAGCACTTGTAATTTCATGGAAAAGTACTGAACGTGCAAAACAACAAAGGTACATGGAAAGTGAAGAATTCAAAGAACTATCAAAATTCCGAAACGGTGTTGAATCATTACCATCTATAATCAGAAGAAAATATAACGCTGATAAAATGCCTGTTAGAGGGAAACTGAAAACCAAGTTGTTTTTCGGATTCAAGGTAGCAGCACTCAACTTCCAAAAACTGTTAAACTTTGAAAACAGTTTAGATTCGTATACTCTAAAACCTGAATTATGTTAAAAGTAAGCAAGGATACATGTGACAATTTGCTTTAAAAACTCAATAATCACCATAATCATTGTTAGGAATTTATTTGTGTTAAATTTTCAAGGTACATAAACTTATTTTATTAAAATAAAAGTGTGTTTTGACACTATAATCATTGTATCGTGTTGATACAAAAAAATCAAATAAAATTCCTTTTAAAAAGATATTGCAATACTTGTTCAGTTGTAGTACAATTAAACACATTGTAATTAAACAAGTTTATGAAAACGTGGGCCGGCGGGAGCTCAGGGGAAAAGAAATTGCATGTGTTCCAATCGGAACGGGTCAACTGATATTAAAAAGGAAAAGTAACCGGGGATAGGCGGTACATATTCCTTTGTAAAATCATAATTATCAATAAAAGGAAGGAGTTTAAATGAGTACATTATTACTAAACAAGACAGATATTCAAAAACTTATTACCTATAAGGAGGTTGTTGAAGCTTGTGATAAAACCTTTAAAGGTTTTGGAGACAATACAACTTTGAATCCGCCAAAGGTTAATTTAAATCTTGGAGATTCATCACCATATCCTCCATATAATGCTTCAATGAATGCAATGCCTGCATACATCGGATGGCAGGATATGGCAGGTTTAAAATGGGCAGGGGGCTTTGGGGGCAAACGAATCGAAATGGGACTTCCTTTCATTAACGCCCTGATTCTGCTGTGCGAACCGGATGCAGGTAATTTTATTGCTGCAATGGATGGCACATATATAACAAATATGAGAACCGGAGGACAGACTGCTGCCACCCTGAAGTATTTGTTTAAGGACAAAAAAGATTTAAGTATAGGTCTTTACGGAGCAGGAACTCAAGGTCGTACACAGATAATGGCAATTTCAGAGGTGTTTGATATAAAAGAGCTTAAGGTATACGACATCGTAAATACGACTGCATATAAATATAAGGAAGAGATGAAAAGTTATGTAAACGGAGATATAGTAGTTTGCGAAAATCCTGAAGAAGCTGCTGATTGTGATGTAGTTATATCAGTAACACTTGCCAAGGACGGTTTCATAAAGCATGAATGGCTAAAGCCCGGTACTGTTTATTTTGCCATGGGCTCATACCAGGAATGTGATTATGATGTTATATTACAGGCAGATAAAATAATTGTAGATCACGTAGAACAGTGTCTACATCGAGGGGCATTACGGGAACTGGTTATTAAGGGCAAAATAACGGAGGAAAATATTTACTGTACTATCGGTGATTTGGCAATAGAAAGAAATAAGGTCGAAAATTTGAAAAATGAGAGAATTATCTGTGTTCCAATCGGTACAGGTGCTATGGATGTTGCTATTGCAGGGATAGTTTATAAAAAAGCTTTGTCTTTAAATATGGGTACCGAATTCTCATTTGACTTATAATAAACCCTGTAATTAAACATAATGATTAGGGTGTACATGATTAGTGTGTCAAAAATAAAAATATCATCACATAATAATATTATGATTAGGGTGTCATAAGTAAAATTTAGTTTTATTTATACAGCATGCTGAATAAAACAGCTCGTATACACAAGTTGATGTATAATTTTACTGTATTTTTGACACTTATAACATATTACAATTTTTAATAAAAAGGTATGCATAATAGTTAACAATATAAAATAAAGAGAGGTAGTTTTGATTATGGATGTGTCTTATTCGGCAGTTATTTTAATTATTATCAGCACAATTCTTGTTCTTGGCGGAACGAGTTTATTTTCAATTTATCTTGGTAAAAAATCAAAAGGCAGTGAGGACTGGGCAATCGGTAATCGGTCATTACCATTGTATGTAATTATCGGAACACAGTATGCTACGGCTATGGGCGGAGGAGTATTGGTTGCCCATGTAGGTCTCGGATACAGTAACGGTTGGGCAGTATTGTTTTATGGATTTTGTGCAATGGCAGGTTTCTTTCTTCTTGCAATAATGGCTAAATGGTTAAGAGAACAACACTTTACTACGGTTCCGGATGTAATTAAAAGAATTTACGGCGATAATAAGCTTCTGTTAAATATTACGGCAATTCTTTGCATAGTCGTACCTCTCGGGTGGACCTGTACACAACTGGTATCGTTCGGAAAGCTGTATTATGCCATAACAGGTATAAATTCCAATCTTCTGATGGTGCTTTTTGCAATAATAAGTCTTGCATTTGTACTCCCTGCAGGTTTGACATCAGTTGCTTGGACAGACTTTATTTTCGGTTGTCTTATGGTTATAGTATCTGTTATTTCTATAATATTTGCTACCAATATGGCGGGAGGCTGGTCAAATATAGTTGCATCAGTACCTGCCGAAATTGTTGAGTTACCCGGAGGAATGTTTTCGGTAGGGATGTATACAATTGCTTTATGGTTCCTTGCAATAGTTCCGGGGACTGTGACTAATCAAATGTATTATCAACGTATTTTTGCGGTTGATGAAGTAAAAAAGGCCAGAAAAAGCTTAATTATAAGTTCATTGGTAATATTTACTGCTGAAATTTACTCCGGTTTTTTAGGAATGGCAATAAGAACAATTAACCCTAATCTTCAGGGTGAGAATGCGGCAGGATGGTTTTTGACACAAGTTCCCGTATGGTTTCTTGCTGTTTATTCAGGCTTCCTTGTAGCTACTATCATGTCAACGATAGACAGTGCCGTGCAATCGGTAGCCGTAAGTTTGACCTATGATGTGTATTTAAAGAATACTAAATCTGATGTAAATGATAAGAAGATTGTTACAATGCAAAGACTTTTTTCGGTTGCTATAATAGCTCTTTCATTAACATTTTCAATAGCTTACCCGCAAGCTCTAAACTGGCTTGTTGCTACATACTCATATTCGGCTTCGGGTTTACTGTTTCCTATCTTCATAGGATATTTCTTGAAGGATAAAAAAGTGCTGACTGCAAAAGGTGCTATAGGAAGCATGTTGCTTGGTTTTGCGGGGTGTGCATTTGGTCAAATCACCAACGCATCGATTCCATATGTTGCTTACGGGTTAATCGGATCATTTTTCGGTTTATTCATTGTAAGCTATTTAACAAGGAATGACCTTAAAGAAGATATATAAAAAAACATTTTAAGATAAAAGAAATCGGAGTATTTTTGTATATATGTTAATTGCATGTTCGGAATCAGACTTATGCCAATTACGTAACAAATTTAGTATCTTTATACACATGTTAATTGCATGTGGTCGATTTACGGGAGTACACCATTTCATGGTAAAATAAATAATTATACTAAGAAAGCAATATAAAAGGTATAGATATTAAGGTAATGACAAGGTGTCAGATGTTAAAGATCAGATGGAAGGAGAATATAAAATGAATGAAAAGAAAAGGTGGGCAATAGTAGGAGCCGGAAACGGAGGTCAGGCTTTTGCGGCTTATCTTGGATTGCAGGGACTAGAAATATCCGTTTATGATGTTTTCCAAGATACTGTTGATAAACTTAATGAACTTGGCGGTGTTAATATTTCAGGTAACAGTAAGTTAACGGGTTTCGGGAAAATAGCATTTGCCGACACTGATATCGGGAAAGTAATAGATGGAGCAGAAGTAATTCTTGTTATTCTACCATCAATCTATCATAAGGAAGTTGCCGAAAAGATGGCACCTTACTTAAAAGACAATCAGACAGTAATAATAAATCCGATTGCACCGCTTGGTACAATAGAGTTTCGTAAAATACTGGATGACAACGGGTGTAAGTCAAATATAACATTAGCCGGTACTAATACGCTGCTTTTTGCCTGCAGATTAATTGAGCAAGGCAAAGTTCAAATCAGTGGTCAGAAAATAGAGCTTAGTATTGCAGCATATCCGAGTTCAAGAAATGAACAGGTAAAAAAGCTGACAAAAATGTATTTTCCGGAGTTTAAATATGTTTCAGATATTTTGGCTGTATCGTTTAACAATATGAATTATGAATTTCACCCGGGTCCTACACTGCTATATACTGCCATGATTGAGAGTAATATAGACTTTGAATATTATACGGATTTTGTGCCTAGTCAAGTTAAATTGATAGAAGCAATTGATAAGGAACGATTGGAGCTCTGTTCTGCTTATGGTATTGAAGCTGTAGATACGGCACAGTATTTCAGAGATTTGTACGGATATGAGGGTGAACTCCATAAAATGATAACTAATGCCGAATGCTATAAGGGAATAAAGGGACCTAAAAGCTTGAAGGTGAGATATTTGATGGAAGATGTTCCTTATGCACTTCGTGCCATTCAGACTCTTGCTAAAATAGCAGGCATTCAAACAACAGCTATCGATACTGTTGTTAACCTGTCCTACATTCTTTTGGGAGATGAATTGGATGAAGGACGAACTTTGGCTAATTTAGGTTTAAGTGAGAATACTACTGTGGATGATATTATTAACATGTGCAGGAACTAAATAATTCTGCCGAATATTTTACCCGGTGGTAAAAATAACAGCAATTTCGCTAATTATTAAGAGACAACCTCTAAAGCAGAGGTTGTCTCTTAATAATTTTATTATAATCCGGTGTTATAGTTTTACGCCATACTGACGCCAACTTTTGGACAATGGATTCCCGGGTTTTTTAACTTAAGTTCCGGAATATGAGTTCAACATTATCCGAGAAGGTCTTTAACTAAATGGCTTACTGACTGCATTTACTGATTTCTTCTCGGATAGTGTAACTTCTCGGATAACTTGAACTTTTGAGCATTTAAACAACGGTATATTCAATTTGGTGTGAATTGTAACCGAATATGCAAATATAAAAATATAAATAATAAATAATAACCAAACAATTTAATTTGAATATATACATGAAATCGGATATAATGTATTTATTATTAAATGTCGGGAGGAAATTCAATGTCAGTTTTAATAGAGAAGTGTGTTAAGTTAAAGAAAGCATCATATTTATTAGCGGATGCATCAACGAATTCGAAAAATAATGCATTACAATCAGTGGCTGAAAGCTTGAAAAAGAATACTGTATATATATTATCCGAAAACATGAAGGATGTGGAAGCTGCAAAAGCCGTGGGAACTAAGGACAGCCTTATCGACAGACTTAGACTGGATGAAGACAGAGTACAGGCAATAGTTGACAGTATAGATACAATCATTAAGTTGAAAGACCCTATTTGGAGAAGCAATGAGGTATGGACACTAGAAAACGGATTGACTGTAAGTAAAATGACTGTTCCGTTAGGGATAATCGGCATTATTTATGAATCAAGACCTAATGTAACGGTAGATGCATTTGCATTGACTTTAAAAAGCGGCAATTGTATTTTGCTGAGAGGCAGCTCATCTGCTGTTAATTCAAATATTGCACTGGTTAAATCTATTAAAGAAGGATTGAGAGCAAGCAGTATAAGCGAGGATGTAATCCAGCTTATTGAAGATACAGACAGAAGTATAGTGAAGGAAATGTTAACATTAAATGATTATCTTGATGTAATTATACCAAGAGGCGGTACAGAGCTAATTCGCTTCGTGGTGGATAATGCTACGGTTCCTACTATTGAAACAGGAATCGGCAACTGCCATGTATATGTGGATGAAACTGCTAAATTGCAGGATGCCGTAAATATAATCAGAAATGCTAAAGCGCAAAGACCCGGAGTATGTAATGCCTGCGAAACCATACTTGTTCATGAAGGAGTTGCATCTGAATTCTTACCTTTGATATATGATGCTTTAAGAGATGAGGTGGAGCTTAGAGGTTGCTCTGAAACAAGAAAGGTAATAGATGTTAAAGAAGCTGATGATTCAGACTGGTCAGAAGAATATCTTGATTATATTCTTGCAGTTAAAGTGGTATCAGATCTAGAGGAAGCCGTAAAACATATACAGAAATACGGCACAAATCATTCTGAAGCAATTGTTACGGAAAATTATACGAATGCCAATTATTTCTTAAGAAGGGTTGATGCAGCTGCAGTTTATGTAAATGCATCCACACGATTTACCGACGGCGGTGCATTTGGTTTTGGGGGGGAAATGGGAATAAGCACTCAGAAAATCCATGCAAGAGGACCTATGGGCTTAAATGAATTAGTAACAATAAAATACACGGTTGTCGGCAAGGGACAAATAAGAAAATAGGAGCGGGGACATGATATCGGAAGTAATGAAGAAGAGCAGAAAAATTGTAATTAAAATAGGAAGCAACACACTTTCAAATGAAGATGGCACGGTTAACCATGACTTTATAGAAGACTTATGCAAGCAGACATCCTCCCTGATCAGCGGAGGAAAACAAGTGGTTATCGTAACTTCAGGTGCCAGGATTTCAGGAGTCAGCAGAATTAATAAATGGTCCAGAAAAGAAGACTTAAACTATAAGCAGGCCCTTTGCGCCATTGGGCAGGTTGAATTGATGTCGGCATATAACAGTCATTTTTCGAGTCATGGAATATATATCGGACAGATTTTACTGACCAGAGAAGACTTCTTTGATAAGGACAGAACCTTAAACATCAGAAACACACTGTTTACTTTAGTGGATGAAGGCATAGTGCCGATCGTTAATGAGAATGATACCGTATGTGTGGAGCAAATAAAAATAGGTGACAATGATACCTTGGCAGCATATACTGCCAACCTGTGGAGTGCGGATTTATTAATATTATTAAGTGATATAGATGGTGTTTATGATAAGAATCCAAAGGAATATGCCGATGCCAAGTTAGTGGAGGAGATAAGGAATATTGATAAAGATTTGGAAAAAATTCAAATCGGAAAATCCGGCTCCTTCGGTACGGGGGGTATTGAAACTAAGATTGAAGCTGCCCGAATTGTAAATCAATACGGGACTCCGATGATATTAGCCAATGGAAAGCACAAGGATATCTTGGAGGCTCTTTATAAAGGCGAAACTAAAGCTACACTGTTCTTACCTGAATAACTCCGGTATTGACCGGCACCGGCATGTTTTTATAATAACCGACCCCCATGGTCAGAAGTCTGACACATGAGGGTCGGTAGATTTTATATATTTTTTACTGTAGACTTTTTTACTTCATATCCCAATTTGACGATTGCATCTTCGATATCTTTTATTGAAGTCTTATCGTCATCAAAATTCAACTTCACCTTGCTTGTGTTAAATGATACGTTTAAACTTTCCTTGTCTACTCCGGTTATAGATTTTACTGCACCTTCTATTTTCAGCATACATGATGGACAAGTCAGTGTTTCTAATTGAATGGTTGCTTTTTGCATTTTCATCTCTCCTTTTTTAATTATAATATTTTCTGAATAACCACATTTTTATTGTTATTGCTATGAATAAGCTGCGTGTCATTCTGAGAGCTTTCGCTAGCGTTCAGGATGACGATATTAACATATTATTTATCTATTGTAATATTTAATCCGCAAACGGGCATGCGGAGGTTTGTGCGTTATCCTCCAACCTTAGCAACATTAACAACAGCTAAGAGAGGAGGTGATAGTAATGGATTCCATACTGATTGTTCTAATTATTACCCTTGGCATACTTATGCTAACGGCAATGTGTACTCTACCTATCAAGGGAGCTACATACGTAAACAAATTTACAGTCAAGATATCTCGCATTCTTTCATTTGAGTTCGAGAAAAAGGAAAAACGTTCAGACAAAGCCCGACAGCAATCTGAACGCTAAACATTAACATCCCTATGTATCTCTAAAAACGCACCGTTAAGTCAAGATGTAAAAATCTTGGCTTTTCGTTTTTATCTAATATCATTATACCACAATACATGTATTTGTAAACACCTTTTTTTAAATACGACACTTCCTATCACGTTTTTTATTTATTATACGCGCTTTTTAAAGTTCTATACAATATATTATTCCAAAATACTAAAGTATATTCTAATTAACAAAAAACCACGCCAGTTTCTATAAAAAATCTCAAAAAAGCAACTTTTTAAAAACGCATAAAATATCGGGGCTTTTAAATCGATTTTAACAAAAGATATTTAAACCATTGATGTTTTGTATATCCCCCATTTTAACATACTCAAGGCTTTTTGAGATTAGCGACCTAAAATTAAATGGCACCCCCTTGTACTAATTTTCGGTTAACAAATACAACTTAAACAAAATGCCACCTAATTACGCTTAAACGGCAAGCGAAAATAACTAAATTCTATCATACAACCATACAACAAATCACCTTTTTTCTTACATAAAGACCAAAAAACCATATCAAAATATACATCATTGCTTCTAAGCAGCACCTCCCCACTCCCAAAGTCTCTGTGAACCTTTTGCCGGTACCGGCTCTGCCAACACTCTTACATTTGCCACTTCCCACGCATACCTACCCTTTGACCAGTTCCCGAATAATAACTCTGTCTCATCCGGACAATAAATGCCATTCTCTGTTTCGAGCCATCCTGGATCAGTACTTGCCATCCCTCTACCACCATGTAGCACTATTTTATGGCAATTTATAAGTTCGGCTGTCGCTATAACACAGCCTTTAGGAAACGCATCTTCATCCAATTCGCAAGCTTTAATTGCATCGCAAAACTGTTTTTTAGCCTTATAACTCGGATGATATTCATAATCGCTACAAGGAAACACCTCTCTATAAATACTTTTTAAACTTTTTGCTGCTGCATGTATAGCAATTGGTCCCCTATAATCAGTTTTCCAACTTCGTGTTTCAAACTTTTTTATTTGCATTACCCACAGCGTCGCCCATGGTTGCCATAACGTTATCGCCTTCATATTCTTATCCCCAATGACCGTGAGTTTTCATCAAATCAATTACTTGGCCTGCATACGACTCATCTGCATTTACTACTAAGTAATAATTGAACTTCTTGCCCTCGGCTTTTCTATTTTCATTGATTACAGCAAGAGCTAAATCTAACGCTGCACCTGTGTACTTATCCAAATACTTCAAATCATCCTTCTTTATTACTATAAATTTATCGCCTATCCCTTCTAAACCAGCCATCTCCTACCTCCTATCTAATCTCAACTGCCCTAACCTTCGTAATCTGATAATCGATAAAAACTTACGTTCTTGTTCTCTATTGTTATTATAATCATCGAAGAAACATCTTTACGGTTTCTTTTTAATCCTTTTTCACTTAAGTACCACAATTTTTATCAAAACTCTATTTATATCAAAATCACTCAATACCATACCCATTGTCGATTTTCCATATCTGTATTAATTTCCTTTAATTCTTCAATCGTCAATGACTAATTCTCGTCCTCTATACTTATAAAACATTCACAGCCGTCACCATTAATAATAAACCTTGTGTATATAGTAACACCCGTCTCTGTATAGCTCTCCTCCACCGACTCCAACTCCCTAAACCACGCTCTACATAACGTTTCATTTCTGCACATCTTACAGTTTTTTATTCTACCAGCCATCTCACACCTCTGACTTAAACGGATAAACAAGCTCATGCCCTACTATTTTGGCATACTCCTCCGTAGGACCAAGAGGCATATCAGGAAGACCGTCTGCAGCTACATAGAAACCCACACTATCCACATATTGCCTATCCGCCGGGCAATATGCACGATACACACCGTATCTAACTGTCATCACATCTGAACTTAAAATGCTTTCAATAATATGACCTTCAATGATTTCCTCGCCACCAACATCATCTTTTCCCGAATAGTTTAAAAACACCACGTCACTAAACTTTCTATCCACAGTAATCCTGACTTCATCACGTTCCAGCCACAATAAACAAGTTCCTCTAACCTTATCAATCTGACAGACTTCTTTAATGTCTTTATGTAACTTGTCAAACGCCATAAGCTTACACTTTTCAATATCCATTCATATCACCTCAATAACATTATAGCAATTCCTCTCTCCTTAAACAATACTACCCAAAATCATAAATCTCCTGCTCAAACTTTAAATATTCCCTCGTAACTATATGCTTAAAATAATCATGGCCATCTTTTGAATACATGTACATATAATCATAAGGCTTTTTCAACCCTTTACATACAGCATTTAAAAAAGCCTCATCAGGATCTCTTAACTGCAAGCTTGAAAAAACACTGCTTCCATCCACTTCCATTGCAAACCTCCCTCTTCTAACAGAACGTTAAATATTAAAAGGGCATAGATACATCTACACCCCCTTAACCTATATATATTTACTGAATTAAATTTATCCTGCCATCACCTAATGCAGAGCCGGATACTCGTAAAGACCTACCATCCCATCTCTCTTTTTCATTAAAGTCATAGACTGTAGCTCCCTTTTTACAATCAAGTTTAATGCTTATTTCCGTTCCTTCCATTAACCTTGCCACGGTAAAAAATTTTCCCTGCCATGTTGCATTACTACCACTTGTCGAAATTCTTGTAAGCGTAAGGTCTTGTTTCTTTATACCATTTTCATAAATGTGTGCATATACATTGTCAGGGCTTCCCTTGCTGTCTATTTGGAATGTTACATAGTAGCCTGCTTTATAATTAATTAAACTGCTTATCAACATATCTTTTGTATAAGGGTAAGTAACATTATAATGGTTTACTATATTTGTAATTCTGAAATTTAATAATCTTAAAGCGATTATATCAATCGGTACATCACTTGCTACTTCTTTTGTTATGGCTCCCGACTCACTACCGTAATTTGTTACCGCCTTAAACGCTAAATCATATGTGCCTGTTTCTGTTATACTTTCAGGAATTTGTATATTTCCTTCCCAATATACCGTTTCTCCGGCTGTATTTTTCTTAGTCATATCAACTGTCGTATTACTTAATGTAACAGAAACCGCCGTTACTTCTTTATTTGTAGTAGCATAAAGCTCAATCGTATCTCCTACAATTATTTCCGGATTGGTACTTGTAAAATTACCGACTATACTTAAATCCGGTACGATATAATAATTTTTAGTTACATATGTTGATAGTTCTGATCCTACTTCATACGGTGGAATCTTAGGCATATCAGTTACTTTCAGCGTAATCCTATATGCTCCCCAACCCAATCCCTGATTTGAAAAGCTTTTTTCAATACCCGCAAAAGGCTTCTCAGTCTCATAAGTTTTTACCGAGTCAAGATTAGCGCTACCAATGCCGCTTAACTTAGGTATTTTATAATTCTGTAAAGTCCACTCATACAAGAACCCTAAGTTATCAGCTCCATTAGAGTCCGAAACCTGAACATCATACTTAACAAACTCTTCAAAGAAAAATGTAGCCGCACTCGGTCTGTGCCTAAAAGTTTTAGAACCTGTAACTGAGACTGTCTCGGTTCTTGGAAACGACCAAGCTACATGGTCCCCTAATAAATTAAAATCAGCTGAGGGCGGATGATTAACAGGCACTACCTTAAATGTCTGCGTATAAATTTCCGATGTTGCTAAAGGGTCGCCCCATACTCCCGACGAATCGCTAACCTGTAAAGTTATTCTAAAGTCCCCTATTCCTGCAGACGCAATCTTATTATTTATAGTTGTTTGTGAATTAGCAGCTGTATACGTTCCAAGTAAAGAACCTTCCTTATATAATTTCCACTCCCAACGAACTATCTCATCTCCATTAGGATCATAAGAAGTATCTGTTATTCCTAAATTCGCTCCTTGTGCAATTACACGATTAGATAATGCAAACTGTGCTATAGGAGGCATTGCTTGACTTGTAATCAATACCACAGTATCATCAGACCAAACACCTACGCCATTCTCGCCGTCCATGTCCTGAACCCTTAATCGCACTAAATACTCTTCAGTATTATTTCCGGAAGTCAATTTCCCTGAAGTCCACGAACTGTCACCAACCCTCTTCCAAGACCACTCCCTATTTATAAGACCCATATCATCTCTATTTGTATGGTCTAAATCATAAGAAGTGTCAGTTAATGTTAAACCGAATGTACTTACACCTTTTGTCATGTCCATGGTAAATTGTGCTATCGGCTTTCTGTGAACATATATATTTAAAGGACCATTTTTCATCTGTGAATCTTTCCTATAATCATCAAACTTATCATTTGTACCTACAGGATTATCCTTTGTCCTATACTCTGTTACGAATCTTCCTATCTTATCGAAAGATGTTATAGCATTAGAAAGCCACAATCCGTCATAATCCACCTTACCTAAGTCATTTTGGAAGTAGTCATAATCATGAACATATCTCCAGTTCTCAAAATTCATCTGAGGGTCTTCTTCATAGTCATCATAGTATGTCTCATAGTTAACTTCCTCATTTAATAATATATATTGTGTTGTTGGCCTTGCTTGACTTCTTACTGTATTCAGTATCCAAACAGCTAAGTTTTGTAAAGCTGTATCCATGTTTGTATTATATATAAATGTACCTTTTCCATCATTGTCAGCTATAAAATTATTAACTTGCGCTCTATTTGTATTCGTACCAAGCTCTGCAAAATATAACTCATCACTCATCATTCTTGACAATACTACAGGATACTTAGGCGATGTAGGTTCTAACTCTGGCAATTTTGTATCAGATAAATTAATTACGAACTTAGAAGCATCTTGTCTCCAGGTAGGTTCCTTTAAAACCTCATCTAAAGTCTTGATTGATTGGGAAGAAACAGCTATATCGCTAAAATAAGCTCCATATTGATCCCATACATAAAAACCGTACGACCCCTTTTCGTGAGGATTATTAGTGTCTGTATAATCAAAACGCAAACTACCATCCCTGTAAACTTTAATGTTATTGCCCTCTAATTTAATATTAAAATCATGCTTCTGTCCTTTATAGAAGCTTGGAAATGAATTAGTATTAATAATCTGCCTTGTTCCGTTTACCACCTTTACTAAAACTTCTGTGTAGTTATATCGAACATTACCACAAGCACTATGATTATCCATGATATAAACAGAATAGTTTCTATCATCTTTTATTCGAAACATAAACCCAGCTTCACCATGACTAAAACTACTAGCGTCACTTCTAATTCCCCAAGTAAAATCTATTTCTGCACCTGCAGTTTTATATGCATCTGCCGAAGGATTAATATAACCCCTAGCTGGTCTATACCCTCCAGTCGCATAAAGCTGATTATCCGCTATTCGCCACCCTCCGCTTAAATCAGAAAAACTCCCTGAGAAATCTTGAGGTATTTGCACTGAACGCCAATCTCCTAAAATAGCTTCTGCGCCCTGCTCACTAGTAGATATTGTACTTGTCTCAATTGTTTCAATTCTTGTATCAATAAAATCAGCATTATTAGCCTCTAAATACATCTTTATATAATTATTTATCTTAGTATCCAATTCAAGTATCTTGTTTTTATCAACTTGTCCTACAGTAAATACAACGTCAACCTTATTTGATGGAGTTACTGTAAAATCTACATTAGGTGGCATATTATCAACTTCTATAACTTTAGTTACAACATTACTTCTCCTATCAACGTCAGTTACAAACTGTTCTATTGTATCTTGGCCGTATGTATCTTTAACATAAAACTCAAACTGATACTTACCAACATGAGAAACCTTAATAGCCACCCTCTTGTTAGTAAAATCTATCGTCATTGGACTGCTCCAAGTCTCATCCGCAAAACTGCCATCATTATCAGAATCAAAGCGATACCTCACCCTATGCAGCGCTTCCGTTAAAATATCACCATCATTTGAGCTTGATTGTAAGTTATAAACAACCAATTCAGCTCTCTTGCTATCATCAACATCTCTATAAGTCTTTTCAACAATATCAAAATCGATTATAGGCTTAGTGTCTTCTACAACTGTTATTATTTCTGTTTTTATAGGCGATTTCTTCCCGTAAACATTTGTTACCTGATACTTTATTTCATATCTTCCTTTTTCCTTGAACAGTAAATCCTCTTCTAAAGCATCATTCAATTTTAAAAATGTCGTAGAACTCACTATATCATTAGGTAATTGTCCTGAACCTGCAACAATCTTAACAACATTAGAATCCTGTCCATCCAAAGGAGTTACCTCCCAATAATCTTTTGAATGATCTATCTCATGAAGAGCAACGCCATAATAATCGTGACCATAACTACCACTACCACTTAACTGATATTTCCTGTTTTCTTTTGTGGTAAAAGGCGTCCCTCCGTAAGTCATAGCATCTTCAATGACTGCCTCCGGAAGAGGATAAATTCTTATAAAATCACTAAAGCTATAAGATTGTCCTACCTCGTCTGTAACAGTCGCTATTAGCTCATAATAACCACTGTCAAGAAACTTTATCGCACCGCCATTGTTGTCTAAATCATATTCAGTCCTTACATCTATATCATCATCTTCCATTACGTTTATATCAGATTCACTAGCTCTCTTAATCGACCAATCTACTTGCAAGGTACTAATTTCTTCATCTTTCAGCACCGTACTAATATCTATAACACTGTCTTCATTGTATACATTATTATAAGCATATTCCCACTCAGGGATACTAAATGATATATCAGGTACCCAGTTAACATAAAACTCTTGACTTGATATATTTTTTCTTCTATCTGAAGCAGTAACAAACTTTTCAATAGTAGGTTGTCCAAACTCTTCTGTAACTTCCAAATCTGCCTTAAAAGCTCCGCTTACTCCTTGTTGGAAGAATACATCAATAGCTGTGTCACCGACGTTATATGTGCCATATATTGCTTCATCTGAGAAATCTCCATCTTCGTCCATATCACGATAAATTACATATTTATATTTTGCTATAATATCATCATCTATAGAACGAGCATTTTGTCTTATGTCAACTGTTGTTTTAACAGGATTATCTTTAAAGTTTGGTGTCGCCCCCCCTACTGTAAATTCCGATATAGGGTCTAAATCTTTTGTAACTGTAATTACTTCTATTATTTCACTTGCAGCTATATTAGGATGTGTAGGGTTAGAATCTGAAAAATTATTATGCACCTTTAGATAAACTTCATATCTTCCGATTTCTTTAAATACTATATTTTTTTCTTCAAGGTTTGAAGTATCAGTATCAATTTTTATGCTTGTCGGGCTCTGACCGTCTAAAGGTGTTATCTTCCATATGTTTCTGCTTGTCTGTATCTGATCTGTTCTCGGGCTTAAACTGTCACGCATATGTAAAGTTACTTTTCTGTTTTCTTTTATTGCTCCTTCTGCGGTAATTCTCG
>ENA-UOOR01003077-UOOR01003077.1-fermentation-metagenome-genome-assembly--contig:-NODE-3077-length-15449-cov-6.595362_pt1 | contig 15449 bp, 15 predicted proteins | sample MGYA00245780_ERZ724029 | MGnify/ENA primary metagenome ERZ724029 (study PRJEB28704, sample SAMN03018315) | fermentation metagenome | biome: anthropogenic terrestrial biome; feature: soil; material... | reverse complement strand
AGCTTGCCCGCGCCGAAGGTGCACGGGGCCGGGTCCGTGGGAAGCTCGCCCGCGCCTGAGGTTCACGCGGCCAGGTCCGTGGGAAGGTCGCCCGCGCCCGAGGTGCACTCGGCCAGGTCCGCGGGAAGCTTGCCCGCGCCGAAGGTGCACGGGGCCGGGTCCGTGGGAAGCTCGCCCGCGCCTGAGGTTCACGCGGCCAGGTCCGTGGGAAGGTCGCCCGCGCCCGAGGTGCACTCGGCCAGGTCCGCGGGAAGCTTGCCCGCGCCGAAGGTGCACGGGGCCGGGTCCGTGGGAAGCTCGCCCGCGCTCGAGATGCACTCGGCCAGGTCCGCGGGAAGCTCGCCCGCGTTCGAGATGCACTCGGCCAGGTCGGAGGGAAGCTCGCCCGGGTTCGAGATGCACTCGGCCAAGTCCGCGGGAAGCTCGCCCGCGTTCGAGATGCATTCGGCCAGGTCGGCGGGAAGCTCGGCCGCGTCCGAGATGGACCCGGCCAGGTTGGCGGGAAGCTCGCCCGCACTCCAGATGCGCGCGGCCAGGCATGCGGGAACGTCGCCCGAGGCCAAGACGCGGGTGCCCAGGCAGGCGGGGACGCCGCAGCAGTTCTTGGCGAGGGCAGACAATCAATCGGGAATGCTGCACCACGGCCGGGTCGCCACCGACCGCGCGATGGGAATGACGTCCGCAGAGGAACGCATCTGGCCGGAAGAGCTTCGTCGGCCAACGGAATCGCGGAGTCGGCGGCTCGGGCCAGCAGCGACCGGCCTCGGGAAGACGAGCACGCGGGACAGAGCGAGCGCTGGTCTTCCGGCCGACCTTGAATGCCCGCGCGAAAGAGGCGGCGATGCTTCGAGCTTCAATGACGCTCGCCCCGCACCCTCTCGTCGCCTTTCTGGCTCTCACGCTTCGAGCGAGGCAACTTCTCCGGCAGGAGGCGTGGATGACTCAGCGGAGAACCCGGGCCAAGGCGACGAGACTCGCGCTGCTGGGAGCGTTCGCGCTCGCGGCGGCTGCCGGCTGCCAGAGCTACGACCGGCCGAACGCGCCCTTCCCCAACATCCAGGCCGCAGGCCTCGACGGCACGAACTGGGACAAGCAGGCGCTCGCCGGCAAGCCGTGGGTCATCAACCTCTGGGTCCCGCGGTGAAGCGACTGTGCCCGGGAGTTTCCCGGGCTCGAAGCGGTGCGCCGCAAGTACGAGCCCCAGGGCGTCGGGTTCCTGGCCCTCACGCTCGAACCGCGGGTCCACAAGGTGCGCGACGCAGTCGCCGAGCTGGGCATCGAGATGCCGGTCGCCATCGCGCAGGGCGCGGTGCTCGGGCCGCTGCGGGTCAATGCGGTGCCCTCGACGATCTTCGTGACGCCCGATGGCCGCATCGTCGCCGCGGCCAACGGCTACCGCAGCCCTGAGTTCTTCGAGGCGCGGGTCGAGGAGCTGATCGAGGCGTCGTCGAAGTAGACCTGCGAAGGACGGGACTACGAGCTTCAGTCTTGCCGGCGGGGACGGCTAACGACCGCCCCATTCGATCGCGACCTTTGCGCGCAGATTTCTCGTCGCTTTCATCCGCTACACGAAAAATTCTTATGCTGCATTCCACGCGACGACACAATTAGCAATCGCCAAAGAACCCAGAGCGCGGCGAGCGCGAGCACTTCTTCTTGGACCGCTGTCTATCCCTTTCTCTGATAGCAATTTGCCAGCCAGGCGACCGCCTATCAATCCCGTTCCAAGGAATGGACACTCCAACAATGAGGCGGGATTCCCGAATGACTAAGCTTGTCGTCCGCATCGCGGCAATCTACCAGACCTGAAAGGTTGCCCTTCCGCCAGATCTTTGGTTGCTGAATACTCGCCCGCGGTCTAGCTATCAGGTGCTCGGCATTCCGCTGGGCAAGTACAACGAGGACCTAGATGACAGCGTGCACGAAGATTCGTTCGCTCATCAAACAATTCTGCGACAGACATCCAAGCGACTTACCTGGACTGCTGAAAATCGATAGCAAAACTGAGTTTGATTTAATGGGCGTAACACCGGGCGAAGTCGGCGGCTACGTTGCGGGCCGGATTTTCGTGGAAGGACCTCGGGCGCTCTGCACCATCTACGGCCTTCCCCTCTTATGGGGCGCCGACGAGCTGGAGGTCGTGGGGAAGCGCGCGACGACGACGGAAGACCGGGAGCGCCTGGCACAGCAGGCAACACGCGAGTTCGCGGCCAGACCGACGACCGCGCAGGCGCGGCCCTCTCGTGCTGGGCCGATGACGCCAGTCCGGCTACGGGAATTGGCTTTGAGTCGCTCGCTGCGCTCACCGACAGGATCGGCGTCACTCTCTGTCGCGCCCGGGCTGTTCCCTCAAGGGTTCGAGGCGGTGAGCCGCAAGCACGAGCCCCAGGGTGTCGGCTTGCCCGCCGTGAGGCCGAAGCTCGCCATCGCGACAGGCAGAGTGCTCAAACCGCTGCCGGTCAACCGGCCGAAGTAGCTCTTGGACTGCAAGCGGCTCGCCGGCGGTCGGCAGCGTGCGGCGAGCTGCCGCCTACTCGCCCGGCGTGGCAGTCCGCGCAGCCTGCAGCAGCGGATACGAGTTGATCGGCCGGAAGTGCTCGGCGTCCCAGAGCCCGAGGTGCAGGTGCGTCGGCGAGCGGCGCGGCTCGGCGTTCTTTCCCGTCCGGCCGACGATGCCGAGGACCTGGCCCGCGGCGATCCTCTCGCCCGCCTTCACCGCCACCGACTCGAGGTGAGCGTAGTACGCAATCCAGCGGCGCGCGGGCAGGTACAGGAGCACGTAGTTGCCGCCCTTCGCCGGGTCGCCGGGCTGCCAGCCGTCGCGGGCGACGAGCACCAGCCCGTCCTCGACCGCGAGCGCCTCGAAAGGCTTGCCGTCCCTGTCGCGGCCGGTCGGATGGACGTCGCCGACGAAGAGGTCGTGCGCGGGGTGGCCGGGATACTTCGTCGCGAAGCACGGCAGGTGGCGCGCGCGCTGATAGCCGCTGCCGTTCGTCCCGCCGATCGACTTGGAGGGCTCGCTGCGCGCGACCGGAAAGACCCATCGCTCGGCCGGTTTCACGTTGCCAGCACACGCGTCGAGCGCGGCGACGCCGGCCGAGAGCAGCGCGAGCTCCTCGGGGTCGCACCACTCCTTCTCGCGAAGTCGCCAATCGGCTTCCGCCGCCGCCTGCAGGGCCTGCAGGTCGCACGCGGCGGGGGCGGGAGCCTCGCTCGCGTTCGAAGGCTGCTGGCCGCTCGAAGTCTCTTGCAGCGTGGCGTCCGCCTGCTCGCCCGCGTCGGGATTCGCCCCGACATCGGCCTGCCCGGCCGCCGATGCGGACAGTCCGAGCGCCGCTCCGAGAACCAGGCTGATCAGCGCTCGAGCGCGCGCCATCTCAGGACTCTCAGGGGCCGCTTGTCGTAGCCGCTCTCGGCGATCGGCTCTTCGACAGGCTCTGCCCAGCAGGTGTGGATCATGAGGTCGCTCGAGGTGAAGACGCCCAGCGGCTCCTCGTCGCGGGCGAAGGCGCCGACGTGACCTTTGAACAGCAGCAGGTCGCCGGGCCGGATGCCCTTGTCGCCGACGACGATCCGCTCGCCCTTCTCGTCGCGATAGACGCCCTCCTCGTCCGGCCCGGGCGACGAGGCGAGCTCGCGGGCGTACTTGGGAAGGGTCCAGGTCGAGGTATACGGCACCTCGTGGCCGAGCCGCCGCACGCCGTAGGTGACGAAGTCGGCGCAGTCCGAGCCGATGCGCCGCTCGGCCTGATGAATCGAATCGGGCGTGCCGGCCGAGCCCCAGATGTACGGCGTGTTGAAGAGCTCGGTCAGGTAGCCGAGGTAGCTGTCGTCGCGCCGGACGGTGACGCGCGCGACGGCCTCGCCGAGCCCTCCGCGATAGAGCTTCTCGCTGCCCGGCGAGCTGCCTCGCAGGCCATCGAGCGAGACCTCGACCTTGAAGGCCATCGTCCCCAGCCCGCCGCGGTCGCCGAAGATGCTCGCGCGCACGTCGGCGGGACAGGTCCACCGGTCGTCGCACGCGGGGATGGGCACGTCGCGGTACTCGATGGGCTCCCAATGGAAAGAGGGATCGGTGTTGGAGAGCGAGCGCTGGGCCGCCTCGACCTTGAACCAGCGCACCTTCGAGCTGCCGTCACGCGCGGTGTCGGGTAACCGAGCCTTGCGCGGGCGCTCGCCACGGGCCCAGACGACCCGCGGGGCGACCGCAACCAGGCCCGTCTTCGCGCTGCGCGCGGCGGCGATCAGAGTCACCGCGGTGCCTGAAACGACCGTCTTCTCCGTCGGGTCCGGAACCGCGTCGGCGACGGCCGAGAGAACGCGTACCTCGAGCCCCTCGGCGCGCGCGGTGGCGATGCCCGCAACGGCGAGCGCCGCTCCGACGAGACTCGGGGCGATGGCTTGAAGGGGACGCGGCAACTTCATCTCCCGAGGATTGTCGCCCCTCAAGCGACGCAGGCAACCTTTCTCCCGCGTTCCGCGCTTGCCCGACCTTCGACCCTACGGGCGAGCGGGAGTTCGGGCGGCCAGCGAGACGCCGGCGGTCCCAGAGCTCGCGCCCTGCTCGGCGGCCGGCGAGACGCCGGCGGTTCCAAAGCTCGCGCTCTGCTCGGCGGCGACCAGCGTCACCGCGGTACCCGAGACGACCCGCTTCTCCGTCGGGTCCGGCACCGCGTCGGCGACGGCCGAGAGGACGCGCACCTCGAGCCCCTCGGCGCGCGCGGCGGCGATGCCCGCAACGGCGAGCGCCGCCCCGACGAGACCCGGCGCGATGGCTTGGAGGGAGTGCGGCAACTTCATCTCCCGAGGATTCTCGCCCCTCGAGCGACGCAGGCAACCTTTCTCCCGCGGGTGAGGGACCCGCCAAGCCTTCGGCTGCGTGTGCGAGCGGGTATGAGCTCGGCTGCTGGCAAGCCCCTCGACAAGCTCGGGGCAAGCGGGAGACGGTCCGCGGCTCGGCGGGCCCCTTCGACCTCGCGCGGGCCCCTCGACCCCGAGGCTCCCGCTGGTCGCCTCTACGCTCGGGGTGACCGGGGGCGGGCGATTTCGCGACACCTCTTGAGCGCTGCCCTGAGTACACTCCGCGCCATGCCTCGCAACTATCGCGCCCTGCACATCTCGGCCTCCGACGGTTCGTTTCAGATCAAGCCTGTCGAGGACCCGCTCGTCGTCGGGGTCATCGACTACGCCTGGCGGCTCGGCGACGCGGGCCGCAAGCACACGGTCATCGGCTCGGGGCCGATCGCCGGCTCGTTCGTGCCCGGCTCCAACCGCCTCGTGGTCTGCGGACACTCGCCGCTGTGGGAGATGTTCTTCCCCTCGACGATGGGCGGCGCGGGGCTGCCGTGGGAGGGCATCGGCGCCAACTTCCTCGCCCTCTCCGGCAAGGCGCCTCAGCCCTGCGTGCTGCACGTCCTCAACCTGGGCGGCAAGCTGACCGTCGAGCTCGACCCGGTGGACCTCGACGCGGTCTGGGGCGGCTTCGCGGGCGAGATCGGCCTCTACGCGATGATGCACCACGCCTGGCGCAAGCACGGCGCCGAGTGCCACGCCGCGCGGGTGCTCGCGGTCGGCCCGGCGGCCGCCCGGACGCGCTCGGGCGCCATCTGCTCGGTCCCGGTGCGCAAGGGCGAGCTGACGCACGTGGACACCTGGGCCGGGCGCGGCGGGCTCGGCTCGCGGCTGTTGCAGGAGCACAACATCGCGGCCGTCGTCTACGGCGGCGACTACGAGGACGAGGACCTGACCGACCGCAAGATGGTCGACGGGATGTTCGACGAGCGCTTCGGCAAGCCGCTCCGGCTGGTCGATCTGGAGAAGACGACCAAGTACCGCTACGACCCCAGGTTCTCGACCGGCGGCACCTTCGGCTCGAACTACCACACGCTGCGCGAGCGGGTGCTCTCGTTCAACTACTCCTCGGTGCTGCTCTCGGACGAGGAGCGGCTTCAGATCCACGAGCGGCTCATCGCCCCGCACTACCTGCGGCAGTTCGACGAGGAGACGGTGGCAAAGAAGCAGAACGCCAACTGCGGCGAGCCCTGCGGTGCGGTCTGCAAGAAGATGAACGGCAAGTTCAAGAAGGACTACGAGCCCTACCAGGCGCTCGGGCCGCTCGTCGGCGTCTTCGATCAGCGCGCGGCCGAGGAGCTCAACCGCTTCTCGGACGCCTGCGGCTTCGACGCGATCCAGATCGGCGGCGAGGTCGCCTGGGTGATGGAGTGCCTGCGCGAGGGCTGGCTCGGCCAGGAGGAGACCGGCATCGAGGAGAAGCCGCGCTGGGACTACACGGCGCTCGAGCCGCAGGCCGACAGCGCGCACAACGCGAGGATCGCGCAGAGGGTCATCGGCTGGCTGCTCAACGATCCACGCGGCGCGCCGCTGCGAAAGGGCCTTCGCCACGCGGCCAAGGCGCTGGGCGGCGAGGCGATGCAGGCCGCGGTCTACAACGCGCGCGGCGAGGGCGACGGCTGCATGGTGCCCAACCAGTACTGGGTCTCGGGCATGTTCGCGCCAATGCCGATCCTCGGCCGCTACTACCTCGACTACGGCTACGAGTGGAAGCCGCCCTTCGAGATGGGCCGCTCGGGTGGCAAGCGCATGGGCCGCGAGCTGCTGCTGGACAACTACGGCATGTGCCGCTTCCACCGCGGCTGGGCCGAGTCGCTGCTGCCGGAGATCGTGGACCGCTTCCAGCAGGAGCAGGTCGACGCCGACGAGCACCACCGGCAGCTCGCGCTCGAGATCAACGCCCTGAACGACACGCGCCCCTGGGAGACCGAGCGCACCATCGACGTGGTGCACCAGTACCTCTGCAAGTTCCACCGCGACGGGCCGAAGAACGCGTTGCTCGACGCGTGGATAGACCGGTTCGCCAAGGACAAGCACGAGGCCGCCCTCGCCTACTGGCACGCGATGCGCGAGGGGCTCGAACAGGGGCTCAAGGAGCCGAGCAAGAAGGCGGCTTGAGAATGAGGATGGCGGGCGCGAGCAAGGATGGACGGCGGAGGTCCAGCTTTGCCGCCCTACGTCCGTAGTGGAGTTCGTCGCCGTGGTCGGTCGATTCCGTTCCACTCGCGCATGACGTAGGGCTCGGGGAGCGGGGAAAGGATGGACGGCGGAGCTCCAGCTCCGCCGCTTCAGGCCTGGCGGAAGGCGGTCGATTCCGTTTCTCCCGCGCTCGACCATGAAGCCGGCACTCTTCTCGAGCGCCTACTGACTTGCGAACGACCGACGGCTGGAGCCCCATCTACCGCGCTGGCGGAGCTGGAGCTCCGCCGTCCAATCCGCGCTCCGCCGTCCAATCCGCGCTCCGCCTTCCATCTGCGTGCTACGCCGAAAACGACCGGCAGGCCGCCTCGTACTCGCGCCACCAACCCTGAAGCGCGTCGAGGTCGTTGGCGCGGGGCTGGTCGCCGCCACCGGCGATCTTCAGGTAGCCGTGCAGCACCGGGCGGAAATGCGGGTGCGCGCATTTGTCGATGACCTCGACGGCCCGCCGTCTGGGCGAGCGCAGGTCGGTGATCTGCGCAAAGCCCTGCTCGGTCACCACGCACTTAATGTCGTGCTCGGTGTGGTCGATATGGCCGACGTACGGCATCACGCAGCTCACCGTGCGCCCGTCCCTGAGCTTTCGGACCGAAGGCGTGTGCACGATGCTCAGGTAGGCGTTCCGCAAGAAGTCGCCCGAGCCGCCCAGTCCGTTGATCAGCTTGGAGCCGTCGACATGGGTCGAGTTGGCGTGGCCGTAGATGTCCACTTCGAGCGGCGTGTTCATCGCGACGACGAAGAGCCGGGTGATGATCTCCGGGCTGTTCGACAACCACATCGGCCGCAGCACCAGCCGCTCGCGGCAGCGCTCGAAGAGTCGGTCGAACTGCGCACGCCCCTCGGCCGAGAACGAGATGGCAGTCGCCGAGGCGCAGTCGAACTTCGCGTCGTCCTCGACAAAGCGCATCATTCCGTCCTGGAAGACCTCGGTCCAGAAGCGGACGCGCCGGAACGGCGAGCTGTAGAGCTCGCCGACGACCGCGTTGGCGATGTTGCCGACGCCCGACTGGATAGGTGGGAGACGATCGCCCCAGCCAAGCCACTCGCGGCAGTGCATCAGGTACTCGATGACGTTGCGGGCGATCTGCCGGTCGATCTCGCCGGTGGGCTTGAAGGGCACGGGGAAGTCGGGGACGTTCGACTCGATGACCGCGACCACCTTGCTCGGGTCGAGTTCGACGCCGTCGGCTCCGACGCGATCGCCCACGTTGACGACCGGCAGCGGCCAGGCCACTTTCGGGTAAACGGGCGGCACCGCGATGTCGTGGAAGCCGGTGTAGTCGGGAACAGCGGTGTTGACCTCGAGCACCACCTTCTTCGCCTTGATCAGCGCCTCGGCCGAGATGCCGACCGACGAAGAGAGCACCACGCTGCCGTCGGCGCGGATGCGCGAGACCTCGACGACCGCGAGATCGATCTCGCCGTAGATGCCGAAGATGAGGTTGCGCCCGAAGGCCGAGAGGTGGACGTCGGAGAAGTCCATCTCGCCGGAGTGGATGCGCTTGCGCGAGGCCGAAGACGACATGTAGGGACCGCGCTTGCCGATAAACGGGGCGAGCGGCCCTTCGGCCTCCTCGGACAGCGAAGCGCCGCTCAGCAGCGTGAACCGAGTCTCGGGCGCCTCCTCGCGCAAGTACTTCGCCAGGGCCATCAAGAAGCCCTTCGGCTCGCCCGACTTGGTGAAGCCGCTGATGGCGATCTGGCAGCCGGGAGTGACGAGCTTGACCGCTTCGTCGACCGGCACGACCTTCGACAGCAGCGCCTTGTGCTCTACCCGCTCCTTCAACGAGGCCATGTCGACTCCTTGCTCTTTTCGCCTGGGAAAACGCCTCTTTTACCGCGAAAGCGCACGCTTGGCATGGGTGTCTCGCTGGTCGATTCCCCGGCGATGGGCTTCGCGGATGCAAGAAACTGGTTGGCATCGGGTGTCGAATTGCGCTTAATGCGCGTCGTCCCACACTTGCCTACAGGGGAGGAGCCCATGACCGAATCGACCGTGAAGACCAAGAGCCGCGCGAGCGCCACCGCGAAGGGCCCGGCGAAGAAGCCTGCCGAGGCGCAGAGCGCGACGAAGTCTCCTTCCTCGAAGAAGGCTCCGGCGGCCAGGACGAGCCCACGGAAGGTCGCGCCCCAAAAGACCGCGGCTGCCGCGCCCACGGCCACCCGACAGCCTATGGCGCGTGCGACCGTGCGCTTTACCGAGACCTGGAGCCAGACGCAGGAAGGCGAGCTGGTCGCGGGCGGACGCCTGCGGATCGAATACGCGCTCGAGCGAGCCCGCGCGCACGGCGGACACGACAGCGCGGCCGGAGGCTGGGGCGTCGAGGCCTACGTCCAGTTCCTGCCCAGCGGCGAGACCGTCGATGCGCCGGTCGTCGGCATCCCACTGCGGCTCGGCAAGCCTGCCGGAGCGCCCCAGGCCTCGCCCTGCGAAATCGCCATCCCGCTGGGCGCCTATGATGCCCAAATCTGGTTCTGCCACTGGACCGAGGGCGAGGACCCGCGCTGGGACAGCAATTTCGGGGTCAACTACCGCTTCCCGGTCCGCAGCGAAAAGAGTTAGGAGTTCTGAGTTTTGAGTTGGGAGTGGACCGGAGGGCCGGCTTCGTGCCGGCCGCCGGGAACCCTCGTATCGCCCGGCGCGTCTGCTCGATTCCTCGACGGGCGCATTGCGACGCGCCCCAACCAACCTGCCGCCGGTCGCTGGGTCCGGACGAAGCCTGCTGACTCTCGACCGTCGCGTCGACCGTCGGCTCCTACCTAAACTCCTTGAGCTTGCGGCCCCCGCCCGCCTTGTCGCCGGCGAAGCTTCCGAGCTCCTGGCTTTGCTTGCCCTTGATGGCCAGCGGAACGCGGAGGACCGGCGAGCGCACCTCGAAGGCCGAGACCCGGAGCGCGTCGTACTCGCGCACGAGGGTGAACTTCGCCGCCGCCGGCGCCCCTTTGGAGAAGACCAGGTCGTAGTCCGCCTCGACGACGAAGCGGTCGGTCTTCCAGCTCACCTCGACCCGCTTCGCCTCGCCAACCGCGACGAAGGTGCCGAGAGCCTCCTCGAGCTGCTTGCGAAGCGCCTGTCCGTCGCGGTTGTCGAGCATCGGGCGCAGGCCTGTGGTCATCGCCCCCTTGGGGCTCTCCATGTCACCGGCGCTCAGTTGGGACATGAAGGTCTGGACGACCGCGGGCGACTCGCCCCTGTAGCTGCGCACCTGGTTGAACAGCACGCCGACGACCAGCACCTGCGCGAGGCCAAACACGATGCCCAGCCAGGCCATGGGCGCCCCGCCGAGATCGCCCTTGCTCGCGCGGATCTGCCCCAGGCCCAGGATGCCGAGGATCAGCCCGATCAGGCCCCCGATGCCCGTCGGACAGAGCAGCGAGAACAGGCCGGCGACGACCGCCAGCTTGCACGTGCCGATCTCCTTGAGTGGAAATGGCTCGACGCCGGAATCGTAGGACTCCACCTCGCCCCCTATTCGCCGCGGCGCTCCTCGACCACGGAGAAGACCGCGATTGGCTGGGATTTGCCCTTGAGGCTCGCCGGCGGCAGCGGCTGGCAGACGAAGCCCTGCCCGGCCGCAGTCACCGTCGCCTCGCAGGCGATGATCTGCCCGGGCTCGGCCATGTCGCCCAGGCGCGCGGCGATGTTGACCGCGTCGCCGATGGCGGTGAACTCCATGCGCTTGGGCGCGCCGATCGCCCCGAAGACCACCGGTCCCGAGCAGACCCCGATGCCGAGCTGCAGCCTCTCCTTGCCCGCGATCTCGCGCAGCGCGTTCATGTCGCCGATGCGCTCGAGCATCTCCAGCGCGCACCGCAGCGCCTTGGCGGGCGCGTCGGGCCGGGTCAGCGGCACGCCCCAGAGCCCCATCACCGCGTCGCCGACGAACTTGTCGAGGATGCCGCCGTTCGAGAAGACGATGTCGACCATGTGGGCGAAATGGTCGTTGAGCATCGCCACGACCTCGCGCGGCTCGTGGCGCTCGGCGAACGAGGTGAAGCCGCGGATGTCGGCGAACAGGATCGTCGCCTCCTGCGCCTCGGCGGCACCCGAGAGGTTGAGCTTGCCGCTGGCGGCCTGCTCGACCAGCCCCGGGGAGAAGAAGCGCGCCAGGTGGACGCGCGTGGCCATCTCCGAGGCTATCTGGCGCGACAGGTCGAGGTTCTCGAGCGCGAGCGCGGCCTGACCGGCGATCGCCATCAGCACGGTCAGGTCCGGCTCGGTGAAGACGTCGATGCGCTGGCGGGTGTCGAGGAAGATCACCGCGCACACCTCGCCGGCGACGACGATCGGCACGCCCATCGCCGAGCGCACCCCGGCGCCGACCACGCTGTCCGAGCCGCGAAACCGCGAGTCGACGAGCGCATCGCCGGTCAGCACGCCCTGGCGCGACTCGATGACCTCGCGCACGAGCGTCTCGCTGACCACGACCTGCGAGCTCTCCCCGCTCCGGGTGCGCACGCCCTTGGCAAGCAGCTTCTTCGTCGTCGGGTCGACCGTGATCAGCGCGCCGTTGTCGGCCGGGAGGTTGTCGAAGGCAAAAGCGAGCACGCGGTGCAGGATGGCGTTCGCGTCACGCTCGCCCGACAGATGGCGGTGCAGCTCGCTCGCGAGCCGCAGCAGCTTCAGCTCGCGATGCAGCTTGTCGAGCTCGGTCGGCGGAGGCTCCGAGGGGTTGGGGGCGACGCGGCTCGGCTCCGTGCGCGCGAGCACCTTGCCGGGCGGCTCCTCCTGGAGCACCGCGGGCGCAGGGGATTCGTCCATCTGCGCGAAGGCGTAGATGTCGCCGTAGTAGTAGCGCTTGATGGCCGCGCGGATCGCCATGCGCGTCGCGATGATCGGCACGACCGCGGCCGCACCGGCCGCCAGCCGCACCTGCTCGACCAGGCCCTCGTCTATCTCGGAGAGCGCCAGCGTCAGGGTGTTGGTCGGTTCGTGGAAGCTCAGCGGCAGCACCGACAGCTTCTCGGCATGGCGCGCCGGGATCTTGTCGAGGGTAGCGATGGCCGGATTGGCCTTGGCGAGCTTGTCGGCGGTGATGTAGCGCGCCCCCGAGGTCTCGGCGAGAAACCGCAGCAGCTTGCGCTCGTCGACCAGCCGGTTCTCGAGCAGCACGTCGAGCAGCAGGCCGCCCTTGAGCTTCTGGACGACGAGGCCCTTCGAGAGACACTCCGGATCGATGACTTCAGCGGCGACAAGCTGCTCGCCCAGCCTCGGCTTGACCTCGGCCACCAGCGCACCCCTCGGCTACTCGAGCCGCAAGAGATCCTTGACCGCAGCGATCACCTCGTGCGCCCTCAGCGGCTTGACGAGATAGGCGTTCGCTCCCAGCACCATCGCCCGGCGCCGGTCTTCGGGCGCCGACTCGGTGGTGATCACCACGACCGGCACCTCCCTGTGCGACGAGTCCTCGCCGCGCACGTGCGCGATGAGCTTAAGCCCGTCCATGATCGGCATGTTGATGTCGGTCAGGATGATGTCGAACCGCTCGCTGGCGAGGCGCTTGAGGCCTTCGGCGCCATCCTGCGCCTCGAGGCAGACCACGCCGTCGATGCGCTGCAGCGCATAGGCGATGCTGCGCCGCATGGCCTGGGAATCGTCGACGATCAATGCCTTAATCTGCCCCACGGGCCTTCCTCCGTGCCGCCAACAGGGTCCCAAGCCTAACACACCGCAGGCGGCGACCAAGGCAGGCGAGGGTCGACAGCCCGGGCTGCGCCCGGAGCCTGGCTCTTCACTCCCAACTCGAGACTCAGAAGCTGCCGACTCAGTCGAGAGTCGAGGTGGCCTGCGCCCTGTGCGCTCTAGCTGCGAGCGCGCCCGAGGCGGATCAGCTCGCCGATGATCGCCTCGAGCGAGAGCACCTTGGCCACGCCCCCGGCGTCTATCGCTTCCTTGGGCATCCCGAAGATGACCGCGCTCTCCTCGGACTCGGCGATGGTCAGCGCGTCGGCGTGGCGCAGCCTGAGCATTCCGTCGCGCCCATCGCTGCCCATCCCGGTCAGGAGGATCCCGACCGCGCGAGCGCCGGCCGCGGCCGCGGCGCTCTCGAACAGCGCGTCTATCGAGGGGGCGTACTTCTGCGCGGGCCCGCTCTCGGCGAGCGCGCAGCGCAAGACGCTGCCGGTCTGCACGATGCGCATCGTGTGGCCGCCCGGCGCGACGAGCGCCCGCCCCTGGGCGAGCTCGTCACCGGCCTTGGCCTCGACCACCTCGAAGGCCGAGACGCGGTCGAGCCGCTCGGCAAAGGCCTTGGTGAAGCGCGGTGGCATGTGCTGGGCGATGGCGATGCAAAGCGACAGGTCGCCGGGCAGCGCCGAGAGCAGCCGCTGGAGCGCCGGAGGCCCGCCGGTCGAGGCGCCGACGACGACGACCCGCGGCGGCCCCTCGTCGCCGCCGCGCTCCTGGCGCGCGAGCGCCTCGGGCTTGAGCAGGCGCACCGCGCCGATCTTGGCGATGAGCTCGCTGCGCACCGTCGCGGCCTCCGGCGAGAAGTGGCGCTGGGGCTTGGCGACAAAGTCGATGGCCCCCAGCTCCATCGCCTTGAAGACGTCGGCGCGCCGCGCGTAGCCGGAGATGACGATGACCGGGATGGGCGCGCGCGCCATGAGCAGGCGCAGGAAGGTGAAGCCGTTCATCCGGGGCATCTCGAGATCGAGCGTGATGACGTCCGGCTTGAGCGCTATCGCCTGCTTGAGCCCCTCCTCGCCGTCCGAGGCGGTGGCGACCACGGCGATCTCCCCGGCCGACTCGAGCATCTCGGTGATGGCCCGCCGGTTGTACGCCGAGTCGTCGACGACGAGGACGCGGATCTTCTTGCGCGAAGACAAGGTCATGCTCTCCCGCTCAGCCCCCGGGGACCGGCTTGCGATAGACGAGGTCGTGCTTGAGGTGGACGAGCTCGAAGTCGGCGGTCACGTTGATGAGGCTCTCCGAATGGCCCAGCAACAGGTAGCCGCCGTCGACGAGCTTGGAGTGGAAGCTCTTGAGGACCCGCCGGCGGGCGGCGAGGTCGAAGTAGATCATCACGTTGCGGCAGAAGATGACGTCCATGCGCCCGATGAGCAGCAGCGTGTTCTCGTCGAGCAGGTTCATGTGCCCGAAGGTCACCATCTGCTTGATCTCGTCGGCGACGCAATAGCTGCTGCCCTCGACGCGAAAAAAGCGCGCCAGGGGCTCGGGCATCGCCTCGCGCAGCGAGCTCTTCTGGTAGGTCCCTCGTCGGGCGACCGAGAGGACCCGGCGCGAGATGTCGCTGCCGAGGATCTCCACGTCCCAGCCGGCGAAGAGCCGGCTGTCGCGCAGCAGCATCGCGATGGTGTAGGCCTCTTCGCCGGTCGAGCAGCCCGCCGACCAGATGCGCAGCCTGCGGGTTCTCGCCCGCTGCTCGGCAAGGCGCGGCAGCAGCTCCTCGGTGAAGGCCCGAAGCTGCTGCGGCTCGCGGAAAAAATAGGTCTCGTTGGTGGTCAGGGCCTCGACCGCCGCCTCGAGCTCGGGCTTGCGGCGCGGGGCGAACCTGAGCAGCCGGTAGTACGCGCTGAAGTCGGCAAGCCCGTTCGCCTTGAGGCGCGAGCCGAGGCGCCGCTCGAGCAGGTAGCGCGTGTCGGCCCGAAAGAGGATGCCGCAGTGCTCATAGACGAGCTCGGCGAGCAGGCGGAACTCCTCGGCAGTCATCTCGGGGCGGGGGCCGTCGTCGAAGGGCATGTGTTGGCGGCTGGCGCTAGCGCGAGCGCGAGTCGGCTCCTGCGGTCTGCTCCAGAGGCAAAGGACGAGCCTCGAGGGTCCGAAGCGCTTCGGCGAAGGCCTGCGCCACCAACTCGTCGGTCTCGGCGGCTACCAATTCACGCAAGCGTGCCAACATCGCCCGGTCGCCGCGCATGCCGATCGCCCGGGCGGCCGCGCGCCGCACGTCCCAGCGAGAGCTCTTCGCGGCGAGCATCAGCACCTCCTCGGCTCCAGGCAGAGAGGCCGCCGCCTCCACGGCCTCCTTGACGACCTCCGGGTCGGGATGGCCGCCCGCGGCCCGCAGCCACTCCGGGGTCGCGGCCCCGAGGCGCGCGAGCCCGCGCACCGCGGCGATCGCCGGGAGCACCTCGGGCGTGCCGGGATTGCGCTCGCCGCGCGAGACCTGCCGGAAGAGCGGCTCGGCCGCGCGCCTGTCGCCAAGCGTCCCGAGCGCCTCGGCGGCGGCCGCCGCCATTGACGCCATGGAGATTCCCGATCTGGTGGGCTCTCTGGCGGGGGACGACACGGTGATTCTCATCATGCGCACCAACGAGCTGGCGGGGGCCTTCTGCGAGGAGATCCGGGAGATGCTCTCCTGAAATTTAAGGACTGTTTGCGCGGGTTTCCGGCGGTTTTCGCGGTATTTTGACTGCCGTGCTGTGATCGTTTGTCGGAG
>ENA-UOOR01003076-UOOR01003076.1-fermentation-metagenome-genome-assembly--contig:-NODE-3076-length-15458-cov-3.225346_pt1 | contig 15458 bp, 13 predicted proteins | sample MGYA00245780_ERZ724029 | MGnify/ENA primary metagenome ERZ724029 (study PRJEB28704, sample SAMN03018315) | fermentation metagenome | biome: anthropogenic terrestrial biome; feature: soil; material... | reverse complement strand
ATGCCCCGGATTATTTTTGCCGATGAGCCTACCGGCAATCTGGACACCCGCACCACCATTGAGGTGATGCGCATGATGGTGCGCATGAGCCGGGAAAACAATCAGACCCTTGTGATTGTCACCCACGACCGGGAAATTGCCGAGTACGCCGACCGGATTGTCACTATACGGGACGGGGTGCTCATTGAAGACAGGCTTAATAAGTCTTTGGCCGACCGCCCCGAGGACGAGCAGGCCATGCTGGAGCGGGAAACCGACCCCGTGAGACTGCCGGAGCCGCAAGGGGAAACCGAGGCCGCACCGCCTTCCCCCGAACAGCAGCAAGCGGCGCCGGAACATGAGGAATACAGCCCCGAAAACACGCGGGAGCAAAGGAGCGGGCAATGAAAAACCGAAAGATGATAGCAAGAGTGATGGCAGGGCTGCTGGCCGTGCTGATGATCGGCGGAGTTTGTATGCAGTTGTTCAGCATCATAGCCAGTGCGGCGGCATACCAGCCCACTAATGCAGCCATAGACAGTATGAAATATACAAACGGAGATTCTGTATCCAATCTTAAAGATGGTAAAATTGTTGATGTAGAAATAAGTTATACTCATGTGAATTCGCCCTTTGATAACACATCAGGAACAGGCGATATAGGAAAATCCTTTACAACCAGCGATACTACGCTCATTAATAAAATGCTCGGGAGTAGTTTCCGTGCGGTGAATAGCTTTAGTGGAAGCACGAGCTTATCAATTACCGTGGATTCTATGGATGGCACATCTGCATATATGCTAGTTTCCTTAAAGCATGTAAAATATCAAAGGGCTAAACGGCTTTTACTGGAGGGTGTAACAACTGATAATACTGCGATTACTATTGGTAGCATAACTAATTATGAGTTTAGTATTAACCCGGAAATTCCTGAGGATGCCTTTAGAGGTTCCTCTGGAGGTGGCGGCGGTTCCACCGACAGTGATGACGGCGATGAAACCTTTACCTCCGACATTGTCATCGAGAGCGTGTTTGCCCGGGACAAAAACGGCGCCATCATCCGGGAGGTGACCAAGGACACCGCCCCCTTTACCCTGGACATTGTCTACACCGACCGGGGATTCCGGGCGGAGCACGAGGATGAATTCAGCGACGACACCCTTTTTGCGTACATTACCGATGCGGGGGATTTTATTCCCCAAGGCACCAACCGGGGAACCCTCAAGCGAACCGCCTCCTCCGACGGGGACCCTCCGCGGTTTCGGGTCTCCTTTGACAACCTGAAATACGCAGGCGCCACCGCCAATTTTGCCAAGCTGGATTTTCGGGTGCAATATCTGGTCTACGGCGAGAACGTGTCAGGGACCGGGTCGGCCCGGCTCTATTCCGTTGAGTCCGACGGGGACGGCACCGAAAGTGAGACCGCACCGCCCACCCCTTATATCATCATCAACCAGTACGATCTGGGGGCGGAGCAGATCGAGGCGGGCAACACCTTTACCCTTTCCCTCAACTTTGCCAACACCAGCAGCGATCTGGCGCTGGAAAACATTATGATGGTGGTCAACCCGGTTTCTACCGAGCAGCAGCAGAGCTTTTTGTCCATTGCCTCCGCCACCAATACCTACTACTACAACTCCCTGCCGGCGGGGGGAGCCCTCTCGCAAAATGTAGATATTTTGGTCAAGGCATCTGCCACCGTGGGCAGTCAGGCCATCAGCGTGGATTTTAAATACGAGTATCTGGTGGATAAAAAGCGGGAATCCGGCACCACCAGCACCACCATTTATATCCCTATCACCCAGATCGACCGCTTTACCGTAGACCCCATTACCGACTTTTCCGAGTGGATGCAGGTGGGGGAGGAGGGCTACGTCACTGTCTCCTTTGTCAACCGGGGCAAATCTCCCACCTATAACGTCACCGGTTACCTGCTGGACAGCGAGGGAAATCAGGGCCAGACCGAGCACTTCGGCAATCTGGAAGCGGGAGCCAACGGCACTCTGGACTTCACCCTGATGCCCGAAATGCCCGGGGATTATGAGGGCAACATCATTGTCCGGTACGAGGACGAAAATGGCGAGGACAAAGAGGTTCCCATCAGCTTCACCGCCTTTGTGGAGGAGCCGTGGTACCCCGATCCCACCGATCCCGGCATGATTGACCCGGGAATGATGGAGCCGGAAGAGCCTTCCACTCCATGGTGGAAATATCTGTTGTTTGCAGCAGGGGGACTGGCCATTGCCGTGCCGATCGCCCTGTATCTTGCCAAGCGTGTCATGGCCAAGGGAAGAGAGGAAATGGATGAAGATTTCTGACCTGCTGGGAACCTGTCTGCGCAATCTGGCCCGACGCAAGCTGCGCACCATCCTTACGGTCATCGGGGTGGTGGTGGGAACCTGCTTTATTGTGCTTCCCATCTCACTGGGTATCGCCATCAGCGAGAACAACCAAAAGATGCTGGAACAGTGGGGAGACCTGACCCTGATTGAGGTGAACAACTACGGCAACACCGAAACCCCTCTGGACGATGCGGCCATCGATGCCATTCGGATGATTCCGGGGGTGGAGGTGGCGACTCCCATTATGCAGATGCAGATTCAGAGCAGCACCTTTATTTTTGCCGGACGGAAAAACCGCTATCAGTGGTATGCGTGGAATGTGACCGGCATGAGCGCCGACGCTCTTTCCAAGCTGGGCTATACCGCCGCCGAGGGCAGAATGCTCACCTCCAACGATGGGGGGAGCAAAAAGCTGCGGGTGATGTTTGGAGACCGCACCGCCTACGATTTTGAGGATACCAAAAAGCGTTGGCCCAACAATATGGTAGACTATTGGTCGGTGGAGGAAGGGGGCGAGCTGCCCGACCCATTCTTCAACCCGCTGGAAACCGAGCTGACCTATCAGCTGGACCCCATGCGGGACACCGCCAAGCCGCTCACCTACGATCTGGAAGTGGTGGGCATCTTCAAGGGGGATTACCGCCGGGGTTACGAGACGGTCTACGGTGCTGTCATGGACATTGAGGACATGAAGCGCATCCAACAGGAATACGAAAAAGCCAACAATATCAAAAAAGAAAAAGATGCGGCCAAAGGCTACGAAAACGTCAAGGTGAAGTGCTTTACCATGGACCACGTGGCGGCAGTGGAGCAGGCCATCCATGATTTGGGCTTTGTCAATACCTACTCCATGGAGCAGGAGCGCCAGAGCATGCAGGAAAGCTCCCGCCAAACCCAGATGATTCTTGGCTTTATCGGCGGCGTTGTGATGATTGCCTCGGCGGTTTCCATCATGAACACCATGTATACCGCCGTCATCGAGCGCACCCGGGAGATCGGCATCATGAAGGTGCTGGGTTGCGAGCTGGCTCAAATCCGGGCCATCTTCCTCATTGAGGCAGGCCTCATCGGCTTTATGGGAGGGGTGTTGGGGGACGGCATCTCCTACATCGGCTCCTATATCCTCAATCTCATCGGCAGCACTGTGCAGGAAAGTGGTGGCCGGGGAATGACGGAGGCCTTTGTCACCAAGATGAGCATCATTCCCCCGTGGCTGGCAGTCACAGGACTGGTGTTTGCCACACTGGTGGGGATTGTCTCGGGAGTATACCCCGCTCACCGGGCCGTCAAGGTCAGTGCCTTGGAGGCTATCCGCACCGAATAGCACCAAACCAAGGGCTGTCTTCATCTTGAGGGGGCAGCTCTTTGACCAAAAGTTGGGATAAGATTCCAATCATTTCAAAAACCTCTTTACACCGCGGGGGGATTATGCTACAATGTGACACAATCTCAGGCTCAGTTTACACGGGGCAGATTTAGAGGTACCGTGATGATACACGCTGTTACTTTGGTCGGCTACTTTTTCTTTTTTAGCTTTACCGGCTTTGGAAAGGGTAAGGCTTATTTGCGTTTGGCCGACAGGGATTGATGCTCCGTTCGCAATGCAACCGCTGCATGTGGAGTCCCGTGGCAAACGCCGCGGGACTCTTTTAATTGCGGCAATCTGGCAATCAAAACATGCAATGGTGACGGCTCTGAATATGCCGCCGGAGGAAATAAAACGGCGCAAGGTGTGTATCACCAGAAAGGGGAAGATTCTATGGAACCACAAGATCTGCGCATGGAAATTGATCGGGTGGACACTCAGCTTACCGATCTGTTCTGTCGGCGGATGGAGCTTTGCGCTCAGGTGGCAGAGCATAAAAAAGGCCAGGGGAAGATGATTCTGGACCGGGCCCGGGAGCGGGAGATTCTGGCCCGGGTGGGCAGGCAGGCGGGGGAGGAGCTGGATCTGTACGCCCGGATGCTCTACGGGGTCCTGCTGGATTTGAGCAAAGCCTATCAGAGAAGCTTTTATCACAACGAGAGCCAGCTTTCCCAAAAAATCCGGCAAGCTGCCGCCGAAAACCGGCCGTTTCCCCGCCGGGGCACCGTGGCCTGTCAGGGGGTGGAGGGAGCCTACTCCCAAATCGCCTGCGACAAGCTTTTCCCCATGCCGGATATCACCTACTTCCCGGAGTTTGAAGGAGTCTTTCAGGCGGTGGAGCAGGGGCGCTGCGACTTTGGCATCCTGCCTATCGAAAACAGCTCCAACGGCTCGGTAAACCGGGTGTACGATCTGATGCACCGCTATCAGTTCCATATTGTGCGCAGCATCCGGCTCCACATCGACCACAATCTTCTGACAAAGCCGGGGGTGCAGTTTTCGGACATCCGGGAAATCTACTCTCACGAGCAGGCGTTGGGCCAATGCCGTGATTTTTTAAACCAGCATCCCCACATCAAAATCATCCCCTGCGAAAACACTGCCGTGGCCGCCAAGCTGGTGGCCGAATCGGACCGCCGGGACATCGCTGCTCTGTCCTCTCGCAACTGCGCCGAGCTCTACGGTTTGCAGGTGTTGTCCCACCGGATTCAGAACAGCGAGAACAACTACACCCGCTTTATCTGCATCGCCAAGGATTTGACCATCTACCCCGGTGCCGACCGAATCAGCCTGATGCTTTCGGTAGAGCACACTCCCGGTGCTCTCTACCAGATGATCACCAAGTTTTCTACCTTGGGGCTGAATCTGACCAAGTTAGAAAGCCGCCCCATTCCGGGGCGAGACTTTGAGTTCCTGTTTTACTTTGATCTGGAAGCCTCTGTCTGGTCGGAGGATGTCATACACCTGCTGGGGGATTGCTCCACCCGGGAACAGCAGATGTTTGTCTTTCTGGGAAGCTACAGCGAAGTTCGGTGAGAGGGCGGAAACCTTTGAGATTCCGGGAGGAATCCCGGAGCCGCAGTTATTTTTATCCGCCGTGCAGAAGGCAATGGGCATGGTATAAAAAAGATGGATCGGCTTGAAAGGTTGCGCAATGCTTCCAAGCCGATCCACTCTGGCTTTTTCGGGCAAAATAAAAGGGTGCTGCACTATTTTTGAAACAATATCTTTTCAGCGTTCTCCCGGCAGATTTTTAGGTAGGTATCGCTTTTCAGTCGGCCCTTTTCGTGCATAGCATCCAGCCAGAAGGAAAGGCCAATGTCCTCCTCCCGGGCGCACAGGTCGGTGGCAAAGAAGAGGCGGTCGGCAAATTCCTCCAAAAAAGTCAGGGCAAATTCCTCATCCCGTTTGAGGGCGTTGAAGCCGCTGTTGGCGGAAAGGTCGGCGCAGAGGTTGTTGTAGCGGCGCATCAGCTCCACTACCCGGCCGGGCTTTACCGGGCCTTTGGGGTATTGGTTTCGGTTTTGGGGAGTGACTCCCTGAGCGATCTCAGCCCAAAAGGGTTGTGAGTGGGCGATGAATATAAGGCTTGGGAAGGCCCGCAGCGCCTTTTCCAGACCGGGCAACCCCACGTCGTCCACAAGGCCATAACAGCCCCCCTGCCGGGGTGCAATGTGGAACAAGACCGGCATGCCGTTCTGCTCACAGTGGGAAAACAGGTTTTTCACCAGAGGATCATCAAAAGCCAGATTGGCTGTAATTTCCCCCAGCCCCAAAGCCCCCCGCTCTTTACAGGTGCGCAGCAGGAAACCAAAATCGCTGCCGGAGGTGTTTCCCCAGGCCCGGGGGTCTATGTTGCAAAACCAGAAAAAGCGCTCCGGGTATTCCTGCACAAGGGCCAACACCTCAGCGTTGGTTTGAGTGGGCCCCATGTACTCGGGGCTTACCACAGGCAGCAGAATGCCCCTCTCAATGCCGTAGGCATCCCATTTGGCCAGTACTTCTTCCGGCGTCATGAAGTAGGTGCTTTCACCGGTGTGAGGGGAAAGGGGGCGGGTTCGAAAACAATGCATGTGAATGTCGATTTTTTTCATGACGTTTCCTCCTGCTTTACAGACTTCAAATATCCGACCGGGCTTTCTAAGCTCAGGCTGTTGCGGTATTCGGTAGGCGTAAGGCCGGTTTCCTTTTTAAACACGCTGGAAAAATACTTGGTTTCGGGAATGCCCACACCCTCGGCCACCTCATACACTTTCAGGCTGTTGTCCTGCAACAGCTCCCGTGCTTTTGCAATGCGTGCCTGAAGCAGGATATCCACAAAATTCTTGCCTGTAACCTTTTTGATGATTCTGCTGAGATAGCTGGTGTTGACATGGACATGGCCAGCCACATCGCCCAGAGTGATGTTATCCAGATAGGCTTCCCGGATATAGGCAAGGGCCGCATCCACCACGGAATGAAAGTAGCGGGTGTTGCTGTCCTGGTTGGCGTCCACCAGCCGGCATACAGTTTGGGCCAGCTGTTTTGCTACATCCTCGGCTGTGCGCAGAGTGATGATGCGGGCATAAATATCACTGGTGGCGGCCTGCTCCTTGGGGCTGATCAGGGCCCAAAGCTCCAGCGCCTTAAACAGGGTGACGGCAAATTCGATATAGCAGGCCTTGGCCTCCTCCACGTCCCGGCTGCGGTAAGCCGACCCTGACAGGATGCCAGCCAGCAGTCGATTCAAACCCTCGCCCAGCACCGCCTCCCCCCGGATGTACTCGGCCACCTGCTTGGCATCAGCTGAGTAGTCGGGTTTTGGGGGAACTCGGGACAGGCTTTCGGCCAGATTTTGATAGCTGATAACGGAGTTAACGCCCACATAGCAGGTGTGGGAGCAGGCCTTTGCCGCTTGATAATAATAAAACCGCATGCGCTCAAGGGCCGAAAAGCACTCGCTCACCCCACAGGAAATGGTGAGCTCCAAAAGATCTTCCACAACGCTGACGGCCTCTTCCAGCGCGGGCAATACCTGCTCTTCCGGCTGGGGTAGCAACACTGCCAGATACCGATCGATTCCCACCTCCAGCAGATAGGCCGGCATGCGGGGGCGCAGATGGTCCAGCAGAAGATTTTTCAGTGTGTACAGAGCGGACTGGTGGCTGTACTCCGAGCCTTCCGGTTCGGGGCGGGGCCTTACTTCCAACACGGCAACCTGATAGCGGGCGCTGGTCAGATTGAAAAACTCAATTTTTCTCTCCACCTCTTTTGAGGCGGGGGGCAGAAACAGAATCTGGCTTAAAAAGCGCTCCCTTAGCTCGTCTTTGCTGGTTTCTAACATATGGCGGAACAGGCGATGCTCTTCTTCCAGGGTTTTTTGCTTTTCTAACGCGCACACCGTGCGGGCCAGTGCACTGCGCAGCTCGGAGGAATCCACAGGTTTTAAAATATATTCGTCCGCTCCGCTCTGAATCGCTTGCCGGGCATAGGTGAACTTATCGTGCCCCGTCAAAAAAATAATACGGGTGCCCGGGGCTGTTTGGCGCACTTTGGCAGCCAGTTCCAACCCGCTTTTGCCCGGCATCTCAATATCGCACAGAAGGATTTCGGGATGCAGACGCTCCATCTGCCCAAGGGCCTCTTCATAATTCTGGGCCTCACCCGCCACAACGCAGCCCTCTTGCTCGTAATCAATGAGTGCCCGCAGATGCCTACGAGTGTTTACCTCATCGTCCACCAACAGAATCTTATGCATCGAGGTCCTCCTTTGCCGGCACATCTCCGGGATGCTCCTGTCGGGGTAAAAACACCTGCACCGTGGTGCCTTGACCGAGTGTGCTCTGCACGCAGATGGGCCGGGCAAGGCCGAAGATCAGCTGCAGGCGCTTGTTCACCAGAGTAAGGCCCACACTGCCGGTTTTGGCGTGGCTATCATCCTGTTCCAGCACACCGGCCAGAACTTCAGGACGCATACCCTCGCCGTTGTCCGATACCTCCAGCACCACATCCTCACCCTTGGCATACACCTTGATTTCGATGATCCAGTTGTCGGGTTTGTTGGCAAAGCCGTGGATAATGGCGTTTTCCACAATGGGCTCGATTGTCAGCTTGGGAATGGTTTGGTCCAGCAGGTCCTCGTTGAGGTCGTAATAGACGCGCAGCCTGTCTCCAAAGCGATAGCGCTGAATCTCTAGGTAATAATCCGCCAGGGTAATTTCTTTGGTGATGGTCACCATTCTGTCCGGGGTGGTGATGCTCTCCCGCATCAGCTTGGCCAGCGCCACCACCATGTTGCTCACCGGCTGAGCACCCAGCTGGAGGGCCAAAGCACTGATGGACTCAAAGGTGTTGTACAAAAAATGAGGGTTGATCTGGGCCTGCATGGCTTTGATCTCCTGCTGGCGGTTGAGCAGCTCCAATTGAAGCACCTCATTGATGAGCCGGTCGGTTTCGGCGGCCATGGCATTAAACGCCAGAGACAACTCCCCGATTTCATCCTTTCCGCGGTAGCTGGTTTGGACCGTGTAATCGCCTTCCTGCACTTTTTTTAGGGAAAGGGACACCTCCCGGATCGGTGCAACCATGCGGCGAACCACAATGAGGCAGGCGCCGATGGTGACAACGCTGAAGGCTACCAGCACCAGAAGACTGGAGGATACCAGAGTACGGAATTTTTTGGTGATATAACTTTGAGGTACCAGCAGGATATAGTCCCAGTCACTTTCGGCGGAGTGATGGGATACGATCAGAACCGGTTTTCCACCGAGATTCACCGTGCCTCTGAACCCGTTGGGTACAGCGGGGGCAGGGTCTATGTCTGCAAGGGGCAGCAGCCCTGCCTGATCACAGGAGGAGAGCGCTTCCCCGTCGCCATTTATCACAAAAAAAGTACCGCCATAGCCTGTTACCCGCTCCCGGTAGGTTTGGGAGATGACGTCCTCCCGGATATTTACCTGTACATAGCCAATGGGCTCGAAGTTGGCGATACTGCGGATTTCCCGCACCGAGAGGATATAAGGCCTTTGGCGAAAGGAAACTGCCCGAATGGAACGATAGGCTGAGGGAGAAGCCATATCCTGAAGCGTGGCCAGATCCAGCAGGCGGTTAAGAGTGTTTACCCGTTCACCCAATACAAGGCGTCCCTGTATATCGTAGAGGTTGATGGAGTCGATATCCGGGTTGGAGATGACAATGGAGTTTGCCACCGATTCGATCTGGCTGAGGTAAGCGGATTGATCTTCCCGGGTCAGTTGTCCCGGGGGTATGCCCAGAGTCTTTTGTACTACAGCGCTGGAAACAATCCCTTTACTCTAGTCGGCGATGCGGCTGATCTTCTCCTCAATAATATAAGATACATCGTCCAGTAACAGGGCGGAGGATTCGTAAAACTGATTGGTGACAATATCCTCTACCTGCCACACCGACAACAGAATGAGCGTCAGCGCCAGAACAATCACCGGCACCAAAACCAGCAAGGTAAATTTCCCGGTAATGCCCAAATGCTTCAATGCAGCCGCCTCCCGCACTCATGATTTCCTTCCCATTGTATCATAAAGCGCCAAGAGTTTTTTATCCTTTAACCGCCCCCATGGTAAGTCCCTTTACAAAGTACTTTTGCAGGGCAAAAAATATAAGGGTGACAGGCAGGGCTCCCACCACGCCCCCTGCCATGGCGTACCCGTAGTTGATGGTGTTGGAGCCGCCGATGGTGTTTTTGGCCAGGACGGCGACGCCTACGTTGATGGTCCAGGACTCAACCTCCCGCAGCACCACCGACTGCCACATAAAGTCGTTCCAGGAATTCATGAACATGATGACCCCGAGAGCCGACAGGGCAGGGGCAGACAGGGGAAGAATAATCTGTCTGAAAATGCGCAGCTCCGAGGCGCCGTCGATGGTGGCCGACTCAATGAGCTCGTTGGGCAGAGGCGCGATAAACTGGCGCATCATGAACACGCCATAGGGCCAGACGATGATGGGGACAATGGCACCAACAAAGGTGTTAAGCAGCCCCAATTTTTTTACCATCTGGAACAGGGGGATGAGCACCGACTGGCGCGGCAGCATCATGGTGACCAGCACCAGAACAAACAGCACGTTTTTGCCATAGAACTGCTTTTTGGCAAAGGCGTAACCCAGCATGGTGCAGATGAGCAGTGACAGGAAGGTAGCTGACAAAGAGATTAGGGCACTGTTGAACAGCCACCGAAAGGCGGGAAAATGTCCCCCAAAAATAAAGGCGTAGTTTTCCAAAGTGGGGTTTTGGGGAAAGATTTCCGGGGGGACAGCCATGGTGGCCTTCATGACCTTGAAGGATCCCGTCACCATCCAGTACAGCGGAAGCAGCACCAAAATACCCATCACGGACACAATGGTCAGTCGCACCGCCCCGCCGGGACCAATTTTTTGCTTACCCATGGTTTGTGTTCCTCCTCACTTTTCTTCCTTTCCCGATACCATCCGCAGGGTGGTCAGGGAAACCAGAGCGCACAGCACAATGAGCATGACACCTTCGGCGGCGGCCAGTCCATAGTCGCCCAGCAGAAAGGCTTTTTTGTAAATATCGAAGGCCAATGTGGTAGAGGCGTTTACCGGCCCTCCGTCAGTCAGCAGGTAAATTACTTCCCACAGCTGGAAGCAGTTGATCAGCTGGGTGGTGACAATAAAGGTGGTGACCGGTTTGAGCAGCGGCAAAGTAATGCGGAAGAATACCTGGGCAGGGCTGGCACCGTCGATTTTGGCGGCTTCCATCAGGCAGGGGTCGATGTTGCCCAGCCCTGCCACATATAAGATGATGAGAGAGCCGCAGGTCCAGCTCATGATAACCAGCACCACCGAGAAAATTACCGTTTTGGAGTCGGCCAGCCATAAAAGAGGCTGGACGCCAAACAGAGACAACACATAGTTGAGCACGCCGTACACCGGGTGGAAAATCCACAGCCAAATGGCGGAAATAATGACGCCGCCTATGACATTGGGAAGAAAAAAGGCACCGCGATATACCGACTGGGCCTTGTTGCCCAACGGGAAGATGGTGGTGGCAATCAACAGGCTCACCACCGTGCTGAGGGGGGTAATGATGACAGCAAAGAGCAGGGTGTTGCGAACGCTGGCACGAAACGCCTGACTGCCAAAAAGCTTTATGTAGTTTCCAAGGCCCGCAAACTCCATGGTGGCAAGGTTGTAATCAAAAAAGCTGGTGTACACGGTGCGCAGTGTAGGGATGATATTGAACAAGAGAAAAATAATGTATCCGGGGATGATAAAGAACCAGGCCCATCGCTGTTTGTACAGGTTGGTGACCACTTTTTTCAGAGCTTGCATGGTGTGCCTCCCGTGACTTGTATTCCTTGTGTTGCACGAGCAGGGGGCCAAAAGAAAAACCGGCCGGGCGGCCAATGCCGGACAATCCGACCGATTAAGAGCCGATAAAGGTCAGGCCCTGATGCTTTATGCCGGCAAACCCTGAGCTCTTTACCTGATCAGAGCGGCGTTTAAAGTCTCCTCAAACCAGACAAGGGCTTCCTCGGGTGTCTTTTCGCCAATGAAAAGAAAGGCGTTCATATCCTTAAAGGTGTCCCGGAGTACCGGGTAGGCGGGGGATGCGGTGCCTGATCCGACAGTGCCCACTTTGCCCACCAAATCCACCACCGCCTGAAGCTCCCCGGTGAGGTTGGCCTCAGCCTTTTGGGATTCGCGCACCGGCAAGGCGCCGCATACTTCGCTAAGCGGCACGGCCCATTTGTCGGCCATAAATTTGGCTAGGGCCACACTGGCTTCCACCTCCGCAGGGTTCTCCGACTTCCACACCGTCAGGGCATAGGTAAATTGCCACAGGGGACCGGGGCCTTTGTCGGCAGGGTGGGGGTAGTTGACATAATAAATCTCGAATCCGGCGCTGGAGGCCATGCCGTCAAAGGCGGGCAGTTCGGGCGCAACGGCCAGAGTCTGATTTTCAAACATGGCCCACATATCGTCATCCGTTAACGCGGTAGGGCCGTTTACCGCCAGGCCTTCGTCCAAAATACTCTTTACAAAGGCAAGGCCCTGTGCGGTTTCAGGCGAATTTAGAGTGGTTTTGGTTAGGTCGGAGCCGCTAAACATTCGCGCACCAAAGGGCCACAAATACCCCATCATAGACTCCTGAGCGCTGGCTGTTTTGGCAAAGAGAATGGTGGGGAAGATACCCGCCGACGGATTGTTCACGGCCCGCAGAGCGTTCATATACTCATCTGTAGTCCAGTTGCGGTCATCGGGGGAGGGCAGCAGATGGGCCGCGTCGGCGTTTTCAAACAGAGTTTTGTTGATGCAGATCAGCTTTGGCGCACTGAACATAGGCATGCGCCACTCGTTCTGATTGGTCATGATACCGCCGATGTAATCGGTAACCTCTTCGTCTGTAAAGTAATTGTCCAAGGTCTGAATCATGCCCATACCCATGTACTTACTCTGGTCAGCTTCCTTAGAAAAAAAGAGGTTGGGAACATTGCCGCTTGCAATTTCTACATCCAGAGTTTCGGTAGTGCCGCTGGCTGCATTATTTACCAGAACCTCCACTTCCACATGAGGATTCTCGGCCATAAATTCATTGGCAATGGCCTTCAGGTAATCCCCTACATTTTGGGTGGCATCCTCATGACCGGGAACATTGATGATATTGGAAAATCCGGTTCCGGCAAACAGAAGCTTTACCTTTTCACCGTTTCCTGCACTTTTTCCAGAGTCACCAGACTGTGCTCCTCCGGGTGCGTTGCCAGTAGTTTTACTTGCATTGCCGGAACCACCGCAGGCGGTCATTGCCAGAACCATTGCCAGGCAAAGTGCCGGGATCAACCATTTTTGATAAGTCTTTTTCATGTGATTCCCTCCATTATGGTATGTGGTTGAGTGGCGGTTGTTGGTTTGTATACTGCGTGACAGTATTGTTTACGTTGTGGAAAGGGCAGCCCTAATTTTTTCCACCAGTCGGCTATACTTTTCTTCCGATAGAAAAACCTCGCGGCCACTCATCAAAAAAGCCTGCCCCCATTCGCTGCCTCCTTTGTGTTTGGGCACAATGTGCATGTGAAGATGCTGGTCGATATCTCCGCAGATGTAGTAGTTAATTTTATCAGCCTTAAAAATTGCCTTTACGGCGCGGGCTACCTGTGCTACCTCAGCCATGTAGGTGGAAAGAACCTGAGGATCCAGCTCGAACAGCTCGGTGGCGTGTTTCTTGGTTACCAAGGCACAGCGTCCTTCATAGGTTTGCTCGTTGTTCAGCAGTACAATGCATTCCTCCAACTCGGTGATAAATTGGTAGTAATTTTTGTATTCATCGGAACAAAAAAAGCATGCCATCCCGTTATCCCCTCTGATTTATTTTTCCAGTGCCAGTTCCTTTGCGACAATGGCCATCCCTTTTTCAAAGGTGCCCCAGGAATGGGTGCGGCAGTTGCGCCATTCAAAGCCGCGGCGTTCCTCAAAACGGCAAAGCCCGTTTACATTTTCGATATGGATGTAAATGCGTTTTAGAATTTCTCTGGCCGGTAAGGTTTCTCCGGGCTCGATTCCCAGCGTTGCAAAGACATCCAAATCTTTTTTGCGGTCTCGTAGAGAGCACGAGTAAAAGCACAGGCCGTTGTCGGGGTTGAAGGCGTGGCAGGGTGGACAAATGATGCACTCGCCGGGCCCCTCGATGACAGTGACGGGCAGATCGGGATTTTGTTTGATCTTATCCCAAAGCTCATACAGATTGTCCTCCTGAATGGGGGCATCGGCGTAAGCGCCCCCCACAAAACAGATGGTGCACAAAAAGTGGTGGGAGCGAACCTGTACGGAATCGGCATTGGCCAGCGCCTTGCAGGATTCCATCTTGCTGCAAGCCATCTCTTCTTCGGTGCGTGCGTTGCACAGCGCTTTAAGCCCTTTGGCATAATAGCCTTCCGCTGCATGGGGACAATTTTTCCACACGGAGCTCTCCGTCTGATAGGGCGCGCACACGGGTCCGGGGTGGGGCAGATATTCTTCCAACATCTCGGACCAGCACTGGGCCGTACGAACCATCTCGGGAATCGCCCCCAATGCATGCAGAATATCAAGATCCCGCTTGCGCTGCCGGGGAGTCAAGGCCCCATACCATTCATTTCTCGCTCCGGTGTCATCAAAGGCGGTGCGCAGACTTAGATGAACGTTGGAGTCGGTGCGAATCTGTTTCAACAGTTGCTGCACTTCACCTAAATCTTCCGGAGTGTCAGGGGCGCCGCCCTGAATGCAACAGGCGCACATCAGCACTCCGGGCCGGGCTTCGGTGCGGTTCCTAGCCAGATCAGAAGCTTCAAAATTACGTTTCATGGTATTTCTCCTAGTCCTTTTGGGATGAGTTTATCTACATTTTATCACACACGATTAGAAATACATACCAATATTTTTTTATAATGGGTTAATTTTTTGACCATTATGAGCATTTCCTCAAGCAAAGTGCGGACCGCATAACCATACAGGGGACTGCTGTGCCGCTGTAAAAGAAGTACTGGCGCAATCAATCAGGCCCAAACGATCATCATATAAGGAGGCAACCGTCATGTCAATTGCTGCTATCAAAAAAGAGGATATCGTCCTGAATTTTGCTGATAATGCCGTTGGGAGGCCCGCTTTGTTACCGGACCCTTTTCAATATAAAAGTACCGGGCTGCGTGAATGGTTCGCGCAGCCCGGTACTTTTATGTTTTTTGGTTGTGATGGCGATTAGTCGGTGACGGTCTCAAAGCCGGCACCCAGCCAACCGGTGCCCTTTTCGGCGTTGCCCATGCCGCCGGACATGGAGTAGGCGTCGTAGCCCAGCAGGCGCAGAATAGAGGTGGTCTGGGAAGAAGTCTGGCCGCTGTAGCAGTACACCACGATCTTCTTATCGGTGGGCAGTTTGACCAATTCTTCCTGCATGCCAAGGCCGTAGGGGATGTTGGTGGCGGTGGGGATATGGCCCTTGGCGTAGTCTTCGGCGGAGCGGATGGAAAGGATGAAGTAATCGTCGTTTTCGTCGTCGATGATCTGCTTGACATCTTCGGGCTTCAGGTTAAAGTTGGCGAAGGCGGTTCCGTCCTGCGCCTGCTTTTCCACAAAGTACTCGGAAAGAGCCTTCTGCACGGCCTCATCCACAGGATAGCTTTCGTCGGGCAGGGGATTGGCATCGGTTTCCAGATATTTTTCGTAGCCCTCGGTGACGCTGATGCCGTTGTTAAAGCCGGACTGGGCGTTTTTAGCCATCTTGCCCGCCACGTTGAGGAGCGCCGTTACCTGAGAGGCGGTCT
>ENA-UOOR01003075-UOOR01003075.1-fermentation-metagenome-genome-assembly--contig:-NODE-3075-length-15458-cov-7.972798_pt1 | contig 15458 bp, 12 predicted proteins | sample MGYA00245780_ERZ724029 | MGnify/ENA primary metagenome ERZ724029 (study PRJEB28704, sample SAMN03018315) | fermentation metagenome | biome: anthropogenic terrestrial biome; feature: soil; material... | reverse complement strand
GATGATAATCAAACGTAAATAGAAAAACCGTTGCCAATTAATTTTGTATTTTTGCCAAATTCAAACGTGTTTTTCTAAAAATATTATCATGACTACAAGAAGAGAATTTATCCGAAAAGCAGCCATTGGCACAACGTTGGTCTCCATTGGAGGCGTTTTGCCAGGATTTAGCGCCAAGAGTTACAACAACATCGTCGGGGCCAACGAGAAAATAAAATTGGGAGCCATAGGCGTGAACTCACGGGGAAATGCTTTATCGGAGGGTTTTGCGCGGGAAAAAGGATGTGAAATAGCTTACGTATGCGACGTGGATAGACGTGCTATGGAAAAATGCATAGCCAACGTGAAAAAGATTGCCGGCAATACTGCAAGGGGTGAGAAAGATATCCGCCGTCTCCTTGAGATAAAAGAGATAGATGCTGTTCTTATTGCTACTCCCGAGCATTGGCATGCGCCGGCTGCTTTGATGGCAATGAAAGCCGGCAAAAACGTCTACCTGGAAAAACCCACCAGTCACAATCCGGCAGAGGATGAGATCCTCATGCAGGCAGTGAAAAAATACAACGTAGTTACTGCAACAGGTATGCAACGCAGGTCATGGCCAAATATAATCCAAGCCATAGAGGAAATAAAAGAGGGAGTCATTGGTAACGTTTACTTCGGTAAAGCCTGGTACGCAAATAACAGGTCATCGATTGGCACAGGAAACGTCACTGCTGCGCCGGAGTGGCTCGACTGGGAACTGTGGCAAGGTCCGGCACCGAGGGTAACCGGCTACAAGGACAACTATCTCCACTATAACTGGCATTGGTTCTACAACTGGGGTACCGGCGAAGCGGGCAACAATGGCGTGCATTTTCTCGATATTCTCCGTTGGGGAATGGATTTGACCTACCCCACCCATGTTGACTCTTCGGGAGGAAGATACGTTTATCGTGACGACTGGGAGTTCCCGGACACCCAGATCGTGAATCTCGAATTTGGAGGCAACAAGCTGATCACCTGGGAAGGCCGGAGTTGTAATGGCCGCAATATTGAAGATTCGTCGGTAGGTTGTGCATTCTACGGCGAATCAGGCACCCTGGTGATCGGGGGAGGAAACGCTTACAAGGTATACGATCTGAAGAATAAGCTTGTAAAAGAGGTAACCAGCGAAATGAGTTTCAAGGCCGGCGATACTGTAAACCCTACCCGGTTGTTGGATTCATTCCATTTCTCCAACTTTTTGGACGGCATCAGAAAAGGTTCTGCATTAAATGCCGATATCAATGTAGGATGTATCAGCACAACCCTGGCACACTTAGGAAATATTGCCCAACGCACAAAAACGACATTCCAAACGAATCCTGCCGACGCCCACATCCTAAACAATCGTGCTGCAAGCAAACTGTGGAGCAGGAAATATCAAAAAGGTTGGGAAATGAAACTTTAAATACAATCCCATCCGATATCAGCCTAATTTCCAAGGCTTTCTGTATTCATAAGAAAGGTATTTATTGCCAATCTCAGAATTGGTAAATCTTTCGTTTATCGCATCCCATTCCAGCCTTTCTCGCGTCATCATTGCGATTGTCCCCAAATGTGCCATAGTGGTGGATCGATGACCAATCTCCAATGTAGCCCAGGGTTGTTCACGTGATTTGACGCAATCTAGAAAATTTCGGATAAGACTTGATGCGCTATTCTTGTAACTGCCATCGATCAGCAACGTATCATCTTTCTCCAAAGAATAATCTTCAGGCTGAATCATGGGCTGCCATGACTGAAATTGTCCGGCACGGGCAGGAGTAACCTTGTAATCATTTTCTCCTGTATGGAGTGTCCCTTTTGTTCCTCTCAATTCGAGGAACCCGTGAGGGATAAACGTTCCGGTACTGGCTTCAAGTATGGTTAAAGTAACAATTACTCCCGATTTAAATTCGTAGGTCACATGCATAGTATCGGGTATGGTTCGATCGTCGTCAACCACAAATTTGCCGCCGTGTGCACTGATGACCGCCGGAGCCTCTTCACCTAAAAGCCACCTCAACAAGTCAAGATAATGAACTCCGTTATTAGAAATTTGATTTGCATAATCTTCCCACCATCGAAACATGTAGGGAGCGATATTATACTGGTAAGGCCGATAGGCTCTTGGGCCTAACCACATGTCCCAGTCAAAATCCTTTGGTGGAGCTTCTGGTTGCAATCTCCCAATACCGTTAGGATACATGTTGCTCACATGACAAGCCGATGCAAACGTTATTTTACCTATTTTTCCCGCCGGGATTTCTTTAGCTAACCGTTGAAAAGTTGGCGCTCCACGTCTGTTTAGCCCCACCGCTATTATTTGCCGGTTGCTGTTACCTACTTCGACCATCCTGCGACCTTCGGCAATGGTTTTTGATAATGGTTTTTCCACAAATACATCTTTCCCAGCATTTATCGCATCAACGGTCTGTAAAGCGTGCCAATGATCAGGTGTTGCGATACAAACGGCATCGATACTTTTGTTATCCAACATTTCCCGGTAATCTTTATACTGCTTAACCCTTGTTGGGAAATTCTCCCCCATCCCGGGTATTCTTGTCCCCATATCTTTTTTGTAACGATCAAGTACGGCAGAATAATCTCTCGTTACGTAAGGTTCATATACGTCGCACAGAGCTGCCACCTCACAATCCGGTTGCTCCCTGAAGAGTTGCAAGAGTTGTGTTCCACGGTTACCGACTCCAATAAATCCAACCCGAACCTTATCGTTAGCACCTAGAACTCTTTTCCGTGTGTCAATCAGGGGTACTCCTACTCCGGTGACAGATATTCCGGCGACAGCCAGTGATGATTTTTTGAGAAAATTTCTTCGTGTTGTGTTGTTTTCCATAAATACCTCAGTTATCGGAATAAGTTTTATTGTCTACTAACCTAATCGTTGTAACCTTGAACGGCTTTAAAACCGCTTCATGAGCGGCACGTTGAACAGTGACAGCCTCTAAGGGAGTAACGGCATGCGGTACAAAAGAATTACCCACGACCGATTTTCCGGTTAGGGATTCAAACCACGTACAAGCAGCGGTATAGCGACCAATATCCAGGTTCAGGTGGTATCCATCCCGGCAAAAACGATCACCTATAAAGCTGGATCTGCCGTTTTGAATCGCTGTTCCCGAAGGAATAATTGTTTCAATCCCGGCTTTAATCGCGGCCCTACTCGATGCTTTCATGATGGATTCGTACATCTGTTTCTGATTCTTGTTGTATCTCGGAAATTCTTTGTGATCCGAGTCATTGGCATAAGCCCAAGTTTGGTGGAAAACAAACTTGACTTGCGAATTTTTGCAGTGTTCCTTGGTATAAGCAGTCAATTGGATCAGATAAGGGAAATAGGTGTCAAGCAGTCCCGAGTTCGGACTGTTTTGCTGAAAACTGATGTAATCCCATTCCTCATCGGTTATCCCTTGTATCAGGGAAACATTCATGATTGTGGTTTTCTCCCCTGCTCTGTTGATTTTACGGTATGAATAATCGGCCTTATTGCCTTGTGCGTTCAGCCAGTGTCTCTCTAAAGAGCAGCCTCCAATATATAAATTGCCGATAATAAAGGTGACCCCTTCTGCCTGCCCCAATTCATGCAAATAGTTTTCTACCGCGTCTACTGAAAAACTGTTTCCGATCGCTAACACTTTGATTGTATCCTGCGACCAGGTATTGATGGGGGCCAATAGGGCCAGCACCCAAAAAATTAATACATATTTTTTCATATTCCCGTCACTGTTCTTTTGTTAATATCTTTTCGGATAATTTTTATTGTTTGCCTATAATTCTTTGATCATTATGTTTCTGTAGTGTATTTGACTACCGTGATCCTGCAAAAGTATGTGTCCGTCCCTTTTTTTGCCGAAATCATCGTAGTTTTTAAATTTTGTCGCTTGCACCCGATCTTTAAATTCGTCCGAATCAATATCTGCACTCACAACCATCTCACCGTTCAACCAATGCTCAACTTTGTTTCCTTGGACTTTAATTCTTAATGAGTTCCAAGTTCCTAATGGTTTTAGTTTTTTATTTTTATCTGGTGCATACAACAAATACAAGGCAGCCGTAGAACCTTTATCGTCATTGAAACCTCCTATTTCATCCCGGTGAAAATCATCAATTATTTGGTATTCGAACCCAATCCACTCCGTTCTTTTGTTTTCATTATTAAACATTTGATGAACAAAATATTTTACTCCCGAATTGACAAGTTTCGTCATTTTAAATTCAAGCTTCAACTCAAAGTCCGAATATTTTCTTTTGGATACCATGTCTCCTCCTTTTTGCGCTGGTAGAAGGATCAGTTCTTTTTTCTTCACTATCCAGCCCTTATTGGGAAATGGGGTTTCTTCACGCATACTTGTCCAATTCACAGTATCTTGGGCGGTCTTAAATAGAGGTTGCCACTGACCTTTTTCTGCCAGGGACCACTCCAAAAATGAATATACCGTTTCATTCGATTGAACATCAGGACTATGTTGCGCTCGGTTACTCATTGCAACCCGGTCAGTGTAACCCAACAATTTATTAACAGCAACAGTATGGTTCAGTGCAATCCAGCGTTCAACAGGGTCGGACGATCCTCCGGAAACAAGAAATGGACGAGGAGCCATAAGGGCATGCAACTCGTGCAAATCACGTCCCTTACTCCGTAGTATTGGATACAACCCTTTTGCATTCATCCCGTTTTTATTCCATATATTCCTCCAGGGAGGGGCATAGTAACCCAGGTACCAAGGCTCCCAGTAATTAACTGCCGAGCCCTTGGTTTCGTCAAAAACAATTCCGGGATCAATCCATACAGCGGCAGCAAACTTATCGTACAGGCACGATGCAAACATTGCCCACTTACCGCCATATGAGTGTCCTACGATTCCGATCCTGTCCCGGTCCACATCTGTCACCTTGCTGAGTGCCTCCAACGCATTTGCGGCAGCGTATGCGAGAGCTGAAACAGGCTGTATACCTGCATCTTCCCTACTCGGGTAGTAAATGGAATAGGTTTTATTTCCTGTGGTTTCAGCTGTACCTAACGACAGCGTAACAAATCCTCTTTTTGTCAATTGATATGCGAAATCCCTGTAGGGTTTGCTCCCTATCCCTATAGCCGTTTCCGGTTCGTAGTACACTGTAATCACCGCCGGTTTCTTGCCTTTCTTATCCGGCACCAGCAAATATCCCTCGGTCTGTTCGTTCGGAGTCCAGTAAAAACGAACCTTGAATTGTGTAAAATCTTCCCTTTTTTCTTTCCCTATTATTTCGAATTCCTGATTTTCAAGCAGAGGAGGCCATTCTCCCATCATTTCCATCCAGCAATTTCGAATTTCCTTTCGTCGTTCTATCCAATCTTTCTTATGTTGAACGGTTTCTCCGCTGCAAAACTTGAGGGGGGAACGGTATTCACCAAATTGGTCCTTAAATTCAACAGGAGGAACAAAGTAGGGCGCAATTTTCTCCCAGTTGCTGATTCTGTTTGTGCAATCAGGATGGAACGGTTGTCCCGCCACGCGTTCCACTACGAACACACAAAGCAATAATGAAATGTACTTGAAAAAGTATTTCATGAAGTCATACCTTTATAAAAATATTTTTTTTGTACATGAAGTAAAGCACCAACCATGACACAAATACGGTACATGCTCCCATAACCGGCACTTCATACGCACCCGTCAGCTGACCTATCCAACGAAATGCTGCCTTGGCCATATAGGAATAATTAATGAAGACGGGTGAGACGTAGATAAAAATTGAATTCATCCCAATAACCCGGAAAAAGAAAGACCATTTATGGCATCCCCTGACATCGATGATGTAGTAGAAAAGAGCGAACAGAAGCAGGCTAATACCTCCGGTGAGCACAGTAAACGAGCTGGACCACAAGTTTTTATTTATCGGAAAATCCAAATTCCAAAGGAGTCCAAGTAAAATTAGCACTGCGCCTGTTATAGTGAACCAACAGACTTTCCTAATCGGACTTATTGGATGTTTTTTCAGGAAATTCCCCGTTATAACTCCGAGAAGCGTAGTTGATACACCTGTGATTGTGCAAAGCAACCCTACCGTATCGTGAATGTCACGTGAAAGCTTTCCCGGTAAAACGATACGGTCAAAATAAGAAGCGAAGTTTCCAGCTTCAGTAAGGTTTCCTGGGGGAAAACCTGGAGCGGAAGTAAACTTCAACAGCAACCAATAGCCAACAAGAAGTGCCCAATACCAGATTACTTGTGCTCCAGGTCTAGCATATAAATAGATGATATTTGCAAAAACATAGCTTACTCCAATCTTGCCTAACACACTTGCGTATCGGTATTCAGCCAGAGGCCTTAACTCAATTCCCCTTGCATTATAAATAATTCCCAGTAGGATGAGAACAAGTCCTCGCTTTATCACTTTCCACAGGATTTGCTTCTTGGAACGACCATTTTTTAATTGCTTATCTACCGAAAAGGGTGACGAAATTCCGGATAAAAACATGAACAGCGGAAAAATCATGTCCCAGAGAGTAAAACCATTCCAGTACGGGTGCTCAAACTGTGCCGCCAATCCCGTCCAGAAAGGTGTTTCCTCGATGGCTGCCACTTGAAGGATCACACTGCCAATACCCATGATCCAGAACATGTCAAATCCCCTGAGCGCATCAATGGATCGCAGCCTGGCATTGTCGGATGTAGGAATATTGATATTCATAAATTGTCATGCTTCTAGTTCCCATCCCTTTTCATACTCTCTTTTCCACAATTTTGAAGCCTCCTTATCGTTTAGAATGGAACCATTCCTGTGATCGATATTTAATGTTCTCCCAATTCTATGAGATATATTGGACAACTGCATCAGCTGTGTGCTGGAACATGCCTCTGTCAGGGATGAGTTTAGTTTCGCCCCTTTCCGGATAGCGTCGAAAAAGTTTTGAAAATGGTATGCATCAAGACTTTGTGTCGGATTAACCAAGTTACCTTCTTCAAATACCAATTTACTATCGACATGTTTGACTAATTTATTATCTAAGTCGAAAACCTGATATTCATTGCCTCCTCCAATAGTCAGGCTCCCTTTATCCCCGTAAAAAGTCACCCCGCTACCATGACCGGATATACTTGACCGGATGCAGCTTTGGCTTTCCCATGTCATTGTTTTTCCATTGACAAAACTGAAGTTCACCAATTGAGTATCCGGTGTTTCCCAATCGTCCTGATGATGATATCTTCCACCGGTAGAAGTCACTTTTGAGGGATAGCCTAATTGCATTCCCCAACGCAGCAAATCAACAAAATGCATGCCGTTGTTCAAAGCTTCACCAGTTCCCCAGTGCCACACCCAGTGCCAATCGTAATGAACAACATTGTCTTTATAGGATACCCTGGGCGCAGGTCCTTGCCAAAGTTCCCAGTTCAGCCAGCCGGGAACAGGTGTGCTTTTTCCGATGCCCATTGATGGACGTTTGTTGAAATACCAGCTTCTTCCGTAATGAATATCACCGATGATTCCGTCGTGTAACTCTTTAATCGCATGTGCTACGTTAGGCCAGGAGCGTCGTTGATTGCCAACCTGGACGATCTTGCCGTATTTTTTTTCAGTTTCAATCAGGACCTGGTTCTCTCCGGGGTTGTGGCTTGTCGGCTTCTCCAAGTACACATGTTTGCCTGCTTTCATTGCCATAACAGCTGCCGGAGCATGCCAATGATCAGGAGTAGCAATAAAGACGGCATCAAAATTGTCTGACTCCAACATTCTTCGAATGTCTTCGTGTCCCCGGGCCTTGTTGCCGGCCACTTCCTGAACGGTTTTGATGCATTTTTCCGTGGCGCGTGAATCGACATCACATAAATCGGTCACGATACATCCCTTGTTCTTTTCATTGGCAAATCCTCTCGCCAATGCATTACCTCTGGAATTCACACCAATCCCGGCGATGCGGATACGCTCATTCGATCCAATAATATTTCTGTAGCTCGAGGCACTAAAGCCTGGCAAAACACCACCAAGCGAGAGAACGGAGGTACCCACCGCTATTTTTTTAATAAATTGTCTTCTTGTATTCATCTTGCTCATTCGTTAATCGTTGTTGATTTTCCGTTCCGTTGCAACCTCTACCGCTTTGGTTGTAATGTAATATTTTGCCAGCGTATTTGCTATTTCCCACCCGGGCATATCGCAATTAACCAGGTACCTAAAGAAACGTTCGGCAACATACCTGAAATGCGAGTCATGTCCCTCTCTGTTTTCGACCGGAATATGGATAAGATACTCACCGCTACTGGATGTAGGAGAAGCGGAGACAAAGGGATATCTTGTTTGTATTTTTTCTACTGCCTTTTGGATATTTTCTGCAAACTCTTTTTCATCAACGCTTTCAGCTTTCTGTGCATACAACTGCTTTACGAAGTTTTGTTCCTTATCCTGAACAGTTTTCAAAACAGCTTTTGTACCTTTCAACGTAGAGATAAATGTGTCGCCCCCACCCTCAGGCGCCTGATAGTTCCACATAACTTGTAAACCCACGTTGTGGTTTCTCACCTCGAAGTTGACAGTTCCATTGGCATAGACTTTCAACGTTGAATCATCAAGGTATTTATGAAGATAATCAGGAAATGATGATTCTCCGGTAGACTGCATGAACTGTTGCTGAGAGATATCGGTTGGCCAATGGGTAGATGAGATATTTCCGATCTCCCGGGTATAATCGACAGGTTGTTTCGAAAAAAATTTCCAGAACAACAAATCAATCAGGTGTGTAGTGACATCGGCAATACCCTCCCCCTGTTGTTCCACATCGTAATACCAGGCCGGACGAATTAACGGGGCGCCCAACACCTCTTTGTAGAAATGGTGCACACTTTCCATGTAGATAGCCGGATCTTCCGGTGTCCCCTTTTTTAGTTCGCCGAAGAAATCGAGGTTGTTTACCAACTCTTTTTCGATGATGTTCAGCACGTCGAAACGTTCCGTCATCATATCGTACAGTTGTACTCCTTTTAACTCAGCATTCCTGTATGCTGTTTCCAGTAAAAGGAAATCCTCCCGGTTGATAGCCATCGGCTTGTCGGACAATACATTTAGTCCTGCTTCCACCGCACGGAGAATATATCCGGTCTTCTTTTTGTTGTTGCCGGCAAGCACCACGACGTTGCCTTTTTTTTCAGCTACCATCTTGTCCACAAAGTCGTCGCCTGCATGCACGGCCTCCCGCCAGCTCGTAGGATCCTCTACCCTGTTGTTGAATGATTCAATGGCTGAAAGATATTGGATTAACCCGGCATCATCAGGAGAAACGGCATAGACGTGTACCGAATCATTTACTTGCGGTATGGCATTTTTCTGTAGCAGGTTGGCATGAAAATGGCCCGGTGCCAGGACAATCAGTTTTATTTCACCTGCTTTACCGGTAAATACCGCGGTATTATCGATCTCTTTTTTACTCTGTTGCATACAGGATAGAAATAGAAAGCTGACGATGCAGGCCATCCAATGATTTTTCATACCACGTTCACTTTAAATCCGAAAGCATTTTTCTGGCTTCCACCATACCTTCGCGATACACATCCTCCATCAGGATGATTTTCCCCTCATTGCGCTTGCTCATATTGGAAGCTTCCATGAAAGTAAAAATCTCCAGCGTCTCTTCCTCAGAAACGGGAGCAACACGGGTTTTAAAGAAATTCAGTATTTCTGTCAGGAGCACCTCGTATCCTTGATAGGAGCCGACAGGTTCTATGCTTTTGTCCGTGAAAGCTGTTCCTCCATAATTACTCTTACCGGTACGGAGGCCTCTGAACGTTCCTATCCGTCCGTCGTCCCACAATCCAACCACCACATCGGTACCTTCGGCTGACATACGGTTTACAGAGACACATCCGGTTCCCATGATGGTGAAGAGAGTTTCTACCCCATGGATGCCGTACCATCCAAAATCGGGATGTGTTTTCTCCCGACTTGCGGGTGAGTAGCAATCCGCTCCTAAAACCTTTCCGAATTCCCCTTTACGTAACTTTTGATTTTGTGGAACATACCGCAATGCTGAAGAAGAGAAAATAGGGACATTATAGTCTCTGGCCAGTTGGTAGATCGCTATCGATTGCGCCAACGTTGCTCCCAGCGGTTTGTCGATAAACATGGGCTTTCCGGCTTTGAAAACCTCGTATGCCTGTTCCAGATGGAGGTTTCCATCATTTGTCTCCAGCATTACATAGTCCACTTTCTTTAAAAGTTCAGCTATGGAAGGAACAATTTCTACTCCCATCCCCTTTACTTGTTCAATATAACCGGGTATACGGTCAAAACTCGATTTGATGGTTTTTGAACCGTAGGGATAGGCGGCAATAATTTTAAAATCCTTGAATTCTTCTTTTTTATCTTCTCCATTCAAAAACTTGGTAAAAGCGATGGAATGGGATGTGTCTAAACCGATGATACCGATTTTTATTTGTGCTTGAGCCTGAAACAGGAGACAGGCCAGAATTGTTAATATTGAAAAGATAAGTCTCATAATTTATTTTTTTGATGTTTTAAAGCAGATAAATTTCATTTTACTTCGGTATTGTTCTTTTTCTCCAATAAAGAAGAACTCTCTTTGTCCAAATACAATACAGCGCCCTTTTTAGTTCTTAAAATCGTGGCGGGACACTCTTCAGTGATGTCCTTGTTCAGGGTATGATAAACAGCCTTGGCTTTGTTTCCGGCGGGTACCATACAAAACATGTACTTCGCCCTGAGCAATGCCGGAATGGTTACGGTAATGGCATGGGTAGGAACCCGGTCGATCCCGGAAAAAAGTTTTTCATTCACCTGTTGTTGCCTGCAAGCCATTTCCAGTTCTACCACTTTCACCGCATTCGGATCGTTAAAATCAGCCACTGAGGGATCGTTAAAAGCGATATGCCCGTTCTCTCCGATTCCCAAACAAACGATATCGACCGGATACCGTTCCAGCAAACCGGCGTACCTCATGCATTCGGCAGAAATATCTTCCGCCTGGCCATTTATATAATGCACACTTTTAAAAGGGACTTTCTCGAAAATCCGTTTCCTCAGGAAATTACCAAACCCTTGGGGTGCATCCTTTTCCAGCCCGATATACTCATCCATGTGAAAAGCATTGATCTTCTCCCACGAAATCCGTCTATCAGCTATTAATTCCTTTATAAAATCGCTTTGCGAGGGGGCGGCTGCAAAGATCATATTGATTTCATCTTTCCCTCCGAGAAGTTGTTGAATGGTTTCAGAAACATCGATGGCTGCCTCTTTACCCATCTCTTCTCTTGTCTGGAAGATTTTCACTTCCAGCATTTCTTGCGTGAATGTAATCACACCAGTGTTAGTTACCGTATATGACATTTCCTTCTAAGATTGTGTATGAAACATGTATTTTATCATCAAAAACGACTAAATCGGCATCTTTCCCTTTCTGGATAGATCCTTTCTGTTGATCTATATGCATAATGCGGGCCGGAGTCAGCGTCATCATTTTCACCGCTTCTAACAACGGTACTTCCGCTACTTCAACCATTGTTCTCACCAGTCGATCTGTTGTTGCTACACTTCCTGCAAAAGCTGTGCGGTCCGGCAACTTGGCCACACCGTCTTCGATGATTACCCTTTGTCCTTTTTCCAGGCTTCCCAGGATGGATTCACCGTCCGGTATTCCCGCCCCACGCATGGAGTCGGTACATAACGCTGTCTTTTCGGGACCTTTAAACTTATATACGAACTGTAGAAGAGGTTTGGGCAAATGCACCCCGTCGGCTATGATTTCCACCGTCATATCATCAATCAGGTATGCTGCTTCCAGGACTCCTGCGTAACGGAACGCATTCCTGCGAGTAACGGACGACATGGCCGAATAGAGGTGGGTTACGTGGGTGAATCCTGCGTTAAAGGCATCCAATACCTCCTCGTAAATGGCGTCGCTATGTGCTATGGAAGTGAGGATATTTTTTGAGGTCAACACCTTTCCAAAATCGAGTGCACCGGGCAGTTCGGGCGCCAGGCTCCACCGTACAATATCGTCCGATCCGGATAAAATCTTATTGTACTCTTCCGGTTCGGGGTTTCTAAGGTATTTGGGATCCTGTGCACCCCGTTGATTGTAGGCAAAATAGGGACCTTCTAAATGCAGACCAAGAAATTTGGCACCTTTCGTATTCCGTTTAGCGGCTTCCTTAAACACGGCAAACGTGTTGACAAGTTCGTCAAACGTGCTTGTCAAAGTAGTAGGCAGCAAGGCTGTGGTTCCGTACCTGGCATGTGTTTCCGCTGCTCCCAGGTATGCATCCACCGTTCCGTCCATAAAGTCATGTCCTCCCCCGCCATGAGTGTGAATATCTATAAATCCGGGAGCAACATATTTCCCTTTCGCATCAATTAGATAATCATTTTCAACAGGTAAAAAAAGATCCTCCTCTACTATTTCCTTAATAATTCCCTCCTTACAAACCACAACAATTCTTTCTCTCACGCTTTCTGGAAAGATAAACTTACCGTTTTTGATTACAATTCTTTGCATATTTTTTTGTTAAAAAGTCAAGAATGTTGGCCAGTTTACGCTACTTTCCCCTTTTTCGTTCTATCCCAGTGCTCAATCTTGTGACCAAAGACAGCGAACCACACCAAATAGACGAAACAGGGAATTAATGCCCAATAACCGATTCTTAAGCTGTAAGCATCGGCAAGTGCTCCATACACAAGGGGCAGGATGGCATTTCCGCTTAATCCCATAATCAGCAATGATGATCCGGTCTTGGTAAAACGGCCAAGGCCGCGGATAGAAAGAGGCCATATTCCTGCATAGATAAGCGCATTGGGAAAACCGATAAGAGCCAGGAACCATATGGAAGCGTTAGCCTGATGACCAAAGAGTGAGAGATTCCAATCGGCAAACACAACCCCTAGCGACAAAAAAAGGCCAAGAGAGGTACAGAATATCAGGGCATTTTTCTGAGACACGAACCTTGGAATCAGGATGATGCCCAACAAATAACCAATTATGGTTGCTGTTAACGTATAAGATGGAAACACTTTCGCATCAAGAAGTCCAATATTCATCGAACCGGCATAATTAATGATTGTATCAATGGCAATCACCTGAGTGCCCACATGAAGAAAAATTGCGATTGCACCCAAAACAAGGTAAGGGAAGTCAATCAACCTGTTTCTGACTTTGTGCCCCTCTTCATTTTTTTCAGAAAGCTTTTCGCTGTCCGTATCTAATTCGGGAAGCACGGAGTATCTAATTCCGACTCCGGCCAGGACGAGTAGAAAACCAAGAACAGTATAAGGCAATATTACCCTTCTGATCAATTCATCGAGCAATGCATTTTTAGCAGCTTCGGTAATGCTGCCCATTTCAATTAGTTCAAACAGCTGACTATCTGTAGCCTTAAAAATCACAGCAGCGAAAATGAGTGGAGATACTATTCCGGCAAATTTATTACAAATTCCCATGATGCTCATTCGCTGTGCAGCACTGTCGATAGGCCCAATAATCGTTACGTAGGGGTTAGCTGCCGTCTGCAGTATTGCCAAGCCTGTGCCAATGGAGAATAGACCGACCAGAAAGATTACAAACTGCCGTGTTAAAGCAGCAGGGATAAATATAAATGCTCCCAACGCCATCAACAGAAACCCATACATTATTCCTCTCTTGAAGCCAACACGTTTTAACAATAAACCCGAAGGTATCGCCATAACAAAGTAAGCAATATAAAAGGCAAAGGCTACAAAATAAGATTGAAAATGGGTTAACTCACAAGCAATTTTAAAATAAGGTATAAGAATTGCATTAACCCAAGAGACAAATCCAAATATAAAGAACATAAACGCCAGGATAGCGATCGAAATCACCTGTTTCTTCTTATCCTGGACATATCCGACGGTTTCAGTGTTGTTCATCAAAAAAAATTTAATCATTCGACATTAAGCGTGTTGGGCACCTCGGAAAGTGCAAAAATATTTTAAAACAAGCTAAATACAGCCTTAATAACGAATAACTTTCTTCAAAAAACGTTGGCTATATCTACATTAAAGTATTTTTTGCGGTACTCAATGGGAGTATATCCCTTCATTTTTTTAAAAATACGGGATATGTTTTTACAATCATTGAATCCGGACTCCAGGGCCATATCGTATAAAGTCCTGTCAGTAGTAAGCAACAGGTTAGCAAAATAGTCAATTCTGCGACCCAGTATAAATTGATAAATAGTAGTCCCCATCTCTTCTTTAAATTTTAATTCAAGGTTACGTCGCGAGAGTGGAACAAGTTCAGAAAACGATTCAATATTGATGTCCGAAGTAAAGTGATCTTCGATAAAATGGACAACTTGAGAAATATACTCATTGGAGACATCATATTTCTCGGTCGATTTTCTCAATTCAAACCGGGTAGGTTTTATAAAAATATTTGTCGGCTCCTTAATCTCACCCTTAAACATCCGGTCGATTAACCTTCCAGCTTCATACCCGCCTTTTTCCACGTCTGTTACAATGGATGATAGGGGAGGATCGGAAAGGTGGCAGATCAGCTCATCGTTATCCACCCCCAACAGGGAAATCTCTTCGGGAATTTTTATGTTATTGATCTTGCAAATTTGAGATATCCTTAACGCAAAATCGTCGTCACAGGCAAAGAGACCTACGGGTTTTGGAAGAGATAAAAGCCATTCGTCCAATTCGGCATAGGAGCTGCTCCACTCTTTGCCTCCCAAATCTTCACTTTCAAAGCAAAAGAAATTGCCTTCGGCTTTCTCAACCTCTTTTTTAAAGCCCTCCGCTCTCTCCTGTGACCAAATTACACCTTTGTTACCGTAAAACGCAAAATTGCGGAAACGGCGCTTAATGAAAAAATTTGCAGCCATCATTCCGGTCCCCACATAATCTCCGGTCAGGTTGGAAAAATAAGGACTTCTGGATTTATAATTTTGCAGCACGATGGGTATGTTTAAAGTGGCTAACAGATTGGTTCCCTCATGGTCCCAACGAGCCAGGATTGCATCGGCTTTCCAGCTTTTTGCCCACTCAATTATACCCTCCTTTCCATACATCGTCTTATAATAAGTGGGTAGCCTGTAAAACAACCAGGGTCCGTGCTCATGGGCGTATTGAATCAACCCCCTCAGTAACCGGCGGCTGAACTCACTGGAGTAATCAATAAGTATTAGAACTCTTTTCATTTATTTTTTGTATTCAGATTTTTATTCTCGTCTATAGCGTCAACATCAGCAGCAATGACTCTCATTCTGCGAAAAAAAAATTAAAATATCCTCAAATATATATATTATTCCCGAAATAAAATCAAGAAGAGTTATTTTTAACCAAAAAGAAGACCTTTTTCCGGTGCTGCGGATTCAAGATATCATACAAAAAAAAGCAACTGCGGCAAATGGCGCAATTGCTTAAAAATCAGTCGGGATGACTGGATTCGAACCAGCGACCACTCGCCCCCCAGACGAGTACTC
>ENA-UOOR01003071-UOOR01003071.1-fermentation-metagenome-genome-assembly--contig:-NODE-3071-length-15485-cov-72.483215_pt1 | contig 15485 bp, 14 predicted proteins | sample MGYA00245780_ERZ724029 | MGnify/ENA primary metagenome ERZ724029 (study PRJEB28704, sample SAMN03018315) | fermentation metagenome | biome: anthropogenic terrestrial biome; feature: soil... | reverse complement strand
AAATCACCCCGAAGAGGTCAAATACTAATTTTTTCTACTTTTTAAAGTGGACTCAATGATATCTTATTAAAAGATGTATAGAACTTCAACATCCTTTAAATTTCTTTCTATGGCAAACTTGGCAACAGTAAGCAAATCATTTTAATTTTTCAAATTCATCAAATAAAGCATGCACAAATTTATCGACTTTCTCTATCAATTCATAAAGTTGATCCTTGCTGATTATATGAAATTTCGATTTGTCTTTTGAACATCCATTTCGATGAACAATATCATGTCTAATCGTCAAATTATCATCGATATATTTATAGTCGGGAAATGCTATTCCAAATGTATTCTTAAACAACGGACATATTTCTTGAGATAATCGATGAAAGACTGTATTTTCAACAGCATTCTGTATTTTATAATCTACCCGACTGATTTTGTCAAATATTTCAGATAAATAAATTTTCTCTTTTGATAAAGACTCTTGTGATTTAAGAAAGGTTTCTTTAAACCTCTGATCTCTTCTTAAATAATACATACATGTATCTTGCAAAAATGCCTCCATTGATGAATAAACATTTGCAAATAAAATCCTCTGTAAAAGTTGTCCATTATCCTCTCCTATATCTAAATTAGATAAAGCTATAATATCATCAATTGCCTTATCATAATTTTCAACAAGATAGTATCTGCTACTAAATCCACCAGTATGATCGAAAGCAGTGACACCTCCAGAAGCGTAATAATAGGCATCTTCAAAAGTTTCCGTATCATCTTCAATAATAAAATCCCCTTCGATAATTTGATGAATATTCTCGATCTCGGACTCTTTAAAGCAACAACCAAGATCCATCATATTCTTTGGGAGCTTGTGTTTGAGAATTATATTTCCTCTAACGAAAACAATTTTTCTCGGTATATTATAATGTTGCCTCTCTTTCATATTTCTCTATATCTTCATTTACAAAAGTTCTCTCATAATCTTGACGAGTTAACACAGTACTAAATAGACCTATATCTTCTCCCTCGTGCTTATTGATACCAGTATATTCCAAACTCGCATCTTCATACCTCTTGAATTTATAAACCGCATCATTCATCAACGCTTCGTTGAAAACGCCTAAACTTACCAGCAAATTAAAATCCTTTACCGTAAGTCCTGTTACTTTTTTAAAGAGACCGGGTTCTAGTTTGGTAATTACGTCTTTTAGACTCCTTTCTCTATAATCTGTCAGATACATAAATACGGGAATACGGGCTGCAAACTTGATAAGTTTTTCCTGAATCTGTTTTCGTTTGCTTTTAAATTCTTTCTCTTCTTCTGACAACTGCTTTTTTTCTGCCCGGCTTAATTCGCTGTTATTAGCTTCTCTCCTGGCTTTCTTTACGGCTTCTGATCTGTTGATGATGGTCTCAATATCCTGATTCAAATTTCTAAAACCTTCAATGTTCATCAATGCGGTCATTGCTTCTTCGTTAGCCATCAGGCGGGCAAGGGTGTTATTATCCACATTTACAAGCAAAGCGCTTTCCCAACGTCTTGCAAGAAGCGTAGCGGTAGTTCCACTCATTGCAATATCTAAAATACCTGCGGCATCTACTTGTTTCATCGAACTGCCGTCATAAGCCAATACGGGAAGGAAATTGATGAATTCCTCAACGTTTTTCTCGGGGTTCGATTCGTTTATATTTAATCGACAGGCATAATCAGCTATTTGTTTTAAGGCACGGTTCGGGGCAAAGTCAAACACATAACACTCCTCTTTTAATATCTCCTCTCTATTTGGTGATTTGCTGTCCGGATTCTTGATAACCCAAGGGGTCTGTACTCGAAAGGCTGCCTGAAAATAAGTTTCAGGACTGGACGAATTACGAAGCATAAAAATTCCTGTCCATGGTTTTACGGAAACACCAGTCGTCAATTTACCGCAAGAAAGTGTTATCGTTTTTGATTCCAATGGATTGTCGGTCATCGCATTCAAAACAGGTTGTAAAGCGTGGACTCCAATACCTGCCTGTGTACCTGCGGCAACGACTACCGTATAATCGTGATAAAATTTGTTTTGACGCTGTTTGAGCAGGTTAGCCATTGCATAACAAGCCGCGACCGAGGGCAGGAACCAAAATGTATGATTCAACACTTTGAGTAAAGGTGCGTGTGAAAAAGGAAGTGGGGGTTTCTTTGCGCCCATTTTCAGGTTATCAACAGTAGTTTCACTGAATGAACCACGAATTAGATCCAGCCACTTTTGGACCTCATCTTCATACCTGAAGTGGGCTTTATGTCCTGCGCCTTCCGCTTTAAAAAATATGTTCAAATCAAAACCATCAAATTCTCCCTGCATCGCAATTTGAGCAATAGAATCGGGCAATTGATATGTCAGCATTACCATTCTTGGCAAGGAAGCGTAAGGGTTATTTTCCCCTTGCCAATTTTCCTTGGCTCGCTGTTCATCTGAATACGTCCAGTTGAAAATCTGTTCTTCTATGAACTCGCCTGAATTGATTGCCCTGAATGGCGTTCCCGACAAATAGAGATAATGGTCGGAAGTTATCGGCAATATTTCTTCGAAATGCTCCACCTTATCTTCTTCGGCAAAACCTTCCTGTTCTATCTTTTTGAAATCTTCAATCTCCTTTTCAGCTTCGGTGTCTTTACCAAACAAGTCTTTTGCATTTTCCCGCCAGGCCCCGAAATGATACTCATCAAAAATTACTCCGTCCCAATTGATAGCATGTACCCATTCATTTTTCGTTTTAATACCGCCCGTTTGCGTATTTCTTCCCAGAAAATCCTGAAACGAACCAAAACAAACCAAAGGTTTAGAGAAATCAATGTTTTGTTCTTCCAACTCTCCTTCATTTTTGGAATAAAACTGCCATCCATCAAAGTCCACATGCGATAACAGGTCATCTTTCCATGCTTCTTCAACCGCAGGTTTGAATGTGAGCACCAAAATCTTTTTCCATCCCATTTTCTTTGCCAACTGATAACTGGTAAAGGTTTTCCCAAAACGCATTTTTGCGTTCCAAAGGAAGTGAGGCGTTTTATCGGGATTCTCATTCTTGAAGCTATTGAAATACGCCATTGTTTTGTTTACTGCTTCTTCCTGTTCCGGACGCATACAGAAGGAAAGCACCCGATTTTCTTCTGTGTGTTCACCTGTCTTTATTTCATGTATGGCATGGCGCAATTCGTTCAGTGTGCAAACAAACCATTCACCTTCGGGATTATTGATACCCTTTTTCCGCAAAAGACGGTGAATATCACGGTCGGTAAATGAACCGCCATCTCGTTTCATTGCCGATTCTTCAAACACGATTTTATATCTGATGGCAGCCGTGCCTAATTGCTCCTTAATACGGACTTGAGCATCACGGTCGGTGAAACCTATTTTTAGCCAACCTTTATGAGTATCTACACCCACCAATTCATAGGCATAGATAGTCGGATTAGTTGACGGACGGGGCGGGAAAAATTGTTCTTTCATTTGATATGAAACTCTTTTCTCATTTGAGTAATTATCTCCTGCTGAAAAGGTTGAAAATAATCTCCTAATAGTTTATTTCGAGATTTAACCCACTTCTGTGCAGACTTTTCAATACCTTGTTCTTTTGAGCTTGTATATAAGTCCTCAAAGCTTGACTGCAACTCTGAATGTATCTTTTTAAACTTATCAAACAAAGAAGGGGTAATAAAAGGCTGATTAATGAGGCAATAGTTGTTGAAGGCGTTAATATCTTCTTTCATTTCTTTAAAGTATTCCCCTCCTACACCACTATACACAAACCCGGCCAATTTATTTTGTAACGTATAAATCATTGTCCATAAATTTCTGTAAATTTCAATTTTCTCTTTTGTTATCGCTTCATAAGAGATTTTTGGCTTATCGACCAGCCTGAAAACAATGCACACAAATACAATATTGTAAAGAGCTGTAAATAGAACAGTTATAAGTATTTCTCTCATACCATCACCTCCTCCTCACCATTCAAATTCATTGGGCGTATCATACTTTCTATAAATGTAATTTCTTCTTCCGTTAAGCCATATTTTGCATAGAGCTTTTCTTCGGTCCAAACTTCATTGAAATCCTGAAGTGGTACAAATGAATACACTTTCTTCATTGCATTTTGCGTATTCTTTATAAGTAAAACTAAAAATCTAAAAAATCGAGTACTTATGTAGTGAGCGACATTCATTGTCTTGTTTTTAGTTGCAAAAGGGCCAACAACCAAATAAGACTCTGTGCAACAAGAATTAGGCTCTCCAATTATTGGGATATTTATAATCTGGTGAGGAAATGTCTCTCCCGCACCATAAGCTTTTGAAATATACACTTTATAATCATTTACCCATTCTAAATTTTTCTTTATTTGGGATTTATTAATATGCCCAATACCTTCTTTTTGCCAACCATAATAATAGAAAAGAACAGAGTCTTTAAAAGGTTCTTTACTGAATTTGGGTTTAACTCTTTTATAACTACCTTCAACTCTTACATCAAAACCAAAAGGATCATTAGCACTTATTAAATTTGCAAAACTTTGCTCTTCTAATTTTTGCACTTTTCTAAGTATTGATATGGCTTCATTGTACCTAATAAAAGTCTCAGCTCCCTTTTCAAGCAAATCCCTTTCAGCTACGGATAAGATTTCATTTGCTTTATGTGTATGCACTTTACACTTACCCACATAGGTCTTATCCCACAAGAAATAACAAACGCCACCCTTTATTTCTACTCCAGGAAAACAATCAGAAGCATTTGGAAAATCGTGTATTTCCTTAATTCGATTATCATTTAACATTTCCTGTCTAAATTCATCTACTCCACGTCCACCTGTAAACCAACGAGCAGGAATAATCATTGATAAATAACTCGGCACAAGCTTCTTAGCTTGTTGGATAAATTTATGATAAATAGGTATAGCACTTGAACCTGTTCCTCCACCATCATTAAGTTGATAAGGTGGATTCCCTACTATTACATCAAACTTCATATTAAATATTTTCTCTGGGTTATCTGTGTGAATAAAATTATAAGCATAGGTTTCTAAGTCATCATCACGGTCATATAACTCTTGACTGGCTCCACAATAGGTGCATTTACCATTAAGCCAAGTGTGTTGCATACGTTCATAACGAATGTTTCCTTGTTCATCATCGAACAGTTCGCAAACGGAGTATTTGCCGTTGGCTTTTTTAGAACAATAAACACTACGCCTTGATAACAAAGAGGTCAGCTCCGTAATAGCGATACCGAAAAGCTGTTTGGTAAAAATATGGTTAATACGCTCTTGCTGATCAGGAATTTGATTTTCCAACCCTTCCATCAGGCGTTTTACCATCTCCCGCAAAAACACACCACTTTTAGTTACCGGATCAAGAAACCTTGCATCGGGATTACTCCACAATTCGGCCGGTAGCAAATCAAGCATTTCATTTACCAAATTGGGCGGTGTAAATACCTCGTCGTTACTCAAATTGGCAAGGCAGGTCAGCACATCGGGGTTATAATTGATTTGTATCATCTTCTCCCAACTTTAAAAAGTGAATCAACGGATAATCTTTTATAGGTTCGTCAATGGCAGCGGCCTCTCCTTCGTCATTGAATAAAGAGAACTGGTGTGTTTTTTCCACTAAAAACCGGAACACATAATCCCGTCTCTTCAATTGCGTACCATTTACAGCACTCCATTCTGAAAAAACAATAGGCTCTTTCGTTACAGGATTTGTAAAGTCCAAAGCGTCTCCCCAAAGGATATTCCGGTTTAACAAAAAACGAACACTTTGACGGCATTCTTCTTTACATTTATCTCCATACAAAGAGGTGTACTTTTCATTAAACAACCCGAATAGCCTTTCCCGACATTCTATGGCGTTATCTTCCTGAATTTCGACCCCATAAATACTCGAAACGGCAATAATTGCATATCTCTCATACTCTAATTGACTCTTGCCGTATCTATTTTCAACAACTTTCAGCTTCCGGCTTAATATCTCTGCTAAAAAATTTCCATTACCACAAGCTGGTTCAAGAAAACGGGAATCGATTCTTTCGGTTTCATCTTTTACCAGATCAAGCATCGCATTTACCTCTCGTTCGGACGTAAACACTTCGCCATGATCTGCAACCCGTTTTTTTGATTTTACTTGCTTATTTATATTGTTTTCCTGCATTACTCTTATTGATTATTAGAACCTTTTGTCTACTTGTAAAATAATAGCAATCTCGACCTATATTCCACAAATCATCCACCAGATCACCCTTATTTCGACATGTAGATATCTTTCATTACATATATTCGTACAATCTCTATGTATGTGCTCGCCGTCTCTATTTGCCCAATAACTTTATATCTCTTAATTTTATAGAGCAAATATAACGAAGTTTACCGAATAAAAAGGTGTTTTTATAAAAAGGTTAAAAACATAAGGTAGTATGAATTGAGATAAAATATCTCTCACATTCAAAGAACATTTTTCCCATAAAATTATTCCTTTTTTAATTTATCTGCTTCCTCTCTCAACCGCCCCGCTTCCTGTTCTTTAAGCCGCGCTCTTTCTAACCGTTTGGCTTTTTCGATAACAGCTTCTTCGTATTACTCCACCTGTTGACGGATCTTCTTCACACTATCCCGCCTGTTTTCAAAAATGCTGTCCAGATTGATTAATCCGGCGGGAGTAATTTCACCCTGCATTTGGATATAACGATATTTCAGGTTGTTATCTCTATAGGTAAAGATTTCCTTTCGCTGGTAGTATATTACAAATGAACTTAGAAGTAATGCTATGCATATTGTAATTACCCCAAAGAAGACTTTGCCGGAAGCAATAGTGAAAATATGGTGGTGCTCCGTCCTAACCGGTTTACGGATTTCACCTATAGTTTCATCCAGCTTATAGGATAGTTCGGTTATGGCCGATAAATCCGGCAGTTCAATTTCGGGTTGGATGGCGGTGTTCTTTTTATTCCCTGCTTTTACAAGCTCCTTGATTTCTTCAAAAAGCGTGTATATTTCATTTACGTCTATATTTTTCATTTTTCTTGTAATATTATAATGATGTTTTGTTGTATTATTGCATTGAAGTACTGACTTAATGAAGTATTGACTTACTGTACCGGACAGGCTACATCTGCCGGCCGTATTTGCGTTTCTTCCTTTTCTTCGGTTGCCGGTACGGATATGTCTGATCTTCATTATACCCGTTTCCGGGTTGAATGTTCAACAGGTCGCCTAATGCCGATCCGATGGATTCTATGGTTGTAGAGACAGAGGCGGATTGTGTTTGATTTTGGTGTATGGATTGGCTGGCATTCAGGTTCAACTGAAAGTCAATTTTTGAGTAGCTGAACATCCTGTCTACTTTTGAGCCGTTGAACTTATATCCGTTCTTCTCAAACCGCACTCCCTCCTTTTCACCGGTATTGCCCTTAGTTTTGAACTCCGTTTCAATCCCTAATCTCTTAAGTTCCCGTATCAACTGCTTCCAGTTTTGGCATTCCGGTACGGATGTTTTAAGGGCGTTGTATATTTCATACTTGGTTTTATCCGGTTCTTTCAGCCTGTGTTCTTTTACGTTCTCTTTGCCTGTGGCAAAATACAACCCATATTTTTCCGTCAATTCCTTGCAGATCCTCTCACTCCGGTATAGGTCGTTACTGTCGGAAATAGTCTTGCCGTTATTGTCAACACGATTAAAGACAAGGTGAATGTGCGGGTGTTCCCTGTCGAAATGCCTGGCAATGATATACTGCGTATCGGTGATACCCATGCGTTTCATATAATCACGTGCGATCTTTACCATGAACTGGTTGGTTAGTTTCTCCCTGTCCTGTGCGGAAAAATCGAGGGAGATATGCCCGACCGGTTTCGATACCCGGCTGTTCATGTCTGCCTGTGTAATAAAACTTTGGATAACGGAAGATTTGCTTTTCATCCGTAAACCGTCGGCATCGAGGATTTGAGTCTTTTTCTTTTCATCTATGATGTAGTTGACTACGCCTTTGAAAGCCTTACCCTTTACGATCTTTGCTATCATCCCTGATATCTTTTATTACATTGTCAATCTTATCAGCCAGATAGAGGTATTCGCTCCTTGTCTTGGTATATCCCTCGATATGTGCTTTCCTTGCGATCTGGTTCAGGTTGTTCCCCATGCCGGACAGTTTGCGGATATGGGTGTGCAGTTCAGGGGTTAACCGGGAACGGATTACGCTCCGGGATATGGACTGCCGGATATATTCGCTCCGACTGATCCCTGCCAAATTGGCTTTTGTTTTGAGTGAAACGTATTCCCTCGTGTCCAGTTTCACGCTGACCGTGTACCTGCGTTTTTCTCCTAATTTCTTGGCGGGACGGCCGCCTGTTTTTATTGTTCTCATACGGTTATCTTTATTTCAAAGTTTTCATTTTAGACCAGCGGGATGGCCTCCCTCTTTGGGGGAGCAAGTGGGTTTTGGTACTACCAAAACATAAACTTGCTACTCCCAAAAACATGATGCATCCCATTTTTTGCAGCATTAAATTCCCAATCCTTTTTTTCGTTTTTGAATTGGCTTTTTAGGGGTTTGGCGAAGTTTTAAATGCTTCCCTGCGCACAAATATTCATTCAAATCCTTATACCCTGAATAGTGGTGTGAGGAATCACGCACACGGTAACCCAATTCCTTTTGCAGTTCCCTGAAAACGGTCATCCCGGCCTTGTCATTGTCAAGAAAGCAATACGTCTGATCGTAATCCGCCAATAATGGCAATGCTTTTTTCAGGTTTGCCGTGGAGTTGAGTATGATATTGTTGTGCCAGTTGGAACTCGGATATTCCGGATTGAGTTGCTGCCGTATAGTGAGCAGGGAAAGATAGTCCATAAAGCCTTCGAAAAGAAAACAGGTTTCCTTTCTATCGTCCTGCCGGATATGGGTGATGTCCTTGGGCGCTATGCAGCCTTTAAAAGAGGGGTTGCGTATTTCATACCCTCCCGCATCGTTGGCAAAACCGATGGCAAAGTACTCCCGTCCCCCGGTTTGATAATGTACCTCCCGGCAATGTTCCCTTGCGATGGTTAAATCAATCTTTCGGCTTTGCAGGTATTCCAACAGTCGGGGATGTTCCAACGGTTTTTCTTCTATCAGGATGATCCCGTTGTTCTTTTCAGGATTCCGATGAAAGGAAAAAGAACTATTTCGATCAGTGAGGGCAGAGCCAAACTTGTTTGAGCTATGCCGAGCGCAGAAATAGTCTAATTTTAATGAATGTTGTTCTTCTTTCACGGGCATGAATGAAAAGTTTCTCAATTGCTCAATTGCATCAATGAAAGGGCATCTATCCAGTTTCATCACCAGATCGATGATGCTTCCGCCTTCACCACTCCCGAAATCGTGCCATAGGTTCAGGTGGTAATCGACTTTGAAGCTCGGCGTGCGTTCGTCACGGAACGGGCTTCTGTACATTCCGTAACCGGAATATTCTTTTGCAGGATAAGTTCCCTGATTTTTCAGGTAATCCCGGATGGGTATGTTTTTTATATTGTCTGATTGCATATTTCTATTTTTTGTTGATTTGTTGTAGGGTTGGGATATTCTACAGTATTCCAATAAATTATAAATTCAACATACACACAACAAATGCTACTTTCGTTGTTATTGGTTACCGACAATTTTGATTTTGTTGTATGTTTGTTGTGGTTTTGTTGCAATTATGTTCTTTTTGATTGTTAATTAATTAGCGATGAAAAGAAAACATTACAACAGGATTTTATCCACCAAATTTTTTTCTATCTCCAAATACCGTCCTTTTCTTTTCATTGGATGTATCTCTCCATCAAAACCAACCCAATAAAAAGTATAGTCGCTGTTACGGTCAGAACGAAATCCCCAACTATCTTTCAAAATACTTCGAATCTGAGAAATATCCGCTTTCAGTCCGGCAGTCCGCATAATATCCAAGAAGTCTTTCGGACAACAATGAAATGTGTTTAGTTCGAGGCGTTCCATAACTTCGGCACAATAAGAAGCCATTTCAATCTCAACTTTACTCGAATTGTACTTCTTAATTTTATTCAATGCGGGAGTTTCCAGTAACGACGGTTTGAACCACATGCGGGATTCGTTTTGGGTAGATAGCTTCCGGTTCATAAGAAAATGCAGGAAACAGGGAATTTCTTTTGTCATCAACTCTCTTAGAGAAGTTATATCTTTTTCAACCGGTTTGATTTTGCGAACCCAAAAACGAATTTCTTCTTTCGGAATAATAATCGGATTCTTTTCGTTATTGGAACAAAGAATAAACTTGGCAAAAAATTCAATCTCCCGGCGGTCTTTTCCCTTGGCCTCGATTTTATAGTCGCCTGCGGTTGATAAGTTTTTTATCTTTTCGGTGTCTTCCATCTTATTCAGAAGAAGTTCATCGACCAGAACCAGCAAACGATTTGCCCAATCGGCATTGAACTGACTTTTAAAATCCTCATTCGTATTGAATGTGGCATTCTTCCCAAAAATTATTTTCAAAAATCGCAGAAACGTTGTTTTGCCTGTTTCCCTTTCATTAGATACCAGTAAAAGAATGGGAAGCATCTGTGTTGGCCGGGTATACAAAAGTTGAATATAGTCCAACCCCAACTCTATCTGTTCTTCAAAAATATGTTCCAGAAATAGCCGGATATAAGGAAAATGCCCCTCACAAGGCGTATGGTTGATAGGTTCGTATTGGTTAAGAAAGGTTCCATAAATCTGTTGGTAGTTTATATGACTCGGGATAATGCAAAAGCCATCGTATTTCTCAATTTCGGGGAGATTATTCTTTCCATAATCTTGCCGAAGGGCCTCATAACTCCAGAGGATTTTCTCTTCAATATAATCGCCACTGATCAGCGGACGCCGAACAATTTTATACAAGGTTGTCCCGACACGGATATATTTTTCTTTATCTTCCATGTCGTACTCCTTTCCTGCCGGTGCGTATTGCTTCGACATCTACAGATTTGTACCGCTTTCGTCCTCCAAATGGGAATGATTTGATGTAACCTGTTTTCTCCCAACTCCACAAAGTAGAAGAATCAATTTTAAGAATAGATAAAACCTCTTTACGACTTAGGAATTCTTCGGGTGGTGGGTCTTTGGGTACGGACTTAAGACTGCCCGCCATCTCTCTGAAGATTTCCCGCAGATCTTCCAGTTTGAGTGTTATACTCACATTCGCCCCGGAATTCAATAAATCACGATAGTTCATAATCGGAAATTTTTATAGTTATACAATAATTTGCTTCCGGACTCAATTGAATCCGAGGCAAATAAAAAGAGAGATATTTCAGGGATTCAAATCACTTGAAGTCTCTCGAAAATCTCTCCATTATCTCCGAAAATGAATGTTTTTACTTGTTCTGTTCAGCTAAATACTTGGGGATATCGTCAATGTTGGGTATGATATGTTTCTTGGTTTGATAGTCGTGAAGTTTGCCTTTTATATAGGAATACTCAAGGTCGCGCAAATCGACGAAAATCTGCTGAAGCCACGGAACCACATCTTGTTTTGCATAATCAAAATAATGGGCCATGTTCCAACCGAAGTGAAACATATCGGGGTTTTTCAACTTATCAGGTTTAATCGGGATAAGATTATCAGGGAGTGATTCTTTTCTTGCGTAACATTCGATGTATTTGTCGAGCCGGAATAATTCGTCGTCCGTTATGTAGGGAGCCATTGTTAAATGCGTATATTCAATGAATAGATCGATCTCTGCGTTTTGCTTTTCTATATGACGTTTTTCAGCATCTTTCCTTATATCTTCTATGGATGATTTTTGTATTCTTTTTTCTTCATTGGAAACATTATTATCTGTGATTATTGGTATAACTTTCTTTTTATTCGGCAGCTTTTTCATAATCCAAGGAACAATAACATGGGCTAACGCTGCAAGAATAACGAGATATACAATAAGACACACGCCAAGGATTATCACAAAGGTCAGGTTTGCCGTACCTATATCAAACCCTTTTTCAAGAACAATCAACCGTCCAACCATAGCTATTGCCAAACCCGCAATAGCAACTATCAGTAGTAGAATGATGTGGCTATTGATTTTACGATAATCCATGACTGTAGAATTATTTTATTTTCCAGTAACCGCCTTTGTTTCCTCCAATACGTTCAAGTCTCCCAATTTTTTTTAGTTTCTCAATGTCGCGATATACAGACGAATCGCTCACCTCTAACTGTTTAGATATGGCTTCTCTTGACAAACTATTATCTTCTCTAATTATTTGAAGAATCTTCGCTTGCCTCGAGGTTATTTTTATTGCTTCATTTTCTGCTTCATTTATTGCTTCATTTATTGCTTCATTTTCTGCTTCACCCAGACTCTTTTCTGCTTCATTGTCTTCTCCGACATTTTTCCGACGCTTCTCCGACATTTCTCCGACACCACGTACAGGCTTATTTTCTGTTCCATTTTCTGCACCACTTTTTGCCTCATCTGCACCACTTACTTTTCCTTCCGGTTTAGGGTCGGCACTTATAACAGTTACCTTGAATGTAGTAATATCTTTAAAGTCAAATATAGCCAAACCGTTTTTGTTCGCTTCAAGCTGTTCTTGTACCATACTTATTCCCCGGTTGAAACGGTTTACATATCCAAGTACTTTCATCGCTTCAGCAATAACAGGATTACGGTAATCATTTACATGAGGAAAATTTTCCGGTTGTACTTTACCGTAAAGTCCACCCGGATTATCCATTTCAATCCGGTCGGAGTATTCATAAAATCGAGCCGGAGCATTCGTCTCATACGTACGGTGCATGATGAGATTCATAGCCAACTCTCTTATTGCTTCATACGGATAATTGATTTTCATTTCTTCCCGTAAAACCGTGACGAATACCGGACGTTGCTTTTGAATTGTATATTTGATGAAGTAGTCTATCTCCTTTAATATCGTGATAAGGTTTCCCGAAAACTGTCTTTCATTTATCACTTTAGAGGTTATACTTTTTCCTGCAAATTCAACATATTGTATATACGCACCAAAGAGAATATGCGATGGATCTTTTCCAATGAGCAGGATGCCGGCAACTGTCGGGCAGTCTTGTGCCGGATCAAACAACTTTAAGGATGCCAATTGTTGCTTAATCCCCCGTTTATCTCCTTTTAATATGTTAGCGCTTACCATTTTGGGTAGATATTCAGATTTGAATAGATCCAGATCCAAATCATCAATGGTGGTATGCAAACACGGAGTAGTATCGAATGTTTGTGATTTTACTTCGCTTTTTTCACGAAGAATTCTTAATTCTTCGTCATTTGCTTCCCCTCGTCTCGGCCCGATACGGATATACACCGTTCCTTTATATTTCACGGGAGTATTCTTGCTCGGTTTTACTTCGACAACGGCGATATCGCCATCAGGAAATGAAAACTTTTCGACCATCAATGCCGGTTGAGGTAATATGTTTCCATCAGAACGTAATCCGGCCAAATTTCTTAACAGCTCATCCGTCACCTTTAACCCGTTCAATGAACCGTCATCGTAGGCTCCTATAATGAGATAACCCGGAAGTCGTTTGTTGGGCAGGTCATTTGCAAAGGCACAAACAGCCCTTGCAAATTTATCGGTATCTTTTGTTGATATTGTTCTTTCTACACGTTCGTTTTCAATATCTTTCAATAGTACCTTTATTTCATCTTTTGTAATCATATTATGCCCTGAAGTTTAACACAAATATAGTGAAAGCCGAGAGGAAAGGCAAGCTCGCTTGAACTTGCCCGAGGCGCATCCTATATTCTACAAATGTACTTATTTATTCCAACATACCGATTAATTCTTTTTTCATGTCGTCATCAATAGTCCGGTATCGTGCAAAAACTTTACTACCCTCTTTATGGCCACTTAAAGCTCCTACCAGGTTCGGATCTTTGACTTTTTTATAGATATTCCCAATGAAACTGCGTCTCGCCATGTGAGAGGAAGCCACCTCGTATAAAGGTTTTTGAATTTCCTCACGGGTTTGTTGGTCAAGAACCGTAACCATACGGTCAAGTCCGGCTCTCTTAAAGGCTTCTTTTATTTTGCGATTATAGTCCTGCTCCGTATTGAATGGGAAAAGACTTCCTCTTTCATAATCCTCATACTTGGCTATTAGTCGTTTGGCTGTATCATTTAATGGTACACGAACTGTTATCGCCCTATCTTCTTTTGTTTTTCTCGGTATATATTCGATAGCATCACCAATAATGCTCCTATAAGTCATTTTGTATAAATCACTCACACGACAACCAATAAGACATTGAAAAACAAAGATGTCCCGTTGAGTTTCCAATTCTTTGTTATCGGACAAATCAGTTTCCAAAAGCCTGTTCCGCTCCCTATTAGTAATATATATGGGTGTCCCGTAAACGATTTCTCCGATAGTAAAATGTTTGAACGGATTATTGGATGTATACCCGTTATCGTTCGCCCAAATAATGAAACTGCGGAAGCGGAGCATCATATCTGCGACTGAATTTTGTCCACGAGGCTTAGGTATACCTTTGGGAATTTCATTACCGTTCTCATCCAGCCGAGGTGGACGTTTTCTTTTTGGGGTTTTAACGGCTACTTTAGTCGAATATGGAATCTCTTCGTAAATATCAGGGTATTTCAGGAACGCATCTTTTTCGTTACCAAGAAAGTCTTCAATCTGGTGCAATATATCTACTGATAAGTTGGCGAATGACATCTTAAATCCTCTATGTCCTTCTTTTTTCTTGAATAACTCAAAACGGCATAAACTTCGCATTATTACTTTGAAATTCTTTTGGCGTGCTACGGATAATTTGTGAGTGGAAAGATATTTTCTCATCACATCAAAGAAGGATTCTTCAGTTGGAGCAACAGATATGCGAGTAGGCTTATGAAACTTCTTTATTTGTTTTTCAATGAAAGGTCTATCTATTGTACTCTTGTCCTCGCTTGTGTTTACTATATTTTCGAGATAATCGGTCAGAGCTTTGAGTTTAGAGCGTTTTTCAAGTAACAGCTCTCTTTCTTCTCCCTGTATTAAAGGAATATTTATGTCATTTTTCTTTCCCCAACGCTTGCGGTCAACCCAAATGCCGGAAGTTGCCCGAATACGAATATCCCGAGACACATATAGTCGCAAGTTTATTTCCGATTCTCCTGCACTATTAACCGCTTTACCTAAATAATAATTTGTCTGAGCCATAGCAAAAAACATTTCTTCAAAGGTAAGATTATTCCTCGAAAAAACAGGATCTCCGTGTCCGCAATTTGTCCGCATTTTTGGAAAAGTACTCAAATAGCATCCAAACACAATCAATCAGATTCAAACGTTAACCACTAAATATCAAATAAATACCGTTCTTTTTCAATCTTATCTGTTTCCCCTATTTTGGGCTTGTCAAAACCGGCTCTGGGTACCATAAAGGCAAAGCCCTGATTGACTGATTGTCAATCAGGGCTTTTTAATTACGGATTTTCCCATTATGCATCTTTCCATTTATA
>ENA-UOOR01003068-UOOR01003068.1-fermentation-metagenome-genome-assembly--contig:-NODE-3068-length-15492-cov-4.037766_pt1 | contig 15492 bp, 6 predicted proteins | sample MGYA00245780_ERZ724029 | MGnify/ENA primary metagenome ERZ724029 (study PRJEB28704, sample SAMN03018315) | fermentation metagenome | biome: anthropogenic terrestrial biome; feature: soil; material... | reverse complement strand
GCAACCCCCCGACCATTATCACCATTACGGTATTTGGGGCCCTTGGACGTTAACACATATCGGTGAAAGAAAGGTCGATTTCTGGAACCTTGGCGAAGGAGAGGGAACCGTAAAGTTTGCCGGATTTTTATCGGAAATATCCGGTGAGGTATTTACCGGATTTAAAGTGCTCCAGCAGCATGTGGACTATGGAGGGAAAGGCCCTGACCGGATCGCGATTAACGAAGTGTTGGATGTCAGGATATGGAATAACAACAAAGGGGTATGGGTAATTGATTATACTTCCTCGCTGAATACTCCGTTGGAAAAAGGAGTTCTGCTCGATGCCTACCGTTATGGAGGCGGAATCGGTTTCAGGGCAACGGAAAAATGGAAAAAAGAAAACTGTACGGTATTGACATCGGAAGGGAGAAGCCGGATTGACGCCGATGGAAGCAATGCCCGATGGTGTATTGTGGAAGGGGAGTCCGGAACGCGGAAAGGCAGATCGGGAATTTTATTTTTGAGCCACCCTTCCAATCGCGCGCATCCGGAGCCGATACGCGTCTGGCCTCTGGATGGGAACGGTGGACGCGGTGATATGTTTTTCGAGTTCACACCCATCCGTCATAAATCGTGGGAGTTAAAAAGGGGGAACCAATATGCTTTAAAATACAGAATGATCGTGTTCGATGGCAACATCGATACAAGAACGGCAGATATGTACTGGAACAGCTTTTCAGGAATGCCGGAAATTGAATCAATTAAATACTGAAAAATTGTATTTTTCATACTGTCGTTTTTTTGTCCCATTTTTTTCCGACAAGGTTGATTGTAGAAAAAGTAGAAAATTGAAATTAACATATATGAGAATCTTTTCACCAATTATGTTCTTTCCAATTTTGAAAAATACAAATTAGAATAAATACAATCAAATGGAAGGAGAATGTTTATAAAGAATACAGCAGTGATAGCCCGGACGATGTTTTTTTTCACCCGTGCTTGGCAATATCAAACAGATCTGTTTTGGCAGGATTACACGGGATCACGATATGGTAGGAACAATAAAGTAAGATCAGGCTCAGTTTGTAACAGTTTGTGAAGTGGATAAAAAACTCTGGATTGGGAAATTTATCGACAGCCGCTCACTTGATAAATTTTTCCAGAAGAGAATTATCAGTTGATGATAGAAAGAATGGCATAAATATTGAGAAATAGTATAAAAATAGCATAATTTAACAAAATTTCCTGTTTAATTTTAATTTAATGCACTAAATTTGTGCTCGCACACAATTTGAGATTTCGTTTTGTGCTCGCGCACAATTGTGTAATTTTTAATTAAAAGCAAAATGATATTGTAAGCGAAATTCATTGTGTTCATGCTCTACTTACAACCTTAATATTTTAAATTGATATCATAATAGTTCCTGCAACGTGTCTACTTAATAAATAATTCGAGAATTAAATTTTTTCAAATACTCTATTGTCAACAAAAAAATTAAAAAAACATGAAGAATTTCCTATTATTGTGTTTTTGCGGGCTACTGATTTACGGATGTCAGGACCCGACAGTTGAAAGAAGTGAAGAATACATGAATGTGTACATCCCGATGGTAAAAGAGAAGGAGGCTTTACTACAGACAGTTCCAATTATTAATAACTCCGTAAATTATGTGGAACTGAAAAAACTGGACTTTAGTAAAGATACAACTCTTTATCTTGGAGCTTATTGTAGTGGAATGGTTTTGCCATCTGAGGATATTGAAGTTGAATTCTCACTCGCAACGGACTCTTTAACTTCTTTACAAAAAAAAGGTGCTTCCCAGTCGAACTATTTAATTTTACCAAAAGAGTACTACATTATTGATTCATGGAAAACTATAATACCTCGCCACAAGACAAATGGATATTTAGAAATATTATTAAAAACATCGTCGATTCCCGCGGGGAGCAATTTTATTTTGCCAGTGAAAATTTCAAATATATCCAAATATCAATTGGATATGTCTAACTCTTTTATTTTGATAGGAATAAGAAATAAGAATTGATTTTAAAATTAAATTGATTACTAAAAAACTCTTTAATATATATAGATATGAAAGTTAGAAAAACGCCACGAAAAAAGATATTTCGTCTATATGCCTTATTATTTATTTCGTTAGTGAATTTTACTGTAATCTATTCAAATACATTGAATTTTATTTCAATGGAAATGATAAAGATTGGAGGAGTAATAACCGGGGAAAACGGTGCCTTTATAAAAGGCGTTAAAGTAATCGTTGATGGGACAACAGAGAAAGAATCCCTATCGGATAGCAATGGATATTTTATAATCGATGCGCCAAAAAATGCAAAATTGTCTTTTTCTAAGAGTGGATATTTGTCTCAGAAAGTAGAGACAGGAGATAATTTGTTTCTCAATATCTCTTTAAAAAAGGATGAAAATGAGGCTTCCGGAGAGGATGTGTATGTTCTTTTCGGCACGCAGAAAAAGGACCGGATGACCGGTGCATATTCTCAAATATATGGCGATGAGATAGAAACAAGGGCTGTGGTAAATAATAAGAATAAATTGACAGGATTAATGTCCGGTTTATTTATTATGCAGTCAAATGGCGAACCGGGAGACGAATCGGCAGATATTTTCATGAGAGGAAAAAGAACCATGCGCTCGCAGCAACCGATTATACTGATTGACGGATACGAACGTTCTATGAATCTGTTAGATCCAAATGAAATTGAGGCAATCACTGTATTGAAAGATGCCGCAACAGCGTCAAGATTCGGAATCAGAGGCGGCAACGGAATCATCCAGATAACAACAAAAAGAGGAACGGAAGGCAAAGTACGTGTAAGAAGCCATATCAGAGGAGGGTTTAAAATGCCGACCACCACTCCCGAATTATTAGATTCATACGATTATGCCACTTTGTATAATGAGGCCAGAAGAAACGACGGAGCTTCCCCGTTATATTCGAACACACATTTGGAAAAATATTTGAATGCCAGAAACAATGTGCTCGAAAATGAAGATGATAAATATCTTTATCCCAACACCAACTGGTATGAGGATTACACAAAAAAACTTACTTGGCAACAGCGGTATAGTGCGAGTGTGGATGGTGGAAACAATTTTGCTAAATATTTTGTCTCCTTAGGCTATACCAGCAACTCAGGGATGTACAACGTGGACAAAAGTGCCAATACATATAATACGAATGCCAATCAACAATCAATTACAATAAGATCGAATGTGGATATAAATGTGACCGAACGTTTTCTTATGTCATTAGACCTGTCTGGCAGGCAGGAAGAACGGAACTGGCCCGGAGCTAGAGGAAACTCGTCATTAAACATATTTCGCTCTTTTTATAAAACTCCGCCGAATGCATTTCCCGTGTTTCAAAAAGATCTTGCGCCAAATGGATTACCCATGTTGGGAGGGACAAAAGACTATTCGGATAATATTTACGGAATGCTTAACCGGTCGGGATATTCCCAGTCTCTAATCAGAAATACTACTGCAACGCTTCGGCTCAAGCATGATTTGGATTTCATCACAAAAGGATTGAATGTACGAGGTGAAGTGGCGTTCGACAGCTGGTATGAAATGAATATAAACCGGAGTAAAGATTTTAAGGTATATGGAATTAACCAGGACGGCGAAGGACAACCTATTCTCAAAGATGACGGTTCATTCCGTTATATCGAAACCGGTAACGACAGCCAAATGTCAAGTGGTGGTAATTATCCGGGATCACAGCGCATCCTGAATTATCGATTTGGTTTTGATTACGAACGCACATTCGGGAATCATTATCTTTTTATGGAAACGCTCTTTAATCAGCGTGAAATATCACAGGAAGATGATCGCAATTTACCCCGAATTTATCGTGGTTATGACGGTCGCTTATCTTATAATTTTAAGGAAAAATATCTCCTTGATTTGAATTTGGGTATTATGGGTTCGGAGCAATTCTTGAAAGACGACCGTTTTGGATTTTTCCCCGCCGTATCAGCAGGCTGGATACTATCCAAAGAAAATTTCTTGAAAAATAATCAGTTCATAAATTATTTAAAATTACGCGGATCTTACGGATTGACAGGATGGGACGATGTGGGTGGATATTTTCTATGGTTTCAGCAATTTGGAAGTTCAGGCGGAACTAATTTTGGTTATACTTCCATCGGTTACTCGGGATGGAATGAAGGAGCCTTTGCTTTAAACAACGTTACTTGGGAGAAAATTAAAAAGGCAGATGTCGGAATTGACGCAAGTTTTTTTAATGATAGATTATCAGTTGCATTCGATTATTTTCAGGAAAATAACAGAGACATAATGGTTTCTCCCTCGTTGCCTTATATTATGGGAATTCGTTTCCCTAATTTTCCCATAGGACGGGTTAAAAATAAGGGATTTGATTTCTCCGGTTCATATGGCGATAAAATAGGTGATTTCTTTTACGAATTGTATGGCGTTGTTACGAAAGCAGACAATGTAATTCTTGAAATGGGAGAAGAAACAAAAAAATATCCCTATCAGCAAAGAACCGGTAAACCCATAGATTCTCAATGGGGTTTGGTCGCATTGGGACTTTTCCAAAATGAAACCGAAATTGCAAACAGTCCCAGACAGACTTATACCAGCAGTGTACGTCCGGGCGATATCAAATATATGGATGTAAATGGCGATGGTGTGATAGATGATTTCGATGAAGTGTATTTGGGTTTGAATGCCGATCCCAATCTTCAATGGGGGTCCGGATTGAAGTTGGCATGGAAAAATATTGATTTTAATATTTTATTTACCGGACAAAATGGAGGTTGGATTAACCTGACCGGAGAGTCTGTCTGGGAATTTCATGATAACGGTACGGTTCGTAAACATCACCTGGATCGGTTTAATCCGGTGGATCCTTCTTCTTGGGAAACAGCTACATACCCCCGGTTGACCCTCGAGAATAAGCAAGGTAACCAGCACACATCCACTTATTGGAGGAAAAAAACAAACCAGGCGAGATTAAAAAATGTGGAATTGGGATACAATATTCCCGTAAATTGGTCAAAAGGAGTTGTAAATAATTTGCGTATTTACGTCAATGCATATAATCTTCTGACGTGGCAATCCACAGATTTGGTGGATGTGGAAGCAACGAGCGGGCATTATGTCCAATATCCGATTCAGAAAATGGTAAACTTTGGTTTAAGTATTGCTTTTTAATTTAATAAACTATGAAACAGGTATGATAATCATTATCACACAAGTACATGATTTAAGCGAGTTTCATAGAGTACCTCTGAATATAAATAACTTAATCATATGAAAATAAAAAAATATAAGGTATATATTTCTCTGATAATAATTGGAGAAGTTCTGTTTTTTTCCTGTAAAAACGACCCGTTTTATGCTGTGCCCATCGAGTTCAACTCGGCACTTACGGTGTTTTCCGATTCCATGCGGGCGGAACAATTTGTGAATAACGCTTATACAGAATCTCCTGCCGATGTCTCAAATAGCTTTAACTGGCTCGACGGGAAAGCGATGCTTGCATCGGCAAGTGATGAGGCAATGCATGTACAAAGAAATAAAACATCCCCATCGGCTGCATCAAGAATGAGTGCAGGGAACTGGGGACCCAGTAATATGCGGTTATACAGGAGCAGTGACGGTGCCGGAGAGATAGGCTCATGGATGAAATGGGGAGGATATCATGGTGTAAGGAAAGCAAATACGGCTTTAAGATATATGTATTTATTACCAGAAAACACCACACTGCGGTTTCGGAATCGCTTGAAAGGTGAAGCCTATTTTTTACGTGCAAGGCAACATTGGTTTATATTTCAAAAATGGGGAGGAATACCTTATGTGAAAAAAGCTTTTGAAGCCTCAGACGATGTGCAGGTCCCGAGAAACACATTGAAAGAGACTGTCGATTTCCTCATATCTGATTTAGATTCAGCGATCCTGCTTTTGCCCAAAGATCCATATGATGCTCCATGGGAGATTGGTAGAGCAGACCGTGGATCATGCCTGGCACTAAAAGCCAAAATTTTACTTTATGCAGCAAGTAAGTTATACAACGGTACTGGCGTGGACGGTACAAAAAATGAATTGATCTGTTATGGAAATTATGATATCAATCGTTGGAAGCTGGCTGCTGAGGCTGCACAACAGGTCATTGATCTGGGATGGTATAGCCTGTACAATGAAGGAACAACCGGAGAAATTCGCTATCAAAAATTATTTAATGCCTGGGGTGCAGGCACATCAAACAGAGAAGTAATTCATGCAAGATTGAGAGGAACAAATCGGGATACCGAAAAAGATAATTTCCCGGCTGGATTTACTAACTCCACAGGAGGTACATGCCCTTCTCAGAACCTGGTGGATGCTTATGAAATGAAAGATGGCACCCTTTTCGACTGGCAAAATCCGGCACATGCAGCCAATCCTTATTTAAACAGAGATCCTCGATTTTATGCAAGCATAATTTATAATGGTGCGAAATATTCAAAATTTGCAAACAAAACAAACTATACATTCCAAACTTTTGTGGACGGGGAAAATGCCAAAGGTGAAACTGCCACCGAAACATCCTACTATCTTTATAAATTTATGGATTATTCGGAAGCCAAACCGGATGTAAACAAGGGAGGAACATTTCACAACTGGATGGAACTCAGATATGCAGAGGTATTGCTGATATACGCGGAGGCAGCAAATGAATTTGGAGGTCCTGATTATAAAGTGGCAGGTGCTAAAAATTCCATTACCCCTATCGACGCGTTAAACCTGGTGAGAAGGAGAGCGGGAATGCCGGATGTGGAAGAAACATTTTTGAAAAGAGGAATTCCTATAAATCAGAATAATTTGAGAGATTTTATTTACAATGAAAGACGGATTGAGTTGGCATTTGAAAATCAACGTTATTATGATGTGCGTCGCTGGATGATTATCGATACGCTTCCCCAATATATAAGAGGTTGCAGAATTACTAAAAATAGCGACAATACTTTTACATACGATCCTACTGTGATCGTGGAAAATAAAATTTTTGAGCGTAAACATTATTTCTTCCCCATTCCTCAGGTGGAATTGAATAGAAATCCCAATCTGATTCAAAACCCCGGCTGGTAGTAAACATTTTAAACACAAAAAGTATGAAAAAAACAATATTGCTGTGCGTTGCTTTTTTATTGTTGTTGTCAACTGAAATACACGCTCAAAATAAGATAGTCACCGGTTCCATAATAGATGAACTTAATGAACCAGTCATTGGGGCAAACATTGTGGAAGAAGGTACCACAAATGGTACTTCATCCGATCTAAAAGGTAATTTCAGACTGGTATTAAGTGGGAAAAGTGACGTGATCATTATTTCCTATATTGGATATAAAAATATTTACTCCAAGGTTAGCGGGAACAGTACCAATTTAAAATTTAAAATAGAACCCGAAGCTACCGAATTGGAAGACGTGGTGGTTGTAGGATATGGGACCCAGAAGAAAGCGAGCATTGTGGGTGCGATTACACAGGTAAAATCGGAAGATTTACAGCAATCATCAGTCCCAAATCTTACAAATGCAATTGCAGGAAGGGTAGCGGGTGTAATTACTGTGATGGGAAGCGGAAAACCCGGAGCGGATGACTCGCAGATTTATATCCGGGGCCAAGCCACAACCAACAGCACGAATCCTCTGGTGCTCGTCGATGGAATAGAGAGAGACTGGAAACAAATTGATCCTGAAGATATTGAAAGTTTTTCTGTATTAAAAGATGCTTCTGCTACTGCTGTTTACGGTGTCAGGGGAGCCAATGGTGTTCTGTTGATAACAACCAAGAGGGGAAAAATAGGGAAACCGGTATTAAATATCTCTACGCAAACAGCAATTCAACAGCCTATCAGGACTCCTAAATATCTCAATTCTTATTGGTATGCGACATTGATGAATGAGGCTTTGACAAACGATGGCAAAGCTCCTGAATATACAGAACAAGACTTGCAACACTATCTGGCAGGCGATTCTCCATACACGCATCCCGACAATGATTATTATAAGGATTTCCTGAAAAAAGGTTCTATTCAGCAGTTAATCAATATGAATGCATCGGGTGGAACAGAATTCATGAAATATTATATTTCAGCGAATGTGTTGTACCAGGAAGGTTTATATAAAGAATTTTCCAATGCATTGTATGATACAAACACAAATTACAATCGCTATAATTTCAGATCCAACCTGGATTTTTCAGTGACTAAAAATTTAACTCTCGGAGTAGATCTGACCGGCCGTTTAGAAGTCAGGAAACAACCAAACTTTGGTGCCGATTTGTTTGATAAAATACGACGGCTCCCTCCCAACTGGCAACCTTATATAAATCCGGACGGCTCCCTGGGAGGTCGTTCTGATGAAACTCGCCTTGCGCCCTATGCATTGATATCACAATACGGAAATCGTTCCAGAAATAAAAATGTACTTGAAGGAGTTTTCAAGTTAAATGAGGAAATGGGATATGTTAGTCCGGGATTATCTTTCAGAATGATGATCGGCTATAACAGTAGTTTTGAATCCCGAAGAGACATAAAAACCAAACCGGAGTTGTGGCAGTATAGCCGTTTTGGAGAATACACATTAAACAGGACAAGAGAAGATATTAGCATCAGTACTGGAAAAGGACCCGGATTCCGTAGGGTTTCTTTTGAAACGGCATTGAACTACGCAAGGACATTCAATGACCATGACGTGTCAGGTATGATTTTATATCAGCAAAGTCAGGACTGGAATCAATGGGATATACCCACCGGATATCTGGGATGGGTGGGTCGCGCCACATATGCTTACAAGCAACGCTATCTCTTTGAAATGAATGCGGGATACAACGGTTCCATGCAGTTTTCTAAAGACCATCGTTATGGATTTTTTCCGGCATTTTCGGCAGGATGGGTAATTAGCGAAGAACCGTTTTTCAAAGAAGATATCATACTCTCCTACTTAAAGCTCCGGGGATCGTATGGTGAAATAGGGAACGATAAAATAGGGGATTTCAAATATCTGTACGAACAAATATATAACAGAGCGCCCAATAACCAGAGATTCGTATGGATTTTTGGCGAAAAAAACTATACTACCTCTAGGGGTCTGATTGAAGGTATGTTGGGGAATAACAAAGTTTCTTGGGAAAGAGCACGAAAGAGCAACATCGGTTTCGATTCGAAATTCTTAAACAACAAGTTATCAATTTCTTTTGATGCTTTTATGGAGAGGCGAACGGATATATTGGCAATTCCCTATTCCATTCCTCTTGTTTTGGGATTCAATAATCCTCAAAACTCAGAAAGAGATGACAAACAAGGACTGCCCCCTGAAAACATAGGAATTGTTACAAATAAAGGGATTGATTTTGAACTAGGCTACAACGGAAAGATACAGAACTTCAACTATTTCGTAAAGGGGAACTTCACATTTGCCCGAAACAAGATTGAACGGATTGACGAAGAAGGGAAAAAGTACGACTGGCAGAAACGTGAAGGAAAACGTATCGGGCAACATTTTGGATATACGGATGCTGGTCTTTTTCAACTTGAAGATTTTGAATTAGATGCAAACAAACAGCTGGTATTGATCGGTGGGTTTCCGGTATTGAAGGAAGGTATACCCATTCCGACAATGGGAGTTGTTTACCCGGGAGATGTACGTTACGAAGATTTAAACGGAGATGGCATCATTAATAGCTATGATATTGGCAACATTGGCAAGAGCAATGTCCCCGAATTTAACTATGGGGTAACCATTGGTGCCAATTATAGAGGTTTTGATTTAAGTATACTGTGGCAAGGTGCCGGAGGAGCCCATACTTATTTTAACGAAGATGCAATTTGGGAATTTTTCGCACAAGGGAAAGTGATGGAACACCATTTGGGAAGATATAATCCGAATGATCCCTCTACGTGGGAAAATGCCACCTACCCCCGTCTACATGCGGTTGACAGTGAGAATAACCATCAGAAATCCACACGGTGGTTGTTTTCGAGAGATTATTTGCGGTTAAAAAATCTGGAAATAGGCTATACTTTACCAAAATCGGTTCTGGAAAGAATTAATCTAAGGAAAATACGCATTTTTGCCAACGGGACCAACCTGTTGACATTCGACGATGTTATGAACTGGGATCCAGAGTCCAGCAATAGTACCGGGAGTATGTATCCGCAGTTGAGGAACTGGAATATTGGATTAAACATCACATTTTAGAACTTTATCATATGAAAACGAAGAAAATATTCAACTACTTGCTAAGTATATCAATATTCTGGAGTCTGTTGGCTTCATGTACTACTGAAGGGGTAGGATTATTAGATAAAACTGAATCTGGAGATTTAACCGAAGAACGGGTTTTCAGTGACGGAAATTACACAAACGATTTTCTTACCGATATTTACCGGCGGATTCCAAATGGATTTTATGAAAATGTATATTTGGATGCGGCAACCGATATTGGAGAATCACGCCCCTGGTGGGGATGGGTAAACAAAGTACATACAGGAGCCTATAATTCAACCGACCTCCCTGGCAGACTAAAAAGGTGGGCAGATTATTATGCTGCCATTCGGGCATGCAATAAATTTCTTGAAAAGATCGACAGTGTTCCGATCGATTCGGAACAAGCAATTTCGACAGACTCCATAAGACGTGCCCGAAAATACGAAGCGGTTGCTCTGAGAGCTTACTTCTATACCGAACTGGTCAGATGTTACGGAGGGGTACCCATCATCACGAAAACGCTGACCCAGGATTCACCCGAACTGTATAGTCCGCGGGCCACACTTCAGGAAATGAAAGAGTTTATTACAAAAGAATGTGATTCGGCTGCCGATAGTCTTGTAGCGAGGCAGGTGGGAAGTGATTATCCACGTATGACAAGCGTGGTGGCCAAGGGTATCAAAGCACGTTTCCTATTACATGTTGCCAGTCAGTTATTCAACAACAACGTAGACGCTACCGGAGCTCCCACTACGGCTGAAATGCCATGGAGCTGGGGAAAATATGACAAACAACATTGGAAAGATGCGGCAGATGCGGCGTTAGCTGTCATAAATTCCCCTGATGGAAAGTATAAGTTGGTGGAGAAAACGGAGAAAAGTAATTTCTTTGGAAGCAAGGTAACATATCCTGGTTCAGGAAAGGCAATGGGATTTTATTACGTGTTCATTTTAAGGAGCAACGATGAAGTTTTTATAAACCATCCTTACAAGGGAAATACAAATGAGTTGGAGAAATGGCAATTGCCCGGGTCATTCAACACAGGAGGTGATGCTTCTTATACACTTCCTACATACAATTATGCTGCCATGTTTGAAAATAAAGATGGGATACCGGTCTATTTGACAGATGAATATGGATTCCCTCTGATTGACGGCAATGGAGAGTTCAAGATAAATCCAAGTGCAAATTTTGATTCTCAAAAACCCTATGACAACAGAGATTCCCGTTTTTATCATTCAATTTATTATCAGGGGGCAAAATTTGGTGGGCGAGAAATAAATGTATGGAGAGCTGAAGATGGGAGAAAAGGCAAAGAGTATCAGGTGGGGTATGGCATGACCGGACTTTTTCTGCGTAAATTTCTGGATCCTAAGAATGTAACCATCGGATCAAAAGAAATCACAGGACAAACAAGTCATAGTTATCCGATTATGCGTTTAACGGAATTTGTATTGGCGTATGCCGAAGCAATGAACGAATATTTAGAGGATGGTGCTGACCGGACTGATGTTATTCGAGAATTGGATAAAATCAGAAAAAGGGCCGATATGCCGGATACCAAAACAACTTTCGAAAGAAATGGCTGGAATACCACGAATAAGGCGCAAATGAGAAAGTTTATCCGCAACGAACGCACCATAGAGATGGCTTTTGAAGACAACAGGTTTTATGATATACGACGTTGGAAAATTGGTGTGGAAACCCAAAAAACCGTGTATGCACACGATGTAATTTTAAACGGCGACGGAACATTTACATACAAGATCATTCCGTGGGAGAGACGATTGTTCCAGGCCAAAGATCATTTATTGCCTATCCCACAAGGAGAAATAAATAACAATGAAAATCTTGAACAAAATCCAGGATGGTAAACCTGAATTTCGATAAAACAATCTAATTAAAACTGAAGAAATGAGAAAGATAATAATTTTCACAGGATTGGTATTTGTACTTTTTTCATTTTTCAAATGTCAGGAAGAAGATATATTTGACCGCTTTTATCCTGAAATTTTATTTATGAAACCTATTGAATCCGGTGGTGAAGGGCAAAACTGGATAGTGGATCCTGATTTTAAGGAAATAAATTTATTGAACCAAGAAACGGATTTTTTACTAAAAGCCCGGGTAAGTGCACCCAATAGACTGGAACAAATACAATTGATCAATTTGTCGGCAGGAGATGCTGTTTTACAAACCATTACAGATTTTGAATCAAATTCCAATGTAAAACAAATTGAATTCCTGATTTCCAACATTTCGGCCAATACAAACATACTGGTGCAAGCCACAGACATGAAAGGCAACGTGACAAAACGTGTTTTTGCCATACTTAAGAACTAAAAAGCATGATACCGCGCTTCAAGGAAATAAAATTAATATTATTTAATTTTATTTCCTTGTAATTTTACATTTGCCAAACTACATTTGTGCGCGAACACAAAAAAATTTCGGTTTTTGTGTTCGTGCACAAATTATACAACACCACAATCCTATAAACAAATATTAACGTTATTATTGATGATTCATTGCATAATGTGGGCTTAATGATACAATCTGAAGCGATATGAATACTTTTGAAGAAGGTATTTTATATAATAAATTTAAATATTAATGGAAAATTAATTAATTTAATTCAATAAAGCTATGAGAATATTAAAAAGAGTAACACTGCTTCTTCTCTTAATTACTTTACAGAATTGTCTTGTTTTTGCATCTACTTTCGATCACTTTGAAACAAAGCAAAACACGAAAACAATTAGAGGTAAAGTGACAACATTGCATGGCGAGCCTGTCCCCGGAGTATCGATTCTCGTGCCGGGCTCAACACAGGGAACCACGACAGACATTGACGGTAATTATTCTGTCAACGTATCTTCTGAAGCGAATTCGTTGCAGTTTTCCTTTATTGGGATGAAAACTCAAACTGTGAATATTTCCAATAGAACCGTTGTAAATATACAACTGGAAGATGAAACAATTGGATTGGAGGAAATTGTGGCAATCGGGTATGGTACTCAAAGAAAGTCTGATGTGACAACAGCCGTTTCATCAGTAACCTCTGAAAACTTAAAAGACCGGTCATCGTTAAATTTTGGAGAAAGTCTGGCTGGTCAGATCCCAGGAATGATCGTTCAGCAAACCAATGGTTTGCCAGGGGGCGAGGGATTATCCATCCGTATCAGAGGTACAGGATCCATTACCCAGTCAAATTCACCACTGTATGTGATTGACGGATATCCTATGGAAGGAGGCGCATTTCGATTGGTGAATCCGTCCGATATTGAAAGCATACAGATTCTGAAAGATGCTTCTTCCACTGCCATATATGGCTCTCGCGGAGCAAATGGTGTTGTAATTATTACCACGAAAAAGGGAAAATCGGGCAAACCCGTAATTAACTTCAATACCTATGTCGGAGTTCAGCAGCGAGAAAAAGAACTTGAAATGATGAACAGAGATCAGTACGTGGATTGGTTTATCGATGGTAGAAATCAGGCATGGCTGGACGCAAATATTATTAAGGGCGATCCTGATAAATCTCCGCATAAAACTACAGACCCTAACAGCAGGCGCAAATTATATCCAAGTGCTTCCACGCAATATATCATCCCCGATGGTACAGGTGGTTATTTGTATAATTTCCTTGACCCGGCTTCCGTGGCAACGATGCCGGATACCAACTGGCAAAAGCTATTATTCAGAGACGCAATGATGCAGCAATATGAATTGTCTGTTTCCGGTGGAATGGATAAAACAAGTTATATTATTTCCGGCAGTTACACCAATCAGGACGGAATTGTGATTAACACAGATTACGAGCGTTTTAATTTCAGATCGAATGTCTCCACAAATCTTATGGACCGATTAAATGTCGGAATGCAGCTGATGGCATATTATGTGAACGGAAACGAACAAAACAACGGAAAAGACGCTCCCATTATGTATGCGATGAACCTCCCTCCTATTTATCCTCTGCGGAATGAGGATGGCTCATATGGTTCCATGGTTAGAAATCCGGAAATATTGGCTGGTGATGTGGCAAACCCGATTGGCATAGCCAATGAAATATTAAATCACAGGAAACGACACGGATGGCTGGGCACGATTTACGCCGAGTTGGATATCCTGAAAAATCTGAAGTATCAGATCAATATCAATGGTGGAGTGCAAGATAACATCGACAAAGGTTTTCAACCTTCATTTATTGATTTGGATGCTTCAAAAGCACCCAGACCTGCTGAAGCTACAAATGAACGATGGACAGATCGCGACTGGGTGGTTGAGAATACGTTGACTTATACAAATTTATTTGCAGACAAACATCAGGTAACTGCCTTGGCCGGATATACCACTCAGTCTCATGGAAGTGAACATATGCGCGGTGAAGCAAGAGGTTTTCCGAATGACAACATTCAAACGCTGAATGCGGGAACAATGTATAGTTTAACCAGCGATGAGTCGGAATACTCCATGATTTCATACCTTGGACGTGTCAATTATGCTTACGATAACCGATACCTTCTTACTGCGACTATCAGAAGTGACGGATCATCGCGTTTCGGACTGAAAAAAAAGTGGGGCAGCTTCCCTTCATTCTCAGCAGGATGGCGAATTTCACAGGAAAAATTTATGCAGGAAATTGAAGCTGTTTCGGATTTAAAATTACGTGCAAGTTATGGTATTTCCGGCAATAACAGGATTGGAAATTATTCCTCCATCGGGCTTTTGTCTACAGGATTTTACGCATTAGGGGACAACCTGGTAAATACAGTAAATCCCAGCTCTATGTCGAACCCTTATCTTGGGTGGGAAAGGACCAGCCAATATAACTTGGGATTCGATCTAGGATTATTCAATAACAGAATCCGTTTGGAAGCAGACTTTTATGACAGTCAGTCAATCGACTTGTTGATGAATGTACCGGTCCCGGCCATAACAGGCTATACATCACAGATGCAGAATGTGGGTAAAGTTGAAAATAAAGGGATGGAATTTGTAGTAAATACGGTAAATTTCACAGGAGATTTTTCATGGGAGACGAACTTCAATATCTCATTCAATAAAAATGAAGTTCTGGAAGTGGGTCCGGATGCACGTCCATTATACGGGAGTGCTCCCAATGCAAGTAATTCGTTTATCACAAAACCCGGATATCCAATAGCCAGTTTTTACGGGTATGTGTATGAAGGCGTTTTTATGTCACAGGAAGACCTCGATTTGTATCCCCATTTACAGGCCGATAAAATTGGC
>ENA-UOOR01003067-UOOR01003067.1-fermentation-metagenome-genome-assembly--contig:-NODE-3067-length-15492-cov-20.155276_pt1 | contig 15492 bp, 11 predicted proteins | sample MGYA00245780_ERZ724029 | MGnify/ENA primary metagenome ERZ724029 (study PRJEB28704, sample SAMN03018315) | fermentation metagenome | biome: anthropogenic terrestrial biome; feature: soil... | reverse complement strand
TAGGGGACATTATCTCAGTCGCGTTCAAGGAGGACAATATCACAGACGCATAACAAGAGGGGTTGGGGTTGGGTTGTGCTCGCCTGCTTGTAGTGGTATAATACCGATTCGGTTGGGTCTATTCCCGACCGAGGGGGTAACCAAGTGGCCAAATACGTAATAGTCACAGGCGGAGTCGTGTCGGGCCTTGGAAAAGGGATCACGGCTGCTTCTTTAGGAAGACTTCTCAAGGCCCGAGGGGTTTCAGTCGGAGTGCTCAAGTTTGACCCGTATATCAACGTCGACCCTGGAACCATGAGTCCCTACCAACACGGGGAGGTTTTCGTCACCGAAGACGGTGCCGAGACCGACCTCGACCTCGGCCACTACGAGAGGTTTATCGACATCAACGTCACCCGCGACAACGACATCACCACCGGAATCATATACTCCTCTGTGCTCGCCAAAGAAAGGCGCGGCGATTACCTCGGCGGAACCGTGCAGGTCATTCCCCATGTAACCAACGAGATCAAAGAGTGCGTCACTCGCCTCGGGCAGAATGGATTCGATGTTGTCATCGTCGAAGTCGGCGGCACGGTGGGCGACATAGAGAGCCTGCCGTTTCTTGAAGCTCTTCGGCAACTCAGAACTGAGGCGGGTCGCGAGAACGTGATGTACATACACGTGACCCTGGTGCCTTACATCCCATCGGCGCGCGAGTTCAAGACCAAACCTACACAGCATTCGGTCAAGGAACTCAGGAGCATAGGCCTCCAGCCCGATGTGATTGTCGCTCGCTCGGATCGTCCTCTTCCTGCCGACATCAAGAGCAAGATCGCCCTGTTCTGCGATGTGGAACCGGACGCGGTGATATTCAACCCCGATGCCCAGTCTATCTACGAGGTGCCCCTCATCCTGGAGCAGGAGGGTTTCGACGAGATCGTGGTGAAGCGTCTTGAGCTGTCGTGCCCTGTGAGCGATCCCGACATGTCGGCGTGGCGGCAGATGGTGAGCAAGCTCAAGAGCATCAAACGCTCGGTTAGGGTGGCGCTTGTGGGCAAGTATGTGGCGCTGCCCGATGCGTATCTCAGTGCCGTTGAAGCGCTTCGCCATGCCGGAATCGAAAACGAAGTGCAGGTCGATGTGGATTGGGTTGATTCCGAGGCCCTTGTCGGCTACGAGCAGGCGGAGAAGGCGTTGTCCGGTGCCCATGGCGTCCTGGTTCCGGGCGGGTTCGGCCCGCGCGGGGTGGAGGGCATGATATTGGCCGCCCGCTACGCTCGCGAGCACAAGGTTCCGTTTTTCGGGCTGTGCCTTGGGATGCAGTGCGCTGTGATCGAGTTCGCTCGCAATGTATGCGGGCTCAACTGCGCCAACAGCACGGAATTCGATGCCGCCACTCCCCATCCGGTAATCGATTTCATGCCCGAACAGCGCGACATCCAGCGGATAGGAGGGACTATGCGCCTAGGTGTCTATCCATGCCGCCTTGAGCCCGGGTCGAGAGCGGCGCATGCCTACGGCGAGACGCTGGTGCACGAGAGGCATCGCCATCGGCACGAGCTGAGCAACGCCTATGTCGGCATCCTGGCCGACCACGGCCTCAGGTTCTCGGGGATAAGCCCCGAACGGAGTCTAGTTGAGATACTGGAACTCTCGGACCACCCCTGGTTTGTCGGTACGCAGTTTCATCCCGAGTTCAAGTCCAGGCCGGGCAGGCCCCATCCTCTGTTCAAGGAGTTCATCGCAAGATCGATTGAATACTCGGAATCTTGATGGTCGCCTTGTGCTGGGGATACGGAGTCCACGCCGCTGGGCACAATTGATTGTGAGACATGCGCCGGAGGATTTTGGCGCAAGACGGCGAATGTGAGTCCCATAGCATCCAGGCCGAATGGGTGGCCGCACAATTTCTTCAAGCAAACCTCATCAGTTGATTCATAGGCGTACCATTCATATGGCTCCACAGGAGTTTCCTATTTCGCACGGCCGAGCGATTGCCCTTAGTAGGCGGTCCAGCTGCCCAGAACACACTGCCTGCCGTTTAGCCTGTACTCTTTTGCCCATATACCCTGAAAGGAAGATGCGCTACAGATGAATATCGCGGAACTAGAGAAGAACACCGTGCCCGAGCTGCATGAGATCGCCAAGGACTTGGGCATAGCCGGCCACTCGCAATTGCGCAAACAAGAGCTGACCTTCGAGATCGTCAAAGCGGCGTCTCAGAAAGAGGGAAACCTGTGGGCCGATGGGATCCTGGAGATCCTTCCCGAGGGTTTTGGGTTCCTGCGCGTAGGGCGATTGACTCCGAGCTCAGACGACATCTACATCTCCCCATCACAGATACGCAGGTTCGTGCTTCGTAAGGGAGACATGGTCTCGGGGCAGGTAAGGCCCCCCAAGGAGGGCGAGAAGTACTTCGCGCTGCTTAGGGTGGAGGCCGTCAACGGGCTCGACCCTGAACTTGCGGCGAGGCGCTCCCACTTCGAGGACCTTATACCCGTGTACCCCGATGATCGCCTGCGCCTGGAGCACGACCCCAAAGACGTTACCACGCGGCTGATCGACCTCATGGCGCCCATCGGCAAGGGGCAGAGGGGTCTGATCGTGTCGGCGCCCAAGGCAGGCAAGACGACCATTCTGAAGAAAATCGCCAATGCCCTGACCGCCAACCACCCGGAGCTGACTCTACTTGTGCTGCTGGTGGACGAGAGGCCCGAAGAGGTCACCGACATGGACCGTTCAGTGAACGGCATGGTAGTGGCGTCTACGTTTGATCAGCCGTCTTCGAACCACGTGCGGGTGGCCGACATGGTGTTGGAACGCGCCAAGCGCCTCGTCGAGCATGGCAAGGACGTATTGGTGCTGCTCGACTCCATCACGAGGCTGGCGCGCGCCTACAACCTCGAGGAACCTTCTTCCGGGCGTACCCTGTCGGGCGGGGTGGACCCGGCGGCGCTGCACAATCCCAAACGCTTCTTCGGGGCAGCGCGCAACATTGAGGAAGGCGGGAGTCTGACCATCCTGGCCACTGCCCTTGTGGACACGGGCAGCCGAATGGATGAGGTGATTTTCGAGGAGTTCAAGGGGACAGGCAATATGGAATTGCACCTCGACCGCAAGCTCTCCGAACGCCGCATATTCCCGGCCATAGACGTGAACAAATCGGGCACGCGTAAAGAGGAGCTGCTTCTCACCCCCGAGGAGCTGGAAACCACGTGGGTGCTGCGCAAAGCCATGTCGAACATGGGCTCCGCCGAGATGACCCAGCTCATGATAGATCGAATTCAGCACACCAAGTCCAATCGCGACCTCATGGGGCTCATACTCGAGTCTAAGTTCGCCGAGAATCTGCGTAGCTGGCAGAATTCTCGCTAAGGGGCAGAAGCTGCCCTTCTTGTGTGACCGTACGCAATCATGGTGGTATACTGTAATAGACGCCAGGCTGACCCCGGGCTGGCGCTGAAGGTCGATGGGGGGAGATAGTGCTGAGGAAGAAACTCGCTTCTGTGTTGTGTGCCTTTGTGGCGTTGTGTTTTGCGTGCCGACTGTGGGTGGGAGCAGGAGCTGCCGCAAGCCGCAGCCTCACATTCACAGAGAAGACCGTCCAGTCGTCGTCCGCTTTTGGGTTGCTCAAGAGCTTCTGTGCGCACAAGTATACGGTGCTTCTGGCGTGCTTTGGAGCAGGTCTCGAGGTAGTCGCCGACTGGGACGCGGGTCTTTTGGTGACAGAATCGCCCAATCCGGATCGGAGGCTGCTCGCGCTGGCGGCCGGGCCGGATGGGCTGATTGGCGCCGTGCGTGCACTGAGAGACCAGTGCATGCCGGCGAAGAAAGCCGCCGCAGCCGCTGCTGCTTCTGGGGGTGCAAACTCACAAACCGCCGGCGGGATCCGTATGATCAGGCATAGTGTTGCCCAGGGCGAGAGCCTGTCCGTGATAGCCGAGGAGTACTCGGTGAGCGTCGACACCATCGTGTGGTCCAACTCCCTGTCCAACCCGAATAAGCTCAAGGTCGGGCAGGTGCTCAAGTTCCCCTCAATATCGGGAGTGGTCCACGTGGTGAGCCGAGGCGAGTCGATATGGACAATCGCCAAGAAATACGGGGTCAGCCGGAATGAGATCGTCCACGCCAATCAACTGGACGAGCCCGACAAGCTCAAACTCAAGCAAGCTCTGGTCATACCGGGCGCAAAACCGGTCGTGGTTCGCAACGCGCCTGTAGCTGTGGCTTCCAGAGGTTCTGCCGCTTCACGGTCGTCTTCATCGTCTTCCACATCGCATTTCAGCGATGCCCTGGCCTGGCCGCTGTCGGGGCGCATCTCCTCCCGCTTTGGCCCCAGATGGGGCAGGATGCACAACGGAGTAGATATCGCTGTGCCCATCGGCACGCCTGTGAAGGCTGCAGCTGATGGTTGCGTCGTGTTCACCGGGTCGAGGTCGGGTTACGGCAGGCTCGTCATCTTGGACCACGGCGGGGGTGTCCACACGTACTACGGCCATAACTCGTCTTTCGCGGTCAAGGTGGGCGATACGGTGGCCGCGGGCGGCCGGATCGCTCTATCCGGCAATTCCGGCGTCAGCACTGGGCCGCACCTGCATTTCGAAATCAGGGTGAACGGACGGGCAGTCAACCCGCTCGATTACCTGAAGTAGGCAGCAGATGGGGAAGATGGCTATGCTTTCGGTGGCCGCGAGCGACCGGGCGGGGCAAGTGCTCAGAAATGATAACGCGCGAGCGGTGGCCCGCGCCGGCAGATACTTCGTCGAGCTCCGCAAGTCCGACATCATCCCGCTGCCGGAGGGAGCGAGCCTGATGCGGTTGCCCGGGCGCGTTCCGGTAGGCGCCGATGTTTCATCCGGCGAGTTCGTGCAGGCTGGCCCGGGAGAGGCGATTGCAGCAATTCTTCCCCAGGGGTACACTCGCACGTTCGTTCCGGCGTACGTGTCGCAGTCCCACACATCTCGCACTAGCCATACCCCTGGTCCTCGCTATCCCCACGGCCAGGCCTACACCCATGCCTGCGGCGATGACGCTCAGGCCCCTGTGCTTCCGCTCTTTGGCTATTCCGCTGTGGCTTTCGACGGCGACCAGATGGTCGTTGCCGCAGTGCGCACCGACGAACGAGATTCCTGGGATCCGTCCCACTACAACCTGCCCGAACTGCCATCGCTGGCCGAGGCCGCCCTGAAGGCCCATGCCGGAAACCGCGTTCTGAGGCAGCTCGCCAGGTGCGCCCTGGAGTATCAGTGCTACACCGCTCAGAACATGTTCTATCGGCGGTGGGAAGCGGGCATACCCGTCTCGCCGACGTGCAACGCGCGCTGCGTCGGCTGCATCTCCAAACAGCCCTCCGAGTGCTGTCCGTCTCCCCAGCAGCGCATAGACTTCGTGCCCCGAGTCGATGAGATAGTGGAGCTCGCCCTGCCTCACCTAGAGGAGGCGCCTCGGGCCATTATCAGTTTTGGACAGGGATGCGAGGGCGAGCCCACAAACGAGTGGCGCGTCATCGCCGAAGCCTGCCGCGCCGTTCGGGCGCGCACCCGCCGAGGCACCCTCAACATCAACACCAACGCCGGCAATGTGGAGGCAATAGAGGCCCTGTGCGATGCGGGGATGGACTCCTTCCGCGTCAGTCTGGTCAGCGCGCGCCCGCCGTACTATGAGCGCTACCATCGGCCGCGCGGATACGCCTTGGCCGATGTGGAGCGTTCCATTGCCGCCGCGAGAAGCCGCGGGGCATTCGTTTCCATCAACTACCTGACTTTCCCCGGGTTCACTGACCTCGAACCTGAGGTGGACGCCGTGTGTGCTCTGATTGAACGCACGGACGTCCAGATGGTGCAGTTCCGCAACCTCAACATAGACCCGGAGGTCTTCTGCGGCTTGATGCTGGAGGAGCGCGGCGAACTGCACGAACCTGGCGAGGCCGTCGGACCCGTCGGACCCGCCGGACCCGCCGAACCCGACGAACCCGACGAACCAGCCGGCATCGCCCAAGCCGTAGCTCATCTTCAGGACTGCTTCCCCGACTTGATAATCGGCAACTTCAGCGTCGCTCTGCGCGACTAGCTACTTGGGCGGCCAGGCGGGCCGAAAGGCAGGCATTGGCGCAGCTCGGCGTGGGTGCGTGGTGGAATGAGACTAAGGTATCTGCGACTGGTATCACGCAACGGAGCGATGCGAGGGGCGTGCAATTGCGGAGTGTTGTTCGAAAGCCACCGCGAGACAGGTCAGGGAATCGCCGCTCAGCGGGGGTATGACCGTTGCGTCTCGGCCGCGCCTCGGCGGTGCCTCGGTCCAGGCCCAGCGCTTGGCGCTTTTCGACCGCGCCCGCGACTGTCCGCGAGGCGCATGGGCGCCTAAGGCTCGCGCCCTGCGGGATGAGCGCGGCTTTGACGGGGCCCTGGTATGGGCAGATCGAGTTGCTGAGCAACGGGCAAGTTGAAGGGCTTGTGGACCGGTTAGCCATGACGGGGGCTGAGAGACGAGGCTAGCGCTGAACGCAACGATCTCGCACGATACCTTGAGACAAACAGCCAGAGAATGAGGTATTACGAGTACCGAGCCAAGGGACATCACATTGGCAGCGGCGGCGTAGAGAGCGCACGCAAGAACGTAGTGCAGATGCGGCAAAAAAGACCGGGAATGCGCTGGAGCGCCGAAGGATCTCAGAAGGTTCTCAACCTGAGGACATATGTCCTGAACGGTAAGTGGGACGAATTCTGGCGTAACCGCAATGAAAGGGCCAACTCAGGAGCTGGGAGGCAAACGAAGTCCCTAATGGCAGCCTAACCAATCACCATGGAGGAAACGGCGCCAGGCCTTAGGAGCAACAATCGTTACACGCACCCGCTCGGCGGCTCGGCAGCTCGGCGTTGCGGTGTTGCGGGAGGTCGGGGCAGAAAAGAGGGTGACTGCATGCCTGGGCACATGGAATCAAATGGGTACGTCAGTATTTGACGAAAAGTCCGGGCCATTTGCTCACATTCTGACGCTAGCGTTGCAGAAAGTGAGCATGAGTGCCAACCTTTCCCTCGTGACCGCCATTTAAACCTATGTTTCTACCCTTCATCGCGCCTCTGGACGGCGGAATCCCATAAACTGTTGCCAGGCGGCTGCCCAATGGCTCGAAAAGCCAGCCCTGTGCTAGAATTTGTCAGCATATGCTCAATTACGGACACACCTGTGCTCAATAGTGAATGCACCCATGCTCACATTTGGCCGCTATCCGCGAAACTTTCGTCAAAAAAGGAGCATCCCAGTTTGTGCCATGCGCAACTGGGTCAACGGCGGGATCATATCTATGGAGTTGCTACGGCTATGGAGTTGCTACGGCTTCAGGAAGCAGGAAGGCGGGGGTAAGCTCAGCAACTCAGCAAACCGATTGTGCGGCCTTCCGGACCGTCTGCGCCGCCCGATCCGTTCTCGCTGCCCGTGTAGCCTGACCTCGAATGAGGGACTGGTGTCTGTCTTTATCTGACCAATAGACGGCGAAAAGGCGCTTGCGTTTTTGGAGGCTTGGTGTATCATGATGTGCAGAAGGTCAGTAATGGTCAAAGACTTGGGAGAGTGCCATGGCAAGCCTGTCCGACTACATTGAAAGCTACCTCAAGCTCCTCTTAAGCAGCGTGCCCGATGAGTGGGTCGAGATACGCAGGCGGGATCTGGCGGAGCGGTTTCGGTGCGCCCCTTCGCAGATCAGCTACGTCCTGACCACTCGTTTTACCATTGAGCGCGGCTATGTTGTGGAGTCGAGGCGAGGCGGGGCAGGCTATATACGCATCTTCAGGTTGGGGGCGGCGCCCGGAAGCGATGCTCTTGAGGTGGTCCGCGAGGCAGTGGGCGATGCCGTCGACCGGAAGGCCGCGGATGACCTCATTGTCAGGCTGGTTGACATGGGGGCGCTTAGCCCGCAGGACGCGGCGTTCGTGCGGGCAGCGGTGCACGCCGACGATGGCGACCGGCGGCCGGAGCTCGATGGAATCGTCAGGGCGCGGGTCCTCAAGGCCACTCTTCTGTTTGTGCTGACTCAACCTACTACCGAGTGAGGACTGGGAGGTCATCATCATGCTCTGTCAGGTGTGCAACAAGAGGCCTGCCAACGTGCATGTCACCAAGGTCATAAACAACGTCCGCACCGAACTCCATCTGTGCCAGCAGTGCGCTCGGGAGCGCGGCGAACTGGAAGTGTTCGCCGGGCCGAAGTTCGCGTTTTCCAACCTGCTTGCGGGCTTGCTTCAGAGCGACCCGGCGGCTGGCGTTCCCGCGGGAATACCAGGCGGCGCTCGCAGGGCATGTGCTACGTGCGGCCTGGAATACCCCGAGTTCATGAATACTGGTTTTCTGGGATGCTCTGAATGCTACTCGCAGTTCCTGCCCTTGCTCAAGCCGCTCGTTGGGCGCATTCACGGGCACGCGCGGCATACGGGCAAGGTGCCGGCCCGCGCCGGGAAGGCTGTGCGCTTTCGGAAAGAGCTTGAATCTCTGCGCGAACAACTGCGCACGATGATTGAAGCGGAAGAATACGAGAAGGCGGCATTGGTTCGCGACAAGATCCGTGACCTGGAGAAGGTCGCGGAGCAGGCTCAGGCTAAGCAGACTGAGGACCAGGCTAAGCAGACTGAGGACCAGGCCCAGAATGGCGTGGCTGAGGCCGGAGCTGGAGACGAAGCGGGAATCGATGCCAACGCCGGGATCGAGGCTGAAGCTGAGGCGGAGGCTGAAGCGGATGCTGAAGCTGAGGCGGATGCTGAAGCCGGGGTCGACGATGACGGGGAAGGGAGGTAGTCGCAGATGGCAGGCAAGCGTGGAGAGCGTGGAGAGCGTGGAGCAGGAGAATACTCTGCTTTGTGGATGGCTGGAGGCGGTCCCGAATCCGATATCGTAGTGTCGAGCCGGGTGCGGCTGGCCAGAAACGTGTGTGGGGTGCCTTTCCCTCACCGTGCCGATGCCCAGCAGCTCCAGGCAGTGCTGGCCGGAGTGCGCGGCGCAGTCGAGGCCACCCCGTCCATAGGACCCACTGAGGTGCTGGGCATGGCGAGCATGTCCGTGCTGGAGAGACAGCTTGCGGTGGAGGAGCATCTCACGTCTCCACAGCACGTTCAGGAACCGAACAGCAAGGCTCTGGTCCTGAACCGCGATAGATCCGTAAGCATAATGGTGAATGAGGAGGACCACATCAGGATACAGGCGATTCTTCCGGGGTTCCAGGTCGATGAGGCCCTCAGGTTGGCCTCCGCTACCGACGATGCGCTGGAAGAGACCCTGGACTACGCGTTCGACGAGGCCCTGGGTTATCTGTGCGCCTGTCCCACGAATGTGGGAACCGGTCTGCGTTCGTCGGTCATGCTTCATCTGCCCGCTTTGGCGGCAGTCAACATGCTCGGGCAGGTGCTGGCATCGGTGTCCAAAGTCGGGCTGGCTGTCAGGGGAATCTACGGAGAGGGAACAGAGGCTGTGGGCAACTTGTTTCAGGTGAGCAACCAGGTGACCATGGGGCGCTCTGAGAGCGAAATAGTGGCGCATCTCAAGGCGGTGGCACGTCAGATTGTCGACAGCGAGCGCAACGCCAGGGGCGCGATTATGTCCGATGCCCGGACTCAGCTGGAAGACAGGGTCTACCGGTCGTACGGGATCTTGACTAACGCCAGGATGATCAGTTCTGAAGAGGCGCTCAAGCTGACATCGGATGTGAAACTCGGGGTGGATCTGGGTTTCATCCCGGGCATGCCCGCGGCGCTTCTGACAGGGCTATCAGTCGACATAATGCCTGCCCATGTCCAGCGGTTTGTGGGAAGGGAACTCAATGCCTGGGAGCGGGACGTATTTCGGGCCACTCTCATAAGGGAGCGGCTTGCGGCGGCGACTCCCAGGGCCGATCAGGGCAAGGAGGAATGACGGATGTTCGGTTCATTCACTGAAAGGGCGCAGCGTGTCCTCTACCTGTCGCAGGAAGAGGCGCGCAAGCTCGGCCACAACTTCGTGGGCACCGAGCATATTCTACTTGGCCTGGCCCGCGAGGGACAAGGCGTGGCCGCGCGCGCTCTTCAGAACCTAGGAATAGAACCAGACGCAGTGAGGCAGGAAGTTGAGAGCATAATCGGACGCGGCGACTCCGGCGAGGCGGGCACGGTGGGCCTGAGCCCCAGAGCCAAGCGCGTATTGGAACTGGCCATCGATGAGGCGCGAACTATGGGCCACGGATATGTGGGAACAGAGCACCTGCTCTTAGGGCTCATCCGGGAAGGCGAGGGCGTGGCCGCGCAAGTGCTGCAGAATCTGGGCGCCGATGTGGATCGAGTCAGGTCGGAGGTTCTTGACCTTTTGGGCGGAACGGGCGGCGGGGGCGCCGTGCAGCGGCCGGACAGCGCCGGGCAGGGGGCCGGGCGCGCTCAGCGCAAGAAGGGCACGCCCACCCTGGAGCAGTTCGGGCGGGATCTGAGCGCGATGGCCCGCGAGGGCAAGCTGGATCCGGTGATCGGGCGCGAGCAGGAGATGAACCGGGTGATCCAGGTGCTGTCGAGGCGCACCAAGAACAACCCGGTGCTCATCGGCGACCCGGGCGTGGGCAAGACGGCTATTGTGGAGGGCTTAGCGCAGAAGGTCATGAAGGGCGATGTGCCTGAGCTGCTGAAGGACAAGCGTGTGCTCACCATGGACATGGGCGCCATAGTCGCCGGCACCAAATACCGGGGTGAGTTCGAGGAGAGGCTCAAGAAGGTCATAGACGAGATAGTGAATTCGGGAGACGTGATCCTGTTCATCGATGAACTGCATACGGTAGTGGGAGCGGGCGCCGCTGAAGGCGCCATTGACGCTGCCAACATCCTCAAGCCCGCGCTGGCCCGCGGCGAGTTGCAGTGTGTTGGAGCTACCACGCTCAATGAATACAGGAAGTACATCGAGAAAGACGCTGCCCTGGAGCGGCGCTTCCAGCCCATACAGGTGGGAGAGCCGTCTGTCGACGAGACCATTGCCATACTCGAAGGGCTGCGCGACAGGTACGAGGCGCACCATAGAGTGAAGATAGGCGACGATGCGCTGCGGGCGGCGGCGGTCTTGTCTGACCGTTTCATCGCTGACAGGTTTCTGCCCGACAAGGCCATCGACTTGGTAGACGAGGCCAGCTCCAAGGCGCGTCTTGCGACTCACGTTGCCCCGCCCGATATCAAGCGACTGGAGGAGGAACTAGAGCGGGTCAGATCCGAAAAAGAGGCGGCCATACAGAACGAGGAGTTCGAGAAGGCTGCGCAGCTGCGCGACGAGGAACAGAAAACCCGCGACAACATCGATGAGCAGCGCAAAGAGTGGCAGAGCCGCCGCTACATTGACGGGGCGGTGGTAACGGAAGAAGAGATCGCCCAGGTTGTGGCGGCGTGGACGGGGGTTCCGGTGACCCGGATCGAACAGACTGAGGCAGATCGGCTGCTCAAGCTGGAGGATGTGTTGCACCGCCGGGTCATCTCGCAGCACGAAGCGGTGACTGCTGTGTCCAAGGCCGTAAGGCGGGCTCACGCCGGCCTGAAGAGCCCGAGACGTCCTGTGGGCTCGTTCTTGTTTCTCGGCCCCACGGGCGTGGGCAAGACCGAGCTGGCGCGGGCGCTTGCCGAGGCGCTGTTCGGCGATGAGGACTCCATGATCCGCCTGGACATGTCGGAGTACATGGAAAGGCACACGGTTTCGCGGCTGATCGGGGCGCCGCCTGGATACGTGGGATACGAGGAGGCAGGGCAGCTCACTGAGAAGGTGCGCCGCCGCCCGTACTCCGTGATCCTGTTCGACGAGATAGAGAAAGCTCACCCTGAGGTGTTCAACATCCTTCTGCAGGTGTTGGAGGATGGGCGCCTCACCGATGGCCAGGGCAGGACGGTGGATTTCCGGAACACTGTACTGATAATGACGTCCAATGTAGGGGCGACTCAGATTCAGCGCGATACGGTTCTTGGCTTCCGCGACGAGCATGATGAGTGCGATTCGTATGAGCGCATGCGCGACAAGGTCATGTCCGAGCTGAAACGGACCTTCAGGCCAGAGTTTCTGAACCGCGTGGATGAGGTCATAGTCTTCCACGCGCTGGGCCGCGCGGAACTCGAGCAGATAGTCGAACTCATGCTGCGACAGGTCAGTGCGCATCTTGAGCCGAGGGGCATACGCCTTGCGTTCACTCCCGCCGCCAAGGATCATCTCGTGGATGAAGGCTACAGCCCTGAATACGGCGCACGCCCGCTCAGGCGGGTGATCCAGCGACTGGTGGAGGACCGTCTGTCGGACGAGATCATCGCCTGCCGTATCAAGGACGGCCAGGAAGTCGGCGTGGACGTGCAGGAAGGCGCTCTGGTCTTTCGGGTTGAGGGGAAGAAGGGGGCGCCTGACGGCGCGGCGAAGAATACGAAGGACGCAGTCGAGGGACGCAAGAGCTGAGGCTGAGACCGTGAGAGTTCTGGGGGTTTGTGTATGAAGGGCCCAAAGGGCGTTTTCGTCTGCCAGGAATGCGGATACGAATCCGCCAAATGGATGGGCAAATGTCCCGCCTGCGCCAGCTGGAATCGGTTCGCCGAAGAAGTCCGGCATGGGGCGGCGATGGTGAAGGCGTCCAGCCGGCGCAGCGCGTCCAGGCGCGGGCTGGCCTCCGCGTCCGCGTCGTCGGCGGCAGGGCAGGCGGCGGCAATGCCGGTTCCAGTGGGCCAGGTGGTTTCGGGGGACGAGGAGCGTCTCATTACGGGGATAGGCGAGTTCGACCGGGTGCTGGGCGGCGGGGTTGTGGCCGGGTCAGTGGCGCTGATAGGGGGCGACCCCGGCATCGGCAAGTCTACCATTCTGCTTCAGGTATCGGCGAGCGTTGCCCGGCGGATCGGGCCGGTGCTCTACGTCACGGGCGAAGAATCGGTGCGCCAGGTGGGTCTGCGTGCGGCGCGACTGGATGCGGTGGCCGAGCGCCTGCTGGTGCTGGCGGAGACGGACATCGTCTCCATCGTTGACCGGATCCAGACGGTCTGCCCGGCGCTGGTTGTGATCGATTCTATCCAGACTATGGACGACCCCGGCTTGGAGTCATCGCCGGGCAGCGTAGGCCAGGTTCGGGAATGCACTGCCCGGCTGATGCGCGTGGCCAAGGAAGAGGGCACGCCGGTCTTTCTTGTGGGGCACGTCACCAAATCGGGCGCGATTGCCGGGCCGAAGGTCCTGGAGCACATCGTGGACACAGTCCTCTACTTCGAAGGTGAGAGCACGCACGCTCACCGCATCATCCGGGCGGTGAAGAACAGGTATGGTTCCACCGACGAAGTCGGGATGTTCGCCATGACCGACGCCGGCCTGGAGCAGGTGGAGAACCCTTCGGAGACGCTTCTGTCGGAGCGGCCGGGCGGAGCGGCCGGATCCGTGGTGGTGGCCAGCGTGGAGGGTACTCGGCCGCTCTTGGTGGAGGTGCAATCGCTGGTTGCCCGGTCGGCGATGGGAACGCCACGGAGGACGACCACCGGCGTCGACTACAACAGGACAGCCATAATCATCGCAGTGCTCGACAGACGAGGCGGTTTCGCCATTGGAATGGAAGACATCTACGTCAACGTGGCAGGCGGGGTCACTCTCAGTGAACCCGCTGCCGATCTGGGCATTGCGGCGGCGATAGTGTCCAGTTTCCGCGGCGTGCCCGCATCTTCCGGGACGGTTGTGTTCGGCGAGGTGGGGCTGGCCGGCGAGCTCAGGGCTGTGAGCCGCGCTGACCTCAGGGTGGCGGAGGCCCAGCGCCTAGGGTTTGAAAGATGCGTGCTTCCGCGTCATAATCTTAAGAACATGGCCAGGCGGCCGGGGGGCGTTGAGATCATAGGAGCGGCAAGCGTCCGAGAGGCTCTGGACGCAGTGTTTGCGGGGGTGAACACTTGATGGCGGAGAAGTTGCGCAAGATTTTCAGCACGGTGGCACCTGGGACTCCGCTCTACGATGGGTTAGAGAACATCCTGCGCGCCCGGACCGGCGGTCTCATAGTTGTGGGCGATACCCCCGAGGTCATGCAGATCGTAAAGGGCGGGTTCAGGCTGGACGCCGAGTTTTCACCGGCTGCCCTTTATGAGCTGGCCAAGATGGACGGGGCGATTATTCTGTCATCCGGCACTGACAGAATACTTCACGCAAATGTCACTCTAGCGCCCGACCCCGACATCCCTTCGCGCGAGACCGGGTTGCGCCACAGCACCGCGGAGCGTGTCTCCAAGATGACAGGCCAGCTGGTGATCGCGATCTCTCAGAGGCGCTCAGTGATCACTGTCTACTCGGGGCACACCAGATACGTCCTGCGTGACATTGGAATGGTGTTGGCCAAGGCCAACCAGGCATTGCAGACCATGTCCAACTACCGCGACGCTTTGGTCAAAGCGCTCGCGAACCTAACTGCGCTGGAGTTCATCGAAGAGGCCACGCTGGTGGACGTGTGTCGGGTTCTGCAGAGATACGAATTGATGAGACGTGCGTGGGACGAGGTCACCGACTACATAGCTGAACTTGGATCTGAAGGCCGGCTGGTGAAGATTCAGGCTGACGAGGTCGTGGGGGGCGTGTGGGAAGAGGTGCTGTTCGTCGCCATGGACTACATACCCGACGGCGGGCAGGCCGAGGCGGAGCGGCTGATGCGCTCCATTGCCGAGTGGGCTTTCGACGAGGTGCTTGAACTGCCGAGCCTTTCGCGGGCGCTTACTCAGAACTCAGGCACCGCGCTGGAGTCGTCCATGTCGCCCAGAGGCTACCGCGCGCTGTCGAAGATCTCGCGGTTGCCCATATCGGTGATACAGAATGTTGTGGCCGGATTCGGGTCGCTCAAGGCCATACGCAGCGCTACCGTAGAGGAGCTCGACGAGATAGAGGGCATCGGCGAGATAAGGGCCAGGGCAGTACGTGAAGGACTGGCTCGCCTTCGTGACCAGGTAGTTCGAAACCTGGTCATGTGATCGGGACGTGGGGAATCGGGCAACGGCAGCCGTGCGTTGGTAATCGCGCGATTGCGGAGCTATGTAAGGTTGAACAAGCCTAGCATCCGGATGCGATCGTATTCTTTGACCATGATCTCGTTCATGTCGAGGTCGGCTATTGCACAGAGGGCCGCAACGTAGAAAATCGTCTGCCCCAATTCGGTTTCAAGAGCCTCTTTGCACTCCGGGCAGAGCTCGCCGCTGAGGTGCGAACAGACCAGACGCCTGAGATCCTCCACCGATACATCCTCGGGGAACTTCTGCCGGTGGGCCTCGATTTCAAGGCACCCACAGGCCGTGACTGCCTTGGCCATCGCTCGGTTCACCCGTGCGCTGGCTTCCTGGAATTTCGACATCACGTCGAGAACGCTTCGGTGGCGAATCAGATACTCGCAGACGGAATCCTGGAAGTCGCTGCATGAGAGGTCGGCCAAGAGCGCTCACCTCCAAATACGGTACACGCAGGTGATATGGCCGGGCTGAAGTTCAACTTGATTATACGTTTGGTCTACCGCGTTGTCAATCAGCCTCGGATCTGGCCTCGGAT
>ENA-UOOR01003066-UOOR01003066.1-fermentation-metagenome-genome-assembly--contig:-NODE-3066-length-15493-cov-7.103640_pt1 | contig 15493 bp, 9 predicted proteins | sample MGYA00245780_ERZ724029 | MGnify/ENA primary metagenome ERZ724029 (study PRJEB28704, sample SAMN03018315) | fermentation metagenome | biome: anthropogenic terrestrial biome; feature: soil; material... | reverse complement strand
GCCAAAGGAGCGGCTGAGGCCCCTGGCCGCGGCGCGCCGCACGCTCGAGTCGGCGTCGTCGAGCGCGGCGAACAGGGCGGCCTCGGTCGCCGTTCCCGGCCCGGTGCCCAGGCCGAGCACGGCGACCCGGCGCACCGAGGGATCGGGGTCACGACAGGCGCGCTCGAGCGCCCCGGGCACCCGGTGCTGGCCGCTGGCGAGCACCGCGGCGCGCCGGCGCACGAGCGGCGAGGGGTCCTGCAGCGCGTGCTCGAGGGCCTCGGTCTGGCCGAGCCGGACGCAGGTCTCGAGCGCGGCGAGGCGAACCTCTATCGATTCGGTGCCCAGGTGCGGCTGTACCAACGGCAGGACCGAGCGGTCGCCGGCCGCCCCCACGACCTCGAGCAGCGCGCAGCGCACCTGCTGGTCCTGCTCGGCGTTGAGCGCCGCTGCGACCGCGGGCAGGGCCGCGCGGGGCCCGAGGGCCTTGAGGCGCTGGGCGGCGCGGGCGCGCGAGGTCGGATCGCTCGACGACAGCTCGCGCAGCGAGAGCGTGAAGAGCGTCTCCTCGGAGCGGGTCTCGAACCGCGCGCTCGCGCGCAGGGCCTCGAGCTCGGGCTCGCCGACCCCGAGCCGGCCCTCGGCCGCGAAGCTCTCGGCGGCCTGTTCGGCCGAGGCGAAGCCGCCGGTGCGCCCCGCGGGCGGGGGCAGGCCGCCCGAGACCGCGGCGCGCAGGCTGAGCACCTCGGCGCGCAGCTCGGCGATGAACTCGGCGAGGTCGACCCCGTCGCCGGCCTCGCCGGCCTGGCGGACCTGCTCGGCCTGGATGAGCCGGCCGAGGAAGCGCTCGCGCTCGGCGTGGAAAGCCTCGATCTGCCGGTGCGAGTCGTCGCGCTCGCGCACCGCCTGGGCGACGCGCGTCTCGGCCGCCGCCAGCTCCGCCTTGAGCGCGACCTCTCTTCGCGCAGCCTCGGCGAGATCGGCCTTCAGGCGCTCGACCAGCTCGTTGGCGCGCGCCTGCTCCGAGGTGAGATGATCGATGCGGCACTCGAAGAAGACCACCTTCTCGAGCGCGCTTTTCAGAAGGTTTTCCGGGCGTTCCAGCGCTGCCCCTCCAGTGTGGCGGAGACGGTTCAGCATAGGGGAGTGTCGCCCAAATGACAACCGCTCACGCGTGGTCACGTATCGTCATCGTCCGCCCGTCTCCAGAGGTGGGCAAGGCTAGAATCGGCGCGCTCTCTGGGCCGGTTCGGCCCCGGATTTGCGAGCGCGGCTCGAGCGCGGGCAGGGGAGCTGCGCTCGAGGCGGGTGCGCGCTTCGGGCGCGTGAAGATCCGTCGAGAGGCCTCCTCTTCGGCTCCGCCCGAATCCGCTCACCCTCGAGCCTCGCTCGCGACGCGCGAGCGGCGGGGCGGAGCCGAAGGGTCTTCTCGACTTTGCTCGAGGTGACCGGAGGTGGCGAGCCGAAGTGAGGGTGGGCTCGCGACAAAACCTTGGGCTATCGGCCCGCTTCGAGCAGGTCGAGCGCGGTGCTGAGCAGCGCTCCAGCGCTCTCGCGCAGGACCAAGCAGGCAAGGCGGTCGCACGGGGTCGGGTCGCGGTTGAGGATGACCATCGGGCAGGTGCCGGCGCGCTCGGCGACGAGCAGGTTGGCCGGCGCGACGGTGAGGCTCGTGCCCACGACCAGCAGCAGCTCGGCCGCGTCGATGGCCTCGCGCGCGGGGCGCAGCGTGCCCTCGTAGTCGAGCGGATCGCCAAAGAGCACGACGTCGGGCTTGAGCACCCGGCGGCAGGCGCAGCGCGGAGGGCCGTCGGCCGGGTAGCTCTCGGCGGCCGAGGTCTTGCCGCAGCGCGGGCAGGTGGCCCCGCGCAGGTTGCCGTGCAGCTCGAAGACCGGATAGCCGGTGGAGCAGAGCCTGTCGAGCCCGTCGATGTTCTGGGTGACGACCGTGAGCTGCTTGCCGAGCGCGGCGAGCCGGCCGGGCGCCCGATGCACGGCGTTGGGCTGCGCGTGCGCCCAGGGCAGGAAGATGCGGCCGAACAGCTCCCAGAAGTGGACCGGGTCGCGCGAGAAGTAGTCGCGCGAGAGCGCGGCCATCAGCTCCCGGTCGCGCCACAGCCCCTGGGCCGAGCGAAAGTCGGGGATACACGAGGGCGGCTCGGTCGACGCCCCGGCTCCGATGAAGAAGACGACGCGGCCGGCCGCGTCGAGACGCCGCACCAGCTCCATCGCCGTCACCTCTTGAGGACGCGCTCGTAGATGCGGGCCTCGACGAAGACCTGGAAGAGGTCCTTGTCGAGCTGGCCGCCGTCGGCCTCGCGCCGCAGGATGTCGAGCGCGAGCTCGCAGGGCAGCGCCTTCTTGTAGGGCCGGTCCGAGGCGGTGAGCGCGTCGAAGACGTCGCTGATGGCGATGAGCCGGCTTTGGACGGGGATCTGCGGCTTGGTCAGGTTGCGCGGATAGCCGGTGCCGTCGAGCTTCTCGTGGTGCGCGTGGGCGATCTCCGGCACCCGGCGCAGGTTCCGGGTCCAGGGGATCTGCGAGAGGAAGCGGAAGGTCCAGGTGACGTGGCTCTCGATCTCCTTGCGCTCCTCGTCCGAGAGGCTGCCCTTGGGGATGGCCAGGGTGCGCACCTCGTACTCGGTGAGCAGGGGCTTGGTGCCGCCGCGTCCGTCAGGGATGGCGTGCTTGCCGATCTCCGCGAGCCGCTCGAAGCCGCCGGTGGCGAGCACCGCGGGCCGGTTGCAGGCATGGACGAACTCGAGGATCTCGTCGAGCTCCTGACGCGCGCCCTCGAGCTTGCGCTCCTCTTCGGCGACGGCCGCCGAGGCCTGTTCGCCTTGCCTCTGCAGCAGGTCGCGCTGACGCCGGTAGCTGTCGCTCTCCAGGCGCGCGCGCGCCAGCTCGAAGCGAAGCTGCAGCGACTCGAGCTCGAAGGGATAGAGCTTGTTCGCCTTGACGAGCACCGGCTCGCGCACGCCGACCTTGCCAAAGTCGTGCAGCAGCGACGCGTAGCGCAGCTCGTTGATCTCTTCGCGGGAGAAGCGCAGGTCGGCGCAGGCGCCGCTGCCGAGGGCGTTGAGCGTCTCGGCGAGTCCAACGGTGAGCGTGGCGACGCGGCTCGAATGGCCGGCAGTGGTCGGATCGCGCGATTCGATCGCCAGCACCGAGGCGTTGACGAAACCCTCGAAGAGCCGGTTTATCTCCTCGTGGAGCAGGGCGTTGTCGATCGAGGCGGCGGCCTGGCCACCGAGCGCGACCAGCAGCTCTTCGTCTTCGGAGGTGAAGCCGCCGTCGCGCTTGTTGAGCGCCTGCAGGACGCCGCTCACCTCGCCGCTGACGCCCCACATCGGCACGCACAGGATGTTGCGGGTGCGATAGCCCGTGCTCAGGTCGACGTTGCGGTTGAAGCGCGGGTCGGCGTAGGCGTCGGCGATGTTCACCGTCGCGCCGGTCTGGGCGACGTAGCCGGCGATGCCCGTGCCCAGCGGGATGCGAATCTCTCCGGTGCCCTGGGCGATCTTCGTCCACAGCTCGAGTCGCTCGCGATCGACGATGAACAGCGAGCAGCGGTCCGCGTCGACGACCCGCGTCGCCGCGGTCAGGATGAGATCGAGTAGCCGATCGAGATCGCGCTGGGCGGTCATCGCCTTGGCGACATCGAGGATTGCCGAGAGCTTGTCGACACGGCGCATGAGCTCGGCCGGTCCGGCCGCTTCGGTCATCGGTGCCTCGGCTGCTGGGGCGGAGGTCGCCCGCGGGAGCCTATTGTCTACCATCGCGCAGTCGCGGGAGCGAATTGGCGGCAGCGCCCGCCGGCCACACGCCCGGGGCCCGCCAGCTCAAGAGGTGTCGCGTAATCTCCTCGGAGCTCGGCTCGCCCCCTCCGGTCACCTCGAGCGAAGTCGAGAGGCCCTCCGACTCCGCTCCCGCGCCGGGAGCTACGCTCAGGGTGAGCGGAGCCGGACGGAGTCCAAGAGAGTTTTCTCGGCGCCTCTTCAGGGGCAGGCAGCCTCTCGGTGGACCTTCGGGGCTCGCGCGCCGTTTGCGCCGGCCGAGCCGGAAGCTGACGGCTGGCTACGGCTTCTGTGGTCGTCCTTGAGAGAGGATGTCGAGCAGCGCGCCTGCCGCACGCTCGAGGAAGCGTCCCTTGCGCCGCAGCAACCCGATGGGACGCGTCAGGTTCTGGTCGGAGAACGGGCGGGTGATCAACGTGCCGTTGAGCTCCTCGCCCTGGACCGTCGCCTTGGGGAGGACGGAGACGCCCATCCCCAGCTCGACGGCGCGTTTGATGGTTTCGATATTGTCCATCTCCATCGCGAGCTGGACCTGGACGCCCGCTTTCCGCAACGTGCGGTCGATAGCCTTGCCCGTCGGGATGTCGCGCTCGAACCCGATGAAGCGCATCCCCTCGAGGTCCGACAGCTTGACGTTGCGCTTGCAGACCAGCGGATGGTCCTTGGCGGTCACCAGTACCATCTCGTCCGAGCGAAAGGGCAGTACCTGCAGCCCGGGGCGGTTGGCGGGGTAGGCGATGATTCCAAGGTGGGCCCTGTCGCCGAGCACCTCGTCGACGACCACGTCGCTGCGACGGTAGTTCAGCCGCACGTTCACCTTCGGGTAGCGCCGCAGGATCGCCTTGAGGTACGGCGCAAGCTCGTGAAGGCCCACCGAGTAGATCGTCGAGAGGGTCACCTCTCCGGCGATCTCGTTCGACTCCTCGCGCATCACCGTCTCGAGGCTGGCGAACGACTGCAGGATGTCCTTGCTCGCGCGGTAGAGCTTGGCGCCGACCGGAGTGGGCACCGCTGCGCGCGCCGAGCGCGACAACAGCCTCTGCATGTACCGGGTCTCGAGCGCCCGGATCTGCTGGCTGACCGCCGACTGGGTCACGTGGTTCATCCGCGCCGCGGTGGAGAAGCTGCCGGTCTCGACGACATCGCAGAAGACTTTCAATGATTCTATCTGCATGACCTCCCCGAGTCAGAATTCCAATGGATACTAGGTGCGTCCTTCGCCCCTGGCAAACCGGTGGGCGCCGTCTTCGCGCCGCGCTTGCCGCACGGGCACGAACCGCTCCCGGACCTTGGCGTGGACGGCGTTGGCGAGCTCGATGCGGTCAGCGCCGGGGCCGACCGGGGCGCCGAAGGTGACGTGCGCCTCGATGCGCCCCAGGTCCACGAGAGCGCGAAAGTGCGGACCGAACCCCATCTCGCCCCACCAGCAGACGACCTGCGCCGGCGGCTCGGGCGAGTCGGGGCACTCGTAGCCGAGAGTCACCGGCACGCACGAGACTCCCTGGTCGATTGCCGCCTGGAAGAGCGCGGCGTGGAAGCGGGCGACCTCGAGGCCGGGCGAGGGGCGGGCCTCGGGAAAGAGCGTGACGGGCAGCCCGAGCGCGAGGCGTTCGCGCATCTGTTGGCGCACCCGCGGGACGTCGTCGGAGCTGGAGCGCTCGATGAAAATCGTACCGACCAGCCGGGCGAGCGTGCCGACCAGCGGCCAGCCCGCCACCTCCACCATCGAGACGAAGGCGCTCGGATAGCAGGCGCCCAGGACGAGGATGTCGAGGTAGCCGAGGTGGTTGGAGGCGAAGACCAAAGGCCCGCGAGGCGGCCGGCCCTGCACCTGGATCCGCACGCCGAGAGCCCGGCAGGCGGCCCTTGCCCAGAGGTGCATGGCGCGTGAGCCGACCCGCAGCGCAAAGGCCCCGCGGCCGGCTGTCAGGAGCCGGGCGAGCAGGACGAAGGGAGCCAGGAGAAGGGTCCAGAGCAGAATTCGAGCAATGCGGATTGCGAAAAGCACGGCAGGCAGAATCGGCGAGAAGCCCGGCGGGCGCAATTCCACCGCGCTTGTCGAGTGCCTATCGGCTCGAGGCTTCCTCGCGTTTGGAGCCTCCCGGACATGCGTGACCCTCGAGGTCCGGCGTCGCGGTCGGCTGGGCCAGAGGCGAGACGAGGCGTCTTCGCGCCGCAGGGCAGGGCTCGAGGAATTCCCTGCGGGCGACGCCGGTCAGCCCGAGCCTCGTCGAGGCCTCGACTCGAGCCTCGCCAACTCGGCCCGTGCTCGGGGTGGATGGGCGGCAAGCGAACCGAGGTGGGGCGGGAAAAAAGCCCGGCGCCTCTTCAGTTCAGCTCCACCTTGCACCCGTACAACACGACGACCTTGGCGGCCTCGTCCGCCTGGACGGTCGCGCAGGTCTCGGGGCACAGCCGGATGATGTCGTCGGCGATGAAGAACCTGCCTGCCGTGCACCGCGAGGCGTCGGTGACCTGCGAGAAGATCTGCTGCTCGCCGCCGGAGCCGGGGGTGTAGCCGATGACGACGGTCGTCAGATCGATGGTCTTGCCCGGGGGCGCCTCGGGGATCGGGTATTCGCAGTCGACGACGGCACCCTCGATGACGCCGGTGGCGATCTCGCGGAAGACCTCGTCGTAGGAGCCACGCTCGCAGATGGGGAACCGGAGCCCTCCGGTCAATTGGCTCAACGCCTGATAGCCGGTCCCGGGTCCTTCGATGCCCGAGCCCGCGCACGTCTCGCTCTCGATGGGCTCGGTGGGCAGGTAGGCGCCGCCCGCGGGCTTGGCCCTGAGGTTGATGATGCTGTGCCAGGTGTACTTGCGCTCGCTGGCGCTCCCGAACTGCTCGGGCGAGAGGGCGAGCAGCAGGCTGTCGAAGCTCTCGGCGGCGAGCACGCCCTTGTCGGCCTGGTCGTAGTCGTTGATGCGGCTGTCTTCGTTGCCCGCGATGGTCCGGCAGTTCAGGCCATCGTCGGTCAGCTCCACGAAGTGCTTGTGTGCCTGCGGCCGCAGCCAGCCCCGCCAACCGTCGGGCGCGAGGCCGTAGAGCGGGTCCCGGCTCGCAAAGCTGTTGAGCGCCACGCAGACCGAGTCGTGGCTGCGGACCTCGGTGCTGTAGTGGAAGAAGACCGGGGGGTTGATGCCCGGCTGGCCAGGAACCGGCTCGCAGGTGGTCGTGCTCAACGGCGCCTCGACGCAGATGCGGCACAGGTTGTCGCTGCCGTTGGTCGTCGGCCCGTGCAGACCGATGACGATGACCCGGTAGTCGATGCCGCTCTCCCCGATGATGCGCGCGAAGTGGTTGTTGATGTTCTGCTGGACGGCCTCGATCTCGTCGTCCATCGACGCCGAGTTGTCGATGAGGAAGACGATATCGACCGGCTTCTTCACCAAGGTCGCCTCGGCGCTCGTCGCGACGCAGGCGGCGTCGGGCCGGTGGCCGCCGTCTGTGCCGCCGGAGCCGCCGTCCCACTCGAGCCAGCCGGCATCGAGCTCGAGGTAGCCGGCGTCCTTGTCCTTGGGGCCTGCGGCGTCGTGGCCTTCAACGGGCTCGAGCTCGCCGCCCGAGCAGGCGACCCCGGTCAAGGAGAGGACCGCGAGCGTCAAGACAAGACCGGCGAGCAATCTCGAGGCAGACATGGACGACCTCCGGACAGACGGGGGGTGAGGGTAGCGCATGGAGACCCGTGGGAAAACCCGGCCGGCGCGTGGCCGCGCACCTCTGTGTCTCGTCTCACGGGCCCGATTGTCTGTGGCGCGAGACCTCTCGTGAGCGCTCGAAGCCTGGAGCGCAGCGACTTCGGGCCCGCCTCCGGGCCCCGAGAGAGCGAGGAGGCGTGGGCCAGACGCAGGGCGCGCTGGCACTAGCCCTGGGGGCTCGCCTCCGGTTGCGCCGCGGGCATCTGCTCGCACACGAAGCGGACCGCGACCTCGACGTCGAACTCGGCCATCCCGCCCTCGAAGAGCAGATCGGCCATCAGGAACGCGTCGGGCAGCGGCGGCGGGGTCGCGAACGGCACGGCGATGCAGGTCATGAAGGCGCGCTTGGCCGCTTCGACGCCGTACTGCGTGTCCTCGATGACGAGCGCCTCGTCGGGCTCGAGGCCCAGGCGGCGCGCGGCCTCGAGGAAGATGTCCGGCGACGGCTTGCTCGGGCCGCCTTCCGCGGAGAGCGCGACCCTGAAGAGCGAGCCGAGTCCCGTCTTGTCGAGGATGGTCTCGAGAACCCCCGGCGAGGAGCCCGAGGCGACGGCGAGCGGCAGACCGAGGGCGCGCAGCCGTTCGGCGAACCGGGCGATTCTCGGAAAGACCGCCGTGTGGCGGCGCGCGAGCTCGAGGTAGAGCTCGTTCTTGCGGGCGACGAGCGTCTCGACCGGGTCCGACAGGCCGAACCGCTCCCGAAAGCCGGCCAGCACCTCGTCGTTGCTGCGCCCGACGTACTGCGCCTTCACCTCGCGGGTCAGCGTCACTCCGCGCTCGGCGAGCAGCAGCCGGTCGGCCTCGAAGTAATTCTCCTCGCTGTCGACGAGGGTCCCGTCGAGGTCGAAGATGGCCCCGCGAAGGCGCGTGCGCGGCGGCGGCCTCACGCGGGCGAGAAGCTCGATGCGGTTGCCCTCCGGATCGCTCAGGACCAGCTCGCGCAGGCCGTCGCCCGTCAGGCGCGGCGCGCTCAGGCCCGCGACGCCGAGCCGCTCGAGCCGTTCGTGCTCGGCGTCGACGTCGGCGACCTCGAAGGCGAGGTGTCCGGGCGAGGCCGGGGGCTCGAAGCCCTCGCGCTGCAGCAGCTCGACGCGCGCGGGGCCGCGCTCGAGGAACACGGTGCGCAGCCCCGGGGTGTTTCGGCTCAGGTAGCGGTACGAAGTCGAAAAGCCGAGCACCTTCCGGAAGAAGAGCTCCTGGGCGTACAGGTCGGAGACGGCAAGGCCGACGTGGTGCAGGTCCATGGGCCGGCGAGGATAACAGAGCCCGTCGGCCGCTCTGCCGCGCGCGCGGGGGCTTGAGATCCTGCCGAATCGCCGGGCTCAAGAGGTGCCGGGAAATCTCCCTGGCCTCGCCCCGTCCCCCGCTCACCTCAGAGCGTAGGCCGAGCCTGCGAGGCCGCAAGTCGAGCAAGGCCTTCGACTCCGCTCCCGCCCGCTCGCGCGTCGGGAGCTGCGCTCAGGGTGAGCGGAACCGGACGGGAGTCGAAGAAGGATTCCGCGCCCCCTCTTCAGTCGCTAGGCCCGCAGCAGCGCCGCGCCCCAGTGGAACCCGGCGCCGAGCCCGACGAAGCAGACGAGAGCGCCCGGCTTGATGCGGCCCGACTTGCGGCACTCGTCAAAGGCGATGGGGATGGTCGCGGCGGTGGTGTTCCCGTAGCGCTGGATGTTGTTGTAGATGCGCTCGTCGGAGAGCTTGAGCACCTTCTGGACCATGTTGTTGATGCGCAGGTTCGCCTGGTGCGGGATGAGCAGGTCGATCTGCTCGACCGTGAGCCCCTCGGCCGCGCACAGCTCGTGGACGGCCTCGGGAATCTTGGTGACCGCCATGCGGAAGACCGCCTTGCCGTTCATCACCGGCATCGGCAGGCCCGCGTCTATCTGCCTGTGGTCGACGTAGGGCCGGGAGGCAAAGCCCACGCCGGGGACATACAGGTCCTCTAACGAGTCGCCGTCCGAGTGCAGGCTGAACCCGAGCAGACCGCGCTCCTCGCCGCCGGCGCGCAGCACCACGGCGCCCGCGGCGTCGCCGAAGAGCACCGCCCGGTCGCGGAGCTGCGAGGCGAGGGCGAGCTCCTCGGGGGTTGGCGCCTCGCCCGGGAGGCCGAACAGGTGGTCCCAGCACCTCCAGGGCATGAAGCCGCTGTGAACCTCGGCGCCGATGAGCAGCACCGTCTTCGCCTGGCCCGAGCGAATCAGCGCGTCGCTCATCTGCAGGCCGAACAGAAAGCCGGTGCACTGCTGGCGGATGTCGAGCGCCGGCACGTTGCGCAGGCCGAGCTTCTTCTGGACGAGGCCGCCGCAGCCCGGGAAGTAGTAGTCGGGGGTCATGGTGGCGAAGACGACGTAGTCGATCTCTTCCTTGGAGACCTTGGCGTCCTCCATCGCCTTCTCGGCCGCGCGCGCGCCCAGGTCGCTCGTCGTCGTGCCGTCCTTGACGAAGTAGCGCTCCTCGATCCCCGTGCGCTCGCGGATCCACTCGTCGGAGGTGTCGACCATCCGCAGCATCTGGGCGTTGGTCACCTTGTGCTCTCCGGTGACGAAGCCGCTTCCGATGATATGGGCACGTGACATGGCCGACTCCTGAGCAAGGTCGGCCTGTTTCAACCGCATCCGAGTGGTTGTCAAGCGGGGCTTTGGCCCACCGCGCCGGGATCTCGCCCTCTCCAGGGGGGCCATGGTAACGTTGCCGCTGGCGCGCACCCTCAAAAAGCAAGCGATTTCATGGCCGAGGCATTGCTGGAGCGATACACCGGGTCCTACCCGAAGGGCACGGTCCTCTTCGACGAGGGCGAGCCCGGCGATCGGATGTTCGTCATCCATTCGGGCCGGGTGGAGGTCGTCAAGCGGGTCGGTAGCGAGAGGCTCACGATTGCCGAGCTTGGCCCGGGAGAGTCGGTCGGCGAGATGGCGATCCTCGACGGCCAGCCCCGCTCGGCCAGCGCCGTGGTCTGCGAGGACGCGGTGCTCGTCGTCCTCGACTCGAGAACCTTCGAGAGCCTCATCCGGCAGAGCGGCGAGATAGCGGTGCGCATCCTGCGCAAGCTGTCGCAACGCCTGCGCGAAGCGAACCGGCAGATCGAGGGCTTCGTCGCGCGCAACGGCACGCTCGCTGCGGTCGAGGCCCTGCGGGGGCTCGCCGGCCCGGAGCGCGAGGGCTTGCGCCCGTTGCCCCTGGGCACCTCAGCCCGCAACCTCGGCGCGCGCGTCGGGGTGGGGGGGCGCGAGGCCGAGACCGTCTGGCAGCGGCTGCGGGCCGCGGGCGTGATCGTCGAACGGGACGGCGAAGCCGCCTTGGCCCCCGACCCACGGGTCGAGGAGTACCTCGCCTACCTGGATCTCAAGCAACGCTACGACCCGCTCACGGTGCGCGAGTTGTCCGAGGTTTCCGGCCTGCCCGAGGGCGAGGTCCATCGCGTCGTGCGCCGCATGCTCGCCTCTCGGCTGCAGGCAGAGCAGGGCCTGGTCGACCCCTACCAGCATTTCCTTTCGCTGAAGAAGCGCTTCGAATATCTCGACCGGGTCTAGCCGGGTCGAAGGAGCCGAGCGTCACATGAGAGTCGCCTGTCCGAGCTGCAACACCGTCTACAACGTCGACGACGCGAAGATCCCCGCGTCCGGCGCCAACCTCAAGTGTGCCAAGTGCAAGGCCTCCTTCCCGGTCAAGAAGGACGCGGTGCCCCTGCCCGGCGCAGCGCCGGCCCCGGGCGCGGTGCCGTTGCCGGGCGGACCCGACTCGGTGCCGCTGCCCGGCGGCGCTCCGGGAACGGGCGCAGTCCCCCTGCCCGGCGGACTGGACACGGTCGCGCTGCCCGGCGGCGGGCCTGGGGCCGGGGGCGACTTTGGTGCGGACTTCGCGCCGCCTCCGGGCGGAACGCTGGGCTTCGGCCAGGCCGACTTCGCTGCGCCGCCTCCGCCCTCTGCGCCCGAGAGCCCCCTTGCTTTTGGCGAGGCCGACTCCGGCGCGCCTCCTCCGGGCGGCACGCTCGCCTTCGGAGATGTCGATTTCGCCGCGCCCCCGCCGGCTCCGGCGGCCGGGTCGGGGATGGACTTCGGCGGGGTCGACTTCGCCGCGCCCCCGCCGGCTCCGGCGGCCGGGTCGGGGATGGACTTCGGTGGCGTCGACTTCGGCGCGCCCCCGCCCGCCCCGCCGCCGCCGGCCACGGAGGGCTCGGGCCTCGATTTCGGGGGCATCGACTTCGGCTCGCCCCCTCCGGCCGCCCCAGCGCCGAGCGGCCCGGCGATGGACTTCGGGGCGCCGCCAGCGCCGGCAGGGGCGGGTCTCGACTTTGGCGGGGTCGACTTCGGCGCTCCTCCGGCCCCGCCGCCCGCGGCCGACCCGGGCATGAGCTTCGGCGCGCCGCCGCCGGCGACCAGCGCGCCGGGAGGCGAGCTCGACTTTCTCAGCTTCGACGCGCCCGCCCCCCCGCCGGCAGCGGCCCCGTCTGCCGACTCCTTCGAGTTCGACCCGATGGCGCCCCCCGGCGGCGATGACCTCGAGGCCGACCTGTCGGCGCCGATGCCCGGCAGCTCCGCCCCGGCCGCAGCACCGGGTGCGGAGAACGACCTCGAGCTTCTCGACTTCATCGACGAGGCAGGCGCCACCGCGGGGCCGGCGACGGCCGGGCGCAGGCCTCGCCGCGGCGCGGAGCGCTACCAGATCCGCCGCAAGAGCGGGAAGGTGTTCGGGCCGTTCGATCAGGCGGCGGTCGTCAAGATGCTCGGCGAGGGCCAGCTCCTCGGCAACGAGGACGTGACGACCGACGGCGAGAGCTGGCTGCCCATCGGCTCGGTGCCCACGTTCGCCGAGGCGATCCAGAAGCTGATGGAGAGCCCGGGAGGCCTGCCCGGCCTGGCCGCCGGAGCCATGGCCGAAGCGCCGGCCGAGAGCAGCGAAGAGGCGCTCGAGCGCATCAAGGCGCTCTATGGCGATCGCATGGCCGCCATCGCGATCGTCGACACGCAGGCGGCCTCGCGGAAGTTTCGCAGGAAGCTGCCACTCATCGTCGGCGCCGCGCTCCTGCTCGCCGTCATCGGCACCGGCATCTACCTCGGGTTCACCCCGTACGGCTTCTTCGGCATGCGCCGGCTGTTCCCCAAGACCCTGACCCCGGGGACCGCGGCCTATGCCAAGTTCCAGGAGGCGTCCAAGGCGCTCGGCGAGGACACCTTCGAGGGCTACAAGCGCGTGCTGTCCGATGCCGAGAGCCTGCTCGCCGAAAACGACGCGGTCATCGAGTCGCGCGCGCTGTTCGCCCAGGCGGTCTTCTACCTGAAGCGCCGCTACTTCGCGGCCGATGACAAGCTGCCCAAGGCCAAGCTCTACCTCGACGAGCTTGTCCTCGCCGCCAAGGACAAGCCCGAGGTGATCAAGGCGCGCGCGGGCTTCCACCTGCTCAAGGGCGAGGAGGCGCAGATCCGCGCTCAGCTCGAGTCGGCGGCCTCGCGCAAGGACGACCCGGAGTTTCTCTTCCTGCTGGCCGAGAGCTACTACCGCGAGCGCAACGTCAAGCCGGCGGCCGAGGCGCTCAACAAGGCGCTCACCAACGACGAGAAGAGCGCCAAGGCGCTCCACGGGCTCGGCCTGCTCAAGACGTTCGCGAAGCCGGCCGACTACAACGGCGCGCTCGACTTTTTCCAGAGGGCGCTCGACGCGAACCCGCGCCACCTCGCCTCGGCCGTCGAGATCGCCGCCATCCTCGTGCAGAAGCTCGACCAGCCGGACAAGGCGAGCTCGCACCTGCAGAAGACGCTCACCGAGGAGGCCAAGAACCTGCTGTCGCCCTCGGACCTGGCGCGCGCCCATTACCTGATGGGCATGGTCCACGCCGCCCGGCACGAGGCCGAGCCCGCGCAGAAGGAGTTCGAGGCCGCGCTTCGGGTCTACCCCGACTCCGCGCCGGCCAAGGCCGCCTTTGGCCGCTACCTGCTCAAGAGGCGCGAATACGACAAGGCGCTCGAGTTGTTCGACGCCGCCTTCGCCACCGACGACAGCGAGATCGACTACCTCGACGGCCTGGTGCGCTCGATGGTCGGCGCCTCGAAGCTGCACACGGCCGCCAAGACCCTGTCCGACGCGAGCGGCAAGCACCCTGGCAGCCCGCGCATCGCCTTCCTGCAGGGCCGGGTCGCCGACGAGATCGACAAGGGCGAGGAGGCCGAGCGCAACTACAGGCGCGCCATCAGCGGCGACGCGACCTACTGGGAGCCCTCGTACTACCTCGGCCGCTTCAACCTGAAGCGCAAGCGGCTCGACGAAGCGAAGGTCGCTTTCAGCGAGGCGCTGCAGAAGGCCCCGGGCAGGCCCGAGCCGCACGTCGGCATGGGCAACTACCTGCTGGCCGCCGGCACCGTCGACGAGGCCAAGAAGGAGTTCCTCGCCGCGCTCGAGATCGATCGCGAGTACGCACCGGGGCACTTTGGCCTGGCCGAGGTGCTGTTTGTCGAGAACGCCTTCGAGGATGCGAAGAAGGAGTACGAGACGGTCCTCGCGCTCGACTCGACGCTGGCGGGCGCCTACACCCGGTACGCGACCCTGCTGTGGCGGCTCGAGGACCGCGAGGGCGCGGTCGCCGCGTTCGAGAAGGCCAAGAGCGCCGACCCGAAGGACCTGGAGGCGATCTGGCAGCTCGGCGCGGTCTACTTCGAGCTCGAGAAGTACAACGACGCGGTCAAGAACGTCGAGGCCGCGCTCACGATCGACCCGGCGCACGCCGACTCGTATTTCTACAAGGCGCGCATCCACTACGTGCGCCACGAGAACACGCAGGGCATCGAGGCGATGAAAGCCGCGCTCGAGCGCGCGTCGATGAGGCCGCACTACTACTACTGGATGGGCAACATCCTCTATCAGGCCCAGCGCTTCGGCGAGGCGTTTGAGAACTGGCAGCAGGCCATCAAGCTGGACGCCAACTACGCCGACGCGCTCGAGGCGGTCGCCAAGGGCCACCAGGAGCAGACGAACCACACCGAGGCGATCACCTTCTACGAGAAGACGCTGCAGGTCGACCCCGAGCGCAAGCGGCTCATCTTCAACATCGCCGAGAGCTACTTCGCGATGAACCAGTTCGACAAGGCCATCTCCAAGTATCAGGAGGCGCTCAAGGCCGACCCGACGCTGGTCGGCGCGTACTTCAAGATTGGCCGCTGCTACAACGAGAAGGGCCGGCTCAACGACGCGGTCGTCTGGTACCAGCGGGCGGTCAAGAACGATCCGGAGGCCAAGGAGGTCTGGCGCTTCCTCGGCTACGCCTACAAGGAGCGAGGCAAGAACGGCGACGCGACCACGGCGTTCGAGAAGTACGTCGAGCTCAATCGCGACGCCGGCGACGTGCCCGACATCCTCAACGAAATCTACGACCTGAAGAACGACAGGTAGGGCGGCGCGCCAGCGCGGTCACGAGAGGCGAGGGGCGCCCGAGAGTCACCCGGCAGACTGTCGGCAGCTTCCCGGGGAGACTCGCGAGTCACCCGGCGGTCGTCTGCCGACCGCCGGCAACTCTTCGCAGTCGACCGGCAGGCGGTTGGCAACCGCCTTCGCGTCCTCCGGAGTCGACCGCGGGCAGGGAACGACCGCCTTTCGAGTCTACGGGCTCGAAAAGAGCCCATCCCCAGCTCGTTTTCGACTCTTCGGAGTCAAGAGGCGGTCGCCCGCCACTGCTTTTCGACTCCGCGGAGTCGAAAGCCGGTCGGTGGCCAGCATCCGGGCGACTCTTCGGACTTGCCGACCGGGCGCCTGGCCGAGCAGGTCCCTCTGCAGACTCTCGACCCGCCCGACTAGCTCGAGCCTTCGTCACCGAAGTCGAGCAGCTCGTCTAACCGGTCGAGCTCGCTTCCGAGCGAGCCGGCGAGCAGCGCCTCTTCGTCCCAGGCCAAGTCGTCGAAGAGGTACTCCGCAAGCTCCGCAGAGAGCGACAGCTCCTCGAACGGCTCAAAAGCCTCGACGCGGGCCGCTGCGTTGGGGTCAGGCGGCGCGGGGGCGCGCACCAGGCCGAAGAGCGCGAGCGCGGTGGCCCC
>ENA-UOOR01003065-UOOR01003065.1-fermentation-metagenome-genome-assembly--contig:-NODE-3065-length-15498-cov-3.165706_pt1 | contig 15498 bp, 13 predicted proteins | sample MGYA00245780_ERZ724029 | MGnify/ENA primary metagenome ERZ724029 (study PRJEB28704, sample SAMN03018315) | fermentation metagenome | biome: anthropogenic terrestrial biome; feature: soil; material... | reverse complement strand
CCGCGTATCTTTTTTGACCCGGTCGGGATCAAAAAAGGTGCGGGAAACCGTAGCGGTAGAAACTCCCGAAAGTTTTGACACATCCCGAATGGTGGCATTCATAAGTGTATATTACCCCTTTTTATGTAACCGCTATCATATTTTATAGATAGGTTTATTAAAGCCGTCATTTATTTTATATCATATATCTATATAGTTGTCAACTATATTAATAAAACTTGTACAGTTTTATATGTTTCCTCCAAATATTAATCGAATTCTTTTGCTATAACACCATAATAAAATGTAACGGTTTACATTTTGCGACAGCATAAGATATTTCACATCTGCTAAAGATAAGATGATATGAACCACTTACATGATTTAATAAGTCAAGGCCTGTTGTTGTCAACAGGCCTTGAGGGTGATGTTGATTTATTAGGCTGTAGCCCAAAACAGGTAGCAGGCTTTTAACAACCAGAGACGTAAATCCGGGGCATCTTTTCCCCGAATCAGGCCGAAACCTGCTCTTAGGATACACTGTCAGACGTAATACTGTGGGAAAGCTTTTTTGCCCGCTGCGCAAATGAAAGAATATCGTCCCATTTTGTCTGCGAGATGAACTGGGGAAAGACGACTGAATGAGTCACTGTTCCGTCAGGGTTAAAAAGCGGTACACCTATAGCACATACATCACTTTTATAAATCCCCCTGTCCAGATGATAGCCCCTTCCCCGGGTTTCCTGAATAGACTTCTCCAGACTTTCCCAGTTGGGGCGGTATCCGTTATTGGATAACGCCACATTGTTGTCATAAACAACCCTTTGAATGTGAGGCGGCAGGTAAGACAAAATCGCCATTCCAGAGGCTGCCGATATGAGGGGAATCCGGTTACCCGCAGTTACTATAATGCGGTAGAGAGCATTGTGTTCAAATTTTTCAACATACAAAACATGATCGCCGTCCAGTTGCCCCAACAGGGCATCCACGTTTTCTTTTATGACAAAATCAATGATGGCCGACCGTATGGACTGATGCAGGCCGGAGGTGCCTAAAACCCTCATACCCATCTCATAAAGGGCAAGCCAGGCAAAGTACTGCTTAGTATCAGGGTCCTGGCGAACGAGATTGACGCTTTTAAGGGAGTTGAGCATACGAATCACCACGGTCTTAGACATACCCGTTTCCCGTACCAGCTCCGCCACGCTGACCTTTCCTTTTTTGCTGACTCGGTCTAATAAATCAAATGCCTTGATTACCGACTGGCTGGTATCCGGTTTGGATATGTTTTTTGGGGAATCCATGGTCCAACGCTCCTCCTCGTAGGGTAGTTCATGGTATTGATCTCAAGGGGTTTACTGTTTAACGAATGGCGTCTTCGTAATCCTTCTCGTTTTCGTTGCGCATAAAGGCCAGAATACTGGAGCCCACCGGCGGACAACCCTTGCAGTAATCCAGACCCAGTTTTTTTGCGCATTCTCCCGCGCAATTGCCCACCAGCACCAGATTGTCTCGGGCTAAATCCTCTTCTGATAAATCCTTCCCGGTCGCCAGAACGAATTGGTACTCCGCATCAAACTTGCTGCCGTGGGTTTTGATAAAAGCCATCACCGTTGCACTGCAGGCGCTGCAGGTGCCCTTTTCCACCACATCAATGTTGGGATAGATATTAGACAGCTTGGACATATCGGCGGTGGAAAACTTCTTGGCATACTTTTGGAAATCTGGCGGATCCACCAGAATGTCATCCGGACCGGCTGTGCCGCATCGGTCCCGCACCAAATTGATGTGAGCAATGGCATCCGCAGGCATTCCCATCAGCTGCACGCCCACATAATCCGCAGCGGTGGGATCCTTGCTTGCCGCCACCAGGTTGAGTTCCAGCGGATCTCCCACGCTGGGGCCAAACCCCTCCATACAGGTGGTACCGTCAAGTACCGCGTAGTCCGGCATCAGAACGGTGCACATATCCGCAATCCCATAATCCAGACAACGTCCTTTTGCCGGATTGGGATTGGGTTTGTTGATGCGGTGGAGCTTGGTTTTCTCCATTTTATAAAGGCAACCCTTCATGTTTTTGATGCTGAGGGTGGCTCCTGTATACATATGAGTTTTAATGACAGGAATGGAGACAATCAGATCCACCTCAAAGGGCAGGGAGCTGAATTTCAGCTGTTCCACCATGATACCGTCCTTGATTTCTTGAATCACCGGAGGTGCTTCATCCAAATTGACTGCAGTGACACCTTCTTCTCTGCAAACCTGAGAGATGCCCGCCATATCCATGGCCTCCCAAACATTCACCCCCCATAAAGCACCGTCACCCACCAAAATTTCGGCGGCTTTCTGTTCCTTGAAAAAACGAATCACACCCCGCACCACCTCCGGTCCGGTACAGAGAGCGGTATTGGCCGGGCCTCTGCGGCCTGCGTTGGGTTTCAACAAAACCCGTTTGCCCTGAGCGTCTCCCTCAAAAACGCTTTTTATCGCGTCGTAAGCCATTTTCCATGGTTCATATCCATGTTTGACAGCCACTAATTTCTTCATACTCTACTACCTTTCTTTCCAAGGGATGCGGTATCGATATAACGGGAAAAGGCAGGTGCACGGCCTTGTTTCCAGCGCTGGACGCGCACCTGCCCCTTTGCAATCCAATTGGGATTGCAGCCGCTTTGCCAGCTTTAAATGACGCCCATTTCCTTATAATACCTTTCGGCGCCGGGATGCAGCGGCAGGTCGGCAAGATTTTGCACAGCTCCTTCCAGAGAAGCATCCTTGAGTGCGTTGTGAGCACCCTTAAGAGAATCGATATTCTCCCACATTACCTTAGTCATCTGATATACGATGTCTTCCGGAACACTTTCATCCACAATCAGGGTAATGGTAATGCTGGTAGTAAGTACATCTTCAGCCTGTCCATCATAAGTTCCGGCAGGGATAGTAGCTTTATTATACCACGAATACTGCTCCGTTAGCTTATCAATCAGACCCTCATCCATAGAAATCAGCTTGCCTCCGGCAGTGGAACACATTTCACTGACTGCAGAGGTGGGCAATCCGGCCTGAATCCAAGCACCATCCATTTGCTTGTTGCGTATCAGGTCAACAGCTTCGGTAAATCCTACAAACTGTGCGGAAATATCGTCGGGATACTGAATGCCTGCCGCTTCCAGATGAACGCGGGTTTCCACCTCGGGAGTGCTTCCGGGTGCGCCGGGCGCAAAACGTTTGCCCTTGATGTCACTTAACGAATTGATGCCGGAAGCCGAATCTACTACAACTTGGTTATAGTTGGCGTACAGGGCGGAAAGAATGCGCACACCGTCGTAGGTACGGCCCTCGAAGGAATTAATGCCTTGTTTCTGTTCGGTGATGATGCTGGTAACCGCAACCGATACCTGAGCATCTCCTGTGGACATAAGCCCCAGATTTTGTACGCCGCCATTGGAAGCCTCGGCCGAAGCCTGTACGCCGTCGATCTTTTCGCTCCACAGGTTGGCAAGAGCGGCTCCGATAGCGTATACCGTGCCCGAAGAACTGGCGGTAGGAAATTTAAGATAGGTAGTTCCGCCTGTTTTGGTGCCTTCTCCAGCAGTGGGGCTTGCTCCGGGAGCAGATCCTGCATTTCCGCTGGGCTGGCTACTGTTTCCACATCCTGCAAACATGCTCAAAAGAAGCGCCAAACAAATCAGAATCGCCAATTTCTTGTTCATAATCTTGTTCCTTTCTATCGATTGATTGTTGTTAGATTGCGCTGATCTTCATTTTGCTGCTGTTATTGCGTTTGCGAATGGTCTGAATGACAATGATTCCTGCCAAGATTAAGATACCGATTAGATCAGTTATCAGGCCGGCGTCAATGAGCATCAAAGATGCCACCAAACAGAGAGCACGTTCGATCCATGTGCTTTTGTCCACCAGCCACCCCTCTGTTCCGGCAGCCAGAATAAAAATCCCCATCGTGGCGCCCACAATACTGCGGATGATCGTGAAAACAGCGGTTCCCTCGGGAGCGCATCCAATTAACAAAACCGGGTTAAGCAAAAAATAAAACGGAAGCAAAAATCCCGCAAGCCCCACTCGAACGGCCAACCATCCGGTCTTGTTTTGATTGGAGTTGGCAATTCCTGATGCTACATAAGCCGAAATGGCTACCGGTGGCGTGATGTTGGAAAGGGAAGCGTAAATCAGGCAAAACAAATGGGCCGGAATAGGAGTGCAGCCCACTTCCAGCATGACTGGAATCGCCACGGCGGTAACAATGACATACGCCGCAATGCCCGGTACGCCCATTCCTAAAATGGTGCTCATGATCGCTACCATAATGCCGCACTTGAGTAACTCGCCGGGCCCGACCACACGGAGCATCAAAAACCCGAATTTGAGCCCCAGCCCTGTCAGAGAAACGGTACCCACAATCACACCAATGATCACACAGCAAACACCTACGCTGACGGCGCTTCTGGCGCCTTCTTCGCAAGCTGCCACTATTTTTTTGAGCCCCATTCTGGTTTCGGGCCGGATCCAAGAACAGGCAATGGTTACAAAGATGGATATTACGCAAGCAAATAAAGGGGTAAAGCCTAAGGCCATAATGCCCAGCAGTGAAACAAGGGGAGCAATGAGATGTCCCTCCTCCTTCATGACTTCCCAGGCAACAGGCAGGTTTTCTTTGGAGAGCCCCTTGAGCCCAGAGCGGCGAGCCTGAAAGTGGACTGCCATCAGCATTCCAAAATAGTATAGAGCCGCCGGTATAATGGCTGCCATCAACACAACGGAATAGGAAACTCCTAAAAATTCCGCCATTAAAAACGCGACAGCTCCCATAACCGGGGGACAGAACTGGCCTCCCGTTGCCGCAGCCGCTACCACTGCGCCAGAGTACTCTTTGCTATATCCGGCGTTCTTCATCATCGGGATAGCAATGCTTCCCGTAGTGGCTACAATGGCGGTGGCAGAGCCGTTAATCATTCCCATAAGGCCACAGGCAATCACTCCCACCTTTGCAGGTCCGCCTGCCGCTCTGCCCACCAAGGATAAGGATATGTTGTTGATGAATCTGGTAAAGCCACTATGACTCAAAAAAGCGCCAAACAATACAAAAACAAAAATGTAAGTCGCACTGACTCCAATTCCCGTGCCAAAAATGCCCTGACTGCTCCAGAACAGGTGGCCAATAAGCCGATTAGCGGAAAATCCGGCATGCCCCAGAGTGCCGGGAATATAGCGGCCTAAAATATTATAGGCCAGAAATAGTGCCGCAAGCCATACAAGACTTCCTGCCGCCCGCTTGGCTGCAACAAAGGTGAGGACAATGGCTATGATGCCCAAAATATTCTCGAATTGCGTTACAAATCCACCGCTTAAAGAGATGCGTCTATAATTGAAAATAAAATACAAAAAGGTAATTAACGTCGCACCGATTAAAATTATATCCAGCATACTGGGAAGTTTGCGCTTGCGGTTTTCCTTTTTGTAGCCCGGGTAAAGAATAAAACAATATACCAGCAAAAACATAGCGTGATAAGCGCGAAACGTAATGGCTTCCATGGTGCCGATGGTGTTAAAGTAAAGCTGAAAAAGCACCCATACCACTGAGAAAATGGTTGTAAAGGTCTGAAATGGGCCGGAATATTTCCGTATTCTGCTTTCGGTATCCACCTCTTCCAGAATCGCCTGCGCTTCGGTGGCTGCCTGTTCCTCCGAGATTCCCGACAAGGACTCCATATTGCTGATTTCTCTGGTTTCTTTACGTTCCTCCATAGTTTCTGTTGCCACGTTTTTCTTCTTTTTCAAGACGATAACCCTCCTCCTTTGGCAGTGGAATTTCAAGAATCCCACCAGCTTATTGGGGTGCTTGGAGATTTCCTCTCATCAGGCATGCCAAAGCTATGGAATAAAATTTACCCTGAACCGTTTCCGCTCTGGACGTAAGAACGATTGGGCAGGCTGCCCCCAGCACAACCCCCGCCATTTGCGCGCCTGCATAGTAAATAAGTGCTTTGCCCAATATATTTCCGCTTTCTATCCCCGGTACCAAAAACAAATCTGTTTTTCCCGACACACGGCTTTCGATTCCCTTGTGCTTTGCCGCCTCGGGTGAGACAGCCACATCCAAAGCCACCGGGCCTTCAATGATACAGCCGGGAAACTGGTCGGAAACTTCCTGTAAAGCTCTGGCATCCACTGTTGCGGGCATTTTTTCGTCGACCTTTTCGTTGGCCGCCAAACATGCCACGTGTATAGTGGAATAACCTAAACAAGCCAAAGCTTCCACCGCATTTCGAAGAATATCCTGTTTTTCCTCACAGGAAGGGGAAATGTTCATACCTCCATCGGTATGAAAAACAAGCTTGTCCTCCCCCGGAATCTCAAAAGCTGCCAAGTGACTTAACTTGCGCCCGGTACGTAAATGTTTCAGAACAGGACGTAAAAAGTCGCTGGTGTTCAACATCCCCTTCATGATGATTTGCGCCTTTTTATCTCGAATAAGTTCCGCTGCCACTTCCGCAGCCTCAAGGTCAGAGGCAACGTCCTGAATCTCTATGCCATCCGGCAAGCTGCCGCCAAGTTTGCTTTTGATATTTTGCAGATCCCCCATCAGTATGGCTCGGGCAAACCCACTGCGTACAGCCATTTGGATTGCTGTCAATACTTCTTTGTCGTCTGCTGCTGCCACCGCAATGGTAGCCGGTTTACCCTTTTCGGCCACTTTCAATACCTGCGCAAAATTTTGTATCATCTGTATGTATCACACTCCTTGGTTTGATCAACAAGTGGGTGACTTATTCTTTTGCCATTTTCTGTACCAATCAGCACAACACTTGCTTTTTTAGCAAATGCATTGGCACCCAAATGGATGAAGATATAGTTCCTCCACCCGGATAATAGGTCCGATTATAGGACCTATTATCCGTATTTCGGATACTTCTTTATTAATAGCATAATTTTTTTCCAAAGTCAATTGTTTATTTATATAATTTTTACAACTTTCACTTGTGCTTTTAAGATATCCGTCACGCTATATCATAGTTTTGCTATGATGAAATTGATATGCTATACTAAGCTTATATCAAGCTTTACTTGCGTTTTGTTGAATGCATAAGGAGAGGCACTTTATGAATAAACAGGATTTGATCTTAAAACCCGTTGAAACCCAAAAAGCATCCGAAGCGATTTATGAGCAAATTCGTGATTTAATACTAAAGGGGGAACTCAAACCTGGAGACCGTCTGCCCTCGGAGCGCAGCATGATGAACATGTTGCAACGAAGCAGGCACACCATCCGTGAGGCCTTGCGAATGTTGGAAAGTGCAGGATTGCTCAAAACCATTCCCGGCAGCGGAGGCGCAGTTGTATTGATGCCCTCCTCCCTTTCTGTGGAGCAGCCGCTGGAAGATATGATTGCCCTAAACCAGATTACACACGCTGAACTTTTAGAGTATCGGGAGCTTAACGAAGTCTCTTTCGCCGGATGGGCCGCTGAACGCCGCACTCCTGAAGATTTGGAACAGATTGCAGACTGCATTGCCCAGAGTCTTGCAGTCACCGATGATTACGAAGCTTTTATCCAGCTGGACGTACAGTTTCACCAGCTGATTGCACAGGCCGGCCACAACCATATAGCCTTCATCCTACACAAAGTCATCACCAACGTGATGACAAACGTGCTACACACCGCCTTTTCTATCGAAGATTCCGTCAAGCGAAACGTCATGATCCGTGAATCTCTGGAAATGCATAAGCAGCTATACGAAGCCATTTTGGAGCAGGATACCTTTCTTTCTAAAAAAATTATGCTCACCCATATTCGCCGCTTAGAGCATCTATAAAGCCTTCGCGATGCTATCGCCCGGATTAGATCCGGGCGATATTTTATGCCCATGCAAACAACCGTTATAGCTATTTGTTGTATATAATGCTCAAAATTATCCATTTGTTTTAAATCCTATTGACATTTTATTTTGTAATTTAGTATACTGGTTGTACCAGTTGGCGTTTAACCATTCAGCACGTGGTTAACACAGCAGCTGCCGAAAGGATGGTGTATGATGCCCAAACAGATTATGAGCGGTGACGAGGCCATTGCCCGCGGCGCCTATGAAGCGGGATGCAGCGTTGCTGCCGCATATCCTGGTACGCCCAGTACTGAAATATTGGAGAACATGGCTTTATATAAAAACGAAATCTATTGTCAATGGGCCTGCAATGAAAAAGTAGCGACCGAAATTGCCTGCGGTGCTTCCATTGGAGGTGCTCGGTCTCTTGCAGCCATGAAGCATGTCGGCATGAATGTTGCAACCGACCCTATTTTCTCAATTGGATACGCTGGGGTAAACGGCGGCATGGTGATTGTCACCGCCGATGACCCGGGCTGCCATAGCTCACAAAACGAACAGGATAACCGGAATTATGCTCCTCACGCCAAGATTGCCATGTTGGAGCCCTCCGATTCTCAGGAGTGCAAAGATTACACCGCCATGGCTTTTGAATTGAGCGAGCGCTTTGACACGCCCATTCTGCTGCGGGTCACTACCCGGGTATGTCATTCCAAAAGCGTGGTAGAGCTGAAGGAGCGCCAACAGGTAGAAGTAAAGCCATATCGGCGCCAAACAGAAAAATATGCTATGCTCCCCGCTACTGCCCGGCGCCGTCACCTCATGCGGGAACAGCTGCTGCAAAAGATGGAGGAATATTCCAACCAGTGCCCCCTGAATCGTTTCGAATGGAACGAAGGCAGCAAAATAGGCGTTATCTCCTCCGGTATCTCTTATCAGCACAGTCGGGAAGTATTTGGAGACAGCGCCAGCTATCTCAAGCTGGGGCTTACTTATCCCCTGCCCGGCAAAATGATTGAGGAATTCGGCCGGCGTTGCGAAACCATATACGTAGTGGAAGAAAATGACCCTTATCTGGAAAACGCCGTTCGTGCTTTGGGAATTCCCTGTATCGGCAAAGAGAAAATTCCTATCTGCGGAGAGCTGAACGCCCAAATTGTGCGGGAGGCGCTGCTGAACGCTCCCCCACCGGACGCCTATCAGGTTGATACAAAGGCCCCGGTGCGGCCACCTGTTCTATGTGCCGGATGCCCTCATCGGGGCTTCTTCTACACCATAAGCAAAAACCTTAGCAAAATCGTTCCGGTAGGCGATATCGGCTGTTACTCTCTGGGAGTGGATGCTCCCTTTAACGGATTTGATTTTTCCATCTGTATGGGTGCGGGCCTATCTGCCATCATCGGGCTTTCCAAGGCTCTGGAGCTTCAGGGGGACAGCCGCAAGGCCTTGGGAATGCTGGGGGACTCTACCTTCTTCCATTCCGGAATCACCTCCCTCATTGATATCGTCACCTCGGAAGCTAATGTCATCGCGTGTATTCTGGACAACTCCATCACTGCCATGACCGGGCATCAAGATAACCCGGGCACCACAAAAAATCTAATGGGACTTCCCTCCCCCGCCATTGATCTGGATATGGTAGTGCGTTCCACCGGCATTGCAAAGGACCGGGTTCGCATTGTAAATCCTCTGGATGTCACCGCCATGTTGGCTGCCATTGCCGATGGCATCGCTGTAAAGGGCCCGTTTGTCATCATTACCAAAAGCCCTTGCATTCTGATCAAGGAAGTTGCCCGGGCAAACGCCGGTAAACACTGCGAAATTGATGCCGAAAAGTGCAAGAGCTGCAAGATGTGTGTCAAAATCGCCTGTCCTTCTCTTGCTTATATCGACAATAAAGCAACCATCGTAGATCCGGTAAACTGTAACGCCTGTGGCCTGTGCCTTCAAATGTGCAAGTTTGACGCCATTAAAAAGGTGGAGGTGTCGATATGAGCGAGGTAAAGTGTATTCTGCTTGTGGGTGTTGGCGGCCAAGGTACCATATTGATGTCCAAAATTCTGTCCATTGGTTTGATGGAAATGGGCTTTGACGTTAAGATGAGTGAAATCCATGGCATGAGCCAGCGGGGCGGCAGTGTCACCACACAAATTAAATACGGGGATAAAATTTTTGCCCCCAACATTGGTGCAGGGGAGGCAGACGTCATCGTTGCCTTTGAAAAGGCAGAGGCCCTGCGCACTCTTCCCTATCTAAAAAAAGGCGGCAGGATCATCATGGACGACAGGGAAATCTTTCCCACCAGTGTTCTCACCGGTGTTCAGGAGTATCCCCACAACACGGTTGAGTTGCTCAAGGCCGCCGGCCCCAAGGTTACGGTGGTGCCAGCGGCGGAGATCGCCCAAAAGCTGGGAAATATCCGAGTGCAGAATATTGTTCTATTGGGGGCTCTCATTCAGGAGCTTGATCTTCCCGATGTGAACTGGAAGCGTCTGGTTTCCGGCAATGTGCCACAAAAGGCGCTTGAGCTCAACCTTGTTGCCTTTGAAAAGGGCCGGAGCATCGCAATGTGCGTATGATAACCTTGGGGGACAGCGTGAGTCCGTGCTGTCCCCCGGGCACTGCAAAGGGGAACATCCATGAAAAATAAGTTATTAGTGATCAATCCCGGCTCAACTTCAACCAAATTGGCCGTATATCAGCATTCCAATTTACTCTGGCAGGCAAACATAGAGCACTCCGCCCAAGTTTTATCCGACTTCCCCACTATATACGCTCAACTGGATATGCGGTACCAGCATATACTGCAAGCTCTGGAAGAACATGGAGACAAGCTGGAGGAGCTGGTGGCGGTAGTTGCCAGAGGCGGCCTTCTCCCCCCGGTATCCGCAGGGGCCTATGAAGTGAACCCGGAAATGTTGGAGGTTCTGGAGCATAATCCCGTCAACCATCACGCCTCCAATCTGGGAGCGGCGCTGGCTTATCGTATTGCTCATCCTCTGAACATCAAGGCTTATATTTACGACCCTGTCACCGTGGATGAGATGATCGACATTGTGCGAATTACCGGGCTGAAAGAGGTTATGCGGCACGGTCAGGGCCACAACCTGAATATGAGGGCCGCAGCACTGCATTTTTGCCGGGAGCAATCCTTGGATTATAAGGATGTCAATTTGATTGTTTGCCACTTGGGTGGTGGAATTACTTTAAGCCTCCACTCTCATGGCAGGATTATCGACATGGTTTCCGATGATGACGGCGCGTTTTCTCCCGAGCGGGCCGGGGGAATCCCCGCTTTTCGTCTGGCAAAGTTAGCCTGCGCAAAGCCATACCCTGTTGTGATGAAGCAGCTGCAGCGCAATGGCGGCCTTGTTTCCCACTTGGGCACCACCGATGTGCGCACCGTGGAAAAGATGATCGATGATGGCAACGAATACGCCCACCTGGTCTATGAGTCCATGGCTCTGGCTGTCTCCCGCTGTATTGCCAAGCTGGCAGTGGTGGTAGACGGTGCGGTAGACGCTGTTATCCTCACCGGAGGTATTGCTTATTCGGAACGTTTTACTTCCATGATTACTAAGAGGGTGTCATTTTTGGCTCCGGTGCATATCCTGCCCGGCGAAAACGAAATGCAGGCCCTGATGGAGGGAGCTATGCGGGTGCTCAGGGGGGAGGAACCATCCCATGTTTTTCACAAAGAGGAACCTCTGAATGCCACAGTTTAAAGAAGCCCCAACAGGTATGAGAAACTTTGCGCGCAGGGTTATGATCTATATCCTGGGCATGTTTATTCTGGCCGTGGGGGTTTCTGTATCCGTCAAGTCCCGCCTTGGGGTTTCACCGGTCAGCTCTATTCCCTATGTGGTCAGTCTTATTTTTCACGTGGATCAAGGAATTGCCACCACAGTTATTTTTTGTCTTTATGTTGCACTGCAATTTCTATTACTGCGAAAGCAGTTCCCCCTAATCAGTTTATTTCAAATTTTATGTGCCACTGTCTTTGGGTATTTTGTCACCCTATGCAACTCCCTTTTAAGGCATCTTAAACCCGAGTACTATCTGGTCAGGTTGGTGCTGATGTGTGTCAGCATTGTGTTGATTGCCTGTGGTATTATGTTATACCTCACGGCGAACCTCATTCCCCAGCCGGCGGAAGGCCTGATTTTGGCCATCATCCAAAAAACCGGCTGGGGGCTTTCCAGCACCAAGATAGGCTTTGATTGCACCGTGGTGGGAATTGCCGCATTGCTCTCCTTCGTTATGACCGGAACCCTGCTGGGGCTGCGGGAAGGAACTTTGATTGCCATGCTGGGAGTCGGCAAGGTGTTAGGCATTTTAAACGGCCTGTTCGGCGAACGAATACACCGTTTTTGCATGGGAAGGCCCCGGAGTAAGGAGGCTTGTAAAGGAGGTTTGTAATGATTAAAGTGTTGAGTACGGTTCAAAGGCAGCGCTTTGAGAAATTTAATGTGGACTTTCCTCAGAATTGGGAGATAAACTATCTCGATCCTGCCTATACCGATGCGGAGCTGATAGAAGCCTGCAAAGATGCTGATTTTCTTTTTATTATGTCTACCCATACAGTATCCACCCGAGTCATTAGAGCCTGCCCTCGTCTCAAACTGATTCATGTAGAGGGAGTAGGCTTTGACAAAGTGGATATTCAGGCCGCAAAAGAGCTTGGCATACCAGTGTGCAACAATCGCGCGGTTAACGATGGAGCCGTGGCGGAACACACCATCGGCCTGATGTTGGCAGGATTGCGCCGGACCGCCAGCAGTGACGCTCAGATCAAAGCCATAGGGTATCCCGCCTGCCAGCAGGAATTTATGGCCGCAGGACAGCGGGAGCTGCAAAGCACCCATGTAGGATTGATCGGAATGGGGGCTATCGGCAGGGAAGTTGCCCGCCGCTTAAAAAATTGGAACTGCTCCATCAGCTATTATGACGCTTTTCGCCCGGCTCCCGGGATAGAAAAGGAATTAGGGGTTGAGTATCTGGAGCTGCAGGAGTTGCTCCAACGTTGTGATATCATCAGCCTACATGTGCCGGTGCTGCCTTCCACTTATCACATGCTTTCCACCAAAGAGTTTGAGATGATGAAACCCTCCGCTCTGGTGGTCAATACAGCCCGGGGAGAAATCATCGATCCGATGGCTCTGGCCGATGCGCTGGAAAATGGCAAGATATATGGTGCCGCCCTCGATACCCTTTACCCGGAACCTGCACCGGTCTACCATCCCCTGCTCAATCTTTCCCCGCAGGGCAGGAAGCGTCTAACCCTCACGCCACATGTGGGAGGAACCACGGATGAAGCTTTTACCAGAATGTTGAAAGGTGCCATAGCAAATATGCACCGTGTTTTGGACGGCATTCAGCCCATCCATGTAGTAAACGGAGTGGAAATTCAAAGGGAAAGTGCCGTAAGCAATGGTTAAATGCGATAACTTGCGTCTGGGCGACCGACAGCCTACACAGAGTGAAGATCGGATGGGGCTCTTAAATCCTGAAGCAGGTTCCGATTCATATGTTCCTGTTCATCATAGCAGCCGTGGCTTTCCGAAAAGTGGGGGCGGCAATTTATTGTACCTTAAAGCCACAGATACACAAGCCGGATGCTCTTTGGAGCACCCTATGTGCGGCAAAAAGCCGTGCTTCTATGAAAGGAGCACGGCTTTTGGTTTGCTTTCGTTGCGAAAGGCTTTGGAGTAGCCTTCTCTTTCCGGTCAGGGATTGGCGTTTACCGGAACCAGCTTGCCAAAGAGAGTGTATCTTGCGTTTTGGAACGCATAGGAGCAGGTGCTCAGGGTGATCAGCCTCTCCCCTGCTTCCACCGCCACATCGCTTTGAAAGGTGGATTGGGATTTCAGGACGTCGATATAGGACAGAAAATCGCCGTCATCCTCAAAATCAAAGCGGATAAACCGGTAAGAGGCATCAGAAAGAACCCCGGCAAACAGCTGAATGCGGTACTCCTGATGAGGGGTAAAAAGCTGCATTTCCGGCATGTTGTCGTAGTAGCTTTGCTTCTGATACTGGGTTAGAGGCGAAAACATAGAGCCGTCCTTCATATTGTGGCCGTAGATGACGGTATTGGGATCGGAAAAATCCCTCTGATTGCGGTAATCTACAAACAGGCAGCCCAACTTGTTATCCTCCCCGCTGAGCAGGTGGGTCAGATAGTATTCGTTATCCTCCCCCTGCACCACAGGGTAATCGATGACGCTGCCCCGCGCTCGCAGCCATCCTGTGGTGTCGCTGTTGATGGCTTGCAGGGATACAAAATCAATTTGGCCGGTGGAGTCCGTCGATGGGGTAAATTCCTGAGGTGTGGATTCCAGCAAGCCGGCCTCTGCCGTCAACTCCCTAATCTGCCGATAGGCGGCATCCCCTTGAGCGTACTCCCGCCTGTTGGAGAGCAGCAGCCACGCCGACCACACCATGCCCGCTACGCAACATACCATTAAAATCCGCAGGAGCATTAGGTGCTTTTCGGTGCGAGCCACTGTTTTTACTTCTGCCATGGTTTCATCCTTTGCCTGAGAAACACCCTGTGACGGGAATCTTCTTCCCGCCACAGAGCGCTGTTGCTATTTTCCTGCGGTTAATGCTCTTTCCTTTTCTTTCGGAGCCGGTAGTAGGTGATGGCCAGTGCTGCCAGCAGCAGGGTGGACCCGGCCAGACCAAGGGCCGCCGCGGTGGAGGAGGCATCATCCCCAGTGAGAGGTACTTCCATATCTCCAATTGTAAACAGGGCCAATCGGTCTCCATCCATTACGCCGACAGCTTCCCGGGGAGTGGGAGTGCCGTTGATCCATTCCGTTATGGAGTAGGTGATACCCTCGGGTAGTTCTTCGATGACAATGTACTCGCCGGGTGCCAGAGTAATGGTATCTCCACTGGTCACCATTCCGGTTTTACTGCCGGAATAAGGGAATTTCCCCTTCTGGTTAAAGGTGATGATGATGTCCCGTTCCTTATCGTTGGGGGTATCGGGATCATCGAAGCGAACGGTCAACTTGTTGGTAGGTTGAGTAGGAGGCGTATTTCCCTTGCGGTTCAACCATTTTTCCAGTCCGGGAGTGGGTGGCTGGTAGCCGGCAATGTTTCCGCCGCCATCATCATCGTCACTCCGGCTGGAAGAAATTCTCCTTGTGTTGGTAAAGGCGGCTATCCGCTGGCCCCCGGATAGGATAGTTCCCGTTGCTCCCGTGCTGGAGGTGGTATACCCTTCCGTGGAATAATCGGCTTCGGTGACGATATAGGCTAAATCCTTGGGTAGTCCTGTAAACGTCACACTCTGCCCATGGGCAAGGGATAATGTTCCGCTGCCGCCTTGGATGGTGCCGCTGGGTGCTCCGCCCGCTCCGGTATAGGAGTAGCTGTCTCCCGCGCCGGAACCGGAAAAGGTCACGGTAAATTCAAAGGACTTCTTCTGGTCTCCCCCGTTGCCGTCCACCGTTTTGCGGATGGTCAGGCTACCAGGGAGGTATTTCGTGTTGGTAAAAACTACTTTAGATGTTTCATCCGCAACAATTTTACCCGTTGCACCCGTACTGGAGGTGGTGTAACCGTCGGAGGAATAGTCTTTTTCGGCAACGGTGTACTCAAGGTCATTCGGTAGATCGTGACCCAATCCCGGTTTGACGGACATGTCGAAGAGTTGCTACAATAGCCGAAA
>ENA-UOOR01003061-UOOR01003061.1-fermentation-metagenome-genome-assembly--contig:-NODE-3061-length-15518-cov-2.585333_pt1 | contig 15518 bp, 15 predicted proteins | sample MGYA00245780_ERZ724029 | MGnify/ENA primary metagenome ERZ724029 (study PRJEB28704, sample SAMN03018315) | fermentation metagenome | biome: anthropogenic terrestrial biome; feature: soil; material... | reverse complement strand
AACGGTAAGAAACCGGTAGGGGATATTGGTCTGCTGCTGGTCTTGGGTAATCTGCACCCCGGCGGCAAAAAAACGTACCTGCCCCCGGGCGTTATAAGCCCCATATTTTTTAGCGGTCTTCCAGCGGCTTATGGGCGGCCAAAGCAGCTGAACCGCCAGAATAACCACAAACATCAGCACCGTTGCAACCGCGAGCCAGACGTTGTTTTTATAAACGCCGGGCACCGTAAACGCCGTAAGAACCGCCAGCGCCGTCAGCCACAGGTACTGGCCCTTTTTATCGGTCTGGGCCGCCATAACCTCCAGACCCTTTAAAATTTCCTGATAGCTTTGCTGAAAATCCACCGTTAAAACAGGCTGCTCGCCTTCAAAGCTGATGGGGGGCAAGGCGGCGGTTTGGTTGGTTTTTGTTACGAAAGGGGTCATGGGTGCAGCTCCTTTGTCAAATATCCAGGTTTTTTACATACCGGGCATTTTCTACAATAAATTCCCGGCGGGGGGCCACTTTATCCCCCATCAGAATGGTGAAAATCTCATCGGCCCGGGCGGCGTCCTCCATGCTGACCTGCAGGATGGTGCGGTTTTCGGGGTTCATGGTGGTTTCCCAAAGCTGTTCGGGGTTCATCTCGCCCAGACCCTTATAGCGCTGGATATCCGCCCGCCCGCCTTCGGCGGCGATTTCGGCCATGATTCTATCCCGTTCCTTATCGCTGTAGGCATAGCGGACATTCTTGCCCCTGGATATTTTATATAGGGGCGGCTGCGCAATATAGATATGGCCGTTTTCTACCAGCGGGCGCATAAAGCGGAAGAAAAAGGTCAGCAGCAGGGTGCGGATATGGGAACCGTCTACGTCGGCGTCGGCCATGATAATCACCTTGCCGTAGCGCAGCTTGGTGATGTCAAACTCATCACCGATGGAGCAGCCCAGCGCTGTGATGATGGGCAGCAGCTTATCGTTGCTGTACACTCTGTCCAACCGGGCTTTTTCTACGTTGAGCATCTTGCCCCAAAGGGGAAGGATCGCCTGAAAGCGCCGGTCGCGGCCGCCTTTGGCACTGCCGCCCGCCGAGTCGCCCTCCACGATATAAATTTCGGTTTTAGTGCTGTCCCGTTCAGAACAATCGGCCAGCTTGCCGGGCAGCTGCCCCGATTCCAATACCGATTTACGCCTTGTAAGCTCGCGGGCTTTGCGGGCGGCTTCCCGCGCCCGGGCGGCATTGATAGATTTGTCTATAATACTGCGGGCAACCGAGGGGTGCTCCTCAAAATAGGTAGAAAGCTTGTCGCCCAGCAGGTTTTCAACCAGGGTGCGCACTTCGGTATTACCCAGCTTTGCCTTAGTCTGGCCTTCAAACTGGGCATTTTCCAGCTTGATGGAAACAATGGCGGTCAGCCCTTCCCGGGCGTCCTCGCCGGAAAGGTTTTTATCGGCATCCTTTAAAAACCCGCTTTTGCGGGCATAGTCGTTCATCACACGGGTTAGGGCAGTTTTAAATCCGGTTTCGTGGGTGCCGCCCTCGATGGTGTTGATGTTGTTGGCAAAGGTCAGCAGCAGCTCGTTGTAGCTGTCGTTGTACTGCATGGCCACCTCGGCGGTGGTGGTACCCTGCCGGCCCGAAAGATAAATAACCTCGTCATGCAGTGTTTCCAGCGCTTTGCGCTTGTGGATATGCTCTACAAAGCTTTTGATGCCGCCCTCATACTGCAGCACATCCTGCCGAAGCTGGGGCTGGCGCCGGTCGCTAAGGGTAATTTTAATGCCCGCGTTGAGAAAAGCCTGTTCCCGCAAGCGGTTGAGCAGAATATCATAATCAAATTCCAGCTCTTCAAAAATCTGGCTGTCCGGCTTAAAGGCCACCTTGGTGCCGGTATCGGCGGTGCTGCCGGTGCTTTGCAGGGGGGCTATCTCCCGGCCCCGCTCAAACCGCTGGTAATAGATCTGCTCACCGTCCCGCACCTCTACTTCCAGCCATTCTGAAAGGGCGTTTACCACCGAAGCGCCCACGCCGTGCAAACCACCGGATACTTTATAGCCGCCGCCGCCAAATTTGCCCCCGGCATGCAGCACGGTAAATACCACCGTCACCGCGGGGATGCCCAGCTTAGGCTGCACGCCAACGGGGATCCCGCGTCCGTTATCCGAAACCTGCATAATATCACCGGGCAGAATATCCACCTCGATATGGTCGCAATAGCCGGCCAATGCTTCGTCAATGGAGTTGTCTACGATCTCATAAACCAGATGATGCAGGCCCCTTGACGCGGTGGTGCCAATATACATCCCCGGCCTTTTACGAACAGCCTCCAGCCCTTCCAGCACCTGTATTTGATTTTCATCGTAATTTTGCTGGTTTTGGTTTTCCTGCATGGTAAGACCTCCATTTGCTTGTTGCTTTTTGGGTATCTTTGTTTATCGGATATTAGAAATATCATGGATGAAATGGGTGCGCTTTTTCAGGGTGGATGATGAAATCTGCGAAATATAAACAGTGGCCTGCTTCTGATCTTCAGAGGCGCATACAACAAAGGTTTTAGGCAGCTCGGCAGTGACGTTTACCACCCGGTTTTCTTTCTGGGCCCGGGCCAGATACTGCTTTGTCCTTTTTGAAACGGTACAGTTATCCAAATCAAAGATGCCTAAAATATCACAGGTGCGTATCACCTTATCCTGCCCTAAATGCAGATACATCACAAGCCCCCCTCTTCTGAAACAATGGCCCCCCGCGCAATCTGAAAACAGCGGGGCTGCCCCAGCCGGTCAAAAGCGCCGCGGTCGCAGCAGGTGATAAACACCTGGCTTTCCCCCAGGCCGGAAAACAGATAATCCCGCCGGCTTTGGTCCAGCTCGCTTAAAACATCATCTAATAAAATAATGGGCTGCTCACCCAATACTTCTTTTATCAAAGCGCATTCGGCCAGCTTCAGGGTAAGGGCACAACTGCGCTGCTGCCCCTGCGAACCAAAGGCACGGGCACTTTTTTGGTTAATCAAAATTTCCAAATCATCCCGGTGGGGCCCCATGGTGGTGGCGCCTATTTTAATATCTTCCCGGCGGCTGGCCAGCAGCCCTTTGTAAATCTGGGCGGCGCCGTCGCCTTCCCAGGGCGGGCCCTGCAGCGGCAGGGTGGTGCGGTAAGCCAGGTCAAACTGTTCCGCCCCGCAGGACATCCCATCATAAATCTCCACGGCAAATTCTTTCAGCCGGGCAGTATAGCGCCCCCGGGCTTTTACAATATACCAGGCAAGGCAGGCCAGCCGTTCATCCCAAATATCCAGCAGGCTTTCCGGCTGGCGGCCGCGGGCAATCTCGCCCAGCAGGGCCGACCGCTGGGCCAAAATCCGGTTTAAATCCCCTAAATGCCTTCCGTAACGGGGCAGAATTTGGGTAATGGCCCCATCCAGCAGCCGCCTGCGGCCTGACGGGCCATCTTTAATCAGCGAAAGATGCTCGGGTGAAAAAACCACGGCAGGGAACCGGCCCGCCAGCTTTGCCCGGCTTTCCAGCAGAACGCCGTTAAGCCGCGCGGCGGTTTTTGCCCCAAGCAGCAGCTGGGCGGTTTGTTCGCGCCCCCCTTCGTAAAACCCCGCCGAAAGCTGCCCGTTTTCTTTTCCAAAGGGCAGCAGTTCGCTTTGGGCGGCGCCCCGGAAGCTGCGCCCCCCGGTAAACAGCCAGATGGCCTCCAGCAGGTTGGTTTTACCTTGGGCATTATCCCCATAGATAATATTGACCCCCGGGCCGGGTTTTAGATGCATCTGCTGAATATTGCGAAAATCCTTTAGTTCAAGGCTGGTTATTTTCACAGGCGGCAACCTCAAGGACAATATCTTCCAGCTGAACGCTATCACCCGGGCGCAGCTTTTTACCCCGTTGCAGGCAGGCTTCTCCGTTGACCTTTACCTCTCCCCGGGCAATGCATTCTTTGGCATGCCCCCCGGTTTCGGCAAGGCCGGCAAATTTCAGCAGCGCGTCCAGCCGGATAAACTCGGTATCAATGGTTATTTTTTGCACGTTCATGGTTTTCTCTGCCTTTCAGGCCAGCGGTCTGTCAATAAAAGAGAGGCATTGCCTGCTGCCGCTTCTTTATTGTGCCGACGCTTGTTTTTTGGTTCAGTCATTTTTCAGCCGCACCGGCAGCACCAGAAATAAAAAGTCTTCCCCTTGGGGGGGCAGCACCTTCATGGGCGAAAGCGGCCCGCTTATTGCAAGCCGAACCATATCACAGCCGGCAGCCCGCAAGGCGTCCAGTAAAAACCGGTTGTTAAAGCCCATTTCCACCTCTGGGCCCTGGGCGGTGCAGTTGGTTTCATCGTAAGCGCTGCCCATGGCTGTGGAACAGGATATCTGTATCAGCTCCTGGCCAAATTTTACCCGCAGCGGGCTTTTCAGCCGGTCCTGAATCAGCAGCGAAGTGCGGTCGATACTGTCTATCAGCTCCCGGGTCTGCACCGTAACCATCGTTAGGGACGAAGGGGGGATCGCCGCCCTATAGTTTAAAAACTCGCCCTCCAGCAGGCGGGAGATCACGGTATAATGCCCCACTCCAAAGGAAATATGCTTCTTAGAAATTTGCAGCCCCACCGGGCTGTCGTCATCTTCCAGCAGCCGCAACAGGTCAGAAAGGGTTTTGCCGGGCACAATGAAGCTCAGCTTTCCATCGGTTTTCAGCGGTTCGCTGCGCATGGCCAGACGATAGCCATCCACCGAAACGATGGTCAGTGTTTCGCCGTCCAGCTCAAACAACGAACCGGTGTGCACCGGCTTGGTGTCCGAAACAGCAATGGCAAAATGGGTCTGGCCGATCATCGAAGCAAGGGTGTTCTGGGGCAGCGTCAGCGAAGCGGTATCGGTCAAAGCCGGCAGTTCGGGGAATTCGGCCGCGGGCTGCCCTAAAATAGAATACTCTGCAACCCCGCTTTTCAGCTGGGTCATCATTTTTTCGTTGCAGAAGATTAAAATATCTTCTGCGGGCATTCTGCGGACAATATCAGCCAACAGCTTGGCCGATAAAATCACATCGCCTTCCTGCTGTACATTGGCCTCGATGGAGGTGGCGATCCCCATTTCAAGGTCATAGCCGGTAAGGTAAAGCCGCCCCTCTTTGGCGCAGAGTAAAATACCTTCCAGGGCAGGCAGGCTGGATTTTGAAGAAACAGCCAACGACACATTGGTGATGGCGGCGGACAGGGATTGCTTATCACAGATTACTTTCAAGATTGTCACCTCGGGTATAAAAATAAGTCTTAGGGCGGGCTAAAGTTTTTCACAGGGCTTGTTTTACTAAAATAGAATAGAATAGATAGAAAGGATAAATAGTAGTAGTAGTAGGCACTGTGGATATGTTAAGACCCTTTAAAAAGGGCATGAACAAACCATTTGCTTTATTTTTCCGGCGTGAAAGCCGGTTGTCTTTTTTGTGGAAATGTGAAACCTGGCGCCAGCTTTCCACAGGCATGTGAATAATAGATGTGAACTTGTGCAAAACCTGTTGAAAAAACAGGGGTTTTTAAAATTGCGTTTTTTAGAAAAATAATAACGGTGGACAAGGTGGAATGTTGAATGTTGAAAACCATGGTAAAAGGGTTAAAAAACAACCGCGGGGTCATTTATCCCGGACATTTTTAATAATATCCTCAATGGTTTCGCGGTAGTGGCTGTCTTGATCCATGTTTTTTTCTACCTGCTGGATGGCATAAACCACGGTGGAATGGTCGCGCCCGCCAAATTCTTCCCCAATGGTGGACATAGACATCTGGGTAATCTCACGGACGATGTACATCGAGATCTGCCGGGCCGAAGAAATCTGCGCCGACCGTTTGCTGGAACGGATATCCACCGGCGTCACCCCGTAAGTGCGTGAAACCTCAGAAATAATACGCTCTACGGTGATAGGGATGGGCTGATTATCGTTGAGGATATCCCGGATGGCGTTTTGCGCCAGCAGCACCGTGGGGTTGGAACCGGCCAGCTGCTTATAAGCCTTAAGCTTTTTAACGGCGCCTTCCAGCTGGCGGATGTTGTTTTTCAGGCGGTTGGCCACATATTCGGCCACATCGTCGGGGATGGCAATATCCAGCAGTTCGGCCTTGCGACGGATAATGGCGATGCGGGTTTCAAAATCGGGGGGCTGAATGTCGGCCAGCAGCCCCCATTCAAAGCGGGTGCGCAGCCGCTCTTCCAGGGTTTTAATCTCTTTGGGCGGCCGGTCGGAGGTCAGCACAATCTGCTTACCTTCCTGATAGAGGGTATTAAAGGTGTGGAAGAACTCTTCCTGTGTGCTTTCTTTACCGCCGATAAACCACCAGCAAAATATCGGCGCTGCGGTATTTATCATGAAACTGGCGGGTGCTTTCTTTAGTGATGGCTAAAATAAGTTCATTGGTAAACTCTTCGCCTTTTACATAAATAAGCTTTGCGTCTTTGTTGGACATCATAATTTCTTCATGGATAGCGCAAAGCAGGTGGGTCTTCCCCAGGCCCGAGCCCCCATAGATAAACAAAGGGTTGTAAGAGCGCGAAGGGTTGGTGGCCACCGCCAATGCCGCCGCGTGGGCAAATTTATTAGAAGACCCCACAATAAAGTTGGCAAAGGTGTATTCGTAGTCGCCCCCCATGGATACAAAATCCAGCGCTTCGCCCTGCAGCCCGCTGAAGTGGGATTTTTCGGTAGGGGCTGCCCCCGGCGGTTCGCAAAGGATTTTAACATCCAAACCGAACCCCAGAACAGCTTCCAGCGCCTGCTGCAGCAGATCCATGTATTTTTCCTCAATGATATTTTTCTTGAATTCAGAACGGACATAAAGGGTCGCCACTGAACTGTCCATCTTTACAGGTTCAATGTCTTTAATCCAAAGGCTGAAGGCCACGTCCGAAAGTTCGCCGCGGCAATATTCCCGCACAAGGGCAAATATTTCACGAAAGGATTCCATATTTCTAACTTCCTCCCCACATAAGGGTTGACGTTTGTTGAAAACCGGTATAATCAATGGAAAAGGCTGTTGAATCTTAAAGAAATCAACACCCTTCCCACTGGTTTTTCTTTTGCAATTGTAACATGAAAACCCTCTTTTTTCAAGGTTTTCCACAGCCTGAAACAAGCTATATATATAAATGTATAGTTTTCAGCCCTTAAAAGAAGGTAAACCGGGGATAACCGGTGGCTTTTGGAGAAAATCCCGGCCTCTTATTTTATCCTTTATCCTCTAATTTAAAAAAATATGGGGGTCGGCCCCGTAAAATCCAGGTAAAAAGGGCAGCCCGGCCAAACGGGCAGTCCGCCGAAAAAAGAATAATATTCGCTTTTTTCCGCTGGAGCAGACTATCTTTAACAGGGTGGTTTTACTATTTGCAGCCGGCTGTGTTGTATGCTAAAATAAGATGTTAAAAAGAAAAATATGCTTAGAAGGGAGGCGCTACGATGGCGGATTATCATAAAACCATTGCGGCCATATCCACCCCCCCGGGGATGGGAGCGGTGGGGATGGTGCGTATTTCCGGGCCGGAAGCCCCGGCTGTTGGCCGGCGGGTTTTTCGCCCCATGGATAGCAGCCGTACCCTGGACAAGCTTTCGGGCTATACCGGTTGTTTGGGGCGGGTGTTTGACAGCAAGGGCGATATCGACGAAGCGGTGGCCTTTGTATACCTTGCCCCAAAAAGTTATACGGGCGAAGATGTGATAGAGCTTTGCTGCCATGGGGGCGGGTTTTTGCTTTCCCGGGTGCTGCAAGCCTGCCTGGCCGCCGGCGCCGTGCCTGCCGCCCCGGGCGAATTTACCAAGCGGGCGTTTTTAAACGGCAAGCTTACGCTGGATAGGGCCGAGTCGGTGATGGGGCTGGTTTCGGCTCACTGCGAAGGGGCGGCTCGGGCAGCGCTGGCCGCCCGGGATGGCGCCCTTACCACCGAGATTGGCGGCTGTGCCGACCAGCTGATTAACCTGGCCGCCCATCTGGCCGCCTGGGTAGATTATCCCGAGGAGGATATACCCCAGGTAGAAGAAGCGGCGCTGGGCCGGACACTGGCCGAAGTGGCCGCCCGGCTGCAGGCGCTGGCCGATGGCTTTGGCCGTGGGCGCATCCTGCGGGAAGGGGTGGACACTGTTTTAGCCGGGCGCCCCAACGTGGGCAAATCCACCCTGATGAACACCCTTTCCGGCTGCCCGCGCAGCATTGTTACCGAAATCCCCGGCACCACCCGCGACGTGGTGGAGGATACGGTGCGGCTTGGTTCGCTGGTGCTGCGGCTTTCGGATACCGCCGGGCTGCGCCAAACCAACGACCCTATCGAGCAGGCGGGGGTTGCCCTGACCAACAGCCGGCTGGAAAGCTGCGACCTGGTGCTGGCCTTGTTTGACGGGGGCAAACCCCTGGAGCAGGAAGACCTGGAGCTGCTGGAACGGATGAAGGGCCGCCTGTGTATCGGGGTGGTGAACAAGGCCGACCTGCCGCCGCTGCTGGATACCGCCCCCCTGTCTAAAGCCCTGCCTTCGGTGGTAGAGCTTTCGGCCAAAACAGGGGAGGGGGTCAGCAGGCTGGAAGAAGAAATTACCCGCCTGCTGGGTCTGGCAAGGCTGGACCCCGCCGCCCCGCTGCTGCATACCCACCGCCAGCTGGATTGCGTCAACCGGGCATTGGGCGAGCTGGGGGAGGCCGCCGCCGCCCTGGCGCAGGGGCAGACGCTGGACGCTCTTTCGGTCTGTGTGGACAGCGCCATTGACGCTCTGCTGGAACTAACCGGGCAGCGGGCCTCCGCCGCCGTGGTAGACCGGGTGTTTCACAACTTTTGTGTGGGGAAATAGCCCTATAGTTAAGAATATATATCTTTATTTATACTATTTGTATAAGGCACACTGCAAAAAATCCCCCTCTGGCTGCCGGTTTCAAACGGTCTTAGCAGCAGGGATGGGTAAGTCTGCCCAAGCGAAAGGGGTAGCGCAGGGGCTAAAAACCCCCGATTATTTTTGTTTTTTATTTAAAATGGCCCCGGAATATATTATACAAATTGTATACTATTAAAGATTTATAAATAAAAATGAATAGATTCATAAAGGAAAAATACTGATAGTATTATTTTAAGATAATATTACATTAGGCGTTTATAGCTTGGCGACAGCGGCCTTCCCGCCGGGGAAGGTACGCCGGAGGTTCGGGTATTTTGCAGCCGGGCGGCCTTGAAAGCGCCTGTGTTTAATCTCTCAGGGGGAGGCTCTATGGAATATCAAGCGGGAACATATGATATAGCGGTGGTGGGCGCCGGCCACGCAGGGGTGGAGGCGGCCTTGGCCGCGGCGCGTCTGGGGGCTTCGGCCGTCTTGTTTACCCTTTCGCTGGATGCGGTGGCGAACCTGCCCTGCAACCCCTCCATCGGGGGTACCGCCAAGGGTCATCTGGTGCGTGAAATTGACGCGCTGGGGGGCGAAATGGGGCGGGTGGCCGATAAAACATTTTTGCAAAGCCGGATGCTGAACCGAGGCAAAGGCCCGGCGGTGCACAGCTTGCGGGTGCAAACCGACCGGCAGGCTTATCACCAGACCATGAAGCAGATTGTTGAAAATCAGCCCGGCCTGCATCTAAAGCAGGCCGAAGTGGTAGACCTGCGCCCCAAGGGTAAAGGCTGGCAGGTTGTTACCGCTATGGGGGCGGTTTTTGAAGCCCGGGCGGTGGTTGTAGCCACCGGCACCTATCTGGGGGGGAAAATTTATGTAGGCGATTACGCCGCCCCCGTCGGCCCCGACGGTATGCATGCCGCCAACTGCCTGACCCAGTCGCTGCAAGGGCTGGGGCTGGCCCTGCGCCGCTTTAAAACCGGCACCCCCGCCCGGGTACACCGGGATAGCATCGACTATTCGGTGCTGGAGCAACAGGCCGGGGAGGACCCGGTGGTGCCTTTTTCCTTTGAAACCACCGGGGAGCTGAAAAACCAGCTGGTTTGCCATATTGCTTATACCAACCCGGAAACCCACCGGATTATACAGGAAAACATGCACCGTTCACCCTTGTACAGCGGCAAGATAGAGGGCATTGGCACCCGCTATTGCCCCAGCATCGAGGATAAGGTGGTGCGCTTCGCCGGCAAAGACCGGCACCAGGTTTTTGTAGAGCCCATGGGGCTTCATACCAGCGAGATGTATCTGCAGGGGCTTAGCTCCTCGTTACCGGAGGAAGTGCAGATTGCCTTTTACCGCACCATCAAAGGGTTCGAGAATATTCAAATTATGCGCACCGCTTATGCCATCGAGTACGAATGCATCGACCCCACCCAGCTTGCCCCCACATTGGAATGCAAAACCCTGCCCGGCCTTTACGGCGCGGGGCAGTTTAACGGTTCTTCGGGTTACGAAGAAGCCGCCGCCCAGGGGTTGGTAGCCGGTATCAACGCTGCCCGGCAGGTGCAGGGCAAAGAACCGGTGGTGCTTGCCCGTTCCGGCTCTTACATCGGCACCTTAATCGACGACCTGGTAACCAAAGGCTGCAGCGACCCTTACCGTATGATGACCTCCCGGTCGGAGTACCGGCTGATCCTGCGGCAGGATAACGCCGATGTGCGCCTAACCCCTCTGGGGCGTGAGATTGGGCTGGTAAGCGACCGCCGCTGGGCATTGTTCACCGCCCAGCAGGAAGCAAAGGCTGCCGAGATTAAACGGCTGCAACAGCTGACCTTGCCCCCCACTCAGCCGCTGAATGATCTGCTGCAAAAGCTGGGCACCACCCCCATTGCCAACGGGGTAAAGGCGGACGAGCTGCTGCGCCGCCCCCAGATAAGCTATGCAAGCCTGGCTGCCCTTGACCCCCAGCGCCCGGCGCTGGACGCCCACACCGCCGAACAGGTTGAAATCGAGATTAAATACGAAGGCTATATCAAAAAGCAGATGACCCAGGTGCAGCAGATGCACCGGCTGGAATCCACCCCGCTGGAGGCGGACTTTGATTACCGGCGGGTTTCCGGACTGCGGCTGGAGGCCATCGAAAAGCTTCAGAAGATTCGGCCCCGCAGCTTGGGGCAGGCATCCCGGATTTCGGGGGTCAGCCCGGCGGATATTTCTGTTTTGATGATTTATCTGGAACAACGCAGGAGGCAGGCCGATGATTGATCAAAATCTTTTAAAAGAGCAGGCCGCCGCTTTCGGCCTTGCTTTAAGCGATCAAATGCTGCGGCAGCTGGATACCTATGCCCGGCTGCTGGCGGATTGGAACCAGCGGGTCAACCTGACCGCCATTACCCAGCCCCAGGAAGTTGCGGTAAAGCATTTCTTGGATAGTCTGCTGCTGGCGGCGGTTACCCCCCTGCCCCAAGGCGGTTCCTTGGTGGATGTGGGTACCGGGGCCGGGTTCCCCGGGGTGCCGGTTAAAATTTTTCGCCCCGATATCCGGCTGACGCTGCTGGATAGCCTCAACAAGCGGCTGGTCTTTTTAGAAACCCTTTGCACCCAGCTGGGGCTGGATGCCCGGCGGGTGCATACCCGTGCCGAAGAAGCCGGCCGGGGCGCGCTGCGTGAAAGCTTTGATGTTGCCACCGCCCGGGCGGTGGCGCCCCTGGCGCAGCTTTGCGAATACTGCCTGCCTCTGGTGCGGGTAGGGGGGCGGTTTGTGGCGCTGAAAGGCCCCGAAATTCAGCAGGAAGTACAGCAGGCGGAAAGAGCCATCACGCTGCTGGGCGGCAAATTGCTGGATGTTCGCCATCTGGAACTGCCCGATGGCAGCGGCCGCAGCTTTGTAGTGATCGAGAAAATATCGCAAACTTTAGCAAAATACCCCCGTCAGTCGGCAAAAATCACCAAAGCGCCTCTTTAAAATTGTAATTAATTGGTAAAAATTGTCGCGGAATGCGATGGAAATAGTTGGTATAAAAACGTCATCTTATGCTACCATTTTTAAAACGGATGTTAGCAGGGGTGACGTTTATGGCTTGGATGTCTAAAAATTCGGAACGCATGGGCAAGCTGGTTCGTTTGCCCGTGGATGAAATTGCCCCAAACCCCAATCAGCCCCGCCGCAGCTTCGACCAGCAGGAGATGGAAAAACTGGCCCGCAGCATTGCAGCCAACGGGCTGCTGCAGCCTATTTCGGTGCGCCGCCTAAACCGGGGCAGCTACGAACTGATTGCGGGCGAACGCCGGTTGATGGCCTGCAAGGCCCTGGGGATGGACCGGATTGCCGCCCTGGTGATTGAAATGCCCGATACCGATTCGGCGGTGATGGCTTTGGTCGAAAACCTGCACCGGGCCGACCTGGATTACTTTGAGGAGGCAGAGGCCATTGCAAGGCTGATGTCCCAAGGGGGCTTTACCCAGCAGCAGGTGGCCAAGATGCTGTGCAAATCTCAGCCGGGTGTGGCCAATAAGCTGCGGCTGCTGCGCATTTTTCCACCGGTGCGCAAGCTGTTGGTTGAAAACTCTTTAACCGAACGCCATGCCCGCGCGATGCTGGCGGTGGAAGACCCTATCCAGCAGGAAGAAATGATTCAGCATGTGATAAAGGCCGGGCTCAACGTAGCCCAAACCGAACGGTATATACGGCAGCGGCTGCAGACGGTTCCCGCAAAACCTGCCCGGCTGGTGGTGGTTAAGGATGTCCGCCTGCTGTTTAATTCCATCTCAAAGGCGGTGGATGCTATTAAAGAAGGGGGCTTCGAGGTAGAAACCCTGCAAACCGAAGATGACCGCTATGTCAACTATGTGGTGCGTATTCCCAAAGACAGGGTTTATGTAAAACCGTCGGATAACGCTACCGCTTGATTACATAGCCTGTTCCCCTGCAACAGCAGGGCGATAGAATATATACTTCCCAAGCTGACGGCGGCCGTTGTGGGGGCCGCCGGTAAAAGGATGCCGCTACGTAAAAAAGGCAGAAGGGAAAATGAATCCTTAAAGTAAAAGAGGGGGACGCTGCTCGCAAAGGCTTGGGTCATCCTTTTATAGATGCCCATACTGCTGGAAGGCCGCCAAATAGCCGGCCTTGGGTGCAAAAAGCGGATTTCAGGTAAAATGTGGCTTTTTACCTGCACGAAGAAACCCATCCTCTTTGTTAGCCTGCTAATGTTTCATGTGAAACATGCCTTGTAAACTCCTTTGGCGGTTTCGCTTTTTTCACGGACAAGTTTTTAACGGGGTAATATCTTTACCCCCGCCTTGCTATTGTGCTATAATTGGGTATAGCGACAGCAGAAAATAGCAAAAATAACAGATGTATAGACGGAGGAACAAGATGGGTAAGGTTATAGCGGTGGCCAATCAAAAGGGCGGAGTAGGTAAAACCACCACTGCCGTCAACCTTGCCGCTGCGCTGGGCGACCTGGGCAAGCGGGTGCTGATGGTGGATTTTGACCCCCAGGGCAACGCTACCAGTGGCCTGGGGGTTAATAAGCGGGATATTAAAACCTCTACTTATGATGTCATTATCAGCAGGCGGCGCAGGCGGTAGTAAAAAATGTGTGCAAAAACGTTGACCTGCTGCCCTGTAATATTTCGTTGGCCGGGGCTGAAATTGAACTGGTAGACCTGCCAAACCGCACCCAGCGGCTTCGGGGGCCGATGCTTAAAGCAAAAGAAGAGTACGATTTTGTATTTATCGACTGCCCCCCTTCGTTAGGGCTGCTTACCTTGAACGCCTTAACCGCCTGTGATACCCTTATGATCCCGATACAGTGCGAATATTACGCTCTGGAGGGGCTTTCGCAGCTGGTGGCTACGGTGCGGCAGGTAAAACGGCTTTACAACAGCCGTTTGGATATTGAAGGGGTGCTGCTAACTATGTACGACGGGCGGCTGAACCTGACCCTGCAGGTGGTGGACGAGGTAAAGCGGCATTTCCCCCAAAAGGTATACAGTACCTCTATCCCGCGTAATGTCAAGCTTTCGGAAGCGCCCAGCTTTGGGCAGCCGATTATCTACTTTGACCGCTCATCCAAAGGGTCGCAGGCTTACTGCGAACTGGCCCGCGAGCTGCTGTATCACAATGGAGGCAAGGTATAATGGCAAAAAAAAGAGGCGGATTGGGCAAAGGCTTGGATGCCCTTTTTATTGACAATACAAGCGACGCCAGCCGGGCGGTTACCACCATACGCATTTCAGAGGTAGAACCCAATAAAGACCAGCCCCGGCGCAACTTTGATGATGCCGCCCTGCAAGAACTGGCAGATTCCATTGGGGAACACGGGGTACTGCAGCCCATTCTTGTGCGCCCCCTTGACGGCGGCGGCTATCAGATTGTGGCGGGCGAACGCCGCTGGCGGGCTTCCCGCTTGGCGGGATTAAATGAGATTCCGGCCATTGTGCGCGAAGCCGACGACACCCTGACCATGGAAATGGCGCTGATTGAAAACCTGCAGCGTGAAGATCTTAACATTTTAGAAGAAGCCCAGGGCTATAAAGCCTTGATGGAGCTGCACGGCCTTACCCAGGAGCAGGTGGCCAAGCGGGTGAACAAATCCCGCCCGGTGGTGGCCAACGCCCTGCGGATTTTAAACCTGCCCCCCAAGGTGCGGGAGCTGGTGGTGCAGGGGGGTATTACCCCCGGCCATGCCCGGGTATTGGCCGGTGTGCAGAATGAAGCCGCCGCCGAAGCCTTGGCCGGCCGCATTGTGGCCGAAGGATTATCGGTACGGGCGGTGGAACGCCTGGCAGCGGGGGACAAGCAGGTTCGCTCCGGCGGGGCTCGCCAGACAAAAGGCTCTGCCTGGGGCGAAAACTACTATAAAGAGATGGAAATTGCCCTGCAAAACAGCCTGGGGCGCAAGGTAAAGGTAACCCCCAAAAGCAACGGCGGTTTGCTTGAAATAGAGTTTTTTACCAAAGAGGATCTCAGCGATCTGGCCGCCCGGCTTTCAGGGGAAGCCAAAGCCAAATAATTTACAACAAAAAGGGAAAAACAAAGGGCGCTGCCCAAAGCCCGCGATATGGCGGGATTCTGGCCGCACTACTTAACCCATAACCTAAAAACCAACAAAGAAAGGTCGAAAAAACATGCTGGACATTAGAACGATCAGAACCAATCCCCAATGGGTAAAGGACGGTGTACGCAGCCGGGGTAAGGATATGGATGCCGCTATTGATGAGATTTTATCCATTGATGAGCAGCGCCGGGCCATTACCGGCGAGGCCGAAGCTAAAAAAGCCGAGCAGAACAGGGCCAATAAGGAGATCCCCATGCTGAAAAAGCAGGGGAAAAGCGCCGACGAGCTGCTGGTTCGCATGAAAGTGCTGGCCGAAGAGATTAAAGACTGTGACGCAAAGGTTGCAGAACTTACCGCACGGCAGCAGGAGCTTCTTTACAACATCCCCAATGTTCCACATGAAACAGTGCCGGTAGGCACCGATGAAAGCCAAAACCAGGAGGTCCGCCGCCACCTTATCCCGCGTGACTTTGCCTTTGAACCCAAGGCGCACTGGGATATCGGCGCCGATCTGGGGATTTTAGACCCCGAAATGGCCGCCAAGGTTACCGGCAAGCGCTTCCATTTCTATAAAGGCGCCGGGGCAAAGCTGGAGCGCGCCATTATCAACTTTTATCTGGATACCCACAGC
>ENA-UOOR01003060-UOOR01003060.1-fermentation-metagenome-genome-assembly--contig:-NODE-3060-length-15518-cov-6.754187_pt1 | contig 15518 bp, 6 predicted proteins | sample MGYA00245780_ERZ724029 | MGnify/ENA primary metagenome ERZ724029 (study PRJEB28704, sample SAMN03018315) | fermentation metagenome | biome: anthropogenic terrestrial biome; feature: soil; material... | reverse complement strand
CGTCGGCGCGCTGCTGCTCGCCGCCGACAACCTCTACTTCCGCTCCCTCGCCCAGCCCGGCGCGCTCGTCGCGGTCGTCTCGATCGTGCGGCGCAGCAACGTGGTGGTCAGCTTCGCCGTCGGCAGCCTCGCCTTCCGCGAGCGCAACCGAATCGGCAAGGCGGGCGCGCTCGCCGGCGTGCTCGCAGGGTTGTTGTTGCTGATGCGCTGAGCGCCGATGCCCGCTCGCCCCCGGGCTTGTCGGGGCCACGGGGGGAAAGAGCCCCAGAGTTCATTCCGGCCCTGTCCAAACAACTTGGGCCGAACCCGGGCATCCCGAGCGTAGAGGCGACCGAAGGGAGCCGCGGAGTCGAGGGATTCGCGGATTCGCCTCCCAAATCTGATTCGGACGAAGCCCCCTGACGCCTCGCCAGTGAATTCGAGCACTTGCGGGTTCCCGCTCATTGCGCGGAATGAACTCTGGAGCCCGCAACGCACCTCGCCAGGGATGCCAACCCGCGCATGCCCGGGTGCCTGCCTGCGCCTCCCATTCGGAAGCCCCCAAGAGGCCTGCGATTTCCTCGATATCGCTGGCAGTAGGCTGCCGCCCCCCTGAGGCCTTCGCCACAGGTAGGGCGCCGGCACTGACAAGGCGGTGCCAGGAAGGAAACCGATGACAAGGAGACCGGTGATGAGGATGCGACGGACCGTTGCCCCGACAGCTTTGCTCTCGATGGCCTTGCTGGTCGTGCCTGGTGCTGCCTTCGGAGACCAGTACAGCCTCGGGCGTGCCCGCCAATGCCTCGCCAACCAGGACAATTGCCTGGCGAAGGACGAGGGGGCGGGCAACTACACCAGCCTGCCGCTTGGCTTCTGGTACGGCGAGGCTCTGCCGGCAACCGAGGCGACGCTGGTCCACGAGGCGCTGGTGGGCGCCGATGGCCAGGGACCGATCCGCGCCCTCATGAACAAGCTCGAGACGGAGAACCTGAACCCTGAACGTCTCACCGGCTTGCAGCCGGGGCGCGACGTGAGCAAGGCCTATGAGGGCTATACGCTCGTAAGCTCCCTGTTCGCCGGGGCGATCCTCGTCGACATGAACGGAACGGTAGTCAAGCGCTGGCAGGTCAATGCCTTCCCCGCGAGGATGCTCCCGGGAGGCTCGGTGATGGGCGGCCGGGGCTCCGGGCGTCCGTTCTACGGCGACGCGGCGCGGCTGGTCGAAGTCGGCTGGTGCGCCAACGCGCCCAACTCGCCGGAGTTGTGGAGCTACGGCGGTGCGCTGCCGGGTGAGAATCCCGCGTGGGGAGCGAGGATCCACCACGACTACCAGCGCGGAGGATTGCCTCCTTACCCGGCTGGCGAGGGTGAGCAGTACGTTTCGGGCAACTCCACCAAGCACTGGCTCCTCGTCCACCGCGAGCCACCTCCCGAGCTCACCGAGCACATCAGCAACCTGCGCGGCCTCGAGGACGACGCCATCGTCGAGATCGACGAAAGCGGCGCCGTCACCTGGGTCTGGAACGTCTGGGAGCACATCCATCAGATGGGGTTCGACGACGTGGCCTTGGAGGCTATCCGGACGATCAAGGTCACGACCTTTGGCGGCACGCAGGGCAACCCGGTGGCCGAGACCGACTGGCAGCACCTGAACGCGGTCTCGGTGCTCGGTCCGAACCGCTGGTACGACGCGGGCGACGAGCGCTTCCACCCCGAGAACCTCCTCTGGGACGGCCGCAGCTCGAACATCATCGGGATCATCGCGCGCCACGACGACTCGCAGGGCCGGTGGCAGAGCGGCGACATCGTCTGGAGGACGGGGCCCGACTACCGCTACGGCAAGGAGAACAGGGTCGGACAGATCATCGGCCAGCACACCGCTCACATGATCCCCAAGGGCCTGCCTGGCGAGGGCAACATCCTGGTGTTCGACAACGGTGGGCTCGCCGGCTTCGGCTCGCTCCTGCCCGGAACGCCCGCGTTCTGGCCCGTCGCATTCCGCAACTACTCTCGCGCCGTCGAGTACAACCCCATCTCCTACGAGAAGGTTTGGGAGTACTCGAACGAGACCGACAACCGTGCGACCGGAGGCGATCGCCGCTTTTTCAGTTGGTTCATCAGCTCGGTGCAGCGCCTGCCCAACGGCAACACGCTCATCACCGAGGGGCACGACGGGCGCATCTTCGAGGTGACCCGGCAAGGCGAGATCGTCTGGGAGTACTTCCAGCCGTTCGGATACGTCTACCGCGCCTATCGGTACCCGGAGTCCTATCTCCCGCCGGTCGAGGCGAGGAGCTGCGGGGCACCTTGACCGACCTCCAGCGTGGATGACTTGCAGCGGCAGGCCCGTTCCCAGGGGCCTGCCGCTGCGCTTTTCTCCGCGGCGAGCCAGGTCGCCGAGCCGACCGTCGACGGGCACCCGGCGGAGCTCGTCGGATCCGCGATGTCGGTCGACAGGCTGCGCACCGGGGCGATCTTGACCAGCGACACGCTCGGCGCCACGGCGCTAGCTCTCAGCGTCGACGGCGCCCCCGGCGGCGAGGTCGAGGTCGAGGGTGGTGCTGGTGCGCGCGGCGAAGCGCGAGGCGCGTGGGCCTGCGCGCGCCCCGCGGTTCTTGGTAGCGCTCGCCCGGCAAGCCAACCAGAGGCGAGCGCGGTGAGGTCGTCGTCGGACCTGCGGCTCGCCGAGCGCGCCGCCAATTCCTCGGCGGCGAGCTCGGGAACGCCGTCGGCCTCGCGCAAGAGCGCCTCCACCTCGTAGATGGCCTTGAACCCCTTGGGGTAGGCCCCGTCGCTCACAAGCGCGATGAGATCGCCCGCCTGCACGCCAACGAGGGGCAGCCTGTCAAAGACCAGCGCCGGCCCAAGGCCGACGCAGGGCCGCACCGCCTTGCCCGCGGGGCTGCGCCCTCGCTCGCCTATTCCAGCCCGTTGGCGCACGGGAGAATCATCCCCGTGCGCCCACCGAAGCTGCGGGCAGGCGAGCCTTCCCTGGGGCCCCCTTCATTCGCCCATCGCTACTGGCAATGCGGCCGGAAAGCGTACTTCAGGGACTGGTTGCTCCTGTCGAAGTAGCTGATGTGCACCCCGACGAGGCTGGCGGCGATCGAGGCGTAGTGGCCGACGATGCCCGCCTCATCGAGCGTGGCCGTGGTCCACGAGCCGCCCTTGGGCTTGTAGGCGTACTTCAGGTCCCCGTAGGTGCTGTAGAAATAGGCGATGTGGACGCCGCCGTTCGCGTCGACGGCGAGCGAACCATAAGCACCCATCAATTCGCCCGCGACGCCGTCGACGACGACGGAGCTTGCCCAAATGCCGCTGGGCGTCCTGTAGATGTACTGCAGGTTGTGGTCGCCGAACTCGTCGTAGAAGGAGATGTGCAGGCCGCCATCGCCGTCGACGGCAATCGAGGGGTACGCGCCGTCCGCCGTGTCCGAGAGCGTCACGGTCGTCCAGGCGAGCCCCCGCGGCTTGTAGGCGTAGTTGAGCGCCCCCCGCCAGCTCTCGTCGTAGTAGGCGACATGGAGCCCACCCGCCGCGTCGGTCGCGATGGCGGAGTGACGGCCAACCGACCCTTGCGTCTCGATGCTCTCGAGCTGCCAGGTCGAGCTGCCGGCCGGCTTGTAGGCGTACTCGAGGTCGAAGTAGTTGTCTTCGTAGTAGGAGATGTGCACGCCGTCGGCGTTGGTGACGATGGAGGTCTGCCCGTCGTGGCCCCGCGAGTGGATTTGGGTCGCGGTCCAGGTGGTGCCGGTCGCCGACTTGGTGGCGTACTTCAGGCCGCTCAAGTTCCTCAGGTAGCTGATGTGGACGCGGCCGCTCGAGTCCACGGCGATGTCGGTGTACTGCCCGACGTCCCAGGTGCTGTCGGAGTCGGCGGTCTCGATGGACCAGGAGCCGCCCGCCGGCTTGTTCGCGTACTTCAGGCGGTTCCAGGCGTTGTCGTAATAGCTCACGTGGACCTCGCCGTCCGGCTCGGCGGCGATGGAGCTGTATTCGCCGGCATAGCCGCTGTCGTCCACCGTCGCGAGCCTCCATGCGCCCGGCGTGCAGGCGCTGCCGGTGGCCCGGCCCGGGGTCGGTATCAGCGCGATGGAGAAGTCGGCGGCGTTGTCGTCGGTGTCGGTGCAGACCGCGTCGCGCGTCAGGCTCGCGCCGGTCGGCGGGGGCGGGGCCGGATTGCCCTCGCCGGCGAAGACGTCGCTCGCGCTGAAGGTGCCGTAACCGACCGCGTCGAGCACGGTCGAGCCCTGGCGCAGTTGCACGCTGTCGGGTCCGTTCTGGTAGTCGACCGCGTTGTCGAGCAGGTTGGCGCTCGCGGCGAGGGGGCCGTCGGCGCGGGCCACCAGGTAGTAGCCGTGGCCCGGGATCTGGCCGGTCAGCGCGATGGTGTTGTAGTCGGCGCCGCCGTTGCCGTTGATCCCGACGAGCGAGAGCCCCTCGAGCGAGATGCCGGGCGAGCCGTAGAGCTCGACGAAAGCGCCGGTGTCGGGCGAGCCGGCGGTGTCGACGCGGATCTCGGAGATCACCAGCACCGCCGCCCCGCAGGCGGTCGGGCTCCCGCAGGCGCCCTCGGCACAGGCCGAGAAGCTGCCCCACGCGAGACAACCGTTCGCGTCGGCCACGCAGGTGCGGATGCGCCCGCCGGTGCACTCGGTCGCCCCCGCGGACGGGCAGGTGTCGTCGCAGACCCCGCAGCTCGTCGAGTTGGCGCAGAAGCCGTCGGCACAGGGGGTCGAGGCCGACCAGATCCGGCAGCCGTTCGCATCCTCCCCGCAGGTGCGGAGCCGCCCGCTGGTGCACTCGGTCGCGTTGAGCGTGCACTGGTGGTTGCAGACCCCGCAGCTCGTCGAGGTGGCGCAGAAGCCGTCGGCGCAGGCCGCCCAGCTCGACCAGTCGAGACAGCCGTTCGTATCCGCCACGCAGGTGCGGCGCTGGCCGTCGCTGCACGCGCTCGCGCCCGCCAGGCACTGGTCGTCGCAGGTCCCGCAGCTCGTCGCCGACGCGCAGAACCCCTCGGCGCAGGCCGACCAGCCCGACCAGGCGAGACAGCCGTTCGTATCCGCCACGCAGGTGCGGCGCTGGCCGTTGCTGCAGGCGCTCGCGCCCAAGGTGCACTGGTCGTTGCAGGTCCCGCAGCTCGTCGCCGAGGCGCAGAACCCGTCGGCGCAGGCCGACCAGCTCGACCAGTCGAGGCAGCCGTTCGCATCCGCCACGCAGGTGCGGAGCTGGCCGTTGCTGCAGGAGCTCGCGCCCAAGGTGCACTGGTCGTTGCAGGTCCCGCAGCTCGTCGCCGACGCGCAGAAGCCTTCGGCGCAGGCCGACCAGCCCGACCAGGCGAGGCAGCCGTTCGTATCCGAGGCGCAGGTGCGGAGCTGGCCGTTGGCGCACTCATTGGCGCCCGCCGCGCACTGGTGGTTGCAGCCGCCGCAGCTCGTCGGGTTCGCGCAAGTGCCCTGGGCACAAGCCGACCAGCTCGACCAAGTGAGACAGCCGTTCGTATCCGCCACGCAGGTGCGGAGCTGGCCGTCGCTGCACTCGCTGGCGCCTCCCGCGCACTGGTCGGTGCAGCCCCCGCAGCTCGTCGCGCTCTCGCAAGAGCCCTGGGCACAGGCCGACCAGCTCGACCAAGCGAGACAGCCGTTCGTATCCGCCACGCAGGTGCGGAGCTGGCCGTTGCTGCACTCGCTGGCGCCCGCCGGGCACTGGTCGCTGCAGCCGCCGCAGCTCGTCGCGTTCGCGCAAGAGCCCTGGGAACAGGCCGACCAACTCGACCAGGCGAGGCAGCCGTTCGCACCCGCCACACAGGTGCGGAGCTGGCCGTTGACGCACTCACTGCTGCCCGCCGCGCACTGGTCGGTGCAGCCGCCGCAGCTCGTCGCGTTCTCGCAGACGCCGCCGGGACAGCCGATCCATTGGCCCCAGCGCGTGCAACCCTCGACCCCCTCGCAGGAGCGGAGCTGGCCGTTGGCGCATTGGGTCACGCCCAGGCTCGCGCAGTCGTTGGCGCACGACAGGCATTGGCTCGCATCGGCGCAGGCGTCGCTCGGGCAGCGCGCCCAGCCACTCCAATCGGCCACCGAGCCCTGCTCGACGCAGGTGCGCAGGTTGCCGGCGACGCACTCCGAGGCGCCGGCGGCGCAGAGGGACTCACAGCCGTTCTCGTCGATCTCGCCGTCGCAATCATTGTCGACGCCGTCGCAGATCTCTTCGCTCGGGGTGCACTTCGCTGGCTCGTCGCCGCTGCAGGATGCGAAGAGGGCCGTGCTCGCGAGGGCGAGCAGGATGGGGAGCCGCTTGGCGATGCTCATCGTCTGTTCCTCTCCTCTTCCGGCGGATGGTGGTCGGAGCGTGCGTGCACACTCCGGCCGTTTGGTTTTGACGCAGTTCTTGGTAACTGGCAAGGCAGTCATCCACAAAGTTGGGGGACGCTTAGAGGCGATCGCCGGGTGGCTCTCCTCGCCACGCCGCCGGGGGAAGCGCCGCGGGCGCTGTCTCGAGCTCGGCGGCGACTGCGATGGCGCGGCCTGCCGGGATGGAGCTCGGAGCTCCTCAAAGGAGGAAGGTTGGAGCTCCAGCTCCGACATGCCCCGCAGGCCGCCAGGCGAGGTGGTGCTCGAGGTCCATCTCGCCTCGCCTCCTTCAACAAGGATGACGCGGTTCTCGTCTTCGGTCGGATGCGGCTTGGCGGGAGCTCGGGCCGACGGGCCCCTCGTCGGTGTCTGCGCCGGTCGCGGCGGAGTTTGTGGAAGGCGGGAATCGACGGCGCCTTCACCGCTTCGCCGATCCGGCCCCCCGCCGCCCCAATCCCCACTCTACCCGCTCTGGCGCAGCCCCACCCTCCTTCTGTTCAATACAAACCACACCAACCTTAAGGACAGTCCGCCTCTTGTGCTCTGCTCGGTTTTGAGGATTGATTGGGGCCTCACATCCACAAAGGAGGGGGCCGATGGCCGCCATTACGTCCTTCAACTCCACCACGTCCGCCCGTATCCGCTGCGCCGAGCACATCCTCGGCACCCCTTCGAGCCTCGCGTACTACGAGGATCTCGGAGGCGTCTCCGAGGAGCTGCAGTCGGTCATCGACTACGGCAAGCTCGCCAGGGACTTCAACTCCGCCCAGGGGCTCGCCGGCGCCTTCTCCAAGGTGAGCACCGCGGACATCGTCACGCTGTTCGCCAAGATTCGAGACGACTACTCGGTCATCATGGGCGCGGTTCAGGCCGGCCGCCTCGAGCTCGCCAAGAAGAACGCCTCGGCCGAGACCATCGGCGCGCTCGACGCCATCCTCGCCAACAGCAGCGAGGTGACGATGACCACCCTCAAGCGCGACGGGGTCAAGAAGCGCAAGCGCCGCGCCTCCAACTCCCAGGAAGCCATCCGCAACGAGATCGAGAAGGACGCCATCGCGCTGCTCGGCCTCACCGACGCCCACGAGGTCCTCGGGCGCCGCAAGGTGACCAAGGAGCGCCTCGAGGCTCTGCTCGCCGACGCGCAGCAGCTCTCGGGCAAGCTGTCGACCCGCGCCTCGAAGTCGAAGGACAAGGTCGTGGCGACCAAGGAGGAGCGCGAGGCGGTCAAGCAGCAGAGCGAGGTGTGGGCAGCCTGCTACCGGATCCTCGCCGCCGTCGGCGCGCGCGATCCGAGCGTCCAGTCGATCCTCAAGGAGGCCACCGCTCGCAAGTAGCGAGGCTGCGGCCACCGTCGCTGCCTGGGGCGATGGCCGCCGACCATCGCGGCCGGGCGTCTTCCGAGCCCCGCCCCGCAGCTTCGAGAAATCGGGCCACGTCGAGAAAGCCGCTCCGGGTCAACCGGAGCGGCTTCTTCCTTTCATGAGCGCTCCTCGGCGGGCTGAAGGGCTCCCGTCACCGTCATCAACTTTGAATCCACCGTCGCGAAGCCCTTGGCCCGGCCCCACGAGCCGCGTCCCCACCGTCGCGAAGCCCTTGGCCCGGCCCCACGAGCCGCGTCCCCAGCGTCGCGAAGCCCTTAGCCCGGCCTCACGAGCCGCATCCCCACCGTCGTGAAGGCCTTGGCCCGGTCTCACGAGCCCCGTCCCCACCGTCGCGAAGCCCTTGGCCCGGCCTCACGGGCCACGTCCCCATCGTCGCGAAGCCCTTGGCCCGGCCTCGCGAGCCACGTCCCCACCGTCGCGAAGCCCTTGGCCCGGCCTCGCGAATCCACGTCCCCACCGTCGCGAAGCCCTTAGCCCGGCCTCACGAGCCGCGTCCCCACCGTCGTGAAGGCCTTGGCCCGGCCTCACGAGCCCCGTCCCCACCGTCGTGAAGCCCTTGGCCCGGCCTCACGAGCCCCGTCCCCACCGTCGTGAAGCTCTTGGCCCGCCCTCGCGAGCCGCGTTCCCACCGTCGCGAAGCCCTTGGCCGGCCTCGCGAGCCGCGTCCCCACCGTCGCGAAGCCCTTGGCCGGCCTCACGAGCCGCGTCCCCACCGTCGCGAAGCCCTTGGCCCGGCCTCACGAGCCACGTCCCCACCGTCGCGAAGCCCTTAGCCCGGCCTCACGAGCCGCGTCCCCACTGTCGCGAAGGCCTTGGCCCCCCGATCCACCTCCCCCATTTGGGGCATACCGCCTTCAGTGCGCCGTTGCCGGGCTCTATGGATGGCGGCGGCAGGGTCGCTGGACCAACCGGGCCTGTCAGAACGATTCCGACCGCGAACAGGGCTCCGCAAAGCGAGCCGGAGCCCTCCTCGTTCCGGCGGCGACCCCGCCGCGACGCGCACCGTCCCGAGGCAACCGAGCACCGCCGGCGCTCGTTGTTGGGCCTGCGGCCTTCTCCTTAGCTTTGCCCCATGCGCCGTTGAGCCCGGCAGCGCCCGGTGTCCACAGGGGAGCCTTCCATGAGCTACGCGATCGCCCGAGAGCCCATCGCCGAGGTGCTTCCCGAGCTCTGCGACCTGTTCCACCTCGTCTACCCTCAGGCGGGCCATCGGCTGCCGCAGCTTCGGCGCAAGTACCTCGACAACCCCGCCGGCCCGGCGCTCGTCTGGACCGCGCGCCGCCGCGGCACGCGCGAGCTGTGCGGCAGCAACGTCGCCATGCCCTGGTCCTTGCGCGTCGGGGGCGAGAGGCGCGGCTGCACTCAGATTGGCGACCTGATGGTCCACCCGCAGCACCGGCGCCAAGGTCTGTCGCTGGCGCTGTTCGGCAAAGGGTTCGAGGACCTGCGCGAGCTCGAGCTCGAGCTGACCTTCGCCTTCGTGCGCACCGGCGGCGCCTCGCACGGCGGCGCGCTCAAGTTCGGCGCCCACCTCATCGACGATATGCGCGCGCTCAAGCGCCTCGTGCTGCCGTCGTACCTCTCGCAGAGGTTTCTCCGGAAGCCGGCGCGCACATCGAAGCTCGACGGCCGCTGGATGCGCGGCTTCGAGCGCAAGGCGCGGCGCTTCCCGGACTACGCGCTGCTGAAGGTCGAGCGGGTCGAGGCCGACGTCGAGGGCTTGTTCCTCAAGCATCACGACGGCGAGAGCGTCTGCTCGTTTCGCAGCGCCGAGTACCTCAACTGGCGCCACGGCGGATCGGACGAGCGCAAAGCGCTGCTCGCGCTGCGCCGCGACGGCCGGCTCGAGGGCTACGCGGCGCTCACGCTCGACGGGCACAGCGCGAACCTGGTCGACTACTACCCATGGCAGCCGACCGAGGCGCGCGAGGCGCTCTTCGCGCACCTGCTGGCGTGGCTGTCGCGGGGCGGGGTGATGCTGCTGCAGACCGTGGCGCCGACCGCGCTGCGCCGCTCGCTGCGCGGCAAGAGGCTCTGGGACCGCGGCCCGGCCTGGTCGCTGGTCGGCATCGACCTGAAGGGCACGAAGCGGCCCGAGGGCTTCTGGCACCGCAGGAATTGGCTGCTGACCCCAGGCGACTGCGACGTGGGGCATTTCTAGGCGTGGCGCCGCCGACTCTGGTCGAGCGTTCGATCGGGATGGACTCGTGACGGCTGGGCGCAGGCGAGGCGCCTCTCGCCCGACGCTCTCTTCCGAGCGCGCGCGCGCCGCTGCAGAGTCGCGGTGCGGCCGCCGCGCGCGACGACCCGCCGATGCCCCTTCAGGTCCGCCCGTCGGCGCCTCGGTCCAAATGATTCGATACTGTCGCGGACTGAAGAGGTGTCGCAGAATCCTTCGAGCGAGCGCCCCTCGGCTCCGCCTCCCTCGTTCCTCGGAAGGCTGCGCTCGGGGTGACGAGCGGAAGCCACGAAGTTTCGCGACACCCAGGTTGGATAAGACCCCCGGATGCCCTTCCCCGACATCGCCCGCACGATCCGCGAACGCCCAACGCACGCCGCCCTGGCGGCCGCGGTCGCGATGCTGCTCGGCTACGCGCTGTGGCTCTTCACCTATGCCGAAGACGACGCCTTCATCATCTACCGCTACGCGCTCAACGCGGTTGGCGGGCACGGCTTCGTCTTCAACCCCGGCGAGCGGACCGAGGGCTACTCCTGCCCGCTCTACACCTTCCTGACCGCGGTGCTGATGGGCGCGCCCGGCGACGTGCACTTCCGCGCGAAGCTGCTCGGGCTCACCTTCGCCGTCGCCACGCTCTGGGCGACCAGCCGGCTGGTCAGCTTGCTCGACCTTCCGCCGTGGGCACGCGCGGCCGTCCTCGTGCTCGTCGGCGCCAATGGCAACTTCGCCCTCGCCGCGCTCAACGGGATGGAGACGAGCCTGCAGGTGCTCCTCGTGACGATGGCGGCCTGGAGCTTCGTTCGCGAAGAGAAACAGGGCGCAGGTTGGACCTCGGCGCTCTGGTTTCTCGCCGCAGGGCTCAACCGCGCCGAAGGCGGCTACGCCTGCGCCTGCGCCTTCCTCATCGCCGCCCGGGCCGCGTGGCGCGAGAGAAGCCGAGCGCGTCGCCTGACCTGGGCCCTCGTCTTCGCCGCGCCCATGGCCGCCTTCTTCGCGTGGCGCTGGTGGTACTACGGCGACCTGCTGCCGAACACGGTCTACGCGAAGTCGGTCCCCTTCGGCCTCGCCCTGGCCGAAGCCCCGACCTACCTGCTGCGGACGATCTTCCCGACGGCCGATCGCACCGCGATGGCGCCCGCGGTCATCCTCTGGGCGCTGGCACTGCGCGGCGCAATTTCCGGCCGCCTCGGCGGCGCGGCACGGCTGCTGGGCCTGCTCGTCGCGGCGCGCGTCGCGATCGTCCTTCGCTCCGGCGGCGACTGGATGTCGGGCTGGCGCTTCATGGTCGAGGCGCTCGTCCCATGGTCGATCCTCACCCTCACAGGGCTCGTCGAGTTCATCGCCTGGGCACGAGAGCGTCTGCAGAGCCCGCGGGGGCACCTCGTCACGACTGGCTTCGCCGCTCTCGTCGTCGCGCTGCCGCTGCTCGCCGCGCCGACCTTCTCTGGGGTCCATGACGCGACCTCGTGGTGGCGCGTCGGTTGGGCGACCGACACGCGGGGCCTGTCGCACGCGGAGTGGATGAAGAACTGCCTCGCCGTCGCCGCGCACGTGAATGAGCACGTGCCCGCGGGCGCGACGATCGCGTTCGGCGAGATGGGGATGATTCCCTTCCTCTCGCCACAGCTCCGCTACCTCGACACCTACGGGCTCAACGACCGGCAGATCGCCCGCCTCGAGACGGATGCCAGGACCCGGCTCGGTGTCACCGACGCCTGCGACGATCCGGAGAGCGACGTCGGCCGGCATCTGCTGCAACGGCGGCCCGAGCTCATCGCCTCCGTCGTGCCGGCCGACGCCCCGGCACCACGCCCGCTCAGCGACCGCTACCTGCCGTTCAGCCGGCTGCGCCTTCCGTTCGCCGACGGCGGCCCGCCGCGATACCTGCAGCTCTGGAAGCTCGAGGACGAGGCCGTCGGCCACTGATTCCGGGTCGGCCGCGCCCTCGCATCTCAGCCCGGGCGCATTGCGATGCGCCCCTACCGGCCCCTCAGCAACTCCACGAGCCGGCGCGCGGTCTCAGGGTCCTCGAGCAGCGCGAGGCAGCGTCGCCGGAGCTGCTCGTGCGAGGCGATCTTCTCGCCGGTCAGCTCCTCGACGTGGTGGGCGACGCGCACCAGCTCGGCGGTCGGCGGCAGCTTGCCGAAGCGGCGCCCGCGCTTGTCGCCCTCCTGCCACCAGGCGGCGCGCTCGGGCAGGCTGCGGCCTCCCTTCGGCAACAGCGCCCGCCACGACAGGGGCGCGCGCGCCCCGGCGTGCAACGGCCGGCCGTCTCGCGTCGACGCGGCGTCGACGGGCAGCCACCTCGGCCCCTGATCCGACGGCAAGAGCGCGATGGCCCAGAGGTGATCGGGCGCGGTCACCTCGCCGCGATCGAAGGTCCACCCGGTGCAAATCGCCGCGGGCACGCCGGCCCGACGCAGCAGCTCGCAGGCGAGGACGTTCAGCTCGTAGCAGACCCCGGCGCCGAGGTGCTCGGAGTCACGGCCCGCGTGCAACATCGCGAGGTGCCGGTTCACGTGCCCACGGCTGATGCGCTCGAGCCAGCGGCCTATCGACGGGTCTTCGAGGTAGCTCGGATCGTAGCGGTAGCGCTCGCGGATGAAGGCCCGGATCTCCTGGACCCTGGCCGCCGGCGAGGCGACGAGCCGGCAGCGCTCGACGAGATCGAGCGCCTCGACCGGCAGGTCCTCGTCCGGCGCGGTGGGCTCGAGCAGGCCCTCGGGCGCCGCGACCTCGACCTGCGCGTCCTCGCCGGGCTGCCAAGGCGCTTCGTCGAGGGTGATTTCGTAGGAGACCTCGGTCTGGTCGGGAGCGACGACGAGCGGCCGGCCGTCACGGCCGGTCACGAGCCTCGCGTGCGGCCCGATCTCGAGATGCTCGAGCCGGCCGTACATCGGCAGCGGCAGGGTCGACTGCCCCGCAGGAATCCGGCCGTGGAAGGCGACGCGCTGCTTGCCGGCGCGGCCTTCCATCGGGAACGCGGCGGCGTCGCCGGTCGGCAACCAGCGCTGGGTGCGCCGATCGAACCGCTCGCAGATCAGCTTGGGGCCGTACTGGTAGGGCAACGGTAACCGCGACGGCGCAAAGGCGACCCCGAAGCTCGGCTTCTCGGCCCGGCCCTCGAGGAAGCCCTCGGCCCCGGCCTGTGGCCCGATGCTCGTCTGCGGCCGCATCCACGCCGACTGCCACTGCGAAGTGCGCCGCGAGCGCTCGGGCTCCGGCTCCGGCCTCTCGCGTTCGGGCTGCGGGCGCTCGGTCCACGGGCGCCTCTCCTCCACTTCGCGCCCCGGGAGCGGCTCCGCGGGCTGGGCGCGCGCAGGCTTCCGGTCCTGGGCTCCCTCGTCACCTCCGAACAGCCAGCGCTTCAACGAGTCGAGCGCGCCCCGCTCCTTCGCCGGCGTCCTCACCGGCTCCTTCGCAGGCGCTTCGCGCGGCCGGGGAACGACGGGAGCGGGCGCCGGCAGCTTGCGCGCCGCGGCCCGCCGCGGCGAGTCGGGCGCAACCTCCGCCCTCTCCGGCTCCGAGATCGAAGGCGCCTTCTGGAAGCCGCGTTCATCGAGCAGCCGCTGCATGCGCTCGCGCGAGTCGCAACGCAGCAGCTCCGCGAGGACGCGCCGCAGCTCCGGCTCCTGCGCCCGCGGCGAGAGCCAGACGCGGCAGAGCTCGGCGGCGACGGCCTCGCGCGAACGCAGCTCGGCCTGCGTCACCACCAGCCGTCCGCCTTCCGCGTCGACCACGGCCTCGGCCTCGACGGTCACGCTCCTGCCCGCGATCTCGCCGACGACCAGCAGGCTCTCGACGACTCGAACCTCGAGCCGCGGCGGGTCGGGACGCCAGTCGGGGAACGGCCCGCGCAGCGTCGCGCGCAGGCGCGGCAACAGGGGCCACAGGTCCTCGATCGCCGCCCGCAGATCGCCGGCGGCATCGGCGTGCCGCTCGGTGAGGTCCTCGTTCAGCCAGCGCGGAATCCGCGGTGTCCAGAGGCCGCTCAGGTCGGCGACGCCGGCGGACCGCAGCGCGCGCAGCGCGCCCTCGGGGTCTTCGGCAGGCAGGAGGACGAGGAAGAGCGGCGCGCCGGCGTCGCTCGCCGCCCGCGCGAGCTCGCGAGGCTCGGGCAGCACCACGCTCGAATCGGGCAGCACGCGCACCGAGTCCTGTCCGCTCGCGTCCTCGACGGTGATCGCGAAGCGCTTCTCTTCTGCCAGCTCGGGGCTCGTGCCGAGGACGGCCAGACAGCGCGGCAGGCAGTCGAGGAGCTGCGGCTCGGCTTGGATGAGCGCCCCCTCGCCGTCGCGCTCGAGGTCGCGGGCGATCTCTTGGAGGAAACCGAGTGCCTCCGCTGGTCCGACGCGCGCGGGGATGCCGAGCGCCGCGGCGAGCCTCGGATGGCGCCGCACGCCGCTCGCCCAGGTGCCGCGGCGGCCCGCGAAGAGCTCCCGCACCTCTTCGCCGACGAGCTCGCGGGCTGGGCGCACCGCGCCGGTGTCGTCGGCGATGCGCAGGCGCGTTTCGAGGGCCGCCCGCACCTCGAGCGGCTGGAGCCGCCCCTCACGCAGGCCCAGCTCGAGCCAGTCGAGGGCTTCGGGCGGCGCGCTCTCGAGCTGCAGCACGTGCGCGGCGACCACTTCGAGAGGAAGCTGGGCCATGCGCTTGAACGGCAGCCAGCGGCTCACCTGCTCCGGCACGGTGTGGAAGAGCTCCGGGTGAGGGACGAAATCAGGCCGCTCGCCGACGAGGACCTCGAGCTCGGGCTCCGGCCAGAAGAGCTCCGCGGGCGCCCTGCGCACGCCGCGGCCGTCGGGGATCCAGGCGGTGCGCTCGAGCTTGAGCTCGTGGCGCAGCGCCGGCGTCTCGGCGACGCGGACCGCGAGATAGCGCGCGAGCGCGAGCGAGGCCTCGGGCCCGGGCCGCAAGCCCTCTCCGCCGCGCATCAGCCTGGCGAGCGACTCCGGCTCGAGCTCGGGCTCGGCGCCGAGCGCGTGGATGAAGGCGCGCAGGCCCGCGCCGCGGTAGCGGCTCGCGACCCGGCGCGGGGGCTCGGCGCAGCAGGCCGCGATCATCTCCCAGCGATCGTCCGAGGGCGCGAGCAGGTCGCGCGGCCGCAGGAAGCTGCCGTCGTCGGCCTGGACCTTGAGGCGGCGGTGGAGCTTGAGCCGACGCGGCAGGGCCTGCATCTCCTCGCCCTCGCGCACCGCGAGCCGGGCGAGGAAGCCGATGATCTCGTCCGAGAGCGCGACGTCGCCCGCGGCGATGGCCTCCTCGTGCCGTGAGAGCAGGTGCTCGCCCAGGGTCGCCAGGCGCTTCTCCTCCACGTCGAAGACTCGAGCGAGCCAGGCCGCGAGCCGTTCGGGCACTTCGGCCGCGGGGTTCCAGTCGATGCCGAGATCGGGCAGGCCTGAATCGAAAAGCAGCTCGGGCGCCGAGCGGCCGAAGCCACCGGCGCTGGCGATGACGCAGGCGCGGCCGAGGACTCCGCGGGCCTGGTCGTCCCGCTCGATCTCCGGGGCGCGAGTGAGCAGCCACCGGTAGACGAGCTCGCGACGCTCCGGGGACGCGAGCAGCGGATGGCCGCGCAGCGCGCGGGGCTCGGGCGCGGCCTCGGCGAGCGCCTGCGCTATCCGC
>ENA-UOOR01003059-UOOR01003059.1-fermentation-metagenome-genome-assembly--contig:-NODE-3059-length-15519-cov-10.117757_pt1 | contig 15519 bp, 16 predicted proteins | sample MGYA00245780_ERZ724029 | MGnify/ENA primary metagenome ERZ724029 (study PRJEB28704, sample SAMN03018315) | fermentation metagenome | biome: anthropogenic terrestrial biome; feature: soil... | reverse complement strand
CACATTAAGTTTGTTGATTTGATAACAATGGTGGAGAAGTGAGTGTACAGAAAACCCAGTAAATAAGCCGTTTCTATGTTTTTAAGGTCAAAAATCGAGGACTTGGGAATAGAGTCTTTTTCGGTTTAAGGGACAAGTCCAAAGATATGATTTTGAACATGGCAGAACGATTTAGATGTCAGTATTTGATGAGTGGTCAGTTTAGGTGTCAAGCGATTCTCATGTGGTTAATTTTGATGTTTTTTAGGATACAAAAAGCTGCTGCACAGTGGACAATTTAGCCCATTGGCAGCAGCTTTTCTATCATAAAATCATACAAGGGTATAAATCAATAGCACTTTCAGTCTATGATTATGTAAATAAACATCGCGATAGTTATTAATCGATAATAACTACAGGCTTAATCAAATCCTTTGGTTTATCCTTCATAAGCATTAATGCTTCTTCTATATGATCGAATCCATGATATACATGGGTTACAAGTTTACTTAAATCCACCCTGTTGTATTTTACAAGGTCAATCAGCATTTCCATCCTTAAACGTCCACCGGGACATAGTCCGCCTTTTATTGATTTGTGACCCATTCCACAGCCCCATTCTACCCTTGGAATCGGGAGGTAATCGCCGCTGCCGTGGTAATTTACGTTTGAAACAGTTCCACCAGGCTTTACCATCTTAACAGCTTGAGCCAGAGATTCACCGTTTCCTCCAGCTAATATAACCCTGTCCACACCTTTTCCATCAGTTAAATCCAATATCTGTTCAGATATATCACCTTTTTTATAACTTATTATGTCAGTTGCACCATAAGATTTAGCTGCATCAACGCAAACAGGTCTGGTTCCTACACAAATGATTCTTCCTGCTCCTCTCAATCTTGCCCCAGCCGTTGCCATAAGTCCTACCGCACCAATGCCAACAACTGCGACACTTGAACCTAACTTTATGTCCGCAAGTTCAGCACCATGGAATCCTGTTGTCATCATATCGGTAATCATTACTGCATCCTGTAGTGGAATTTCATCAGGAAGTAAAGCTAAGTTCATATCAGCATCGTTAACATGGAAATACTCACCAAATACGCCATCTTTGAAATTCGAAAATTTCCAACCTGCAAGCATTCCATTTGAATGTTGAGGATAGCCGGCTTGTACTTCCAAAGATCTCCAATCAGGTGTAATCGCAGGAACAACCACTTTGTCTCCAGGTTTGAAATCTTTTACTTCGCTGCCTATTTCCACTATTTGTCCAACAGCTTCATGACCCAATATCATATTGTGTCTATCTCCAAGTGCGCCTTCAAAAACAGTATGAATATCAGAGGTGCATGGTGAAACCGCAAGAGGTTTAACTATTGCGTCAAACGGTCCTGCAACCGGTTTTTCCTTTTCAATCCATCCTACCTTATTAATGCCTAGCATTGCAAATCCCTTCATTGAGTGATCCCTCCATTTTTATTAGGTTTTGTTAAAATAGTAACAGTATTTCTTAGTCAATAATAGCTTAAAAATATATCTATGTCAAGCTTTTTTTATACTATATTACTATACGGTTATGGTATGTTGTACTGTGAGTTATGCTATCTTTGACGGGTTGTATAATAAAATTATGAAGGAGTGCTGAAAATGGTTAAATGCAGCTAAAGAACCTACCGATAGTGAAATCTCAAAAATCAAAGAACTATGGCAAAAAATACAGTTCAAAAAGAAAGAACGGTGGTTTAAACAATGAAAATAAGTTTTTTAATAATAATGGCTATGTTAATAAAGGAGCTATTGGAGCCGGTGTTTATGAATTTATAATAAAGAAAGGCAGTATAGCTAAATCTTTATATATTGGAGAATCTTTTTCAATGCTTGCACGATGTGCTGATCATGTTTATGAATTGGAAAAAGATAAATCTTATTAGTGTGGTATTGATGTCAGCGCTTCTCAAGTGATTAATTTAGATATTTTTTGATTTTACCGAGGTTGAGAGAGTAACTTGGGCGTCGGTATAAATGAGCTGTTTCGCAGCTATAAATCAAAATGTGAACTATGGACAGCTTAATAAATATTTGTGTAATGTTGTAACGAAATACAAATTCAACAGTCCTATATATGAAAGGCGGTGAAAATGTGACTGAGTTTGAAGAAATATACTCCAAATAATTTAAGGATGTATATAGATACACGTTAGGCCTTTCTAAAAATAAAAGTATTGCAGAGGATATCACGCAAGAAACGTTTTTTAAAGCACTAAAAAATATCGACGGCTTTAAAGGGAATTGTAAGATTAGTGTTTGGCTCTGTCAAATTGCTAAAAACACATACTTTTCATATTTAAAAAAACAGCCATACTTACTTGAAGATATTGATAGTGCAGTTGATGTTCTTGATGATGATTTCGAACAAAAAATAATTGCTGACGGAAATGCCTACGAAATTCATAAACTGATTCATGATTTGGAAGAACCATATAAAGAGGTATTTATGTTGCGCTTCTTTGGAGATTTATCATTTTGTAAGATTGCCGAGTTGTTTGGAAAAACAGAAAGCTGGGCAAGAGTCACTTATCACCGAGCAAGAGCCAAATTAAAGGAGGCATTGTTATGAAACTTTCATGTGAAGTTATTAAAGATCTGTTGCCTTTATATTATGATAAGGTTTGCAGCAAAGAAAGCTGTTCGTTGGTTGAGGAACACTTAACCCAATGTCCGCAATGTGTAAATGAATTGCAAAAACTTAAGATGGACTTAGAAAAACCATCGGTGTCAGAGGGAGATGTAAACGCCATGAAACGTATTTCTGCAGCATGGAAAAAGGATAAAAAAGTTTCATTTACAAGAGGTTCTATGCTTATTTCAGCTTTAGCAGCAATAATTTGCTTTATTTCATACAATATTATTGGTGCAAAGGTTTTGTCGGATGGGAGATTAGTTGAGCCATTTGCACTCTTACCCATTGGATATCTATTCGTTTTAGTATTTATGGTTTCCATAGTTTTTAACTTTATATTTTTAAGAAAGCAAAAATAGAATGAGCATTGAACAAAGTGCTGTTTATCACTTCTTTTAATTAACCGTATTATATTATAAAATCCCCCGAAGCCCTTGTATTTACGGGCGTTTGAAAGACAACATTAAATAGGTTTACTGTCTGTTATAGCGTTTTAAAGGCTTTCAGAAAGCTGTTGAGAGAAAAAGTGAAGGAAGTTTGAACTTAAAAACAGATGCATATCGGGCAAAGGGAACTGTTGTAATGTGATAAGATTGACAGTATACATCGCATAAAAATTGAATATTAACCGTCCTTGGGAGTTAGTTTAAAAAAAGATAACTCCCTTTTTTCATGCCTAAAATCAAAATTATGAAACGCAACTTGAATGCAAAGAGGGTATCGGCAGACTTGCTCCCTGCCAACATTGAACTGTCGGGCATGGAGATGTACCTCCACAGCGACCAAGGGTTTCAATACACCTCATAAGCATATTTCACAAAGAGTACGGCATTACGCCGTCAATGTCAAGACGTGATAACTGCTATGATAATGCACTTGCTGAAAATTTCTTCTCTATTCTCAAGACCGAGTGCATTTACAGACATAAACTCAAATCCTTTGACGAAGCCAGACAACTAATTGACGAGTACATCGCTCTCTACAATAATTAGCGAATATAAACGAAAACGCGCCTGACGCCGCTCTAAAAACAGCGTCAGGCTGCGTAATCTTACAATATCCTGCGACATGGCTTTTTATTCTTTGTCCGTTTTTACTGGTTCAGCTCAGAAATAAAAAATGGTGATTTTTATCAAAGTTATTTTTAAGAATAAAAATGACAAATGTAAAATCAATTAAGCAAACGGGTTCTCCGTTTTATAAAGCATGGTTTTTGGCTGGTTAAATGAAATGTCCTCTAACCCCAAATAACGGAAAATAGTGTAAAGGGATTTTCCGACATGGCCGAATGCCACCGCGCCGTGATGTGGGAAATGCTTCTCAATCAATACATGGCGGTAAAATCTTCCCATTTCCGGAATTGCAAAGATACCGATGCTGCCGAAGGAACGCGTCGCCACCGGCAGGATTTCACCCTGTGCAATATAGGACGTCAGCCTTGCATCGGAGGTACTCTGCAGACGTAAGAATGTAATTTGTCCCGGGGCAATATCTCCCTCAAGCGTACCGCGGGTAAAATCCGGTTTCTGACCGTTTTCCAACAGCCTGTTCTGTATCAATTGATACTTTACCGCACCGTTGGAAAGTTTGCAGAAAGGAGTATTGCCGCAGTGGAAACCCATAAAGGTTTCTTCAAGCTTATAGCTGTATTTTCCTTTTATATCTTCCTCATACAAATCTTTCGGAACGCTGTTGTTGATATCCAGCAGCGTTACCGCGTCCCCTGTAACACAAGCGCCGATATATTCACTTACAGCACCGTAAATATCCACTTCACAGGCAACCGGAATTCCTTTAGATGCCAAACGGCTGTTTACATAGCATGGTTCAAAACCGAATTCTTTCGGGAAAGCAGGCCAGCATTTGTCGGCAAAAACAACATAGTCGCAGGAACCCCTGTTCTGCTCCGCCCAGTCGAGAAGAGTCAGTTCAAACTGCGCCATGCGGGGAAGCAGATCGGGATAATGGTTGCCTTTCGCCCCAAGCTCTTTTGCCATGTCGTCAGTGATTTCCTGTATTCTTTTATCTCCCGTATGCGCTTTATAGGAAACCAACAAATCAAGTTCGGAGTTTTCCTGAATTTCAATTCCAAGGTCGTAAAGCGGCTGGATAGGCGCGTTGCAGGCAAAAAAGTCCTGCGGACGCGGGCCGAAAGTAATGACTTTCAGAGATTGCAAACCAATCACAGCGCGGGCGACCGGGACAAAATCCTGAATCATCTTAGCGATATCGTCTGCGGTGCCCACCGGATATTCCGGTATCACAGCCGGAATATGGCGCATGCCAAGGTTATAGGAACAGTTCAGCATACCACAGTACGCGTCTCCCCTTCCATTAATCAAGTCTTTTCCGGTTTCTTCCGCAGCGGCGACGTACATTACCGGGCCGCCGAACCGCTGGGTAATCTGTGTTTCCGGTGTCTCCGGCCCAAAGTTTCCCAAGAACACCACAAGGGCGTTGCACCCGGCATTCTTGACTTCTTCCACAGCTTTGAGCATATCCTGCTCATTTTCCACTGTTGTTTTTGCTTCATAGATTTTACCGCCCCTTGCGGTATAGCTATCCGCAATCGCTTTTCTGCGTTTCTCCGATAAAGAGATGATAAAGCAGTCGCGGCTTACGGCAATAATACCCAGCTTAACTTCCGGTATATTTTTTATCATTTGATAAAGGCCTCCTTAAATCGAATCATGAAAAGCTCCATTTCAAAGCTCCGTAAAACTGTGTGTATTTTTGGTACTGCTCTTGATAGAGCGGTACATTCTGAGAGATGGGAAGCGTTTTGCTTTCCTGTTTAATCAGCGGAACGGTTTCCTCAAGATTTTTCCAAATACCTGCCGTAACCCCGGCTGCCAAAGCTGCTCCAAACGAACCGCCCTCTGCGCTGCCATAAACGGTACGCACCGGCAGATTAAACACGTCGGCAAAAATTTGGCGCCAAAGCGGGCTGTTCGCACCGCCGCCCGCTAGAACGATTTCATCCGATACAATATCCATATTTCCACTCATCATTAAATCGTAAACCTGCTTTAACGAGAAGGCCACGCCCTCCAACACGGCGCGGGCAAAATGACCCTTGCTGTGTCTAGAGGTTAATCCCAAAAAAGCGCCTTTGGCATTGGGGTCATTAATCGGCGCGCGCTCCCCAGTCAGATACGGCAGAAAAATTAAGCCGTCCGAACAGGGGGAAACCGCCGCCGCCTCATCATCCAGCAGACGAAAAGCACTTTTTTCGGACTGTTTCGCTTTCTCCATTTCATAATCGCCAAGGGCATTGCGGAACCACTGATACGCGCCCGCGGCGGAAAGGGTAACGCCGATTGCGCTATAGGAGCCCGGCGCGTTGCCGCAGAAAACCTGCAGCTTGCCATCCGGATTTGGAAGAAAAGCCGAAAGTTCCATGGCCACTACGCCCGAAGTTCCAAGCGTGATGCCGATGCGCCCGGGCTTCGTAAGCCCCAGCCCGGTTGTGGAAATAACGGCATCTCCGCCGCCCCCCGCGACAACCGTTCCCTCCGGAATTCCGGTTAATGACGCGGCTTCCTTAGAAACATAACCCACCGCGTCTGTGGATTCCACAACATTTGGGAAAATATCCGGATTTAATCCGATTTTACGAATCAATTCCACCGCCCACCGACGCTCTTTCACATTGAAAAGGCCGGTGCCGGATGCATCCGAAACATCCGTGGCGATTGCGCCGGAAAGTTTAAAGCGTATATAATCCTTTGGGTTCATAATCACTTTTGTTTTTGAATAGTTCTCCGGTTCGTTTTCCTTCATCCAAAGAATTTTTCCTCCGGTATATCCAGTAAGCATCCGGTTATTTGTGACGGAAAGCAGCCCATCCATACCGCCGGCAATTTCCGTAATTTCATCGCATTGTTTCCCCGTACGCTGATCATTCCACAAAATTGCCCGCCGAATCACCTGTAAATGCTCATCCAGCGCGACCATCCCATGCATCTGGCCGGAAAATCCGACTGCGGAAATCGTTTTTCCTCCAAGCATCGGTATGATTTTTTTCAGTCCTGCCTGTACACCGTTCCACCAGTCTTCCGGATTTTGCTCAGACCATCCTTCATGAGGAGTAAAACAGGGATACTCTTCCACGACGGACTGCAATATTTCTCCAGTATCGCTCAGCGCAAGAATCTTACAGCCAGATGTACCGATATCCAAACCCAATACGCATTGATTTCTCATAACGAAACCTCCGTTCAGTATTCACTTAACGTGATGTTTTTCCCCGTTAATCCAATATACGCGCCCTCTTTATCCAAGCCGGATTCCGGATGTGCAATCAGCCATTTATTTTTTGCAAATAAAAGTTTGTCTTCAAATTCTTTGATATCGTGATGGTCAAGCGGCTGATTTGTTTCACGCGGAAGGACAACAACATCGCGAAATCCGCTATTCTCCGCATTGCACGGCGCATAATGTAGCGTTGTCGCATATAGTTCCACAGCACAACCCGCAGGCACCAAAAATGCTTCTATCTTGGAAGTATCGTAAGTAAGGTCCGAAATATTCAGGTCGTCCTGAGAACCGACCAGCAGGACAAGGTTCGAAACGGCAATATTAATTTCTGAACTTCGGTGGTACTCCACCGCATTAAGTTTCACATTGAAGCCATTGCAATAACCCAATTGGATCGGTATACCGCCAAATCCGCGGTTTTGCAGTTCGCTGAAAACTTTCAGTTTTTCCATTTCGGGGTCGGAAGATATGTAAATCGTATGATCTTTCGGCAGCGGTGTTTCCTCCATTTTCCGCAGAAGATCATTGCAGTCATAACCCTTTAAAACCCGGCCATATTGTAGAAAGCGATCGCATTTAACAGGATAAATCTTCAACATACATGTCCTTTCCATATTTTTATTTTTTATTATAAAATTTTGATTCTGAAAAAGTGCGGAGGAATCTGAACTTTCCTTTAAACCGAACTTTTTCCCTTTCACTTATACTTGTTCTGCATTTTTCTTTGAAACAACATCAAATATTACAGCAGCTAAAAGCACAAGTCCCTTAATCGTTTGTGTAATATCACTGCTAACACCCATAATGGACAATCCATTATTCAGAACGCCCATTACAAGCGCACCAATCACTGCGCCGATAATTGTACCGCTGCCGCCCATTGCGGAAGCACCGCCTATGTAGCACGCCGCGATGGCATCCATTTCGAAGCCCTGACCTGCAGTCGGAGTCGCCGCCTGCAGACGGGAAGTAAATACGATTCCGCCCAGAGCTGCCAAAGCACCCATATTTACAAACGTATAGAACAAAGCTTTTTTAGTGTTGATGCCCGACAGTACAGCCGCTTTTTCATTGCCGCCCATTGCATAAAGATGCCTGCCGGCTACCGTCTTGCTTGTATAGAAGGAGTAAATAACCACAAGAGCCAACAAAATAACAAGCAGAATCGGAATTCCTTTATAATGGGCAAGCCAAATGGTAAACAAGGCGATTGCTGCCGTGACAAGTACAATTTTGCCCCAAAACGCGCCCGCGGAAGGAAGACTGAACCCGCGCTTCTTTTTACTTTGCAATTTCTTAATTTCCGACAGAATATAAATGACAATACAGGCCGCTCCCAAAAGAAAAGCTGTCAGATTAAGTTCACCGCCTCCAATATTCGGCAGGAACCCGGAGGTAATTGCCAGAAACTCTTTTGGAAAAGGCGTAAGTGTCATTCCCTGAAGTACATACTGAGTCAGTCCACGGAAAATCATCATACCGGCCAAGGTCACAATAAATGCCGGTATTTTCACATACGCAATCCAAAATCCCTGCCAAGCACCTATGAGCGCACCAACGAGCAGAGCTATTACAATTGCAAGCCAAACGTTCATTCCCTGCTGTATAATCATTACTCCAAGAAGTGCTCCGATAAATGCTACAACTGATCCAACAGAAAGATCGATTGCCCCGCTGCTAACGATGCACAGGAGCATACCTACAGCTAAAACGATAACATAACTGTTTTGCAGGATAAGATTCGTTACATTCTGCGGCTTCAGCAAGATACCGTTTGTTAAAATCTGAAACAGCGCCATAATGACAACCAGTGCAATCAGCATACTGTATTGTCTTATATTCAAAGAAGACTTTTTGCTTTTTTTTGTTAAATTCTCCATACAACTACGCTCCCATATTCTTATTTGCCATGATGCACTGCATTACTGTTTCGGCTTTTGCTTCCTCACGTGACAGTTCACCAACGATTTTACCTTCGTTCATTACATACACACGGTCGCTCATACCCAAAACCTCTGGCATTTCCGAGGAGATTAATATGATACATCTCCCCTCGGATGCAAGCTGGTTGATAATAGTATAAATTTCATATTTTGCGCCCACATCAATTCCTCTTGTCGGCTCATCCAAAATCAGAACATCCGGATCCGTCATAATCCACTTGCTAAGTACAACTTTTTGCTGATTTCCACCGGAAAGATTGCCGGCGCGCTGATGGATGCTGTGGGATTTAATGTTCAGCTGATTGCGGTACTTTTCCGCCGCCTGGCTTTCCATATCCCTGTCGATTACATGATTCTTACTAATCTTTTGCAAACTTGAAAGAGTAATGTTCATGCAAATGTCATCCATTAAAATCAAACCGGAATTTTTTCTATCCTCGGTTACATATGCAATTTTATTTTTGATAGCGTTTTCGACGGTATGCGTATCAATTTCCTTGCCGTCTTTCATGATTTTGCCATGAATGTTGTTTCCGTACAGGCTGCCAAAAAGACTTAAAGCCAGTTCAGTCCGCCCGGCACCCATTAAACCGGCTATACCGACTACCTCACCCTTATGTACTTTGATGTTGATGTTATCAAGCAGCTTTTTTCCGGACGTCAGCGGATCATCTGCACTCCAGTTTTGAATCTCAAAGGCAACTTCACCGATATTGCAATCCCTCGGCGGAAACATTTCTGTCATTTCTCGACCAACCATTCCCTTAATGATTTTGTCCTCCGTGATTTCGTCCTTGCCTTTTACCATTGTTTCAATTGTGGAACCGTCGCGAAGGATTGTAATTGCATCGGAAACCTCTGTTATTTCATTCAATTTATGGGATATCAGGATACAGGTGACCCCATTTTTTTTCAATTCTAAAAGCAAACCGAGCAAATGTTTGGAATCCGTTTCCGTCAAAGCCGCGGTCGGTTCATCCAAAATCAACAGCCGGACATCTTTTCCCAGCGCTTTTGCGATTTCCACCAGCTGCTGTTTTCCCACGCTGATATCTTTGATTAATGTGTTTGGGTCTTCGTTTAGCCCAACTTTTGCCATTAACTTTTTTGCATTATCATAAGTTAAATCCCAATCGATTCGATTGTTTTTCGCGCGCTCATTGCCAAGAAATAAATTTTCCCCTATCGACAAATATGGTATTAATGCCAATTCTTGATGGATAATTGCAATACCGGTTTTTTCACTGTCTTTAATATTTTTAAATTCACATACCTTGCCATCGAATACAATATCCCCGGTGTAAGTTCCATGGGGATATACACCACTTAGAACATTCATTAACGTTGATTTTCCTGCCCCGTTTTCTCCTACCAGAGCATGAATGGAACCTTTTTCAACAGAAAAATTTACATTTTTTAAGACCCTCACTCCTGGAAATTCTTTTACAATATCGCGCATTTCCAGAATACATTCAGCCATAAAGAAACCTCCCTCTTCGGTATATAAAGCAGACCAAGGTTTGCGAAGTGCTTTTAAATTTTGCCCGGTACGGGAGCCACTTTTGAATCGTACCGGGCAGGAAGCATTTTACTTTAATAATTTATAAACCAAGATCCTCTTTCGTGTAGTAACCGGATTCAATTAAAATCTTATCATAATTATCCTTGGTTATAGCTACAGGCTCGCAGAGGTAAGAAGGAACTACCTTTACACCGTTGTTGTAGGTTTTTTCATCGTTCACTTCCGCTTCTTTACCCTGCATAAGAGCGTCCACCATCAAAGCAACCTTGTTCGCAAGAGCTCTGGTATCCTTAAATACGCTCATTGACTGTTCGCCCTTTGCGATGGAAGCAACATTTGATTTTTCACAATCTTGACCGGTAATGATTGGATACGGCTTATCTGCCGAACCGTAGCCGATATTTTTTAATGCTGCCATTGCGCCGCGAGCGATTGCGTCATTTGGAGCGAGAACTGCATCAAGCTTTGCACCGCTCGCATAGTTTGCGGAAAGGAGGTTATCCATTCTGGACTGTGCAGTTTCCGCTTTCCAGCCCTGAATTGCACATTTTGCAAAATCAACCTGATTGCTCTTCACAATCAGTTTTTGGTTTGTGATATAGGGACTTAGCACGCTCATAGCGCCGTCATAGAAAAACTTAGCGTTGTTATCATCCGGTGAACCGGAGAAGATTTCAATATTGAACGAACCTTTGCCTTCCTTAAGGCCAAGCTTATCTTCTATGTACTGACCCTGCAATTGACCGACTTTAAAGTTGTCGAATGTGGCGTAATAATCAACATTTTCAGAATTCATAATCAAGCGGTCATAAGCGATTACTTTTACGCCGCTTTCCGAAGCCTGCTTCAAAGCATCGGTAAGGGCCGAACCGTCTATAGAAGCAATCACGAGCACCTTCACACCGCTTGTGACCATGTTTTCAATTTGTGAAACCTGCGTATTCACGTCATTGTTCGCATACTGAATTTCAACCTTATACCCTTTTTCTTCAAGAACCTTCTTCATATTGTTGCCATCCTGAACCCATCGCTGCAGGTACTTTTCCGGCATGCATACGCCTACAAGTTTTTCCCCGCCGTCACCTTGCTTGGCCACTTCTTTTGTGTCCTGTTTGGATCCTGTGCTGGAACAACCCGCTATGGAGAGCACCAGCATTGCTGAGAGAATTAACGATAGAATCTTTTTCATAACAATACATCCTCCTACTATAAAATTATATCTACTGCAATATTCATTGCAGAAAATAACATTTATATATTCTCCTTGATTTTAATAACAGTGTCCGTAAAATAACGGCTCTTTTTTGGCGCCGCACTGTTTACCGAATAATCATATAGAATTTTAATGGATTCATACCCCTGTTTAAAAGGTTCCTGGCAAATGGTCGCCTCAATTACATTTTTAAGAACCAGTTCTCGTGTAGAGGGAACATCATCAAATGTCAAAATGGTCATTTGGTCTTGCAGTTTCTGTTCTTCTACAACCCTGCAGGCGCCGGCAACACCGGCTGCGGTAATATAAAGGCAGTTTACTTGATTATATTTTTTTAAAGCACTGAACGTACGGATATAGGATGTGTGGTCATCATCCATGGACTCGATTACACCGGCGATATGATATTTTATTCCTTTATCCTGCAATGTTTTAATAAACCCGTTTATGCGCTGGTTATGGCCCTGCATATTTAGAGATCCGGTAATAATCAAAATTTCCAGCGGTTCTTTCCGAATCAGATTTAAAATGCCAGCGGCAGTTTTGCCGCTTTCCGTATAATTACAGCCTACATAGCAAAGACGGTTTGTATGGCTTAAATCGGAATTGATGGATACTACCGGAATTCCTTTTTGAATGATAGAGTTCAGTACATCCTGCACAGCAGGTACGTCCACCGTAGATACGCAGAGCGCAGATATGTTTTTCGCTACCAAATCATTGATTGCGCTAATATGATCGTTTGGATTAAATCCTTTTACCTGTGATATTTCCAGTGATACTCCAAAATCGTGTAACTCCCGTTCAGCTTGTTTTAAGCCTAAAATAACATCATCATAAAAAGGATTATCAATACTAGGCAGCATACATCCAATTTTCATCGGTTTTTTAAGTCCTGCTAAAACCTTTCCGGCACGGTTCGGGGTATAATTCATATCTATAATAAGTTTTTTGATTTTTTCTTCTATCTCCGGACTTACACCGCCGCGTCCATTGATAACACGGTCAACCGTTCCCCTTGAAACACCAGCTGCAGCGGCAATTGCTTTTATGGTAGTCGCCATATTTTATCTACTCCTACTGTGCACGAGCACGCAAAGTTAAAATAAAAATGTGCACGAGCACAATTCATATTATAAACACATCGGTTAAAATTGTCAACAATTATTATTCATTCTTATATCTTTTTTTATTAAATTATATTAAAAAGCATGATAATTCTTAAAAATGGCGGCTTAAATGAGCCTGAAAATCAGTCGTTACATGAATGCGATTATTAAAAGTTCCAATGCTTTCAGGAGGGACACTTTTTATACCGGAAATTGGTTTACCTATGGATATGTAATCAATCAATGTTTCGACCATCTCCTGATTGAGGTGCTCAAAGTTGGTGTACTGCTCAATTAACTGCCGGCGGTTAATTTTATTCCCAAAAACAACAAACAATCTTATCAGGAAAACATTATGGCATTTTTAACTCAGCAGTAGGCGTATTGCAGACGCTGGTTGTTGCACTTGGTTCAGGAATCAGTATTTGGGAAGTTGTCCACCTTTTGGAAGGTTACGGCAACGATAATTTCGGCACGAATTGGCATGGTGCATAAGGAAGCACAATCAGATGACGATGATAATTAGATAGACATCCAACAGAGGGATCGATGTATAACGATAGGAATTATCCATGACTTTTGATCTGAAATATTTTTACTACAGCTTGACAATGTGATACGCGTGTCGTATAGTTTAATTAGTGACACATGTGTCACATCTTTTAGAAAGTCTTTCGCGAGGAGTATTTATATGTCATTAACTATAAAAGGTATTGAGAAAAAAAAGTATATATTAGAGAAAGCTACTTCTGTCTTTATAAGAGAGGGTTATACTTCTGTAACAATGAAGGATATTGTAGAAGAGTGTAATATAAGTCGAGGCGGGTTATATAAATATTATTCTTCAACTAAAGAAATATTCGAAGATATTTTATCTTTTGGAAAAGAAAATGATTATTTTGTTTTTACGAAAGGTATGGAAAACGGAGAAAATGCTATCGAAATACTTTCCGACTTTTTACAACAGCAAAAAAGTGAATTACTAAATATTAAGAATACAATTAGAAGAGCTATATATGAGTTTTTTTTATCCCATAAAAACAATGCTTTGAATGGTATATTAAAACAAAACTATACCGAAACAGTATCTGTCATTTCTAAAACCCTTAATTATGGGATTTCCAGAAACGAAATTACCAAGTTAGCTTCTAACGATGTAGAAAAATTTGCAAATCACATTATCATTTTATTAGAGGGGTTAAGCATATTGGCTTTAGGCGAGCAAATATCATCTAAGTTAATAGACGAACAGTTAGACATAATTATAAAAGATTTAATATAATTTAGGGGAACAATTTATGAATATTTTGGTTTTGGGCTTAGGAGTTATTGGCACGACATATGCCTACATCTTAAAAGAAGCGGGACATAACGTTGAGCATTTCATTAGAAAAAGCAAAATAGAAAAAATAGGTTCAACAATAAATATAAAGCTTCTTGATGGAAGAAACAACCCAAAGGGTGTTAAAAAAACGGATTTCTATTCAATAAAGATTGCACATTCTGATAGTAGCTACGATTTTATTATTGTAAGCGTATCTACGGGAAAATTGGAATCGGCGATCAAAACCTTATCTGAAAACCATATAAAAGGGACTCTCGTTTTATTATGCGGTATATGGGACAACAAGGAAAATATTGATAGAATAGTGGGAGACTATTCATACATTTTAGGTTATCCAGTTGCAGGGGGTACGATTGCCAATAACTCGCTAAATTGCGTTTTATTCGACCATATTATGCTTGAGAGCAAAGAAAACACAACTATCTCAAATTATTCCGTGCTTATTCAAATATTAGGCAGTGCAAATATAAAAACAGAATGTCCTTATAGCATGCTCGAATGGACATGGATTCATATGGCAATTAATGCGGCAGTAATCTCAACAGCGGAAAAATATGCCCGTTTGGTAGATACGGTCGACCATGTAAACCTGTTCGACAGATGCAATCTGTAAATAGAAATTTGTAGTCAGAAAATTATGCTTATAATCTCCACCAAAGAGTTTCTCCACGTTTATCCTTTTTGAATCCACAACGCTCTAAAATCTTTTGAGAAGCCAAACCTTCTAAATCAGTTTCAGCAATTACACTTGTTACACCATTTTGTTTTAATGCCCACTCACACATTGCTTTTACAGCTTCTGTCATATAACCGTTGCGCTCAAACTCTTTACCTAAACCATAGCCAATCTCAACTTCACCATTTTCATTAGGAATATCTTTAAAATCCGCTGAACCTACTACAACCCTATCATCCTTATGAATTAAGAAAAAAAGCTATGCCATAAAAAATTATTAGGATCTTTTCGTGTTATTTCATACTGTTCCTTTACTATTTCGAGGAAAAATCCTTTCATTGGTTCTGCCTTATAAGAACAGTCTAATTCTTTTTCAAGTTTAGAAATATCTTCAATCCATAGTTTTAATTGATTAGCAGTTAACGAAATAATCTCCAATCGTTCAGTTTGTATTATCATCTTGTTGTCTCCTTTAAATAAAATATTACTTACATTTATGCCAATTATAAAAATCTTTTAACTCTGCTTTTCGTTGCTGTGGTAAAAGTGTCTTCTTAATACCTCTAATTGCACCTTCAAGTGCTAACAATCTATGAATACACGCAGAAGTATCAATTTCTTGTATTTTTAACCACGCTTGTTCTGCTCCAATATCTTTTAATTCATCAAAAGTAAATATACCTACTTTATTCAACTGACTTTCAACTTCTTTTCCGATATTAGGTAATTTTGATAATTCCCCCATAAAAACTTCCTCTCAAATTCCTATTTACATTACTTAACCTCGAAGTA
>ENA-UOOR01003056-UOOR01003056.1-fermentation-metagenome-genome-assembly--contig:-NODE-3056-length-15534-cov-13.205504_pt1 | contig 15534 bp, 17 predicted proteins | sample MGYA00245780_ERZ724029 | MGnify/ENA primary metagenome ERZ724029 (study PRJEB28704, sample SAMN03018315) | fermentation metagenome | biome: anthropogenic terrestrial biome; feature: soil... | reverse complement strand
ATTTATCATCTATACCTTGCTTTAAAAAGTTATTTACTGCCTCTATTTTACTTATTGCTTCATCTAATTTTGCATTGGTACCTTTTTTGTAGGCGCCTATGGAAATTAAATCATAATTAGTGTAGTATTCAGCTAAAATATCTCTGAGTCTTTTGGCTTTGTTGTTGTGCTCTTCTGCTGCAATATCATCCATAAGTCTTGATATGCTTGCATTTATGTCAATTGCCGGATAATGATTTGAATTAGCTAGCTTTCGGTTTAATACTATATGTCCGTCAAGTATACCTCTGACAGTATCTGAAATAGGTTCATTAGTGTCATCTCCTTCAACTAAGACTGTATAAATACCTGTAATTGAACCTTCCTGAAAATTTCCGCTTCTTTCTAAAAGCTTTGGCAGTTCAGCATAAATTGACGGGGTGTATCCCCTTGATACAGGCGGCTCACCTGCAGCTAAGCCTATTTCTCTTTGAGCCATTGCAAATCTTGTCAAGGAATCCATCATTAATAAAACATCTTTGCCTTTATCTTTAAAATATTCTGCTATTGTTGTTGCTGTTAATGCGCATTTTACTCTAAGCATAGCAGGTTGGTCTGATGTTGCTATTACCAATACGGACCTTTTTAATCCTTCTTCTCCTAAGTCTTTTTCAATGAATTCTCTTACTTCTCTTCCTCTTTCACCTACTAATGCAATAACATTTATATCTGCTTTTACATTTTTTGCAACCATTCCAAGAAGGGTGCTTTTCCCTACACCGCTTCCCGAAAATATCCCAATACGCTGTCCCTTTCCAATGGTCAAAAGTCCGTCAATTGCTTTTACTCCAAAGCTTAAAGGTTCATCTATCCGAGGTCTTGACAAAGGATTTATATAATCATTGTCAACATAGCAATATTCCTGACTAATAAATTTTTCGCCATCATCAATAGCTTGTCCAGTTGCATCTATAATTCTGCCTATCAAGAAATCTCCCACGGGTATTTTCAGTTTGTTGTTTGTTGATACAACAAGATTTCCAAGACCTATGCCCTTAATATCTTCATAGGGCATCAACAGCACCCTGCCATCATTGAAACCAACAACTTCTGCTCTGATTGTTTTGTTTGCTGCAGTGTTTATCTCACATATCTCACCTATTTTGTATTTGCTGCCGTGTGCTTCTATCATCAATCCTGATATTCTTTTGACTTTTCCTATATGTGTATACAGCTCTTCTTTTATGAATGTTTCTCTGATATCATTAAATTTCTCATTAACCTGCATTTTTATTAAGTACCATTTCTTTAAGATTTTTCAATTGGGTATCAATGTTTGCTTCGACTATTCCATCTGCTGTCTCAACTATTGCACTGCCTTTTTTTAATTCATCCATAACTTCAATTTTTACATCTTTAGCAATTTTCTTAAGTTCATTAATTAATTCTTTATCTGCTTGAATGGCTACTGCATCATCTTTACCGGAAATATAAAGTTTAATCCAATCTACATTGCGATAATCCTTTATAACATTTTTAATTATTCCGGATACAATATCACCTTTTGCATCAATTTCATATCTGATTATTCTTTCTGCTATTTCTATAGAAAGCTTAGTTAATTCATTTTCATATCTTGAAATTATTTTTAACTTTTCAGATTCTATTGTTTCTATGAGCTTTGCAATTTCATTTAGTTTTTCTTTGTTTTGCTCTAAGAGTATTTCAGATATCTTAGTTTTTCCTGTTGTATATCCTTCCTCATAGCCTTTATTTTTACCTGCCTCCATTCCTGCATTGTAGCCATCTTTGTAAGCATTCTTTTTATATTCCGCTATTTCACACTGAGCATTTTTTTCTGCAGTACTGACAATTTCCAAAGCCTTTTCTTCCGCTTCTTTTAAAATAATTTCTCTTTGATTAAAAATTCTAAATAAATCTTCCCTGTGAGTACTCACTTGATTGTGTAAATGGTTGGTTTTTTGCTTATTGTTTCTATTGTCAAAAATCACGTATTCAGCTTTAATTATATTAGACAATAATATCATCCTTCCCGCTTTTAGCAATTATAACTTCTCCTTCTTCCTCAAGGCGTCTAATTACTGATACAATTCTTTGCTGTGCTTCTTCTACATCTCTTAAGCGTACATTGTGAGTGTATTCTAATTCTGATTTTATTGTATCTGCCATCTTTGTTGACATATTGCTGAATAATACGTCTGAGACCTCTTTATTTGAACCTTTAATGGATAATACCAAGTCTTTGCTGTCAACTTCACGGAGGAATCTTTGAATACTCATTGAATCCAATGTTACAATATCCTCGAATATAAACATCTTCTTTCTGATTTCATCCGTAAGCTTCGCATCTTTTTTATTCAGCTCATCAAATATATATTTTTCGTTTCCTCTGTCCATATTGTTCATAATATCGGCAACATAGTTTATGCCGCCAATTTCTGTAAGATCAACAGATACTATTGAATTGAATTTCTTCTCTAATTCTTTTTCTACATATTTTACAATTTCCGGTGATGTACGGTCCATTTTTGCTATTCTTTCAACTACATCAATTCTTTTTTCCTTTGGCAGTTCTGCAATAACTGCCGATGCTTGATCTGCCCTTGCATAAGATAGAATTAAAGCTATTGTTTGAGGATGCTCGTTTTGTATAATTGTTAATAAATTTTTGTAATCAGCCTGTCTTATGAATTCAAATGCCTTAGAGCGCAGTGTCTTTGTCACCCTTTCTAAAAGACTTGCCGCTGTTTGCGAGCCAAATGCTTTTTCAAGTACATTTCTTGCATATTCTAAACCGCCTTCTGTTATCACTTTTTGTGTGAGGCATAAGTCGTAAAAATCCTTCAACGTTGATTCCATTGTTTGGGGGCTTAGATGCTGCAATCTGGAAATTTCATATGTTAATTGCTCTATTTCATCTTCTTTTAAATATTTGTAAATTCTTGATGCATCATCAGCACCGAGAGATATAATTATTGCTGCAGCTTTTTGTTTATCTGTTAGTTTGTCTGCCATCTTATTCATCCCCCTTTAACCAGGTTCTGACAAGCTGTGATACAATTTCCGGATTGGTTTTTGTAAAGTCTTTAAGTTGTTTCTTTATAGCTTGCTCCTGTGTTTCTTGAACCTTGATTCCATCTTTTATATCAGCCCATGAATATTCATTTGGGTCTGCATCTGATGCTATAGCTGCTTGTTCCAAAGCTCTTTTCTTTTTTCTTTTTCGTAATACCAAAATTAATATTATTAATAATATTGAAATTACAATTAATGCTATACCGCCATAAATAAGCAGCTTTCTTAATTGAATTCCTTCACCGGAGTCTGTTACAGCAACAGGCACTGCCGGTTCTTCATAGTCATAGAAAACCATATTGCTCAATGCAATGTTTTCGGCTCCTATACCTGCAGAAAATGCTATAAGTTGATTAATTTCTTCTGCTTCTTTATCACTCATGTTTGCTTTATTAATTACAGCTGCTACTGTCAGCTTCTCGATTGTTCCGGGATTATGCTCAATTTGCTCCTTTAACTGACTTACAAGGTAATTGATTGTATTTGAATCCCTGAAATATATATCATCTCCGCTGACTACTACACCGGGATAAGTTGGTATTTCTGCATTAGTTTCAGCTCCCGGAATTCCTCCTGTTGTTTCTCCGGGTCCCGTAATTTCTTTTTCACTGTGAATATCGCCGGGTACACCTTGGTTTGATTCCTCATCAGGTAAATACTGCAATATTTCGCTTATTTTTTTATCAAAATTAATAGTGCATTTTGCCGAAACCTTAACATTTTCAGGTCCATAAATTTTGGAAAGGAATTCTGTTACATCCGTTTCTGTTTCTTTTTCGAATTCTCTTTCTATGCTGAGCTTTAGTTTTATTGTACTTGTTTGAAGCATTTCATTGCTTATATTCAAGCTATTTCCATTAGTATCAAGTATTGCAACATTTTCTTCCTTTAAGCCTTTAATGCTTTTAACCAACAATTGCATTATTCCGTTTGTCTGTGATGGAGATAAGGAATACCCGTTATGCAGATTTATTTTAACAGAGGCAGAGGATTCCTTTTTATCGGTTTCCCAAACAAAGCTCTTGTCTTGAGGCAAATTTATAGTTACAATTGCTTCTTTAACACCGTCAATAGTTTCTATTGAGCCTTGCAATCTTTCTTGTAACTGAAAAATTTCGTATTGCCTCTTTTCATAATCGGTTGTCATGAAATCAATACTTTCAGTAAAGATATCGTAATTTATACCGGTTCGAGGATGACCGGCTTGAGCTAATTGCATTCTTAATAAGCTTTCTTGCTCTTTAGGTATCAATATGGTTCCATCTGTTTGATATTTATAATCAATTTTGCTTTCCTTAAGCTGCTGCATTACTTCAACTGATTCAGCATCATCCATATTGCGGAATAATACTACATAATCCTTATTGTTCAATATAAAGGTTATTATTAGTGCGCCGATTACTAATACAACAAGTCCGCCTATTATAATGACTTTTTTCTTTTTACTTAATTTTCCCCAAAACTCAGTAATACTTTTCCATATATTTTTTAATTGCTCTGACATTTATAACTCCTAAAGGATAGTATGAAGTTCTAAACCCCCATACGCATTATTTCGTTGTAAGCTTCTAAAGCTTTATTTCTAAGCTGTATTACCAAGTCTAAAGAAATCTGCGCTTTTTGAGTATTTATCATTAGATTATGCAAGTCGTCGGTTTCTCCTATTGATAATTTGTAAATGTCTTTATCTACTTCTGCTTCTGCATTTTTATAATTGTCAATTGCAGTATCAAATATTGATTTGAATGATAGTTCATTATTTTTCTCTTTCGTCTTATTTAATTCATTTATTTGAGCTGTATCTATAGACTTAATAGGTTCAATAAACATAATTACCTCCCAATTTCCAATGCTTTAATTGCCATTTGCTTAACTGTGTTAAGAGCGGTTACATTTGCCTGATAAGCCCTGAAGGCTTCCATTATATCAACCGTTTCTTTTAGTGAATCCACATTAGGCATATTAACATAGCCGTCTTCATCTGCATCAGGATGTTCAGGATTGTATACTGCCTTGAACTCGCTATTATCTTCTATTATTTCAGCAACTTCCACTCCTCCCGGCTCATACTCATTTAAATTTTTTACCATCATATCTTTAAAATCGTTGGAAGTTTTGAATACAACCATTTTTCTTCTGTAGGGTCCTCCTTCTTCAGTCCTTGTAGTATCAATGTTTGCTATATTTTCTGATATTACATCCATCCTTGCTCTTTGTGCAGTAAGTCCTGACGCGCTTATATTAAGCGATTGTAAAAAAGACATATTCCCCTCCTTGAAATTGTTATTTTATATTTATATTTATTTTTATAGTCGTTGCGAATTGTCATCAATAATCTTTCAAGTTATTTTTTTCCTTCAGAAATTACAGATTTTAATTTGGAAAAATAAGAATTGAGCTCTGCGATAGTATACATATACTGAATCTGTGTTTTAGCCAGCTGCAGATTTTCCTTTTCTAAATCCACATTGTTTCCGTCTAAACGCATAGATTGGTTATTGTTAGCCTTAATAAGAATATTACTCGATAAAATTTGATCGTTTACTTCAGATGTAGTTTTTCCATATGCATTATTTAAATTGGTTGATAGAATGGTTTCAAAATCAACTGTTTTGCTTTTGTATCCCGGCGTTGAATAGTTGGCTATATTTTCCATGGTTGTTTGTTGTCTAAGCCATAAACCATCCAAGCTTTTGTTTAACAAATTTAAATTTACATTAACCTTCACTTCTTAACCCCCTGTATAATATAAGAAATAAATAGTGATTATAAAATATCCAAAAAAGAAATGTATAATTATTTACAGTTACCAAAAATAACTGTGAATTATACATTCCTTCTGATATAAATCACAAATGGCAACCGGCTACCATAGACAAGTCTTTAGGCCCAAGCTTTGCGTCACTACCTTTCGATAGTTTTGCCTTTTACATACTTAGTATTAAATTGTATAAATTTGTAAAGTAATACCATTATAGATGAGGTTATTACAAAATGCAAGCACTTTTTACAAAAATTGACAAGAATGTTTATGCATTAAACTGTTTTATTATCTGAATACTGTTTTTATATTTATGCACTTCAATAGTGTTCGTTTGTGATAATAACAGGAATAAAAAAATATGGGCACCGCAAAAATACCCATATACATTATAAATATAATTTCTCAGTCACCAAAATAAGCATAATTATAAATTATGCATCAAAATATCGAAAAAATAATTTTATTATTTTTTAATTTTTTATTACTTTTAATTTATTTTTAACATCATTTAAGCTCATTTGATTTATTTTTTCAGAGGCAATTTTATTAAATTCACAAGTTTCCTTAAGCTCTTTTCTGGTAATTTTTATGTCTGCAGGAGCACTGATAGCAATTTTAACTTTATCTTGACTGATTTCTGAAATAATTATCTCAATATCATCACCTATAAGTATTGATTCCGATACCTTTCTTTTTATTACTAACATTTATTACCCTCCTCAGCTGACACAATATTATATCTGAGTGGATATTCATTTTGGAGTATAACCTGTTTAGCCGTTCTGTTTTTAGGATTAATTGCAATCGGACTTTTTAAATTAACTACGGATTCTTTAATATTTTCTTTAATAATTGCTATAACTAAAAACTTCAGTTCTGTGCCGGTTGAATTCAGCTCACATAAATCATCTTCGTTTAAAGTCGGATTATAATCGATAAAAACAGCATAAGGATCAATCAACACAAAAGATAGCTCCATATTATCAAGGGATTGAAGAAACATTATATCATCCTCAGGACTATCCTTTAATATTATGTATTTTTTATAATCATCAAATCCATATATGCCGCTTATAAAACTTATTGTATCTTCTTCACTAATCGATATTTCTCCAAAATCTCTTGTTTCCATATTCATTTTTTTAGACAAGGGTATCTATCTCCTTATAATTAGGATTCGCACTAGGCGGTACAAAAATTGGGGTACCTATGTAATTTATTTCTACACTTGGGTATTCGCTGATAATAAATTCTATGCTTCCGGGGATGAAATTTATTTGCGGTCTTTCAATATTCCAGTCAAAATTTAGTTCATCCATTATGAAGCTCATGGAGATTCCTCCTGTATCCCATGAAATATCAGGTCCTGTAGATGGAATAAATCCAAGATTAAAACTTACGTCACTCATAAATTTTTTCATTGCAATTTCAGGTATTGGATTATCCATAATATCGATATCCAACATGAGATTACCTTCTCTTGCATAGGTTGCAGTTGCTTTATACCCTGCTTGTACACCTGATTTGGCAAAGTCGTTTACAGAGCGCATTGCACTTTTTATTCCTGCCGAATATCTTGCTTCAACTGTATCAATTTTTAATTTGGCAGGCTTCATCTGCATTTGAAGGCCGCCCTTATTTCTTGTCATTTCAAAAGTAGCATTGGTTGCAGCTATTTCATAGCGCGCCTTATTAATTTTCATTTCCAATGACATAGGAATGGTTTTAATTTCTAATAGTTGTTCCATATACACAACTCCTTGTTATTTCATAAAATCTATAAAACTGTTTTGAAGAATCCTGTTACCCATTGATAATGCTGCATTGTAAGAATATTCCTGCATCTTAAAGTTTACTATTGCTTCTGCAGGGTCTTCAAATTCAACCCCCAATATTTTTTTATTTAAATTGAATTGGTTGTCCTCATTTCTTGTCTTAAGGAAGTTCAAATAATTTGTTTTAGCTCCGATATCGGTAATATTAACCAATACCTGAGCTTTCTGTTTTTCATATTCATCTATGTATGGAGTTATTTCATCTATTGAAAAACTATCACTTACCAACTTTTCTTTTATTTCTCCAATTAAATTATATAGATTTTTTGGAATACCATCTGCTGTTTCTCCAAATCCCATAAATTTTATGCCTGACATAGACATGTCAAATACCGTGTCAGTGTTCAATTCTGAGTCGCTGTCAAAGGTCATCCCTAAGCCTATATCTATGTTGATGGTTTCATTGGCTAAGTCTTTAAGGTTTACAAAATTATCATCTGCATCCAGTTGAGTGTATAAGTTTATACCTTTAAAATGCAGTACTCCATTCTTTACAGTAAAGGGAACTTCTTCCTTGCTCGTTCCGCCGAAAACATATCTGTCTTCAAAATTTGCATTGAGAGATGTCAGTATGGAGCGCTGTAAATTTTCAAGCTCCTTTGCAACAATTTCTCTATCCCCAGCATTCATTGTTCCATTAATACCCTTTAAATACGAGGTGTAGACTGATTCTAAATTGTTGCTTATTTCTGTCAAATTTGTTTCTGCTGCTGTAAGAAAAGAGTCAACATCTTTTATGTTGGTATCATATATTTCGGTTGTTCTGTATTCTCTTCTCAGCTTGTATGCTTTAATCGCAGATACCGGGTCCTCAGAGCCTTTAACAAACCTTCTGCCCGTCTCAACCTTCTCGCTCAATTGATTCATTTCATAAGCTGATTTGTTTAAATTTTTAATATATTTATTTGACATCATACTTGTAGTTATTCTCATACTATCACCTCTATACTCCCATTCTGTTTATCAATGTTTCAAGCATTTCATCCAATGTAGTCATAAGTCTTGCAGCTGCATTGTATGATTTGCTGTACTGAAGTAAATTTACTCCTTCTTCGTTCAAATCCACGGAAGACATGCTGCTTCTTGCATAATCAATATGAAACTGGGTTTCTGAATATGTTGCATATGATATTTGTACATCAGCTGTCTGCAAGTTTAATTTTGTTGTTGTATATGACAGGAATTCCTGGAAGGTACCTTTAAACAAATTAGCCTGTTCATCCTCCTCTATTGTACCATCATTATTTTTATCTATATTAGTTATGAAATCATTTTTGGCGTTGAATGCGTTAATCATTCTGAGTATGTTATCAACAGCTCCGGTATTGTCCTCATCTCCAGCAGCTTTTTCCTTAATTGTATTTGTTATATATGAGTCTGTTGTACTTGCCCAAGCTGCTGCAATTTTTATGTTGCCGGCTGTTATCGGTGCAGTTGGATCGGTACCCCTTGCTTCAAATAAGGGCTTTGTACCGGTGCCAAAGTCTGGTTTCCCATCTGTATCAAATGACTCGGGCACTCTGTTAAGGTCATTCATAACTGTTGCGAACTTATTAGCTAAAGTGTCAAGCATATTACTGTAATATTGGACACCTTTAACTTCTGCTGCTATTTCATATCCGTTTTCTTTATCAATATCTTTCTCTGTGGCAAATTCTCCTTTACCGTTCAGAAATTTTAAATATCCGTCTATTTGACCGCCTTTAATTTTTGAGGTAATATTTACAGGATCAGTTTTATGGATTGGACTGCCATCAACGTTCTTTTGAACAATACCATCAGCATCTTTTACAAACTCTGTTATATTTATTTTAGTGATATCAGTATCGTCATCTATAACTTCGACTTTATTGCTGAAATTTCTATTAACCAATTCATTTATTGTCCCGTTTAATCTTATGACCAACTCATCTATTGTCTTGCCTCCTCCTATATTTAGAGGCTCAATATCAACTTCTATATCTATGTAACAAGAAAGTTCATCAATAAGCATGTTTCTCTCGTCATTTAATTCCAATGCCGGATTATCGCTTATATTGCTTTCTTTGATTTGCTGATTTAATTTTGCTATGTTTTTTGTCAATTCATTAATTTTTTGAACAGCTCCGTTTTCAAGATAACTAAGCTGTTGTTCATAGATAGTTTCTATATCCCTCGAATAATCGTTTAACATTTGAGTAAGAATTTCTGCGGATGTTCTTACTACACCTTCCATTACCGGGTCTGAGGGGCTGCTTGTAAGTGAATGAAGCTGTGCTGAAAGGTCAGAAAACTGTGCATCTAATTTATCCATTGATATTTCATCAAACACGGATTCCAAATCACTCAAAGCTTCTAGTTGAACATATTCACTGCCGGATTTTGCAGCTTCGATCCTATATCTCAAATCAAGAAATGCATCTCTGAACTGGCTCACACCGTTTGCTTCAACACCTTGTCCGATAACAACCCCCGTGGAGCCGAATTTCATGTTGCTTGTATTAAATGATAATGAGCTGATATCAAGACGTTGTCTTGTGTATCCCTTGGTATTTATATTCGATATGTTCTGACCCGTTACATCCATGTGGTTTTGATTTACTTTTAACGCGCTTGTGGCTGTTTTATATCCTAAAAAAGTCGATCTAAGCATAGCTTCTCCTTGCTATCTTTTATATTTCTGTTATATTTTCTGTGAAATCAATAAACCCTCGGTTGCATTTTTGCTTTTATCATTGCTGTATGTGTTTTTATTTTCTCCTAAATTGCTCAATCCCTTGTTTATTCTACGAAGTCTGACTTCAATAATAGTTTTTAATAGCTCGTTTATTTTTTTTAATTCCTTAATTGTATTATTTAATTCTTCAAATTCTTCTTGTAAATTTGTTTTAAATTCATTTTCTGCAGCATCAATTATTTCTTTCAGCGTCTTACCGCTTAATCCCAAAGAATTTAGAAGCTTTTCTCTTTTATGTTCAATCCCTTTCATTTGCAGATAATATACTTCTTCCTGTGATACTATATTATCTAAAGAAATTACATCATTTTTTATTACAGCTTCATATTTATCATATTCTAATTCTAAAAGCATTTTGTATATTTCATTATTTTCTTTTAATAATTCACATAAGGTATTCATCTCAGGCCTCTACTTTAATAGTCTTTTTACTATTTCTTCAACATCTATGCTATAAGTTTTATTGTTTATGCTATCCTTAATTCTGTTAATTTTATCAGCATTTGTTTCTTCGTTAATTTGTGATACCACTTTCTTTTTAATAAATTGAGGGCTCATATTTTCCTTATTTCTGCCTTTGAAATCTATCACATCATATTTATTTTCCTTGTTTACTTCTTCCTTTTTAATTAAATTAGAATTACCTTTATAGTTTATATAATTATTATTGTTGATATTTTGAATTTTCATAAACGTACCTCTTCTATTTATTTTCACATATTACTATTCGACAGAAATACAAAAAAATTTAGCTGCATTTTGTTTTTTTCATGCATTGCTCATTATTTTCTCTTCATCTATAACTAAAAGCACATCCTCGCTTTTATGTCCTTTGGCTACACCCATTATAAAACCGTTATTACCCATTTGTTTAATTTCTGCGGTTTCTTCATAAGCAGAAATATTCTCCACAGATAAAACTTCATCTACAACAAGTCCTACAAACGAATTTCCCTTTTCTAAAACTACAACCATATCTCTATTTTCTTTTAAATCATCAGTTGAATTTCCTGATTCAGCTTCTATATTCAATAATGATTTTAAGTCTACCAAGGGAATCACATTTCCTCTCAGATGTATTAAACCGTTAATATGCTCTGCAACATTGGGCACTAATGTTACAACATCCGGTTTAATAACAATTGATGTTATAAACCTGCTGTTTACAGTGTATAAAGTTTCATTAAGCTTAAATATTAACCAAGGAATAACCTCTTGTAATTCCTGCATTTCCTGCATTTCCTGCATTTGTTCTATTTGTTGGATTTGTTGAATTTGCCGGATATTTTTATTATTCATTTTGTTCTCCTTCTATTTCATCCATGTCCAAATTGAAAGATTCAATTTCTTTTTCGTTAAGTATTTTTTTAAGATCAATTAATATAACTAACTTGTTATCTAATTTGGCAATTCCGGTAATATAAGTATTAACATAATTATTGCCCATCTGCGGGGGATCTGATATATTATCAGCGCAGATATTTGTAACTTCATTGACTGAATCGACTATAAATCCAAAATATAAGCCATCAATATTTGTTACAATTATACATGTCCTTTCGTTATATTCAATTTCCTCCTTTTTTAACCTTGCCCTTACATCAATTATCGGAACAATAATTCCTCTTAAATTAATAATTCCCTTTGCATAGCTTGGAAATTCAGGGACTTCTTCTATCTCTTGCAACCCGGTTATTTGCACAACATCAGCAATGGGAATCCCTAATATATTATCTTCAATAAAAAAAGTAAGATATTTATTAATTTGAGTATCTTCTTCTTCAATATATGTATGCAAACTATTAAATTTGTCCATATCGCACCTCATAATATTATTCTATATAAGATATCGTCATGTTTTATAAAAATATTAGAAAAATTCATTCATAAATGAATACACCTGAAAAAACCCAAAGAAATATGACAAGCACCCTTCTTAACGGCAAGGACGTTCCGTCCTTTGCAATCCTAAGGGTTTTCATATAATAGGGAAGGAGAACCTTCCTATTATATGAAAAAACAGTCAATAGATTTCTCTATTGACTGTTTTTTAAGTACGGAATTTACATCATTCCCATTCCGCCGCCGCCCATTGGAGGCATTGCCGGTTCTTCCTTTGGTTCGTCTGCTACTGCTGATTCTGTTGTCAATAACATTGCAGCTACGCTTGCTGCATTTTGAAGAGCTGATCTTACTACCTTTGTGGGGTCTACTATACCTGCTTCAATCATGTTTACATATTTTTCACTTAGTGCATCAAATCCGATGCCTTTATCGCTGTGTTTGATTTTTTCAACAACTACTGAGCCTTCAAGACCTGCGTTTATTACAATTTGTCTAAGGGGTTCTTCCAATGCCTTTTCAATAATCTTAGCGCCTGTCCTTGAGTCTCCTTCCAATCCTTCTGCTACAGCGGAAACTGCACCTATTGCAGTTAAAAGTGCAACTCCTCCTCCTGATACCAAGCCTTCTTCAACGGCTGCTCTTGTAGCATTTAAAGCATCTTCTATTCTTAATTTCTTTTCCTTCATTTCAGTTTCTGTAGCTGCTCCAACATTAATAACTGCTACTCCGCCTGTTAATTTAGCCAATCTTTCCATCAGCTTTTCTTTGTCAAATTCTGAAGTTGATTCGTCATGCTGAGCTCTGATTTGTTTAGCTCTTTCATCAATATCTTCTTTAGAGCCTGCACCGTTTACTATTACGGTATTTTCTTTGTCAATTTTAACTGTTCCCGCATTACCAAGCATATCTAATGTTGTTTCTTTTAAGTCTAAGCCTAACTCTTCGGATATTACCTGGCCTCCTGTTAGAATTGCGATGTCTCTTAACATTTCTTTTCTTCTGTCGCCAAAGCCCGGTGCTTTTACTGCTACACAATTAAAGGTTCCTCTTAATTTATTAACTACCAATGTAGCCAATGCTTCCCCTTCTACATCTTCTGCTATAATAACCAATGATTTGCCTGTTTGAACAATTTGTTCCAAAACAGGAAGTACATCCTGAATATTTGTAATTTTTTTGTCTGTTATTAAAATATACGGCTCTTCTAAAACAGCTTCCATTTTTTCTGTATTAGTTACCATATATGCTGATAAGTATCCTCTGTCAAACTGCATACCTTCAACTACGACTAACTCTGTATCCATAGTCTTTGATTCTTCAACAGTTATAACGCCGTCTTTGCCAACATCATCCATTGCTTGTGAAATTAATTTTCCTATTTCTTCATCACCTGCGGAAATAGATGCTATTTGAGCAATTTCTTCTGATGTTTCAACTGTTTTTGTTATGTTTTTAAGCTCTTCCACAGCTTTTGCAACTGCCTTTTCAATACCTTTTTTCAGTATCATGGGATTAGCTCCTGCTGCAACATTTTTAAGCCCTTCTCTGATAATTGCCTGTGCCAATAATGTTGCTGTAGTAGTTCCGTCACCGGCTACATCATTTGTTTTTGTTGCAACCTCTTTAACCAGTTGTGCCCCCATGTTTTCAAAAGGGTCAGACAATTCAATTTCTCTTGCTATTGTAACTCCGTCATTGGTAATTTGTGGTGAACCGAAGGATTTATTTAAAACAACATTTCTTCCCTTTGGTCCTAATGTAACCTTCACGGTATCTGCTAAAGCATTAACGCCTCTTTCCATTGAGCGGCGTGCATCTTCATCAAATTTAATTATTTTTGCCATAATATCTCTCCTTTTTTATTCAATAACTGCTAATACATCAGCTAATTTAATTATAATTAATTCTTCACCGTCAATCTTCACTTCAGTTCCTGCAAATTTAGAGTAAATAACTTTATCTCCAACTTTAATTTCATCTTTTTTCTTTTCATCGTTTGTAATTCCTGCACCAACTGCAAGAACTTCTGCAACCTGCGGTTTTTCTTTTGCGGAGCCCGGCAATACTATACCGCTTTTGGTTTTTTCTTCGGCTTCAGTCATTTTAATAACTATTCTTTCGCCTAATGGTTTAATTGTCATATCAATTCCTCCTATTTATTTAATGTTATCACATACGATTTTTGTTAGCACTCGACTTCAAGGAGTGCTAACACCTATTCTTTATATTACTCATTTACCTTTATGTTTTCAACCCCTATTTATTACGATTTATGACCGTAAATGTACTATTTAGTCACCATACCTATTATTCCCTTTGCTTTACTTTAAATTGCTCCATTTTTCTTTTATGACAAGGGGACGGGGGTACTGTCATCAAATATATTTCAAATAACAGATGTTTTTTATGCCAATATGTTGTATAATGAATTTACCAGTATAATACATAGGAGGGTTTAAAATGGCTCTTGTAACATCTCAAGAAATGTTTAAAAAAGCATATGAAGGTAAATATGCTGTAGGTGCTTTCAATGTAAACAACATGGAAATCATACAAGGAATAGTGGAAGCAGCAAAACAGGAAAATGCACCGCTTATACTTCAAGTTTCGGCAGGTGCAAGGAAATATGCAAATCCTATTTATTTAAGAAAGCTTGTGGAAGCAGCAATTGAAGACACAGGATTAGATATTTGTCTTCACTTGGACCATGGTGAAGACTTTGAAATTTGTAAGCAGTGTGTTGATGACGGTTTTACTTCTGTTATGATTGACGGCTCTAAATATCCCTTTGAAGAGAACATAGCTCTTACCAAAAGAGTGGTTGAATATGCTCACTCCAAGGGAGTTGTTGTTGAGGCGGAGCTTGGCAAATTAGCAGGGGTAGAGGATGCAGTTAAAGTAAAAACCAAGGATGCTACATACACAGACCCTGATGAAGCTGTGGAATTCGTGGAAAGAACAGGAGTTGACTCATTGGCAATTGCAATCGGAACAAGCCATGGAGCTTATAAATTTAAGGGTGACCCAACATTGGATTTTGAAAGATTGGAAACTATAACAAATCTTCTCCCTGATTTTCCGTTAGTACTGCATGGTTCATCCTCGGTACCAAAGGAATTTGTGGAGTTATGCAATAAATACGGAGGTCAAATCCCGGGAGCTGCGGGAGTGCCCGAAGAAATGTTAAGGCGTGCCGCTCAATTAGGAGTATGTAAAATAAATATAGATACAGATTTAAGACTTGCTCTTACTGCATGTATCAGACAATATTTTGTTGAACATCCTTCTGAATTTGACCC
>ENA-UOOR01003055-UOOR01003055.1-fermentation-metagenome-genome-assembly--contig:-NODE-3055-length-15537-cov-5.063816_pt1 | contig 15537 bp, 13 predicted proteins | sample MGYA00245780_ERZ724029 | MGnify/ENA primary metagenome ERZ724029 (study PRJEB28704, sample SAMN03018315) | fermentation metagenome | biome: anthropogenic terrestrial biome; feature: soil; material... | reverse complement strand
TATGGAACTTTTCCTGTTGCAGCAAGCCCCATTGGGTAAGGGTAAAGACCATTATTGGAATATCCTGTCGTGGATTTTTAGCAGTCCATTCGGGATGTCGGAGAGAGAGGATGGGGCCGGTTTCTACAATTTTACCGTTTTCTCCCTCTTTTAAGGAATAACCTTCCCATTTGTCAAGTACCAGCATATAATCTTTCCAACTATCCGGTAATGAAAAACTAAAATCGTATTGGGTGTTCCGATAAACAACTGTATTATCTTCTGTTTCCATCATTCTTATTGTTTTGGCCGGAGCTGAAACCGGATAAATCATTATCCTGGGCTCGTCAGTAAAAGCGACTTCAACCTTTGCTCCTTCGTGCAAGTCACTTGCCCGAAGCTCCCGATCAGTATAACCCTTAAATATTCTAGTCCTATGATCAATTATGACACTGGCTTGATCATAACTTCCTCTTTCCCCCGTTTTATCCTGTACAAAGATACTCTTTACTTTTTTATCCTCTTCCAGCGTTACCTTGGTAATTTCCCCTTTAGCCTCAATTTTCTCTATAGATGAGAGCAACCAGTTATCCTCAATTTTATTGACGGTAATATACTCTTTGCTAAAAAATTTTTCTTTCGTCGAATCCGTATAGGTAAATTCTACTTCAAACCTATACATTTTTTTGTCAACCTTATATTTTTCAGTTACTTTATAACTTTCAATCCACGGACTTGATACACCGGTAGACCAGTTTGCTTCCATAAATTGTTTATAGAACTCTTTTCTTAAATTCGAAGACATCACCACATATTGCATGGCGCCATTTCTCGTTTTTACTCCCTCAGCCCAGGTCTTAGCTGCAGTAAGAGGATCTTTCGGCGTAAGCGCCTCTTCTAAACGAAGCATTTGAGTTTTCTGCGCTTCCATCTCTTTTGCCTCAATAAGCAATGTTTTATTTTTATCATCCCAGGTAACTGTAGCGCCCAGTGGTTCTGCTATGCCCCGCACAAGCGCCAATGCTTTTTTATTCACAACTTTAGGAGAAACTGCTGTTTTGAATTCCTTTCCATTCAAAACCAGCTTGATTGTAGATGCAGCTAATACGGAAGCAGCCAAACACAACAGCAAAGCAACAACAGTTATTGCAACAAATATTCTTTTCTTCATAAGCTATACCCCCAAAACTTGTAACAGATTATGTAGTATTAGACGTATAACTTGGAGAGTAGTTCCTGCAAATATTATCCATAAAGGTTTATGGGGTTTCTTAATTCAGGTGGATTGTATTCAGTTGTATTTGGAGAATAAGTCTATTCTTGACGATATTAAATACGATTAGCTTAACCCTAAAAACGGTCCGCCATCTCTTCTAGCACTTGATCTATACTCGAAAGGCTTTTGACCATCTTTAACTTTATATCGGTCTTTTGGCAAAAGTCGTCTAGGATGGCAACCATCTTCGCGCTTCTTACCTGTATTTCTCTTGGAACACCTTTTTCTAAACAAAAACCGATTAGCCTATTAAGGGCAACATCCGCATCATCATTGATACTTTGATACATATGAAAGTCTACAACCAAACCAGATTTTGGTTCTACAAGGATAAAGATTCTGGGAAAGTACGGTCGGGCGCCCCGCTTTTCTTGCACAGGGGAAGGCAAATAACAAATATCTACTTGGAGAGAAGCATTCCCCATCCCTTCCGCCTTTTTTATCCTTTGAATCAGCAGATCATCATTGATTTCCACCGGATTATATATAACTGTTGGAAAGTCTAAAAGTATCTCTTTACTATACCATTCTAGTTTACCACCCTTCTCCTTACTATGCCTTAGAATAGTTTCCCCTCGTTCTATATCCATTCTAAGCTGACCGTCAATCACTTTATGCGCCGCAAAAAGTGTCTGTCTAAGGGCATAGGTTAAAAAAACGCATTCATCTTGATTGATAAACCAGGGATAAAATCCCGGTTTAAGCTGTCGAAATCTTGGCCAAGCATTCCTACCCCGAAAAGAAAATCCCAATGCTTTTATTTGTTCCCTGTCTTGTTTGTCTAACAGCTCTCTGTCTTCAAAAGAGCACATAATACAGTTCTGAAAGTGCAGCGCTTGATGATAAGGTATGGTGTCCGCATTTTCCATCAAGTCACAAAACCCAGAGAGGCCTTCATCTCCAAGATAAACCCCAAGCGCGTAATGCTCCCCAGCTCTACCCATAACAGAGCAATACCCTATCATCTTGTCCTTTGGGTTTTCAACGCAGATAAGGTCAGCATCATATAGCCACTTCCAGGGTTCCGCCTTTTTAAAATCTGAGGCTGCTTGGTATAGCTCTATCAGTTGTTCATCAGTAGGTTTATTGTCTTTTCGCATCTATCTCGTCACTCCTCTTATCTTGAGACTCTCCTTTAATGTAATCATTTGTATTACAACATAATGGGTAGCATACGACTCTTCTATGCTTTAATTTCCAGATTTACTAAAGCGCAAAGGAATTTTCCTACCTTTAACTCCCCACTGATTATATGCTGTCCAGGAGGGCTTTAAATGCCTTTGCCGCGCGTATTTCTTGATTTCCTTCATGATTAATGATAGTTTATTCAAGTTCGTTTTACATACTCTCTCAAGGTATGGAACCCGGCCAAACCTCCAGTTTTCATAATCTTTTACAGATAAGATATCCATTTTTATCAATACATCTACAGGTGATATATAAATCTTTTCTTTCAGTATACTGCTCACAACTAAACCTACTTTATGTTTTAGTTCAACGTTATTCATAAATATTCTACCTAACTCCTCTTTCCGGTGCTCTCCCGGTAAATAACCTAAATGTTTATAGTAATGAGAATAGTATTAATCGGAGCCAATGTTATAAAATCAAACAAATTTATACTTTGGACACTTTACGTTATATTTTCTGGACACCCGTTGATATCCATTTTATTAATTTAATCCCGGTAAAATGTGAGTCGCGTTGAATATAATCAAGTTTATCCGCATCAAATGGACCATTAATAATATCCACCAAATATGCTTTTGCCGGAAAACTGACCCAACCTACAATCATCCCTGCAATTCTGTCCACATCCAAATTTTATTGGCTACAGCTGTAACACCTAAGATATGTTCAAAGCGATTATGGTTGGCAGAAGGAATACTAGAGATACTAAATCAACTTGACTGATATATCTTAATCGTTGCATTAACGGTAAATCGAGAACTAAAATTTCGTGTTTGTAAAAAAGATTATACCCATGAATGGTATCATGGATCATCTTTGGCGCCCTTATTCTTTGAAATTCTTCTTGTAATGAGGAACTAACATATCTGGCAATTGAATTTTTTAAAGATTCCATTGCTTTTCTCCTAATGTTTGCTAGAAGTTTCTCAAATTGCAATGCCATTTCCTTAATTTCAGCGTATTTCTCAGGAGTAAACTTTTTTCGAACATCTCAAATACAGTTATGGCAAAAGCTGATTCAACGCTTTGTTTTTCTACTAAAGAAGCAACCATCCATTTTTATTTTGACATAACAGCATTGTATTTGCAAACCTTTTTCAAAAATATCATCATTCCATTTAATAAAATTAACTGCAATAGCGCCAAGTAGCTTATTTACTCTCATTCAGACACATTAATTTAGTCTGTTCCATAACAAGTTCCACTGCCGTCTTCGATTAATCCGGATCGTATGCATACTGGGCACATCAAAGCCGGTCAGCCACATATCACGAACAATGGTATAGATGTTTCACCTTTTTCTAGAAATACGGTGTAATTTTCATTTTATAGTTTAGCCGTCATAACTTAATTATATAGAATTTGCAGACTCTTCGGGCCTGCAAATTCTATTTAGGGGTGAAAAGAGGCTATTACATTATGCAACAGCCTCTTTTTCATAGCACTCAATCCCATCCATAATACGTTTATAATTACCCTTCCACCGTCCAGCAGGTGGATCCTCGGTAACCCTGAATAGAAAACCGTCCCCGAAGATCGAAGACTGTATCGAATGAAAGATCCCATCACTGACGATAATATCTTTCTCAAGATCTCACACCAATTTTGCACGTGGTCATAATCCGGATTTAATGACCATACCTTTGATAAAAAGAGAAAACTCTAATAATTCGCAATTCTTAAAAAGCAATTCATGATACCAGGTGTTAAAGCCAGCCGTTTTTCTGGTGGTTAAGTCCCTCCTAAAGGGATGATAGAATGTGTGCACCAGAAGGCGTCCCTGATCGTCAGCGATGGAATAAACTTCAATTCTGACATTATAAGAATTGCGACGTTTAGACGATACGAAGACCCCATTTACAAAGTTTTCCCCCCTTACCTACATCGATGTTTTATTCTCATACACGGTAAAAAAGATTTCTATTTAGACGATCCCCCTTGGGTCGCCATTATTCTCTAATATAGTGTTAGCGCTGTCTCCAAAGAACTTATCGGTTTAATAATTTGGGATCAACCAGCGAGGCGGAATCCTCGTCAAGGAAGAGAGTAACACTCTTATGTTTTTTCAGCATCGTGGCCGGGACCATATTGCTCAGATCATTCTCGAGGGTTAGTTTGATCGCCTCCGCCTTAACTTGATATGGAACAGGAGAGATAATCACACGACTTTGCATGATTTGATAAATCGTCATACTGATCGCTTGTTTTGGAACATCATCGACAGTTTGAAACCAACCCTCGCCGACCTGTTGTTTTTTGCATCTTTCCGCAAGATCAACTATGATATAGGCTTCCTTTGTCTCAAAATCAGCTGGTGGATCATTAAAGGCGATGTGGGCGTTCTCGCCGATCCCGATTAAAGCCAGATCAACCGGTTCTTCTCTAATAGCTTTGTTTAATTGGGCAATATTTTTTTGAATGTTTCCTTCCCCATCGACCAAAAACACTTTACCTGGATGTACGATATTAATAAATCTTTCTTTGAGATATTTTCTAAAACTTGCCGGATGCGTCTCCGGCAAGCCCACGTACTCATCGAGATGGAACATCTCAACCTTACTCCAATCTAGTTCCATTTTGACCAAAACTTTTAAAGTATCAAACTGCGACGCCCCGGTTGAGAGAATAAGACGCGCTTTTCCTTTTTTTTTGATAGCCTTATTCAATATTTCCGCCGAGTACTTAGCCGCTTCCTTTCCTAATTCTTCTGAGTTTTTTAAGACTTTTATTTGCATTACTAACCCCTCTTTTTCTTTTGTATAACTGATCCTATCTTAATGTTAATCTATTTATTTTCTCTACCAACTTCCAATTTTCTAACAATAATTGAGCAAAAAAACTAATATTTAATCATACCGGATTCCTCCCCAGGTCACCATGGAGCGCTTTCTTAATATAATTAATATACTGAATAGGCAATGGTTTATCTAACCCCATATTGCTCCTGATCTCCTGGATCTGTGCGGTCGTCGGTTGCGCGCCGGACTGTGATATGATTGTGTCAATCGGATCTCCGGATAACAGATGCAACATTATAAAAACGACGATAGAGACGACAAAAACAGTATGAATTGTCGCTAGAAATCTTTTAATTATGTAAACTAGCATCCCCAGCCCACCTTATACCTTAGTTAGATCCTAGGTCACGGATGGCAGAAAGTTTGCTCACTACTATCCGCAATTGTTGTATTTTTTTGGTTTACTTGGAACGTAAGCATCGTACATTAACATCTCGACATGTTTGTTGAAATAATCATGCGAACCTATCTTTTACGATGTGGGTGAGCATATCGCCGATTTCCAGTGTTCCAATGAGCCCTAATGAAATTCGACTCACCCGGAGGGTGATTCGTGCACCGTAGTTAACACAGCTAAATATTTCCCGTCCCAGTTCATCCGTGCGAACGGATAGGCTAAACTTGGGGAAGGAGTTTATTTCAAACCTAAAATTTTTCTGGCCGTGCCTCCGAAGACCGCTTCCTGGATCTCCTTTGGAATGTTAAGCTCTTCCATGACATGCTCATAATCGCGAAGCACATCCCGGATCTCATAGTATGAGACGTCACTGCCAAAAACAATTTTCTCCCAAGCATAACGTCCTTCAGGATCTTTATACCTGGTATATGGAGTCCACCAGAGTAAACTATTTAAAAACTCCGGTGTCTTTTTCTTTAGAGTCGAACCGGAAAGATCGAAAAAGAGGTTAGGATTCCAGCGTGCAGCCATGGAAGCCTCTTCATGCCAGGGGTTACCTAAATGAGCTCCTATGATCATCCACGTCGGGAAAGCACGGGCGATAGTATCCAGAAAAACGGGGCGCATCATACTAGAATCAACAAAAGTCCGGACATTACTTAAATCAGCTGTTGCCGGTCCCTGAAAATCAGAGTTGGGGTTCCAACGGCCCACGATCCCGAGATGAAAAAGACCCGGCATCTTCATCTGTTCGGCACGTTCATAAAGAGGAAACCACTTTTGGTCATGGTAATTGGCGGTTGGACAGATAAATTTCAGACCAGTCATGCCCATCTCTTTATATTTGTCGATATCCTTTGGCGTATCATGATCCCAGTTCACCAAAGCGTATCCACAGATCCGGTCGGGGTATTTGGCCACCTCCTTAGCAAGTAGTTCATTTCCACCTTCCACGTCTGGAGCAATTAAACATACCCGCTCGACACCCAAGAGGTCACATTCTTTAACTAAATTGTCGACATAACCTAGAGCAACCGTCATATGATGATGACAGTCAATAATGGAATATTTCATTATTTTACCTCCCCAATTTTATTTTAAGACCATGAGCCGGTAGGCTCACATTCTAAACTAATTAAATTCCCTGGAAGGGAAATAACCAACTAACCCGACATGCGGGAGTTAAATAAATGACAGGCCACAAAATGCCCATCTCCAAACTCTATAAAGAACGGTTCTTTAACCCGACATATTTCTTTCGCCTGCCGGCATCGTGTATGAAAACGACATCCGTCGGGCGGATTAATGGGACTCGGTACATCCCCTTCTAGTAAAACCGAATTCGTCTTGACCGTTGGGTCCGGAATCGGAATGGCCGATAAAAGCGCTTGCGTGTAGGGGTGTTGCGGGTTGTCGTACAATTCGTTTTTCTTCGCCAACTCCACAATTTTTCCAAGGTACATCACAGCTACACGATCACTAATATGCTTAACGACTCCCAGATCATGAGCAATAAAGATATAAGTTAAGCTAAACTCCTCTTGCAGGTCTTGTAAGAGGTTAATAATCTGAGCTTGGATAGAAACATCTAAGGCCGATACTGGCTCGTCACAGATGATTAGTTTCGGTCTTAAAGCCAGCGCCCGGGCAATGCCAATCCTCTGCCGCTGCCCACCGCTGAACTCATGCGGATACCGTTTGGCATATCGAGAATCCAACCCTACTAAATCCAGGAGTTCTTCAACTTTCTCTCTCAGTTCCTTACCCTTAGCGATCTTATGTAGTGCAAGAGGTTCGCCAATTAAATCCGCAATCGACATCCGAGGGTTTAAAGAAGCATAGGGATCCTGAAAGACAATTTGCATATCTTTCCGAACCATTCTCATCTCCTCCAAAGAAAGTTTAAGCAGATCTCGTCCTTCAAATAAAACCTCTCCGGCAGTGGCTTCAATCAACCTAAGAATCAACCGTCCAGTTGTCGACTTTCCACAGCCACTCTCACCTACTAGTCCTAACGTTTCTCCCCGATGGATAAAAAAGTTTACCCCATCAACCGCTTGTACATAAACCGATTTTTTAAATGGATTGATCTTTTTTTTGCAGGAAAAATACTTTACCAGATTCCTAACTTCAAGCAATTTCTGCTTATTTTCCACTTTACTTGCCTTCATCTGTCTCACCCCTCGCTCTTTCCGCAAAGCACCAACACCTTACCCAGTGGTCAGGTTTAACCTCGACCAGATGTGGTCCTTCTTGCCCACAGATCTCCATTTTCTTCGAACAACGTGGGCGAAAACGGCATCCAACTGGTAATTCTAATAAATTAGGGACAACGCCTTCAATCGTTTGTAGCCTTTTACGATCTTCATTGACTTTGGGTATCGAACCTAAGAGTCCCACGGTGTAAGGATGTAGAGGGTTAGCAAACAGTTCGGCTGTTTTTGTCGATTCTACTACCTTACCAGCATACATAACAACAACCTTATCGACCATTTGCGCTACAACGCCAAGATCGTGTGTAATAACCATAATAACAGTACCCAACTCATCTTTTAGCCGTTTCATTAAGTCAAGAATTTGCGCTTGAATGGTCACGTCTAAAGCGGTCGTTGGTTCATCGGCAATCAGCATCTTCGGTTGGCAGGCTAGACCGATGGCTATCATGACCCGTTGCCGCATTCCGCCAGACATTTGATGCGGGTAGTCGTTAATCCGGCTTTCCGGAGAAGGAATCCCCACCATTTTTAACATCTCCAAGGTCCTTTTCCGGGCTTCGATCTTCTTTACATTTTGGTGGAGCAGGATGGCCTCCATGATTTGATCCCCAACCGTGTAAACCGGGTTTAAACTGGTCATTGGCTCCTGAAAGACCATGGAAATCCAATTTCCCCTAATGTCATTCATTTCCTTTTCAGTTTTCTTTAGTAAATCCTCTCCGTTGAGGAGAATCTGCCCACTTATAATCTTACCCGGAGGCGTTTGGATCAAGCGCATAATCGAAAGCGCCGTAACACTCTTTCCACATCCGCTCTCCCCAACTATGCCAAGTGTTTCACCTTTTTTAATGGAAAAACTGACCCCGTCTACAGCCGGAACTACACCGTCTTCCGTGTAGAAGTAAGTCTTTAAGTCTTTCACCTCAAGTAAATTTTCATCGCCAAATTTCGTCTGTTCAGTATCCGACATCTTTTGGTCGGCTAAATCAAGAACCTTTGCTTCTTCACGCAACGATTATCCCACCTTAAATCCATAAAGTTTATTCACCATAAAAAGTAAAAACTAATATTTAATCATAACGGATTCTCGGGTCGATACAGGAATAGAAAATATCGACTATAAGATTGACACCGATATACATAATCGCCACTACCAGAATGACACCTTGCGCCAGGGGGAAATCCCGATCTTTAATCGAACTTACCACCAGTTGTCCCATCCCCCGCCGGGCAAAGACCGTTTCGGTCACGACCGAACCGGCCAGCAACTCACCAAACTGCAGGCCAAGCATTGTAATAATTGGGATGAAAGCGTTACGTAAGGCGTGCTTTACGACCAAACCGAAAGTCCTAACCCCCTTAGCCCGCGCCGTCCGGATATAATCGGCGCCAAAGACTTCCAGCAGTCCCGATCTAGTCATCCGGGAGATGATGGAGGCGGTTCTAATTCCCAGCGAAAAAGCAGGCAGTACCAAGGCTGGTAGTCCTACGCTTTGCGCGATCGGAAACCAACCGAGATTAAGACAGAAGACTAAAATTAAAATCAGTCCCAGCCAGAAGTTGGGCATCGATACACCCATGATCGCCAGAAACATGGCCGCGTTATCCAAAAACCGGTTGTGATTAAGCGCGGCAATGATCCCGGTCGTCAGCCCGCAGACGGTGGCAATCAGGAGACTCGCCACTGCCAGTTCCAGCGTAAACGGTATCTGATCGATAATTTCCTGAAATACTGGGCGGTTACTCCAGAACGATCTCCCCAGGTCACCATGGAGCGCTTTCTTAATATAATTAATATACTGAATAGGCAATGGTTTATCTAACCCCATATTGCTCCTGATCTCCTGAATCTGTGCGGCCGTCAGCTGCGCGCCGGACTGTGATATGATGGCGTCAATCGGATCTCCGGGTAACAGATGCAACATTGTAAAAACGACGATAGAGACGACAAAAACAGTAAGAATTGCCGCTAGAAACCTTTTAATTATATAAACTAACATCCTCAGCCCACCTTATACCTTAGTTAGAGCCTAGATTACGGATGGCAGCGAGTAAACTCTCTGCCATCCGTAAGTTGCTATTAATTTTTGGTTTACTTGGAAATATAAGCATCGTACATTAACATACCAGCACGATTGTTGAAATTAATCCCGCGAACTCGATCTTTTACTGCATAAATCCGTGCGCTGTTATAGAGAGGGATGGTCAACGCTTGTTCCATAATAATCTCCTGTATTCGTTGGTAAATCTTCTCACGTTCGCTACGGTCGGTGGTCATCCTGCCTTTCTCTAAGAGACTATCAAGTTCCGGAATGGTAATCCGGGTAAACATGTCGCTAATTCCTATACCGCTGGAATGATAGGCCGCAAACAGGGAATCAGGATCGGTGGCGGTATCAGCATACGGTACTAAGTTACCTTCGCCGTTTCTCGCCATCGCCCAGGCGGCTTGCGTATCGGCCGACCGGATCTTGGTGACAATACCAGCCCGTTTAAATTGACCCGTTAAGATCTCGGAAGCGGTCAAGAATGGCGGAGTAGCTTCGGTGATAATAACAATCTCTAGTTGTTTACCGTTCTTCTCCCAGATTCCAGCTTTGTTCTTCTTCCAACCGGCTTCTATCAGTAAAGTGTCACCCTTCGCCAGATTATAGCTGTACATAGCGGCCGCTTTCTCACTGCGGGTCCAGAAACCCTTGGTTAACGGACCGTCTTCGGCCCAAATTGCTCCGCCGTAGAAAGGAGCTTTCAGCATTTCGTCCCGATTAACATAGAATAAGAGAGCTTGTCTGACTTTCTGGTCATCGGTCGGCCAACGGTCACAAGTAATATCAGTCCGACCAGGAGGTCCAGGGTTACCAACGGCCACGGTGTAAACACCTGGGGCTACTTCGTAATCTTTGACCATCATCCACGGCGCACGGATAATATCCAAATCACCGGTCTGCAAAGCTGCTACCCGGGTTGACTCTTCGGTGATGTGTTTGAAGGTTACGGAGTCCAAATAGGCTTTACCCTGATGCTTATAGAAAGCAGGGGCATGTCCATGATAATTTTCATTACGGACCAAGGTAATATGATCTTTCGGCACAACCTCTTTAACCATAAACGGTCCGGTCCCGCTGATGTGACTACCGATATCCTCCGGATATTTATCAAGAGTGGCCGGAGAGATAATTCCACAAAAGGATTCCCCGAGATTAACAATGAACGGGGCAAAAGGGGCACTGAATTTAATCTGTACGGTGTACTTGTCAATTACTTCTGTTCCCAAATAGTTACTCCCGAACAGTCCCATAAAAGAAGGCGAGGCAATCCTAGAATCAGAGTATCGATCATAGGTCTTTTTTACAGCGTAAGCATCAAACGGCGTCCCATCATGAAACTTAACATCTTTGCGTAACTTGAAGGTGTAGACCTTGCCATCGGGTGAGATTTCCCACTCGGTCGCCAAACCGGGAACAATCTCATGCGTAGTGGGATGCTCATATACCAGACACTCCAACACGTTTTGCATGATGACATCTAAATGGCTATCCCAGATCTTATGTACATCATAACCAGCCGGGGTCCGTTGGTCGGAGTATGTAATTGAACCGCCACTTGGAATTTGATTGGCACTCAGTTCTTTCGGCCTGGGAGCCGCTAACGCAAAATAACTACCAAGAAGTACGATACAGACAATTAAGGTAACAATTAATAAGCTGGATTTCCTTGACATAATATTCCTCCTTTTTGTGATTAACTAGTAACCATGTGTTGTGGGGATAGGCGCCATACATTCTCTGGCATCACCCCCTTTCCTGCGTAGTCGCCAATCTCCCTTTAGGCGTGTCTCAGTTTCGGGTCTAACGCGTCCCTCAACCCGTCGCCGAACATATTAATTCCCAAAACCGCCAACATAATCGCGATCCCGGGAAAGATGGTCAGCCACGGCGCCATCCTGAGATAGAGTCGGCTAAAGGTTAACATCGCCCCCCACTCAGGCGTCGGCGGTTGGATCCCTAATCCCAAGAAACTTAAACCAGCGGCCGATAAAATGGAATCAGCTACACCAGTCGTCGCTAAGACAATAACAGAAGCTAGAACATTGGGCAAAACGTGCCGGAACATGACTGTCGAATCTCGACAACCAATCGCTCGGGCGCTTTGTACATACTCAATTTCCCGCAAGACCAGAACCGCCCCCCTGGTGACCCGGATATAGGAAGGGGTCGAGGAGATCCCCACGGCAATCATCAGATTGGTTAAGTCCGGCCCCAGAATCGCCATAATAGTCAGAGCCATTAAGATCCCAGGGAAGGCCATCATCAAATCTACTAACCGCATAATAAGAAAATCAACCCAACCCCCTAAATACCCGGCCAATACTCCCAGGATGATCCCTAGCGTTCCTGCAATCCCTACAGAAATCAGACCCACCCGGAGGGTGATTCGAGTACCGTAAATAATACGGCTGAATAGATCCCGTCCCAGTTCATCCGTACCAAACGGATGAGCTAGACTTGGAGATTGTAAGGCTTCCATGATTGATTGTTCCATCGGGTCATAGGGCGCAAGCCACGGCGCAAAGACAGCAACTACCATCATAATTAAGATAACCGCCAAACCAACCATCGACCCTTTATTCTTCTTTAAACAACGGATCACCCGGCGTAACTCTGTATCCGCCCTTTGTTCCCGTTTTCTTACCACCTTTGCTCTTTCTTGTTGCACCTTCATCTCTTTTTCCACAATCAAAACCTCCCGGTGTTTTATAAATTACGAACCAGAAGTCGAATACTGTATTGATATGTTATGGGGTAAATAGATCTGTTCTTGAATCAGAGCAATCGCGCCCATCAAGAAGGTCTGTTTTATCTGGTTGGCGCTTTCAATGCGCAAATTTTTTCGGGAATAAAGCAAGCTTTCGTTCATAACTTCTTCGGTAATTATTTTTACAATTTCCGGATATACCCAAATCACCTGCCCTCCGAGAATAACCAACTCCGGATTAAGGAGATTAACAATGTCGATAATCCCGATACTTAGATAATGGGCCGTCCGGTTAAAACAGCTACGAGCCACTGGCTCATTTTTTCTTGCTAAATCAGCTATATATTTCAATTCCTGAAGTTTATTATCCATTTGTGTTATCTCCAAACCGCACTTACGAGCATGAATAATAATATTTAATATCGAGACAAAGGTCTCTAAACATCCCCTTCTTCCACATTCGGGACAGATATCACCTTGGGAATCGACCATGATATGACCAAACTCCCCGGCGTTCCCAAGAAAGCCGTGGTATATTTGCCCACTAATCATAATCCCAGCGCTAATTCCGCTCCCTACATTAATAAAAACCGAATTGTCCACTCCTTGGGCAATTCCATATGTATATTCCGCTAACATCGCTAAATTATAATTATGTTCCATCACAATTGGGACATCAAAATATTCTTCCAATTCATCCTGGAGTTTTAGAGGTTCTTGTTTTCCAGGGCCATAATAAAGCCGATTGGGAATATCAATAGATCCGCGGTAACTAACCCCGATCCCGACCACTTTTTGCCAATCGAAGCCGGTGGTTTCTTGCAAACGTTCAATAACATCCTTGATATTTCTTGATAAATCAATTTCCGTTCCTAACTCTCCTCCGGTAATTATTTCACTAATAAACTTCCCATCTAAATCAGCCAGGACAGCTTGACTTACCGAGGTGCTCAGATCAACCCCGATAATCACACGCGCCTTAGGGTTAAACTTAATCAGCATCGGTTTTCGACCGCCAACAAACTCCCCGACATGCGATTCCGAAACAAATCCTTCATCCATCAACGTTTTAATGATAGTCGAAACGGTAGGATAACTTAAGTTGGTGAGTTTCGCAATCTCTGACCGGGAAATAAGCTTCTTTTGTTGAACCGTTAGCAAAACAAGGTTAGTATTAGCATCCCGCACAAAGCGTGAACTGATATTGGAATACACCGAACATCCAACTCCCAAAAAATTATTTAAATGGTTTTTATAATGGTTTTAAAAACCATTTAAATATATATTCTTGTTAATAATAATAAATCCTTCTTTTTATATAAAAAAATTTATCTAAACCGATTCTTTTACCTAATTAAAAAGTTATGCAGAAGCCTATGAACAAGTCTCTTGTAATTAAAAGATTTAAGAACTAAGGGTGTAGAATGTGAGTTTGAAATCAGATTCACGCAAAAAACGGGAATAAAAAAAGTTGCTTCAAACTTGCGTCGAAACAACCTTTTTCATTCCCTTCGTATATTACCTTGCCTTTATTGTTCCTAAATATATAGTTACTGCGAGATTCGACTTTAGGTTCGTTTTAATGTTCACAAGAAGTCCCCTCCCTCTTTGTATTGGTTGATTGGTAAATAACAAGTAAAGCCCCTGCAAGTATTAAACCCCCTCCAAAATACTGGATTATATTCAACCTTTCATTTAAGAAAACAGCAGCCAATACAACCGTTACAACTGGTTCGATCATACTAATAATAGAAGTATTAGTGGAACCTACCAGTTTCATTCCTGCAAAAAAAGTATTAATTGCAATTATTGTGGAAAATAGAACAAGCCCTAAAATACCCCACCATCCATATAGTTTAAAGCTGACATTAAAACTTCTTGTCAGCACACCAAATACTGCAAAAGATACAGCCGAAGAAGCTATAATATAAGCAGAAGAAACAAAAGAATCTATTCCTTTACTTACCATATCTCCAGCTGATATATAAATAGCATAAGAAAAAGCAGCAACAAACGCCAATAAAATTCCATAATAGTTTAATTCTTTAAAAGAACCGCTTAACATAAACCATAGACCTAATAAGGCCAAAGCTAGTGGAACCAGTTTTTTAAGAGAAAATGATTCGCTTTTCTTTAACCAAATATCCAGTATACAAACTATAACAGGATAAATATATAAAATTAGGGTCGACATAGATGCAGGAATATAATTAAGAGATGCAAAAAGCGTTGCAGACATGACAAAATAGCCCAGTCCACCTAATATAAAAAGTGAGAGTATCTTCTTCCCTTTTAACTTAAAAGGGTATCTATTAAATAAAATAATACTCCATAATATAATTGAACTAATTAAAAAACGAAAGAAAAGCACTGTGATAAAATTTGCTCCGCTGCTATAGGCACATTTTGCAAATATTGGAATAGCGCCAAAACAAACAGCAGATATTACAATAAGAAGTCCCCCGATCTTTTTTTCAGACATTTTAACACCCCTATACATATAAATATGATTAGTCACTATAAACATAATACATTATATTTGATTAACATTGCAATAACAAGGGGGGCGAAAATTGAAGTTGATCAGTACAGGCTTATGGAGAGACCTCAAAAAGGACCAATTCATAAAGAAAACGCCCAAGATACCTCCAACCATCACTAAAAAAGGTTTTTTCGTAAGCGGCCAGCATCAAGAAGACTACCCCCCCGAAAAAGGGGGGGACCCGGCAATTTCCTTCTTGCGCTGCTTCTTCTTTTTATCATAAAAGAACCCGCCGGTTTTAGCAAGTCCCAAAACAGTTCCCAAGAAAAAGACTTGTTTTAGAACAACCCAAAACATGCGGTTGAAAGATATTCTTTTCTCTAATACGAAATGACAACCGGAAAAACTAAAAGGCCTGACTCCCCCAGATTACAGGAATCAGA
>ENA-UOOR01003052-UOOR01003052.1-fermentation-metagenome-genome-assembly--contig:-NODE-3052-length-15555-cov-2.455677_pt1 | contig 15555 bp, 12 predicted proteins | sample MGYA00245780_ERZ724029 | MGnify/ENA primary metagenome ERZ724029 (study PRJEB28704, sample SAMN03018315) | fermentation metagenome | biome: anthropogenic terrestrial biome; feature: soil; material... | reverse complement strand
TCTTGTGACACAGGCTTCGGGCTTTTTATCATCTAAGGACAATATATTCTGACTAATGGCATTTTCGTAATACCTGTCGTATTCGCTGCTGTCACTTGTCCCATAGGGGATAGGATAATAATCCGGCTGTGTTGCTTTCATAAGAAGCTTCACAAATTCCTTTTGAGTTATTTTTGTATTCGGATTAAACTTGCTTTCGTTAGAATCAATTACTCCCAGTTCAGCAAGAAGCTTTATATCGTTTTCATTCCTTATTGAATTCTCTTACCGGATTCCCATTATTATCTATAAATTGACCGGTTTTCGCATCAATCATTCCGTAATAGTTATCCAGCATATAGGATAGTTTTATCTCTGTATTTTCATTAAATCTATCATAATTATGAATCCTTATATACTTAAGTATAAGGTCATGCTTTGCATACAGCAGCTTATAAGCTTCTTCAAGACTTATTGCACCTTCTGCACCGGGAAACTCAGTATCCTGCCAATTCATATAAAAGTTGATTACTTTACCTGTATAAGCGCTGACAGTAACGCTCATATTATTGAAGGGAACGGAGATTCCGTTTACTTTCCTCATAAAGTTAATATTGTAACTGGATACATTCTGAGGATCTGTCATGGTATTGCTCCCTGTATTCAGAAGTACTGAATTTAACGGGCTGTATATTTTTTAGAAACTTTTCGGCTATTTCTCTATATTGTTCCTTTGTATACTTCTGAACGCGTCCTGCCTTGTATTCATTCTCGCTGTTGCTTATACTAAAGCTTTTAACTTCGCCGGTAACGGCATCCACTGTTCCGTATAGATAGCTATAGGTATTATTTACTTTGTCACTATAGCTCCAACTGATGCTCCAGCCTGCATTTTCATTATTATAGCCGCCGTAGAGGCTTGAATTATCCATGTTATATTTGCTGTCAACATTTATATATTTTTTAAGCTGCTCTATAGCTTTTTCCTTACTTATATATTTGCCGGAATCATCAATTACCTTCTGCTCTTCGGGGGTAGGTACATAGGCAGCGGCACTTGCATCTCCTCCGCCCATGGCTGATTGTTCCATGATACTATAATAAGGCTGGTATATTATCTCCCCTGTTATGGCATCAATACGGGAGTTGGAATTCTTCTGATTGTATACCAGTATCATCTTCGGCTCTCTTGAATTATTAGGATATATCATCTGATATGCCAGTTCGATACCTAGTTTTTCTTCAAATTTTTTCTTTGCATCAGCTGCACTGATTGCTTTTGAGGAGTCAGGAATAGGTATCACCGTATCCCAATCCAGGTTGAAGTTTCTTACTTCAAGAGTGTTTTTATCTACCTGAACCTGTATCATATTATCCTGAAAGTCAATTCCCTTTACCGTCCGTATAAAATTGAAATTGTACGAATCACTACCGTAATAAGGGCGATAGACATAGTTCCCGAACTCGTCCATGAGCTTGGTTTCTTTGAATTTGTCAGGATGAAGTCTTTTGACCAGGGTCTCTGCAACCTTTAATGCTTCTTCCCTTGAGTGCTTCGGGATTTTGCTATATTGACGGATCACATTATCCCATTTGTACATATTGACTATTTCGCCTGTTGCTGCGTCTACTGTTATACTAATGCTTGAACCGCTCCCGGATTTGGAGTTCCAATTCAGGTACCAGAGTTTTCTGCCGAATTTTGTTTCCGAATAGCTGCTGTTGAAGTCAAGATTTGTAGTGTCAAAGTTAAACGCTGTTTTGGCAGCTTCCAATGCGTCCTTAAGTTCCAGATTGCTAACTGCCGGTGCAGACACCGCAGACACCGGGCCTGAGAGCATTATGCCTATAAGCACTGCAGTCAGCGTAATAACAGATATTATCTTTTTCATATTTATCTTCCTTCCTTAGGTTATTTACTTTGCTTTATACCTCTTTGACTGCCATGAATTAATAAAAGTTCCAGAAAAACGGTTGCTATGGAAGTTATATTAGTTGGAAGCCTCTTCTGTTTTTATTGATTCAGAAATAAGTTTGTTAATTGTATTTAGCTCACTTGCTGTCAGATGCCTCCATCTACCCTCACCCAGCGAACCGAGAGTTACATTCATAATTCGCACCCGCCTCAGCTTTACTACTTCATAGCCGAACACCTCGCACATCCTTCTTATTTGCCGATTCATTCCTTCTGTAAGGATTATTCTGAAAGTATACTTGCTTATTTGTGATACCTTGCACTTTTTAGTGACAGTTCCAAGAATCCGTACGCCCTTTGCCATAGATTCAAGAAAACCTGCAGCAATTGGTTTGTCCATGGTCACAATATATTCTTTCTCATGGTTGTTGCCTGCCCGAAGTATTTTATTTACTATATCCCCGTCACTTGTAAGGAAAATCAGTCCTTCCGATTCTTTGTCCAGTCTCCCTATCGGAAATATTCTTTTAGGGTAGTTAATAAAGTCTATAATGTTGTCCTTTTCCCTTGTATCTGTTGTACACACAATACCGATGGGCTTGTTGAAAGCCAGATAGACAGGCGGGGCTTTTGGAGAAAGTTTTTTGCCTCCAAGCTTCACAATATCCCCGGGATATACCTTGCTGCCAACTTTTGCTTTTTTGCCGTTTATGGTGACTCTTCCCTGTCTGATAATTTCATCAGCTTCTCTGCGGGAGCACAGTCCCTTTTCACTTATGTATTTGTTGATTCGGATACTGTCATCATGTTCTGTACTTTTCATAATAAAATGTCCTTTCGGCTTTTTACCCGGCGCCACATTTGGACGAGCACCGACCGTCCCTGCCCAGTAACCTCGAAACCCCGTAACCCCGTGCCTATATTTATATTTTACTTATATTTGGTAAATTAATCAATTCATGTACGGTAAATATTGAATAGTTATAAATAAATTGTAAATAATTAGATATATAGGGAAAAGGGCACAGAGGTTCATTTAATTTCCTTAGAATCTTTTGGAGGTGTGAACATGAGGAAAAGCCCATATGCAAAAGGTAAGCTGAGAATAGCTGACGACAGCAAAACTCCTTCAGAGATTTACAGCATAGTATTACGGGGCGTAATAAGCACATTGAAGACACTTTTCTTGAATTATTACGTTTCTGAGAACATTGAAGCATTAATGAAGTATATTAACGGAAAAAAGATAATAGGTGCGGAGGAATACAAGAAGCTTTTGTATGAGGCTAAGGATTTTTATCCTGTTATAATATGCGCATTATTCATAAATCCTTTAAAAAAACATACAAAAAACTTCAAAAATGCTACCATAGACAAACAATCCAAAGAAGCACTTTTCAATGAAATCAATAAGGAATTGAATGAATTCTTTAACGATTGGCTCTGCGATGTGGAAATAGATTCGCTGCTGTTTTTCCGGCTTTCTACGGCTTATGGAAAACCTTTCAGTCTTGATCTTTCAATAAAACAACAGCTTGCAGCTGTGCTTACACCAATAGAAGAAAGGATTCTAAAACTTCAAATAACAGAAATCGTCGCTTTGTATACCTTAGAGCAGGTTGCAACACATTTAGGTCTTGCAGGGCTTGATTATATTGATTATGTAAAAATACCGGAAAAGGAAAAAGTGATTGTATCGATACAATCGAACAGAAACTGAATAAACAGCGCGTAAAAATGCAGATTCCATATTGTTCCCGCCGGCAGCTCCTGTATAATAAAATCAGTAGAGTACGTATTTTTGGGGGCGTCGTTTAAATGGAAACAAAAAATTCTAATTACAACAGCACCAGTTTGAAAATAAGAGGTTTAGTGCAGATGGGACTTTTATCAGCACTGACTTTTGTAGCCGCTTGGGCTATTCATATACCTTATGGAAATGGTGGAGTCATACATCTGGGGGATAGCATGATATTCCTGACAGCAGTTGTTTTCGGCAGAAAACATGCCGCCCTGTCCGGAGCATTAGGTATGACTATGTTTGATATACTTTCAGGTTTTTCGGTATGGGCTCCGTACACATTTGTAATTAAAGCGGGGATGGGCTTGATTGCAGGGAGCATAGCAAACCTTGGAGGTTCGAAGGGCGAGAGTTCTGTAAAGAATGGATTGGGAATGTTTGCAGCGGGAATTTGGATGATATTGGGATATTATGCTGCAGAAGCAGTGATAACTTGGAATATCACACAGCCGCTGTTCAGTATATTGGGCAATGTAATACAGGTCGGTGCAGGTGCGGCGATAGCTTTTGCAATAATAGCAGCAATAAAAAACAAGTTTTGATAAGTGCTTGGCACTTTTTTCTTTTTTTTTGAAAACTTCCTGTAACAATTATAGTTTACATAATTGGTATAATGTTATGGGGAGTGTGAGGTAATGAAGAAAAGTGCCATAAGATATTTTTTATTTTTTTTGACGATAGTGTTTGCGTTGAACTTCAGTTTTTCTGCTTTTGCTGACGAAAATGGAGACACATATGCTGATGCACCTCTTTTGGACAAGCAGACTGCTAAAAATGAACTGCTTTTTTTTGAGGACAATTCATATAACTTTAAAGATATAGCTAAACACTGGGCAAGAGCAGAAATACTTGAGTTGAGCTATATGGATATTATGAAGGGTTACAGCAGCACTTCAATGCTGCCTGAAAAAAGCATATCAAGGGAAGAGTTTGTAGCTATGCTCGTGAGAGCTGCAGGAATTCCTGTGAAGGATGAATTTGTAGAAAGCTATAGTGATATTACGAACAAGCACTGGAGTCATAAGTATGTTACCGCGGCCAAGGAGCATGGTTTGCTGTCCATTTTCAGCGGTTATTATTTTTATCCCTATAGAGAAATAACCAGGGAGGAAATGGCGGTTATTACGGCAAAAACCGTACAAAATGCCGATGTTAGCGGGGAAAAGCTCAGTTTCAGTGATATACCGCAATACTACAGGCATAAGGGGAGCATTGATATAGTAACGGAATTAGGCATAATCAAGGGACTGCCCGACGGAAGATTCGGCCCAAAAGGAAAAGCTACAAGGGCACAGGCAGCAGCTGTAATAGGAAGGATGCTGAAAGTCAGGGAGACTTCCGGAGAAGCCGGAGATGAATATCTAACAACTTTTGCAGAGGATTATGAAAAAAATATTTTGAAATCTCTAAGTGAAGGGGATTTAAGCTTTGACGGTCCCATGTCGCTTTCTATCGGAAGAGAAGCCATACTGAATGTAAATAGGTCTGAGCAGCTTAAAACTCAGTATCCGAAGGGACTTGTTAACAGCAAGCATATGGGAAATGGGAGCTTTGCGGTCATAAACAAATCAAAATATCTTGCGGAAATCGAAGCAACCTATGAACTGGTCCTTGAGAAGGGTGACAGATATACAGTAAAGAAAAACATTTTTTTAAAAAACACAGGGGGCAATTGGGCGGTATACAACAGTATTCCGGAATATGGTGTTGATTTTGCTTCGGGAACAAAAATAAACCTTACCTGGCATTATATCTGGAAAGATTCACCCGATATGTCAAATGTAAAGAAAATTGAAGGTCTGAATGTAGTTTCACCCACATGGTTTACTCTCGCAAATGAAAAAGGCGACTTGGAAGACAGAGGAAGCCAAAGCTACATCAACTGGGCTCATAGAAACGGATATAAGGTCTGGGTTCTGGTAGATAATCAGTTTAATTCTGAACTGACAAGCAAAATGCTTGGCAATGCAAGCGCAAGAGCAAAGTTCATAAGTTCTCTTATGAGCAGTGCAAAGAAGTATAAGCTTGATGGAATAAATATCGATTTTGAAAACATGTATATAAAGGATAAAAATGCATTTACACAGTTTATGAAGGAACTTTCCAAACAGACAAAGGATAATGGTCTGGTGCTGTCTGTTGACGTGTCTATAATTGCGGTGAACTCCAATTGGTCCGAAAGCTTTGACAGGGCTGCATTATCCAAAGTTGTTGATTATGTTGCACTTATGACCTATGATCAGCATTGGGGCGGAAGTCCTGTAAGTGGATCGGTTGCTCAGCTGTCCTGGGTTGAACAGAGTTTGAAGAGAGTACTGGCAGAGGTGCCTAATGAAAAGCTTCTATTGGGGGTACCCTTCTATACAAGGCTTTGGAAGGAGGAGTACGTTAGCGGCAGCAACAAACCGACAGTAACCTCCAAAGCTATTTCAATGGAGGAAGCGGAAAAAGCCATTGCAGAAAACAAAGCGTCAAAAATATGGGATCCGGCAAGCGGACAATACTATGCCACATACAAACAAGGCACTGCAACCTATAAGATATGGCTGGAAGATGAAAAGTCCATAAAACTAAAGGCTGATTTAGTAAACAAGTACAAGCTTGCCGGTATAGCTTCATGGAAATATGGACTTGAAAAGCCGGTAATATGGGAAATAATTGCAAAGACAATTTAAAAGAATTCAAGGGTATTGATAATATCCTGCAGATGCTCTTTATCAGCCCATAGGACAAAGTATTTATAACTTATGCCTTCAATATCAACGGGTTTTTCATAAGCGGCAATAAAGGCAGACTGACCGCGCATCTCCATGGGTTGGTCGGCAGAAGGAATGATATAGCAGGCTCCACGACCGTTCAATTCGCTCATAATTATAGCCGGTTGCGTACCATATGGTTTTAACTTATGGTACGCTTCTTTTTTGCATACCTCCTCCGGGGACGCATCATTAGCAATTGCAGATACCTGCACAAATCCGTCTATTCCTTCATATCTCTCATTATTAAACCTGCTCCAGAGGTAAGGGTATATAAATTTGACCCTATAGGTTTCATTGGTAAAGCTTGCAGATATCATCGGAAGACAGATACTCTGACCAGGGAGCAGTGCATCGGGATTGATATTGGGGTTGGCTTTGAGCAATTCGGACAAACGCATTTTATGTTTTATAGCAATAGAGTAAAAGGTATCGTTTTTTTCTACGATATATGTTGCCGCACCCCAAGGGCAGTCTTCAGACCGTGCCGCCAGAGGTATGGTTAAAATCTGCCCCGGGAGTAAATGGTCAGGATCCAAATCCGGGTTGGATTCCATCAGGTCATCCAGAGAAATATTATATAATTTTGATATAATATATGGAGTATCCCCTCCCTGCACTACATAACAGTTGCTTTCAGCACAAGACATAATGCTCACCTCTTTTCATTTCGTTATAATATATTCATTTAGAGGCCTAAATAGAAGAAAAAAGGCTTGGAGCCAGTTGACTCCAAGCTTTTTTATTAATGTTCCTTTGCGTAACCGGATTTATTGATATGAACTCCGATGTATTTCCACAGCACATTAATTGCTACTATTTGAACCGGAAGCATGATAGCGCTTTTATAGATTCTTGGTATCAGAATTGCTGCTGCTGCATTTCCGGTAAGCATGGACAGCCATAGGGTATTTAGTCCGAGATCAACAAGAATCGTAATCATTAAAACGCTTTTTGCGATGTTTACTATTGTAACCGGGTTTCTGTATAGAAACAGTCCGTATATGGCGCCGGTCAGGAATGCGCTCAATGTAAGCCCTGGGAAATATGGCCCTTTGGGGAAAATCAGCATGCCTATTATATCAGCAATTGCAGCAGCCGTTCCACCTATAAGCGGACCGAACATAATGGCCGTAAAAGCAATTGGTATAAACCCGAAGCCAATTCTTATTATTGGAGTCTGAATGGATAGAAAACGGGTAAATATGATTTCCATTGATACGAGTAAACCGACAAAAGCAATTGTCTTAGCCTTACTCATACAATCACCTCCTCTCTTTAAATGGCAAATAGACCACTTAAAGAGGGATGCTCTCAAGTGGCAGCGGAATGCAGCATACATACCGCAAGCCCAGGGGCTTTTCGTCTGGTGTCAACTTCCCGTACAACCAGCACTTTACGCATGTAAGCCTACTCTACCATATATATTAATTTGTTATTGAAATTGTACATCAAATAATCAGCTATTACAAGTCCTTTAAAGTATCCCATAAAAAAACAGGATTATACGGCAAATGACTGTAAACCAAGAATTTAGTAGAAATGGGACGAACTGTATTTATTGAAAGAAGATGGCTTGTGCTATAAAATGAGAGAAACAATGATGTTGCCGCCAATTATTACAGAGCTGTTAAGAGTATGTTACAAATCATCAAAGCAGTACAGTTTGCATGGATACAGTCATATCTAATTATTAAGAAGTTAAACATCAAAAAAGTGCATTATTAATTATTTTAATAAGCACTGGAAATTAAGGAGGTACGTTTGATGGTAGGAAAACTTGTAACTGTTCTTACAATTCTTGCATTGGTTTTTGGGGCAGTAATGCCGATTCAGCTTTTTGCTGATGAGGATATCGATTATGAAGGGCGCATATGCAGGGACTTGGGGATACTAAAGGGTCATACCGGAGTCGTAGATCAAGAATATCTTGATACGCGACCCAGCAGGCTGCAGGCTGCAATAATGTTCCTAAGGCTTAAAGGTCTGGAGCAGGATGCATTAGACTATTACGAAGGAAAAAACTTTAAGGATGCCGATGCTATTGTCTGGGAAGAGGGCAGAAATGTACTGCGTTATCTGAAGGAACATCCTGACCTGGGATGGATTGGCGACGGTGTGAATTTTATGCCTCACAGCCTTATTGACTCAAAGGCATATTACAAGGTGTTGCTGGAAAGCTTAGGTTATAGGCAGAAAATTGACGGTAAGGGAGATTTTGACTGGGATGAAGTGCTTGAATTTGCAGAAGAAAAGGGCATGGATAAAGTAGCTGATACCAAGAACTTTACAGTAAAAAGTCTCGCTATTGCTACAGTTGAAGCTCTAAATACTAATATGAAAAACTCCCGTAAGAAGCTTATTGAACACCTGGTGGATATTGGAGATGTGGATAAGAGAGATGCAGTATCTCTTGGATTGTATTCCAGGGAATTGGAAGCGGAAGTAAAGGATGTAAGGGCTATTTCAAACACTAAGGTAGAAGTTGTCTTTAAGGAATCGGTAGAGGGATCGGATGCTGAGGATGAAGACCTGTATGAAATCAGTAGCCTCAACATAGTCAAGGTCACCATGAAAAACGAATATGCCATAGTAATCGATACCTCGGCAATGAAGGAAAACACCGGATACACATTAGAATTTAATGATAAGGACTATAGCTTCAGAGGATTGAAGAAAGATAAAACAGGTCCAAAGCTTATTAAGGTGGAGTGCAAGGATACAAATCTTGTAGAGCTGACCTTTGACAGGATACTGGATAATGAGACGGCACAGGATACGGGGACTTATACAATTTCCGGAGCAAACGTAAAGGCGGCGGAACTTGACAGCACAAATACCAAGGTAAGACTTACTACAGAGGGAATTGATTCGGGACATTCCTATGAGCTGAAAATCCGCGGGATAAAGAATGGAGACGGAGTGGCAACCAAATCAATTACAAAAAAGTTTTCAGGGAAAAAAGATACAAGTGCGCCTAAGCTGACAAAACTGACTGTTCTGAACAATGTCAGGCTGCTTCTCGAGTTTTCTGACAGCAACGGATTGGATGGATATACCGCCCAGGACGAAGACAACTATAGAGTAACATACAGCGGAGGAAGCCTGGAGGTGGAATCGGCAGAGGTTAAGGACAGAGATGATGACGGTTTATGGGATTCTGTGTATCTTGTGACTGAAAGCCAGGAAGCAGGTGAGAAATATACCCTGATAGTAGAAGATATGAAAGACGGCTCAGTATATGGAAACAGTATAACCAAAGAGATAAAAAAGGAATTCAAAGGAAAGACCGCAGACAAAACAGGACCTACAGTCGCCCGGGACCCAAAGGTAATCACAAACACCATGGTAGAGGTTGAGTTTTCGGATTCCAATGCCTTGGATACAGAATCCGCCTGCGACATTGATTGCTATGAGATAGATGAAGACCTTGAGATTCTGGATGCCAGAATGAAAGATTCCGATGATCCGTATTCCGCTGAGGGCAGAACAGTGCTGTTGATTACAGAAGAAATGGATAAATCCGAGAGATACACTCTGAGAATCAACGGCATATATGATGAGTTCGGAAATGAGATGAAGTCTTCAAGCAGCAATAAGGCATACAGATTCAGAGGAATAGGTGAGGACAGGACTCCGCCATATATAACCTATGTTCAATGCATAGACAGCAGAACTTTGGAGATATATTTCGATAACACATTGGATGAGGAATCGGCGGAGAATATCATCAACTACAGGATAGATGGGCTTGCCCTTGTTACGAAGGCAGTACTGCAGGAGGATGAAAAAACAGTCAGACTTACGGTCAGCTCTCTGTCCTCAGACAGGAATCATACTGTACTGGTGAACAACATAGAGGATTTATCAGGCAACATAATTAAAAATGTAAGTGTTGATGTACACTATAGCGGAAGCCTATACGACGATGATCCTCCGGAAGTGGATTATATAGAAGCTGTAAACCGGGAAGAAGTTTGGATACATTTTGATGAAGAGGTATATGCGGAAAATGCTGTGATGAAGGCATCAGATGTTGATTTTAAACAATCGGGAAGCGCCCTTGAAGAAAGAACGGCAATTGTGATGAAAGCATCGACGCCTTTGCGCGATGACAAAGAATACGAGGTAACCAAGCTTACGGGGATATGGGACATGAGGAATAATCCATATGAATTTGAGTATGGTCTTGATTTCTACGGAACTGATGATGAGAATGAGCCCCCGGAGGTAGATGACTGGGATCAGACGGATGCGAGAAGCTTCCGGGTGGTTTTCTCAGAGCCGGTATTGCTTAAAGGGGATGGAGTATCAGGAATTGATAATCCCGGAGGAGTCAGTATAGAATGGAAAGCGGTTCTTAATCCTGAGGAAGAGGAAGAGGATGAGGCTTATTGTACAGTGGATTATATTGCCAAGAACAAAAATATACCGCCGGACAAAGAATTCAGATTTAATTTTACTGAAATGGTAAAAGACTATGCAGGTTTGGGAGCATATGGAGGTATAACCATTCTTGAATCATATATGGAGGATGACGAAGAGCCTGATATTGAGTATGTTGAAGCAATTAACTGCAAAAAGGTTCAGGTGGAATTCAGCGAAGCCATAAGGGAGCCGGGGAGCTATAAGATAACATATGAAGATGATGACGGCAAGCTTAGGACAATAGGCATTGACTATGTGGAAGTTGATCCCGAAGATAATACCAGGGTGAACATATATACCGGGGACGAGTTGAGTGATGAATATTACTACATCCTTGAGCCAAAGTCAGCCGCGGTGGATATAGCCGGAAATAAGCTGGATATCGATGACCTGGAAATAGATTTTGAAGGATCCAGCATTATGAGCAGCGATTTCATACAGAAGGTTGAACAGCTGGGTTCAAAGACCTTCAAGGTGATTAAAAGCAGCAGGATATCCAAGGTAAACAGCTTGTATGAACTTGACAATAACGAAAATACCATTGGAGAAAACCTTATAGAAAGTGCTTCCAGAATCAGCAGTAATGTCTATAAAGTTGGATCAACAAAGGTTCTATCAGAAAACGTCAGATATAAAATTACGGTTGACGGAATATCATACAGGTTCAGTGGTTGGACCGGCAAATCTGTTTCTGAGCCGGTATTGCCCTCTAAATCTTCTGCTAAGGAGATAACAAGCTTTAGTTTCAAGAATCTTTGGGGCGGTGTTACCGGAAGCATTGACGAGTATGACAGGATGATCAGGCTGACTGTGCCATATGGAACGGATGTAAGTCATTTGACTGCAAGCTTCAAGTGTTCGGAGCATGCTGTTGTAAAGGTGGAAGGTAAGGAGCAGTTCAGCGGAGAAACTACCAATGACTTTTCACGGGAGGTTACCTATACCGTTATAGCCCAGGACGGGTCTTTCAAGAGTTATACGGTAGTAGTGACGGCTGCAAAGGAGCTTGACAAATCCATAAAAGCATTCAGATTTGAAAAGCCCGATTCAGCTATCGGAGAGATAAATGAGGAAGATAGAACCATAAGTATTACAGTACCGTACAGAACAGATTTAAGCAATCTGGTGCCTGTAATAACTTTACCGGAAAAAACAGTGATATCTGTGAAGTGGGGAGTAGCGCCGGATTTTAGTAAACCTGTGATATATATAGTTACAGCAGAAGATGGGACGACTAAAGAGTATACCGTAATTGTAAAAAAGGCTCAAAATTCGGAAAAGTTGATAACCGTTTTCGCATTCCGGGAGCTAAATCCTGTTGTCAGCGCAGAAGTGAGTCAAGAACAGGAAAACATAGAATTATCGGTACCTTATGGTACTGACAGGACTAAGCTTGTTGCATCCTTTAAGATTTCTCCGGAAGCTGTTGTCAAGGTGGAAGGAGAGGAGCAGATTAGCGGAGAGACGAAACAAGACTTTACAAACCCGGTAAGATACATTGTAACAGCACAGGACGGTTCCTTACAGAATTATATAGTTACAGTTACCGTTGCTGCAGCTGCCAGCGAAACGAAGCTGACATCCTTCAGTTTAAATTTGAACGGTACTGTGACAAATGCGGTGATTGATGAAGTCAATCATAAAATCTATGCGGAGGTACCGATGCGAACCGTTTTAAAAATGTTAACCCCAATTTTTACTTTTACGGGGAAGTCAGTTTATGTTGGTGAGGTGCAGCAGCAAAGCGGCATAACTGTTAATGATTTCAGAAGGAAAGTGATCTACAGGGTTACTTCTTCTGATGACTCCTATATAGATTACGAAGTTACAATTAAAAAATCTGCAGGAATTCGATAAAATACTGATTCTGAAATCACCTGCTATGTATATTTTTATGCTGAAACAAAAATACTAAAGCCGGAGGTGATTTTATGAACAATCTTACTCAAAAGGAAAAAGGCCTGCTGCAGGACCAGAAAACCCATGAGGAAGTATGCATAAAAAAATATAATGACTATGCGAATAGAGCGCAGGATCCACAGTTGAAACAGCTTTTCAGCACTAATGCAAAACAGGAACAGCAGCATCTGAATACAGTTAACCAACTGCTAAGCGGTCAGATGCCGGCCATGAATCAGAATCAGCAGCAAGGTCAGCAGGGATCACAGGGTCAGCAGACTTTTAGGTCGGGAACCGGAAGCAAAAGTGACTGTGAACTCTGCGATGATATCCTTATGACTGAGAAGTTTGTTTCAGGGACTTATGACACAGCCATATTTGAGTTTAGGGACCCGAACATTCGTCAGACATTGAACCATATACAGAAAGAAGAGCAGCAGCATGGGGAAAGCGTATTCAAGTATATGGAGAGCATGGGCTTGTACAATCCACAGTGATTATGACATAGTCTAAAGCTGATTAACCCTTTCCTTTCAGGGGGAAGGGTTAATTGCTTTTTTTGATTTGCTTCTATTTTTCAGCTTGGATAGGAAATATAAAGCAAAGGGAAATCCATATCCCAGAGTTATGTTTATAGGCATGAGCAGGCTATTGGTGAAATCCTCAAGCTCAAATCTTCTGGTGCATATTCCCATAGAGAGGAAATATATTAATACAGCAAATATTTTAATAAATGGCTTGGTATCGGACAAATTTAATACAGACTTAAAAAGCTTAAGAACTATGACAAGCAGTGTAGTAATCATTGTAAAGTCCGTGAAGATCCATAATGCTACGACTATTGCCTCAATATTCTCTATAGTATCCATTATTGAGATCTGTTTGACTACAGTCAGTACGGGCATGGAAACCCTCCTGGCAAGTGAACTGTTTAGTACGCCTATGACAATGAGGTTTACTGTCATTATACTTGAAATATTCACGAAAGCAGCTATGTAGCCAAATTTTCTTAAGCTTTTCAGGTTCACTAAATTATCACTTAGGAAAAACATTAGGAACAGATAGGATAATATTCCTGTCACGGCTATACTCCCATTGAATATAGGCACTATGTCGTTGAAATAAACCGGAAGCAGGTTATCCACTCTTACCTTGGGAAGCAGAAAGAGTGCAAGCATTATTAGCGTTGCACCTATAAACGGAAGCAGTATTTCACTCATGCGGGCAATGACGGTGAATCCTGAATGCAGCATGTAAGCTATGGGGATAAGGGTCAATATTATTAACACACCGGTGCTGATATTTGGATAAATTGAACTGGTAAGCCGCTCGGTGTAATAACGGGTGTACATTGCAGTGAGCCAGAGGGACCACAGAAGATAAACTATTAGGATAAGCTTCCCCAGGAGTTTCCCCATAATATTGCTGATAATATCAGCCATACTCTGTCCTTTGTACTTCTTCAGCAGAGAGTCAATAATCAGTATCAGAAGAATAAAAGGTACCGCACTAATAACAGGCGAAACCCAACCAGCCTGCTCCGCTTTGGCAGCGGTATATTTGGGAAGCAGCCTTGTTGTGGGAGAGGATACCATTATAGTAAATACAAAGAAAAGTTGTTTTACAGATATTCTGTTTTTACCGGTTTTCATACAAGATACTCCTTATTTTGAGCTGAATATTTCGAACATAAGATTTGCCAGGCTGGCAGTATGCTCATGGGTGATATAGTAGTAACCGTAGGAGAGAGTTATGATCCCAATAATAAGCAGGAATACCGCCTCTTTATGCTGCCTTTTTTTTATTAATGGTATCATGTCTGCCATCAGGACGATTATCACAACAAGAACTAAAAGGAATATCTTCATTCACCCACAGCCTCCTTGCTTGCGGTAACCGGTTCGTTTATCATGTAAGTTCCGTCTATCTTAGAGTCAGCACTGACCTCAAATATTATATCCGGAAACAGGTCATGCCAGTTTCCATGGAAATAATCATTCAGCAAAGGATATTTAATACCGAATCTTAAAATTGTGCCGAAATGGTCAGAATTATATTTCTGTGCAGTTTTAATAGTATTTTCAACCTCGTGCTTTATGACCTTTTCCTGCTGTTCGGTAAGATAATCCAAGGATGCCTTGTCAAATACGTCTTTTCCTCCCATTATCTCCCCTATGTTGGTAGTGAAGGAAATCTTTACGGAGCAATACAGCTTGTCACCTACAATCCGGGGCTCCATTTTTGAAGACCCATGGACTATTATCATGGTAATTTTATCTCCGGGTTGACCTTTTACCGTTATTACTCCTGAATTGATTCGGTTCATCAGCCAGTTTATTCCCCGAGATTCTTCCTTTGAAAGGAAACATACAAGACGGTCCTCAATGAAAATACTGTATCCTCCGAAAGAAATGTCGCAGGTGCCGGGTTTTTCTCCTGTTAACCTTGTAGGAACCGCTTCAATATACGGTATGAATGTATCCAAATGTGCCTCATCAAATATGAGCAACGACTCGTTAAGGGTTACAGGACTTGCTATGGATGTCCTTCCCATACTTTCTTCCATTTGGGCAATCCTGTCCCCCGCGAACACTCTTGAAGTATTTGCTTTTTCTACAAAGGAGCTTGCAGTATCGTCCTTAATTACATATATTCTGGCATTATAACGGAACTCGGGATGTCTGCTTATGAAATCAAGATAAGGAAGTATTCCTTTCTTGGCAAGGGATTCTCCGAACAATATGAACTCGGTATGACCTGCATTAATCTTCCTGTCC
>ENA-UOOR01003051-UOOR01003051.1-fermentation-metagenome-genome-assembly--contig:-NODE-3051-length-15556-cov-3.227663_pt1 | contig 15556 bp, 14 predicted proteins | sample MGYA00245780_ERZ724029 | MGnify/ENA primary metagenome ERZ724029 (study PRJEB28704, sample SAMN03018315) | fermentation metagenome | biome: anthropogenic terrestrial biome; feature: soil; material... | reverse complement strand
AAGCCTTCATCCACTACCCTAAAGGGATAGTGGTTTTCGGCTAAGACTTTATAAATATGGGATAATTCCAAATAGAAATGATATACATAAAACACTTAAATATGTACCTGAAAGTTTATATAAATAAACAATACATTTAATAAATATCTCGAAAGAGAGGGTATAGAGGATTGATGCAGATGGGGTTTGTGCTTGTAGCACAATGTATCTATATTTAAAAAATTTTACTGATAATATAAATTATATTTATCACCAAAGGTATGAAAGTCATGGTGTAATGATTAATAAAGTACCAAAAGATTGTCAACTACTTATTATTGTTGATAGTAGTACAAATTCAGTTAATGAATGTAGGGAAATTAGTCAATTTACAGATATAATAATTCTTGACCATCATCAGAAGGATATAGACAATCCTTATGCTATAATAGTCAATCCACAATTAGACAATTATCCCAATAAATATTTAAGTGGTTCAGGGGTTGTGTTTCAAACTTGCAGAGCTTTAGACAAACAATTTAATACTAAATATGCTTTTTATTATGTAGATTTAGTTGCTACTGGCAATATAGGGGATATGATGAGACAAGATGTTATGGAAAATAGGTACATATCAAGATGCGGATTATGGAGAATTAAACAAACAAAAAGCGGTAATTTGGGATTAAAAGAGTTAGTAGAAGAAACAAAAGGCACTTTGGAAATTAATACACAAGATATTTCTTATTATATTGTTCCTGCAATAAACGCTGTAATTAGGTTAGATGATACAGGGAAAATATTAAAATTACTAACGAGTAAGGATATATTAGAAGTTAAAAATATTGTAAAAGAATGTTGTACAATAAATGAGTTTAGAAAATCAGAAACAAAAAGAATATCAAAACTTATTAAAGAAAAAAATATAATTAACGATGACAAAGTAATAATAATTAACATGAATAATATAGAATGTCAAAGTTCTTTAAATGGTTTAATAGCAACAAAATTATCTAGAGACTATCAAAGACCATGTTTCATAGGTAAAGTAAAAGATGAAATATTTGTAGGAAGTGCAAGGGGATATGGAGATGATGTCTATTTAAAAACAGAATGTATAAATAGTGGTCTATTTCAGTTTGCGGAAGGACATGAATCAAGTTTTGGTATTAGATTTAAAATTGATAATATAAAGAATATAATAAACTATTTCAATGATAAATTTAAAGATTATTTTAATGAACCATCTATTTTAGTTGATTTAGAATTAAATAAAGAAGAACTTACTTATGATTTATTGAAACAAATAGATGAAATTTCTTATATTGTAGGTGATGGTTATGAAAGACCTGTATTTTTAATTAAGCATATTACAATTGATAAAAATAAGTCAAAGACTATAGGCAAAAAAAACGACCATATTAAATTAATTGGTAGTTGTGATGATAGTGATTTAGAAATAATGAAATTTAATACAGAAGAAAATATTAATGCATATAAAGAATCAGATTGGATAAATGTAATAGGAAATATTGGATTGAATACATGGCATAACTTTAGAGACAATAAGACAATTATAAAACGTCAAATAATAAGCAAGGCTATAGAACCTATTTATGATTTTTGAGAAAGGTAAGATGATGAAATGCTATATTATAACTATCATAAGCATGATCATAAAGGAAATGCTATAACTTTAGATGTTATATGTAATATGGAGGATTATTGTAAAAGAGCAGTCGAGTTAGGTCAAGATAAAATTTTTACAACAAATCATGGCATGCAAGGAGATATTTTTGAAGCAACTACATTAGCCCACCAATATGGATTACAATTGGTCGTTGGCGTAGAAGCATATTACGTAGAAAATAGATTAGAAAAAGATAAATCAAACAGACATATTATTATTATTGCATTAAATTCTAATGGAGTAAGGCAAATTAATAAAGCAATAAGTCAAGCTAATATTGATGGATTTTACTATAAACCTAGAATAGATAAAGAAATACTCATGAATTATTTTAATCCTAATGATGTTGTAATTACTACTGCTTGTGTTGCTGGAATTTTAAAAAATGAACAGCTAATAATGGATTTACATAACAAATTTAAAGACAATTTTCTCATAGAAGTACAAGACCACGATGATAATACTCAAAGGGAGTTTAACAAATTAGCATTAGAATATAGTCAAAAATATAAAATTAAAATTATTCATGCTAATGATAGTCATTATATTAAACCTGAAGATGCAAAATATAGAACATTATTTTTAAAAGGTAAAGGCATTACTTATCCCGAAGAAAATCAATTTATATTAGATTATCCTACATATAATGAAATAGTTGAAAGATATAAAAAACAAGGGATATTAAGTGATGAACAAATAAAAGACGCTTTAAATAATACACTAATATTTAATAAAGCCAAACCATTAGATATTATAAATACAGACATTAAATTACCATCAGTATCAAAAAATCCTAATAAGGAATTAAAGGAATTAGTTTATAAAGGTTGGGAAAACGATAAACAATTTATTAATAAAAAAGATTATAATAAATATTTAAAAGCAATACAATATGAATTAAATATAGTTGAAAAAACTCATATGGAAGATTATTTTATAATGGATTATAAAATAGTTGATTTAGCACAGAAAAAATATAATGGGAGATTAACTAATACTGGGCGTGGATCTGCACCTTCCTTTTATATTAATAAATTATTGGGATTAACAGATATTGACAGGTTAGCATCACCTATAACTTTATTTCCCACAAGATTTATGTCGGCTGAAAGAATACTTCGTGCTAAATCATTGCCAGATATAGACTTAAATACTACTGATGCAGAACCTTTTATACAGGCAACAAAAGATTTACTTGGAGAAGAAAATTGTGCATGGATGATTGCATGGAAACCATTACAAGCTTCATCTGCATTTAGATTATATTGTAAAGCTATTGGCATGAAAATCTCTGAATATAATGAAATTGCAAAAAATCTTGAAGATTATAAAAATGATGCAAAATGGAAAGATATTATTAAAGAGAGTGAACATTTTATAGGAGTAATTGAAAGTATATCTGAATCACCATGCTCTATGCTATTATATGATAAACCTATAGCAGAAGAAGTTGGACTGATTAGGACTACAAATAAATTATGTTGTTTATTGGATGGATATAATTGTGATAAATATAAATATCTTAAAAATGATTATTTGACAGTTACAGTATGGGCAATAATTAGAGAAGTTTATAATCAAATAGGAAAGCCTATACCAACAATACGAGAATTTAATAAACTATTAGATAATAAAACTTTTAAAATATATGAGAATGGACTTACTTGTACTATTAATCAATTTGATGGCGACTGGGCAACTGGATTAGCAAAAAAATATAAAATGAAAAATGTTTCAGAAACTAGTGCTTTTATAGCTAGTATAAGACCTGGATTTGCTTCATTACTGAATACATTTATAGAGAGGAAGCCTTATACAACTGGTGTTAAAGAATTAGATAATATATTAGATGACTCATATCATTTTCTTCTTTATCAAGAAAGTCTAATGAAATATTTTGTATGGTTAGGAATTGATGAAAAAGAAACTTATGATATTATAAAAAAAATTAGCAAAAAGAAATTCAAAGAAGATGAACTTAAAGAATTAAAAGATAAATTACAAAGGGGATGGATGAAAGTAGTAGGGCGAATAGATGGGTTTGAAAAAACATGGCAAGTAGTACAAAATTCTGCTCGATACGTTTTTAATGCATCACATTCGCTTTCGTATGCTTATGATAGTTTATATGGTGCTTATTTAAAATCACATTATCCATTAGAATATTATTCAGTAGTATTTGATTTTTACAAAGATGATACTGAAAAAACAAGCAAATTAACAAAGGAATTAGAATATTTTAATATTAGTTTGAGTAATCCAAAATATGGATACTCCAAAGGTAAATGTTTTTATAATAAAGCAAATAATAAAATATATAAAGGTGTAGGTTCTATAAAAAATCTAAATGTAGCAATTGGTAATGAACTTTATGAATTATCAAAACAAAAGAATTATATAAATTTTATTGATCTAATGGAAGATATATGTACTAAAACGTCTTGTAATTCAAGGCAATGTGATATTTTAATTAAGTTAAATTTTTTTAGTGAGTTTGGTAAATCACAAAAATTATTAGACTTTCGTAACTATTTTAATTTACTCTATAATAAACAAGCATTTAAAAAGGAAACTATAGCAAAAAAAATTGAAGATATAAATATTATAAATATGATAAAAAAGAATTCTACATCTACATATGCTAAATATACAAAATTTGATTATAAAAAATGTTTAAATGATATATGGAACTACTTACCTAATAAAGATATATCAATAAAAGAACAAATTGATACTCAAATTGATATGCTTGGATATATTGATTATAAAAATCCAAATATAAATAAACGATATGTTTATATAACCGATATAAAAGCATATGATACAAATAGTTATGTAAATACATATTGCTTAAATAATGGTAAAACCTGTAGATTTAAAATATCAAATAAAACAATAAGAAGTGAATTATCAAAAGGTGATATTATATATTTAAATGCTTGCAGTAAAAGAATTGGAAGCGATTTTATGGGACAGGACAAAAAAGGTAAAAATATATATAAGAAAAATCCTGATAAACAAGAATGGTGGATTGATTCATATTCAAAAATTAATGATATTAATAAAGTTATAGAAAATAAAATATAAGAGAAAGGATAACTAAGTGGGTAAGATTAAATTATATCAGTTAAAAAATATAGAAAAATGCCCTTTTAAAGCTTATATATCACAATTTAAATTTAATGCTATAGACAATAAAGTATCAATGATAAGACGAATTTATTATGATATATTGCAAGATTATGATTTTACTAATTTAACTGAAGGAGAATTAAAAATAATAATTACTGAAAAACTTGATAATACATATTTTTTAACAAAGCAAGAAAAAGAAATAGAAGTAACCACTATATTAAATTATCTTATACGATATATTGATTATGAAAAAGATTTGCATAGGAATATAATTAGTAAAAAAGTATATGGGACTATTCAAATAGGTAATCAAGAGATTGAATTAAGTGCTGACATAGTATTTGAAAATAAAGATAATATTGAATTAGTAAAGTATAAAACAAATTCTCCTGAACTCTCATATAAAGCCAGAACAGAAAAGAATTTACCAGAGAATAATATTGAATTATATCTATTAAAAAAGTTAGGTGAAAAATTATATTCCAAATATAATAAACCTATTATTGCATCATTCTATCATCTAAAAGGCAAGAAAGATGAAAAGGATATATTAGAGCAATTCTTAGAAGATAAAAATATTTTAACATCTAAAGTAAATGTATTGAAATTGTTACATTCTGTTGATAAAAAAGAGCAAAAGGCTATTGATAAACAAATAAAAGAAATTGAAGATGTATTGTATTTTAATAATTCGATAGGTAATAATATTATAACTTATGATTATAATAAAGATTTGAATGGAGTAATTGAAGAATTATGCAATACTAAATTAAATTTTAATTCTGAAAAATGTAAGTCAGGTGATTGTGATTTTTGTAGCTATTCAACTTTATGTAATTATCAAAAGAATGATCCAATAGAAATAGACGAAGTTAAAGAATTAAAAAAAGCTAATGGTAAAGTTAAATTAACTGAAGCACAAAAACAAGTTATAGATATTGAGGAAGGTAATTATAGAATCAACTCGGTGGCAGGTTCGGGAAAAACTATGACAATGGCGTTGAGAACTATAGAATTGTTTAAAAAGGGTTATAAACCTAATGATATTCTATTAATCACTTTTACTAATAAAGGCTGTGAAGAATTAAAAGAAAAAATTACTTATTGGCTAAATTATTATAAGATTAAAAACATTAATAAATATGACTTAAATATTTTTACATTTAATTCTTTTGGAGAAAATATAGTATCAAAGGAATGGAGAAAGTTAGGATTTACTAAAAAGCCAGAGTTAGCAACATTAATTGATGTTTATGATATAATTAAAGACTTATTAGAAGGGTATGATAAAATAGATTGGCTTAATTATAAAAATCCATTACTAAATTATCCTAACGCAAAAGGAGCATTTAAGCAACTACTAACATACTTTGATTTAATAAAGAGTTTTGATTATAATATTAATTCACTTTGTAGTGAAGTAATTGCAAAAGAAAAAGATTCTAGTAATTTAACTGTTGAAACTATGAAAGATAAAGCAATTTTAATATTTGAAATGTATAATAAATTCAATGTAAAATTAAAAGAAAAATCATTGTTACAATATCAAGATCAAGTATTATATTTAATTGAGTTATTTGAAAAATATCCTGAAGCAATTGATAAATATGGATTTAAACATATAATAGTTGATGAATACCAAGATACAAACTTTACACAAATTAAACTGTTGCATTTATTACAACAATACAAAGATTTCAAATCATTAATGGTAGTAGGGGATTCCTCGCAGGCAATTTACAGTTTTATAAATACAACACCAGAAAATATTATCAATTTTGATAAAGAATTTGATAATGTAAAAGATATATACTTACTTGATAACTTTAGATCAACGCCACAAATATGTAATACTGCTAATGAATTAGATAAATTAAATACAGAAAGAATAGATAAAGAAATTATTAGCAAAAGACAAAATGGTAAATTACCTCAATTAATACAGTATTTTACCATTAAAGATGAATATGAAGATATAACTAATTTAATTGCCAATAAAATTCATACAGGAACATCTAAATATGAAATAGCATTTATAGGAAGAACTAAAAAAGAATTATTGGAATTGCAAAAATATCTGAATGAAAGAAATATCCCTAATATTATTGCTGCAAGTGAATTATATCTTGATGATACTGATGTTCAATGTATAGTTAATTTAGCAAACTTCTTCAAAAATAATGAATATGATTACTACTTAATGGAATATATGAATATTATAAATGATGAATTTGCCAATATACCAGTAGAAGATGCTAAAATTTTTATAGAAGAATTTAAGACTTCAATAATAAAAAAAATAAATACAATAGAAGATGAATCATCAAAAATTAATTATTTCTTTGATTTAATTACTCCTATAACTGATACCAATATAATAGCAAAAACTTTTGTGGAAAACTTAAAAACTAAAACATTTAATACTTTTAATGCATTTTTAGATTACCTATGTAAAATTAATTTATATCAAGACGATACTACTATTGAGAAACAAGATGTAAAATTAGATGCTGTAACCTTAACTACTGCACATAGTAGTAAGGGTAAAGAGTGGAGTATTGTCATTAATTCAATTGATTATTATAAGTATAAAGATATTGTGAGCGATTTAAAAGCATTAGAGGAAGAACGAAGATTATTATTTGTAAGCATAACCAGGGCAAAAGATGAATTATATATAACCTATAATACTAATGAAGATAAAGCAAGAAATAAAGGGCAGTATTCATTATTTGCAGATGAATTAGAAGGTGTAGAAAAATTAAAAATAAAATATAAAGAATAATAGTTGACAATATGAAAAACAATGCTATACTAATAGTAGGGGATGCAATTTCCCTACTATTAGTATAAGAAAGAAGTCAATAACCACACGCTTAAAAGCGTGGGCTTGTAAGAGCCTATATTGACCAGATTAAGTGTTGAAATAAGCACTACGATATTATTGTCATGACACCTACAAATGCTCACCCAGTTTGTAGCAACTGTCAATTAATATTAAACAATTCTAATTGGTAGGAATAGTGTATTAATTGTAAAAAGCAATAATATCATTATCGAGGGTGGTAGTATAACTACGTTACCGTTGATTTGTCAACGAGAAAGGAGAAAATCCTTATGGTATTTGTATTAAATAAAAATAAAGAAAGGAGAATAAAATGCAACTAATAGAAAAGAAAATGAATTTATTTGATGCAGATGATAAATACTATTTTGCTCATTGTATTTCATCTGATGCAGCTCTTGGTGCTGGAATTGCTAAAGAATTTCAAAAACGATTTAGATTGAGAGATAAAATAATAGCAAAAATAAAAGAATATCCTTTAGGTTATTACCCTAAATGCATATTAATTGGTAAAGTATTTAATTTAGTAACTAAAAAATATTATTATAACAAGCCAACTTATAATAGTTTAAAATTGTCTTTACAAGAAATGAATATATATTGTATATCTAAAAGTATAAAATATTTGGCTATCCCAAAGCTTGGATGTGGTTTAGATAAACTACAATGGGGAAAAGTTAGGGAGATAATTCAAGAAGTTTTTGTTGATACAGATATTGAAATATTGGTATGCTATTTATAAGTTAAAGGATTGTTTTTATTTATAAGGATGGTGATAAGTATGTTCTATGAAGGATGCACAATAGATGAAATAAGAGCATATAGGGAATTAGAATCAGAAACTTTCGATTTTGGTGAAGGTAAAATGAAAATGGAAGGATGGTATGGTTCTGAAGATGCTTATTATGAAATGTGCCTACCAGAAGAATGTGAAAACTATAAAGAATATCATCACAAAAGAAGTATAAAAAAACACAAATATCCATTAAACCGTTATGCTAAAAAGCAAATAACTAAAAATAGATTACAATATTTAAAACAATATGGTAGTTGGTGGACTGTTAGTAATGCGAAAGGATATTTACGAAGATGCTATGTTGACGAAAACCATATAACTAAAAAACTAAAGCGACATTCAAATAAAAAAGTAAGAAAATACAAATATGGGTTAAAAAACGGTAATTATTATAGAAAGGTATTCGATTACTGGTGGGAACTGTTTTAAAAATTAAAATAGAAGTAAAATATAATAGAAAGGGAGGAAATAAAGACTATGGGATTAAAATTATTTGATGTTAAACTTACAGATGGAAGATATTTTCCTAATGTGACTATATATGATGAAATGTACCCATTTGAAAAAATAGAAAATATATTAAATTATTGTGGTAATGCTATTTATTTGTATCATTGTTATGATGATAATAATATTTGTGAGAGTCCATTAGCTGTTATTAAACCAGATAAAATTGAATATGTATGTGAAGCATACAAGTATGAAAATAAAATATAAGAAACATATTGACAACATTAAACAATAATAATATTATGTATTTAAAGAGGTGATTAAATGTGAACTAAGCTAAAATATAAGTACGATAGAAAGGAATTTATATGAATATAAAAAAGATTGTAATAAGTGCTATAGGTACTAATTTGATAATATCAAGCATTTTATGTAATCAACCTAAACAATCAAATTGGTTGGAAGTACCAATAAATACTCTACCAAATAATATTGTACACATTAAACAAATAATTACTGCAACAAACGATATAGATTTAATGGAAACTATAATGAATAAAACTACAAAGAAAAGTATAAATAATAAAGAATCTTATTATTTATCAGAGATACCATTAAGTAAAGAATTACAAAAATATTTATATAATACTTGTAATAAATATAAGGTAAATTATAATGAAGCATTAGCAATTATCAGCGTAGAATCTAATTATAATGTAAATGCAATACATAAAAATAATAATAGCACAATTGATATTGGTCTATTCCAAATAAATAGTAGTAATTATAAAAATTTAAGAGAAACATTAAATATAAAAAATCTTAAAAATCCTTATGATAACATTAAAGCAGGAGTATATATATTAAGTAAACTTCAATCACTCAATCAACATCAACGTTATATAGCTTATAACCAAGGAGTTGGAGGTATGAAAAGAACTATAAGTAGGGGAATATATACAACGGAATACAGCAGAAAAGTTATAAGAGAAATAAGCAATATTAAAAAAATGAAAAATTAAATATAAAGAAAAGGATAAAAATAATAAAAAGTAAATTAATATAGAAATTTAAAATTTAGTTCCATTAGAAAAATTTAAGAAGGAGAGAAAAGTGATTTAGAATTTGCTAATAAATAAATTAATGCATATAAAAGCTATTTATAATAATTTAAAATTAAATATATACGATATATAGTATATGGTAGTTCTTATATATACTGTATATAGTATAGAAAGGAGAATAAGATGGAAATTTTATCCAAACTGAAAGATAAGGAGGATTTAGCATTGGATTCACAAAATTTAAAGGATTTTGACAAAGATATAATGAATGATAGACTAGAAAATGCATATGTCAATTTCATTGAAGCTTGTTTAAGTGAAAACCCAAATACAACAATAGAAAATATTGAACTATTAAGAAAATTTTTAGAATATTTAAAGAAAAACATATAAAATAATACATAATGAAAGGAGAGCAGAATGGTTGTATTAAATGAAAATGCTTTACATTTACTTGAGCAAAGATATTATTTAAAAGATTTAGAAACAGGTAAATTAGTTGAACATAGTCCAGAAGAAATGTTTAGAAGAGTTGCAAAATATATAGCAAAAGCAGAGAAAACAGTAGAATTACAAAATGAATGGGAGAATAAATTTTATAATATAATAAATAAACAATTATTTATGCCTAATACACCCACATTAATTAATGCAGGGAAAAATAAATGTTTATCTGCCTGTTCTGTAATAGGTGGATACCCTGATAGTTTGGAAGGAATATATAAATATTTATGGTACAATGCAAAACTAACAAAATATGGTTGTGGAGTGGGACAATCATTATCAAGTATAAGACCAAAAGGTGAAATAATAAAATCAAGTGGAGGCAAATCAGCAGGAGTTATTAATTGGATGAAATCAATACAAACAACTGCTATGACTACCATACAAGGTGATACTGCCAGACGTGCAGCTAATATGGTTAGTTTAAGATTCAACCATCCAGATATTGAAGAATTTATAACTTGTAAATGTGGAAATGACAATTTTAATGCAATGAATATATCAGTAGTCATTACCAATGAAGAATTTGAAAAAGCTATAAAAAGAGAAGATATTTGGTTGGAATGGAATGATAAAAAATATAGAAAAATAAATGCAGGTGAATTGTTAGATAAAATTATCGAAAATGCATGGAGTAATGGAGAACCTGGGATTATTTTTATAGATAAAATAAATCAGCATAATCCATTTAATTTGCAAGATGGTAAATTTGATGAAAATAATAAGCATTATATGTGTACCACAAATCCGTATAAAACAGTGCGGATGTAAAAGGGATTAAATTGCGGGAAACCCCTTAGAGTATTAGTTTACTAAATTATTATAGTAATATAATAATGGCAATGAGTAATTACAAAGGTATAGTAAAAAGAACTGATAATTGGGCAATCCGCAGGGAAGTATCCATATGGATAAACCTTCAGAGAGTATAATATCCCCTATTTATAATATTATAAATAGATAGTGTATTCCAGACCACAACATTATTTAATGGCATAGGAAACTATGTGTAGCATGGGCGGTGAACAGCCTCTTGAATCATACGAATTCTGTAATTTAGGTAGTATTAATTTAGATAATGATTTGATTTATGATAGAGAAAATAATGATGTTAATTGGAAAGTATTTGGAGATACAATAATAACAGGAATAAGATTTCTTGATAATGTTATAGATGTAAATGAATATGTGTTACCACAATTTAAAGAAAAAGTTTTAGGTAATAGAAAAATAGGATTAGGTGTTACTGGATTAGCACATTTATTTATTAAATTAGGAATTAAATATGATAGTCAAGAAGCATTAAACATGATAGATAAAATTTTTAGTTATAAAAAAACAGTTGAAGAAAAATATGACACTCGTTTAGCAGAAGAAAAGGGTAATTTTTTAACATGGGATGAAAGCATATATAGTAAATTAAATATTCCAAGAAGAAATGCTACAATAAGTACTCAGGCACCTACTGGAAGTATTTCTACAATATTAAATTCTGTGAGTTATGGTGTAGAACCTTTATTCAATATAGGTTATATTCGCAGAATTGTGGGTGGTGATATATTAGAAGTAGATCAATTATTTAAAGAAAAATTACATAATATAATCCAGGATGAAGAAAAAGAAAAGAATATTTTAAGACAATGTATAGATAAAGGGACAACTAATTTACCATGTGTACCTATTCAATTAAGGGAGTTATTTAGATGTGCTAATGATATACCATATGAATGGCATATTAAAATAATGGCTCAACTACAAAAATATTATGACAATGCAATTTCAAAAACAGTAAATTTATCTGAAAGTGCTACAATAGATGATGTTAAAAATACATATCTATTAGCTTATAAAAACAATTGTAAAGGTATAACTGTTTATAGAAATAATTCAAGGCAAAACCAAACTATGCAGATAGGCAATAAAGAAAAGGTTAAAGAAGGAACATTAACAGATTTACCAAGGGGTGTTGTTTATGAGGTTGATGATAGTCTAATAGGTAAAAAACGTAAGTTAATAACAGGTTGTGGCACTTTGCACGTTCAAGCTTTCTTTGATCCGTTAACTGGTAATTGCATGGAGGTATTTTTATCAAAAGGTAGTGATGGTGGTTGCGTATCATTTATAAATGCTTTATCAAGAATGGTAAGTACTGCATTAAGAAGTGGCACGCCTATTGAATATGTAATAGACCAATTAAATTCAATTATTACTTGTCCTTCATATGCAGTTAGAAAAGCAACAAAACATGACACAAGTCAAGGTAATTCTTGTCCTAATGCAATAGGTTATGCTTTACAAAATATGCAACAAGAAGTATGGGATGAATTGGAGGATGATAGTGAAGAAAATGAAGAAAAAATAATTACCAAAAATATAAAAACTAATAAAAATAATATATTTACAGATGAAGAACTAAAATATAAAAGCGAATATGGAGATATATCCTTTGTAATGCAATATCAAAAATGTCCTCAATGTGGAAATAAATTATCACAAATTGAAGGATGTTATACTTGTCCTCAATGTTCATGGAGTAAATGCTAATAATTAATATAAAGGAGTTGATTTTATGGGGATAAATAAAGAATATAATATGGTAAAGAAATTTCAAAAAGCTTTTAATAATCCATTTGCTGAAAAACCAACATTAATGAATATAGAAAGAGCAAATAAAAGATATAATTGGATGAAAGAAGAAATAGACGAATTTATCAAAGCTACAAAAAATAAAGATATAGTCGAACAAGCAGATGCAATGATAGATGTTATATATTTTGCATTAGGTACATTAGTTGAACTAGGTATTGAACCAGAAAATTTATTTGCTATTGTGCAACAAGCCAATATGAGTAAATTATGGGAAGATGGAAAACCGAGATTTAGAGAAAGTGATGGAAAAGTAATCAAACCTCCATCATGGATAGATCCGCATAAAAAATTAGTTACTGAAATTCAAAGACAATCAAATAAGTAAAGCAAGGAGGGGTTAATTCCCTCTTTGTAAGCTTATTTAAAAATATCAAAAGTATAATATAAATAATGTGTGATATAAGGGGAATATATAAATGCAAGAACAAATAGATAAAATAGAAATAGTATTAGAAAATTGTGAGATTATCACAATTAAAGGAGAATATATTGGAGATTTAGATATTAAAGATATAAGATATTCTATAGGTCGTATAGGTTGTAATTACATAGATGAAGCATATACCTGCGAACATTTTTCAATGAGTATTAATAACGATGCTAGCTTAGATGATAAAGTTAAGTTTACATTAGGTGATGTTGATGAAAGAAGAAATCCATTAGAAAGAATAATGCAACGCAATGATATAGTCTCAATATATGTTTACTTTAAAGATAAAAAACAACCAAAAGAAATTTATATGCCTTGGGATGGTGATGATGACCAAGATAATGAATATCAAAAAACTTATATGAATCAATTTGGAGATTTATATATCGTTGTTGATAGAGAAGCTGATATTAAAGATTTTTTCGATTTAGAAACAATAGAAGATAAAGAATGTAGGGATGTTTTATGGGATATGTTTAAATAAAAAATATAAAGTGAGGAGGTGCAATTTAATGCAATCAAAACGTATAATTCAAGTTTTCAAAAACAATGAATGGGTTAATATAGAATTTAAAAATCTTAGAAAAGGTGATAAATTCAAAATATTCAATGACAACAATGAAACTATTATAGATAATAAAGGAAATACTGAATGGATTGCTTTATCCAATCCAAAATTAAATAAAGATAAAATGCTGTTTATTAACATACAAGGAGTACAAAAACAAACTACTTTAAAAAAAGAATAAAAATATAGAAAATGCATACAGTAGATTAATATTGCTGCCATTAAAATATTGCACCGTAGCCTACTGTATGCCTGTATTAATATTATAGCTAATATAAGTAATATTATACAAAGTGCTAATCATATTAAATATTATCATAACTGATATATGGAGGTATTTTAAAGTGATGTATTATATCAAAACTTGTACTAATAATGGTTACGAACTATCAAAAGCTTTTGATAGCAAAAAAGATGCTGAAAAAAAATTAAATAATATGCGTGGGAGAAATAAGAGAAAATCTGAAATTATTGCAATTCCTTTCATTAGAGATGGATTGAATCTTTATAGAGATGGTAAATATTACAAAACTATTGTAGGTGAAGCAAAGTATATTTGGTTATTGCAAAGATATGATGATGCAAATTCTATCCCTGATATGGTTCTGAAAGATCATTTGATTGATTGGTTCGTAAAGGGCATTGTTGATTCAACAGAAGATTATAATGACGATTTAGATTTTCATGATTTAGAAGATGATGATGAAGATGCAGAAGATATAAAAGAAAACGAAGATGAATAAAAATAAGGAGTGATAATTTGAAAACTGTTGTCCCACACTCTCGTGACTTCAGTCAGTCATGAGTTAGGGACAATATATTGACAGGAATTAATAATTATAACTATAATAAAAATATAATAAATAGGAAGGTAGGTGAATTTATCTATGTTAAAGGCTTATAAATATCGTTTATATCCAAATAAAGAACAAGAAATACAATTAGCAAAGACTTTTGGTTGTTGCTGATTTGTATATAATCAATTACTTGCTAAAAAAATAGAATTATATAAAACCGATAAAAAATCAATTTCTAAGTATGATTGTAATAATTATTGTAATAGAGAATTAAAAAAGCAATATTTATGGCTTAAAGAAGTAGATAAATTTGCCTTAACTAATTCTATTTATGATTTAGATAATGCTTATCAAAAGTTTTTTAAAGAACATAGTGGATTTCCTAAGTTTAAATCAAAACATAATCATTATTATTCTTATAAAACTAATGTTACAAAAAATAATATAGAAGTAGATTTTAATAATAATAAAGTAAAATTACAATATACTTAGCGGAAAGCCCACTGCTTTAGCTGTGGGATGAACGCTTATACAATAATATATGTCTTGAAACGGGCGTTATGCTATCGCTAATGGTGTCATAGGATACTTTGATAGTGAAAGTCTTAGGAAAAATAATTAGTCTTTATGTCATTCGTGATATATTGGA
>ENA-UOOR01003044-UOOR01003044.1-fermentation-metagenome-genome-assembly--contig:-NODE-3044-length-15586-cov-4.607302_pt1 | contig 15586 bp, 15 predicted proteins | sample MGYA00245780_ERZ724029 | MGnify/ENA primary metagenome ERZ724029 (study PRJEB28704, sample SAMN03018315) | fermentation metagenome | biome: anthropogenic terrestrial biome; feature: soil; material... | reverse complement strand
CCGGGATCCTTCGAAAGCAATAATCATACTGTAAAAACTCAGGATGACAAAAATATCTGCTAGAGATCCCTCCACTACGCGATGACAACCCAGAGGAATTAATTGAAGTCTAATTCATTATTTAAATTAGGTTTCTATATTCTTGTTTTTCATTAAAAATTGCATAAATAATTACTGATTCACTTGATTCTTTTACTTTATAAAAAACTAAAAGCCTATCGATAACCAATACTCTATATCCTTGTTTTCTTAATATACTATACCTAGGCTTAACACCAATATAAGGAAATTCGCTTAATTCCAATATAGATTGCTCTATTTTCTTTAAATAGTTCAATGCTATATCAATATTCTGTGTTTCGCCAGCAATATAATTAACTATATTATTAAGTTGATCATTAGCTTTATCAGTTAAAAGCACCTGAAATGACATATTTTACTTCCCTTCTAAGAGAGAATTTCGCAATTTTTTAAAACTATCCTTGGCTGGAGTTAACCTATCATTTAATACATCATCTTCTGCATCAGCTAAATTTCTTAACAATTCTAGTTCTAATATAGTTTGCTTATATTCATTAATCCCTAAAAGTACCGTATCCCCACGACCATTAACTGTTATATATATAGGCTCCCTAGACTCCCTACACAGCTTTGACATTTCAGAATATTTATTTCTTAAATCAGATGATGGTCTAATATTATCCATACATAATCCTCCTACCATAATATATCAAAATTATATCATAATTTTGATATACGCTCAATGTTAAATTTAAACTTAGAAATCTTATGATGGTAATTTTGACACTACCATTCAAGATAACATCCTGTACAATAATCAAATTGTTCTTTTACTTCCTGTAATTTAAATTCTTCTATTTTATTAGGTTTAATTATAACTCTAAGATCACCAGGTTTAAAAGAAGGGTTTTTATTTAGAAATATATCATTTTTATTGCATAATTCTTTAGCCATGGAAATAATTTCGTTTTGATTTACAGAATTTGCAATACCTATATTCCAGCCTATATCATATACAATATCTTTTATCTTATCAATGTATCTCTCACCCACTATAGGTGAAATAAAAGAAAGCTCCATATAATTTTCCCCTTTAATACTTTTCTTATATGGTTTAAATTCCTCGGTTTCAAATGCCTTATCTATATGATTTAATGCATGATTTTGCTCCATCGCTTCTTTATTATGTGATTCAAAAACTTGTAATGGGGTATTTTTAATATCATCATCAGCATCCGTAAACAAATATAATTCAAAACCAGTTTTTGCCTTAAAATCTTTTATATCCTCATCGTAATTTCTTTTCATTGAATGAAGATTTACTGCTATTTTTTCTTCATTTGTATAATGAGAAATCTTTTTAATCAATTCTGGCTCAACAAGACTTTTTATCAATTCATCTGCCATATTTATATTGGTACTTTCATTTATTTCTACATCCCAACCTATATCGGCTTTAAATTTATTGATAACTTCAAAAATTGTACTAGGAACTACCTTTGGGAAATCAAAGTTCAATATTACAGTTTTAGAATCAAACAAAAGACTTGCCTTTTTAAAATTGTATTCTCTAAAATAGTCATTAATTAAATCAGTCATTTCATTGGGTTTTAACTCTTTAGGTTTTAGGAGCTCCTCTACATCGGATTGAGTTCTTGCCCTAAGCATAAAAAATCTACCTAAATCATTTTCGAAATAAATGCTATCATTTAATATTCTTTGCATGTCCTCTATTTCTCTATCATCTTCTGTTGCGTTACCTTTCCAAATAAATAGAAGCTCTTCTATAGTGAATGATTTGTTACCATAATTTTCAGATATAAATTTCCAAAGTTTATGGACATTTGCAATTGTTATTTCCTCATTTTCATTCATCTTATGATTAAATACCTTCTGTAATTGTTTCCTTGGTGCCCCAATTTCTATGTTTATTGATTCGCCACATCTTGGTACATATACCCTTCCAAAATATTCTTTTTGAGTCTCATTTGCTAATTGATCTATTATGTCTTGATCACCATGTACAAAGAAAATATTTCTAGGTGTTAAAGTGTTAATTAAGGCATTGATTTCTACTTTATCACCATGAGCAGATAAACCGATTCTTTCTACTTTGCATTTAAGTGGAATGGTTTTATTATTTATCTCTAAAGTTCTTTCATCCTCATCATTATCAAGTAATTGAAGAAGTTGTCTTCCAGGGGATTCCTCATCTTGATATCCCGTAATAACTATATATCCATTATCTAAAGATGCTATTTTCTCCGCATAGTATTGGCTTGGACCCCCTGTTAACATCCCAGAACTAGAGATAATAATGCAGGGTTCTTTTCCTTGTAAAATCTTCTCTCTATCTTCTTTATTCATTATAGGTTGTATATTGTCATCATAAAAAGGCTCTATACCCCTTAATACTTTTTTACCTAAACTACTCTTTAAAAATAAGGGGTTGTATTTATAAACCCTATTTATTTCCTTTACCATACCATCTACAAAGACCTTTGTTGACTTAATACTTTTAGTATTGAAAGCTTTTTTTAGAATAAGTATTACTTCCTGTGCCCTCCCCAATGCGAAAGCAGGGATAAGCATCTTTCCATTGTTATCAATACACTCCTTAACAATATCTATTAATCTATCTTCCTCTACTTCTCTATTGCTATGAAGTTTATCACCATAAGTTGATTCAAAAATAGCTACATCTGGTCTCAACTTTGGTATCTTTGCTCCATCTACTGTTCTTTGAGAAAAGATAGAGAAATCCCCTGAATAAAAAACATTGCCCTTCTTTGATGTTAAATAAATACACGAAGCTCCGGCTATGTGTCCTGCCGGATAAAAAGTAAGGTATATATCTTCTAATATTTCACGTTCCACTTGATAATTAAAAGTACGTACTCTATCCAGCATATTCATAACGTCAATTTCAGCATATAATGGTATCTCTGCTTCCCTGCTATTCATTATCTTTAAACTATCATATAAAAGTACTCTTGTTAAATCTTTGGTCATATTATTCATAAAGATTTTAGCATTGGGATATTCTTTGCTTATAATCGGCAATGCACCAATATGATCTAGATGAGCATGACTAATAACAATAGCATCTATACCCCCCTTTTCTTGTATAGTTCTAAAGTCTGGCAATTTATCTTTTGTATTGCTTTGTCTAATACCACTATCTAACAAAATATTCTTGTTATTTATTTGTACCAATATACAACTGGCACCTATTTCATATGCACCACCTAAAAATGATAGGTTTATATTATTTTTCACTACAAATCGATCCTTTCAATTATTTTAATCTCATCTCTTGTTAATTAAACTATAACACATATGTTGCATTTCTATATAAAAATCATCAATTTTTATTTCATTGGTAATATATTCTTTATTCTTATACTTATAACCTTGGAACTTATGATAAAATATACTTATTAGTTAATATGGAGCGTGAACTTATGAAAAACAGAATTTTAAACTTGCTTAAGGAAAGTGATGATTTCATATCTGGACAAAAAATATCTGATGATTTAGGTGTTAGTCGAGCTGCAGTATGGAAATATATAAATGCTCTTAAAGAAGAGGGTTATGAAATTGAATCAATATCCCGAAGAGGATATAAATTTGTTTCATCACCTGACGTACTTACCTATGAAGAAATAGAAAAGTTCTTAGATACAAAATATATTGGAAGAAAATTAGTATATTTATCAGCAGTGGATTCAACAAATAATTATGCAAAGAATATGGCATCAAATAAAAACGAAGGAACAGTTATTACTGCGGAGCAGCAGCTTTCTGGAAAAGGACGGCTTGGAAGAGACTGGACCTCACCTTCTTATAAAGGCATATATATGTCTATAATTCTTAAGCCTGATCTTGACCCTTCAAAGGTAGCAAAGCTTACTTTAATTGGCGCTGCTGCAGTTTATAAAGCATTGAAGGATATAGGTATACAGTCACAGATAAAATGGCCAAATGATATAGTTATCGATGGTAAAAAGGTATGTGGGATACTTACGGAAATGAGCTGTGAATTAAATATTATCAACTATATTATAATGGGAATTGGAATCAACGTAAATTTAGATAAAGATGATATCCCTAAGGAGCTTAAGGATAAGGCTACGTCATTGAAGCTAGTTACAAAAAAAACTATTAATAGAAAAGAGCTTTTAGGATTGGTGCTTAATCATTTTGAAAAATTATATGAACCCTTTAAAAAGGACTTAAATCTAGATGAAGTAATAAAGATATGCAAGGAGAATTCAGCGCTACTTGGTAAGGAAGTTCATATAATTCAAGGAAATAGTACTAGGAAAGGTAAAGCTATTGATATCAATAGCGAAGGGGAATTAATTGTTAAATTTGATACTGGAATAGAAACTATCTATTCTGGTGAGGTATCAGTAAGAGGCTTAAATGGATATGTTTAAGCCTCTTTTTTCTTAACAGGAGTCCAAACTTCACTATAGGCATAATCTTTTTTATGCTCATCCATTTTAGTGAAACAAAAAGATGGAACATTAATTACCTCATAATCTGAGGTAGGAAGCCATTCTGAATATACTCTAGCCATTGTATCTTGTAAGGTAAAAGGAAATGGTCCTTCATTAGGAAATACTGCCCAAGTACAGGCTTCCACTAGCACTTTGTCTAGTAGATCACTTACATTATCTTCAGTAGTTAAAACACCTATTAAGTGGGTTAAATCTCCTTCTTCTTTCATGAAATTAGCGTCAGCATCATAAGAAGCATTTACAATCTCATAGGGTTCTAGATTTTGAAGAGAATGCATTTCTTCTTTTTGCTCGTCTGTTATACTTAGTGCAAGCTTTACAATCTCGTTATTTACACCTTCGAATTGCATCGGAACACGTCTACTTACACCGACTAAATTAAATGCTGGTTTGTCTTCAATTCTAAATTTCATACTAACTCCTCCCTTAACTGTTATTACGAATGAAAGTTTAGGAAATGATTTAATTATGCCGTTTTTTATAACATCTGAGGGTAAAAATCCACTCCATCTTTTAAATGCTCGAGTAAATCCATCCATTGATTGATAACCATATCTAAAGGCAACATCCGTTACTTTTTCCCCATACAATAAATCCTTATTAGCTTCAGACAGTTTTCTGTTCTTGATATATTCACTAAGGGTCATCCCTGAAAGATAAAAAAATATCTTTCTAAAGTGATAGTCAGAAACTCCCGCATATTCAGAAATTATTTCAAGAGATAGATCATCGGTTAAATGCTCTTCAATATAATCAATCACATGATTTAGTTCTTTAAGCATAATCTCCCTCCTTTCATATCTACATAATAACAAAGATACTCTAAGGATGCTCGACTTTTTATAACAAAATATATCGAATAGTTAGCCTTTTACTCTTATAGCTATATAATATTTATTACATCTTTCCTTGGATCTGCCTTATCAGGCTCTTCTGCTGCATACCCAAATACTGCTGAGCCATTTTATTATTGTATCGGAATTATAGCATAATTATCCGAATGTATCTTTTCTCCCACAGTAAATTCAATTGGGTTCTTAAATAATGGTCCATCAAAAGCAAATGTATGGTATTCGCCATTTTCGCCACAAATATCAGCACCACATTTTTCTATTTCATCGGCTACTTCTCTTGTAAGAATTTGTCCTACAAAACTTTCTGGCATTCTAGAATTATCAACTATTGTGATTATAGTTTTAAAACCAGAATCAATAAATTCATAAACAAGCTTCTTTCTTGATTCCTTCCACAATGGAAAATAAGCTTCCAGCCCTACTGCCTCACACCTTTGTGTACACCATTCTAAATGGCCTTCTAAGTCAATGTCCCCAAATACACAAACTTCAGCTCCATTTTCCTTAGCCTCACGAAGTTTTGCTTCAAAATTCTTAGTATAATCCTCGCCTTTTGTTAGGATAAGTGAGCTTGGAATATTCATTTCTTTTGAAATTCTATTTAACATTTCCTTGGATATACCATGAAACCATGATTTATGCCTATCAATATTATAAGTTGTTATCAATTCCATTGGTATCATACCTTGAGAAATTGCACGATAAATAGCTAGTGTACTATCTTTACCTCCGCTATATGAAGCTACGAATTTCTTTCCTTTTAAATTATCCATACTTTACCCCCTTATTTGTAATTTCTACTGATAAATTCTACCTCATCTATATCATTTATTTGATTTAATTTAAGAGCCAGGTTGAAAAAATAGCCGGACAACAGATTTGCAAAGTCAAATAATATATCTGGAACTTCATTACCACTATAATTATATCTATATAACATTCTAACTAAGGCTTTAAACTTTGTTCGTAATATATGCGCGATACCTGCCCCTTCACAGCCTTGATTGAGAACAAACTTTTGACATCTTCCTTTTACATCTTCAAACAATCTATTTGTACAATTCTCCAGCCATAAAAGTTCATCTTCTGTGACAGAAACAAAGGTACGAAGAGAAGGATTTATATGATAAACTAATTCGCAAATTCTTAACAACTCATCTTGGAGACTCTCATCTTCAATTTTAGATCTCAATAGGCCAACTGTACTTGCAATTTCATCTGTAAATATTTCAAAATCACATCTTAAATCATCGGATTTATCGCTTAAGAAAGGATATGCTTCATATTTACTTCTATATATATTGTTCTTCATTTTTTCACCCCTAAGTATTAGAAATATTTTCCCATTTTCTCAATGAATCTAACATAAATCCTACAACATCCATGCCATATACACTGTTTAACAGACTGTTTGTTATAGCCTTGTTTGCAGTTCCATAGGATTTTACACACCCTTCTTCCAGTACTAAAAAATTATCAGCAAGTCTCATTGCAAGATTTATATCATGTAATACTCCCACTATGGAATGTTCTCCTTCATTTGACCATTCCTTAAGATAGTCTAGTAACTCTGCCTGATATCTTAAATCCAAATGATTAGTAGGTTCATCTAGCAAGATAATGCTAGGCTCTTGTGCTAATGTACGTGCTAAGTAAACTCTTTGAAGCTGACCTCCTGAAAGTGTATCTATTTGTTTATCCTTTAATTCATATAATCCAACTGCTTTTAAACACTTTTTCACATAACTTTTGTCATACTCTGACGGTCCTCTAAATACTCCTTTCATATGCAGATATCGTCCAAGGAGGACAGTTTCATATACAGTATATGAAAAGAATATTGTTGAGAGCTGACTCATCACAGCAACTTTACTGGCTACTTCATGTCTTTTCATCCTACCAACATCTTTATCGTCTATCAATATTTTTCCCTTTGAAGGAATAAGTCCTGCAATTGCCTTAATCAGTGTAGTTTTTCCGCAACCATTCGGTCCCAATATACAAAGATTTTCTCCATAATTAAGAGTGAAAGAGATATCCTTAATGACATCTATTCCATCATAACCTGCAGATACATTTTTTAATTCTAACATATTATCTAACCTTTCTCTTTGAAAAATAAACATATGCAAAGAATGGTGCTCCAATTAACGCTGTAACCGCCCCTACCGGTAATTCTGAAGGTGATATTATAGTTCTTGCCACTAGATCACATACCACCATAAAGGCTCCTCCTACGAACATGGACATTGGAATAACAATTTTATGTGAAGACCCAAAAAATCTTCTAACTACATGTGGAGCTATTAAATCAATAAAACCAATTACACCTACAAAGGAAATGGCACTTCCTGTCAATGCAGCTGACAAACCAAGCAATATCCACTTTACCTTATTTATTTCAACACCAACAGCAGAAGCTTGTTCCTCCCCAAAGGTCATCAAATCAAGTTCTCTGGAGTATCTCATCAAAATTAGTACACCGATAATCACTATTGGTAAAAGTATGCCCACACTTGACCACTCTCTAGAAGAAAAGCTGCCCATTTGCCAGAAAATTAGCTGTTGTATGTGCTCTCTTCCTAAAGCAGACATTAGAGTTAGTATTGCATTTATAAATAATGAAAATACCATTCCTACCAAAATAATAGTATTGTTGGACATGTTTTTATCCAATTTTGATGTAAAGCTTACTGCCAGAAATACCGTCAATAGTCCAAAGACCAATCCAAAGAAAGGTAATGTAAACATTCCAAGAAAAGGAATGCTTACACCTGTTATTATGACTATTCCAGCACCTACTGAAGCTCCTGATGATACTCCTAAGGTATATGAGGATGCAAGAGGATTCTTTAATACAGACTGCATTACAGTACCACTTACTGCTAATGCCCCTCCAACTATAAAGGCTAATAGGGTCCGTGGGATTCTTAAATTCCAAACTATAGAAACTGAAGCTTCCGGTATATCATGTATCAAAGGTGTTGAAAATAACTTATTCATTACAATACTGATTGTATCCCTAGGCGGTACATAAACACTTCCAACACCAATCCCCATTAAAATTACAAACAAGCATATTAATATAGAAAATAGAATATATAATTTAGTTTTTTTCATGACAGTTAATATTTATCAGGATATACGGCCTTAGCCATTTCCTCTAATGCTATTACTATATTGTGATTTGGTAGGGAACTCTTCATATTATCCACATAATATACTTCATCATTTTGTATTGCTTTTATAGATTCCCATCCAGAACGATTCTTTATTTCGTCAACAGGGGCTTCTATATAGTTTACATTAGTTATTATTACATCTGGATTTGCAGCTAGTACTGCTTCATCTGATACGGATACCCAGCTTTCTTGGTCACCTAAAGCATTTGTTGCACCAATTAATTCAATCATTTCATCTAAAAATACACCTTTACCAAAGCTATACATATATGGTGCAGCTCCTATTTCAAAGTAAACAGATTTCTTTTCAGTGATTGTATCTCCTACAGCTTTTATATCAGCAATTTTTTCTTTCATATTGTCTACAATTTCCTGTCCCTTTTCTTCTTCCCTTACAACCTTTGAAATAAACATTATATCACTGTAAATTCCATCAATACTTTCACTTGAAGGTATATAAGCTACTGGTATTTTCAAATCAGTTACAGGCTTAAAAGGGTCATTGCCTTCAACCATCATCATACCAGTTGCAAATATAAAATCAGGATTTAATGCAATTATTTGTTCCATATCAGGAGACATTAAGTCAATATAGGGTAAATCTTCTGGTAATATACCTAGAATTTTAGATTGAGTATCAGCTGCAATAATTTTATCTTTATAGCCCAAATCTACTAGAACTTCGGTTATTGACGGTGCCATGGATATTATTGTATCTATCTTTTCAGGAACTACAATCTCATTTCCAGCTGGATCAGTTAGTACTAAAGGTGCATTTGTTTCTTCTGGTGCTTCAGGCTGCTTAGGTTGTTCAGCTTGTTTTGAACATCCGGTCAATATAGATGCTATCATTGTAAATATGATAGCAACAGAAATAAGTTTTTTTATCTTCATTTTTAATTCCTCCATTTTTATTGTTAAACCTCGCGACATCTGACCTACATCAGCTTACGAAAAGACACGTGAGCTGCAGGTGGTCATTAGTCGGCTTCGTTAGCTAAATCAAAGATTTTGACTTCGCGACATCTGACCTACATCAGCTTACGAAAAAGCACGTGAGCTGCAGGTGGTCATTAGTCGGCTTCGTTAGCTAAATCAAAGATTTTGACTTCGCGACATCTGACCTACATCAGCTTACGAAAAAGCACGTGAGCTGTGTTAGGTCATTAAAAAACGTTCCGAATTTCTTCGAAACGTAAATAACCACAATGTAAACTTTGGAATATCTAATAAACTTCCAAATATTTAGCTATCTTACTACCACCCCATCCCTGTAGAGCATAGCATTTGCGGTATTTACGCAAATAAATATTGGCAGGTTTTCCGACTAAGAGGTCATTGTTAGTTTTTAACCTTCCCAGATTTTCATCCAGTGGTTTGCTTTCGCACTAAAACTACTCTCTCATCACGGCAGCAGGACTGTTTAGGCTTTTAACCTAATTCCCTTTTATCACATTTATGTGAACCAATATTGAAGGTGTTTAATTCTCATTTAGTATAATACACTAAGTTTTTCATGTCAACATATTACTCCCATAAATCATCCATTAGTTTTTTAATGCGTTCTTTTCTTTTTTCTTTAGCCTCATTATCAATTATAAATATATCTCCATTGAAAATAAGAACATCTCCCTCCTTCGCCTCATTTGGAAGATCAACTATCTTTATATTTATCATTTCTCCATCTTCAGTCTCACAGATTGCATATTCTCCTTCAAACCTGTCAATGATTATTTTCATAATATCCTCCTAGTCATCGTAAGTAAATACTAGATTTCCATTATTGTCGTATAGCTCTCCTGGATCACTTTCTGTATTATTCCATATGTTTATACTTCCCCATTCTAAATCCCCCTCCAGATCTCCACTGGATACAGTAAGGATTCCACCTGAAGCTAGATTATATTCCGGAAATATAAACTGTTGATTACCTTTTAATGATATTAGTTTCCATCCCTTTAAATTTATTGTAGAGGATGAAGTATTTTTTATAGTTACTAATTCACCCTTTTTATCAATATCAATAATTTCTATTCCAATATTAGCTTCTGACTTATCAGGTACTTGTGAAACTTTACCATTTTCTAAAGTTAAATTTTCTCCATCGGAATTTATTACAATAGTTCCTAACTCATCAGTTCTTAATATCTTTATGCCCTTTTTATTTAGTTTAGAGACTATTTCCTTGTGAGGATGACCATAATCATTACCTTCTCCACAACTTATTACGGCAAATTCAGGAGATACAGCATTTAGAAATTCATCAGATGTGGATGTAGTGCTTCCATGATGTGCTACCTTCAAAACATCTGCCTGAACATTATATTTTTTTTCCAGTATTTCCTTTTCCGATAAATCCTCAGAATCACCTGTAAATAAGAAGGAATTATTTCCATACTCCATCCTGAGTACTATAGAATAGTCATTTATACTTTTATAATTATCCCCATTTGGTGCTAATATACTAAATTTTGCCTCACCTAGATTAAATGTATCTCCTGGGATAGGGGTGGATATCTTTAATCCTTTATTTTTAATTGCCAACAAGACATCCTCAAAGGTCTTAGTAGTATGTGCATATTTTGGCATATATACTTTTTTTACATCGAAATTGTTTATAACTGTATCTAAACTACCTATATGGTCTTCATGGGGATGTGTACCTACTGCAACATCTATCTTTTCAATACCTTGAGCCTTTAGATACTTGTCCAACAACTCACTATCACCATTATTACCAGCATCAATCAACATATTTTCTCCAGTTGGTACTTTAATTAAAATAGAATCAGCCTGACCAACATCTATAAAATGTACTTCTAGGGTAGTTCTTTCAAGTTTTGTATCATTAGTTCCTAGTCCACTTCCTGTTGAAGCGTCTGTTTCTATGGGTCCACATCCAGTAAAAGCCAAAAGTAGCACCACTATTAATATTAAACTTATTGATATTTTTATATTTCTTCTCATAAATGCCTCCTAAACTTTGCCTAATATAATATCAACTCTACATACTTTTTAACCCTGCACCACAAAGTGGGAATACTATTATTTTATTTTCAATATCCGGATATTTTTCTTTATATGCTAAATATCCAGCGAAATTAGCTGCAGAGGTTATTTCTACATATATACCCATTTTAGATAACTTTTCCCTAGCATATTGTATAGAATCCTCAGATACCCCTATAATGTCACCATCAGTTTCTCTTACAGCTTCTAGAATCTCTTTGCCTCTGGCAGGAGAAGCTATAGCAATTCCCTCAGCTAAGGTCCCAGTATTTTCAACTTCACATACTTCATCTAATCCATCATTATACGCTCTTAATATAGGTGCACAATTATTTGCCTGTACTGCCCATATCTTAGGCATCTTGTCTATTAGTCCCCATGCAAGCAGTTCCTTAAAGGCAATATAGGCTCCCATAAGTAGTGTCCCATTGCCTACAGGGATTATGAATACATCAGGCATATTGCCATTTAGCTCTTCATAGACCTCATAAAAATATGTCTTTGTTCCTTCCCAAAAGAATGGATTGTATATATGACTGGCATAAAAGATCTTTGATTTTTCAACCATGTCAATAGCTACTCTTGCAGTGTCTTCTCTACTGCCTTGTATCTTATGAATTACTGCTCCATATGCTTCTATTTGTTTTATCTTTTTCTCCGAAGTACTCTCTCCTACAAATATATGAGCTTTAATACCTGCACGTGCACTATATGCAGCAATTGCAGTACCAGCATTTCCACTACTATCAGCTACTACAGTATCTATACCTAGCTTTTTAGCCATAGAAATTAAAACGGCAGCTCCTCTGTCTTTAAATGATAGTGTAGGCATATAATAATCTGCTTTTGCAAAAAGATTGTGTCCTATTTTGATTAAAGGAGTTCCCCCTTCACCTAAGGTAATATCCTTCCATACATCATTCTCGTCAAATGGGAGTGTATTGATATATTTCCAAAGGGAATGATTATTTGAAGCTTTAGTTTTATCAAAGTCTATAGACTGTTTTTCAAATTCTAAATTTAATAGTCCCCCACATTCACATTTATAAGATAAATCAGATATTTCGTATTTTTTACCACATTCATGACATAAGTAATTCATATTTTAACCCCCCTTATTTCAATAAAAGTTAATCTTCAATTTCCAAAATAGCTTCTACTTCTCTATCGACACCATTTACATAATTATCAAAGCTTTGTTCAACGTAAATATCTGGATAAAGAGAATCTTTGTCATATCCTTCAATCAATTCAAAGTACTTCGTTGAATACCATACCGTAATAGGCGTATTTTTTAAATTAAAGCTTTTTATTTCACCATAACCATTTACATTTCCCCCTGTTGGTGTCCCAACAAGTGTACTGTTCAATTGATCTTTTATTTGTATTGCATTAATAATTGCAGATGAAAATGTGTTTTTGCCTATTAGTGTATATACCTTAAAATCAATTTCTTTTTGGAGCTTCAATAGCTCTGAAATCATTGGTTCAAATATTCTTGAATTCCCACCGGAATTATATCTAAGGTCTATAATCACCTTTTTATAATCGTTTTTCTTAACTTCACTACTTACACTTGATACAAAGTCTTTCATCGGAAGATCCGGTGCTTCTTGGCAGCTATTGTATTGTATGTAAAAACATTCTTCATCTAGTGGTAATGCACAATAAATTCCACTCAAAGCAGTTATAGGGGTTGTCTTGGGAACAACACTAACAATATTAGCACTCATGATTTTCTGCTCATTCATCGATTTAATTTCTAACGATTGCTTCTCCCCATTAAAATCTTCTATTTCCAATACTATTGGCTCATCTTTTTCAATTATTCCTAAATATTCAAGAGACTCTCTAAAATTAATTGTATTTGAAAAACTTGTTTCTACCCAGATTTCATTTTCAAAGCTCATAATTTCTTTAGCATGATTAAATACATCGTTAATATCCATATCATTTATAGAAAGTAATTTATATCCCAAATATTGTTCATTCTCTTTCTCTAACATCATCAAATGCCAACCATCACTATATTTTGCAACAGCGAATCCTAACGCATTTAAATGTTTATATTGCGAATCACTAAAATCCAGATTAGTATGAGCGTCTCCCACAATTGATAAAAGATGCCTTAGAGAATAGTAGAAATCACTATCACTCATTTCCTCGGTTTTCTCAGCTATCTTTTTCTTTTCAACTTCAAATTCATCCTTAGATATATTTGCATATAAATTTTTATGTTTCTTTTCTAATGTACTGCAAAAATAATCTAAATCCTCAAGCTTTGGATTAGAAGCTATAGAAACTGCGGAATCTGTAGAGCCACTACTAGTAGGGCTAGCCGAACAGGCAGTTAAAATATTTATTAGAAGTAAAATTAATGCTAGATACTTTATTTTTTTCATATATATCACCTATTAAATTATTTTCAAAAGTTATTTTCAAAGCTTTCTTTAACTACTTTTTCCCGTCCCCATAACAATCCATCCAGAACCAAGGATGGTTAGAGGAAAACTAACTTTCGCTGATACAACTTCCCCCTTTTTAGAATCACGATATTCTTTCCCCAAAAATATATTGCTTACCAATGCATGAAAATTTGCCTAAATCAAAAAACAATCCGAAAATAGTGTAACTCATCAATAAAACACCCCCTGACATAAATTTATTTATCGTCTTAAGTCTTCATGATGCATATGATAAATAATGTTCATCTATAATATATATTTCTCCTCTAAACCACAATACGTCATTAGAATTATACTATCGACGTGTCTTGAGAGGATAATAAAGATGTCATAAGTAAATATTACTCCCTTGGCGGAAGAATATTCTTATAGATTTCATCATCTGCTTTCACAATTTTTTCATCATTTTCATATCTAATTCTGCTATTAAATTTGATACTTTACATACCAATATTGTAAGCAATAAAACCCTCAAACACTATTTATTTGAAGGCTTTATTATTCACAATTATAATATTATTTAATCCACACATAATCTGACATTATTATATATAGTTATAGCCCTAAGCCTTTTCTTGATTTTGGTGTAAATTTAGCTTTGAATTTTTTATAATACATCTTCCTAATATTTACAATATAGAACATCTAATACTGATATAGGTTTTTTACTCTCAGGATTTATTATCTCTTCCCCCAATATCTATCACATAACCCTTTCATTATAGATTATGAGTATTATCTACATATCGTTTCGTTCTGACAATTCAATTATACGTGCCATAAATTATATCTCTCTTGCCTTTTTTATAAGTCGTTTAATGTCTATAAAATCCAATATATTATCCATAGCATCCTGATTGATAGAAAAATCGTATTTTTCAAATATAGTATTTGCCATTTCCACTAATTCCCGAATACTATTTACCAATTTGAAATTATCATTTCTATCATTTACCTCAATATAGCAATTATCAAAATTCTCATCTATTATTTCGTAATTTTTTCTTCTTGCAAAATATTCTATCTTGATAATCTTACCATTAGTCATTAGTGACACTTGTCCAACATCTTTATGCATTCCATTTCCTGTTTTAGTCCTTTTACACACTTTCAATTCAGATATTGTTTTTGCAGGTATGACTCTAAAGGTTTAATGACTTCTGATATCATATTTTCGTCATTTATTAATCCTGCTTTTATCTTCACTGTTTGATGAAACTTTTTTAAAAGTTCATCTCTATGGTCTTTAGAATCAATCCACCTATCCCCGTATTCACTCTTAAAATCAAGATATATTTTATATAGCCCTTCTTTACCCACCAGCACTTTATATTTTTTATAAAGTTCCTTACTGTTAAAAGCCCTTCCTAAAACATTGTCCCTTTCTTTTTCAAATTTTTCAAAGGCATTATAAACATTTTTTGCAAATCCAGTAAGACTAGGCATAATGACACTACACTTTAAACTTTTTTCATTTTTACGCTTTTTATCTAGCTTTAAATCCTTTTCTTCTTGCTCCTGCAACCTTA
>ENA-UOOR01003041-UOOR01003041.1-fermentation-metagenome-genome-assembly--contig:-NODE-3041-length-15592-cov-4.582738_pt1 | contig 15592 bp, 10 predicted proteins | sample MGYA00245780_ERZ724029 | MGnify/ENA primary metagenome ERZ724029 (study PRJEB28704, sample SAMN03018315) | fermentation metagenome | biome: anthropogenic terrestrial biome; feature: soil; material... | reverse complement strand
GCGCCGCCGCGAACGTTTTATACCGGGACCGCGCGGCCGTGGCCTCCTTCGCGGAGGAGTTTAAGCGGTATCTGCGTCTATGCCGGCCTCTGATGCAGATTTTCAGAGCCTCCGATTCGGACGCGTATTCTGAGGCTCTGGCGTAATTTGAGCGGGGAAAAGCGGATGCGCTGATTAAGACGGAATCACTATCCCTGCTGACCATGCCCGGAACCTTTTAGCGTCGATTGTTGAACGTTCCGGCATCGACACGCCTGATTACCATGTCTCCCATGACGGACATGCTGGGCGGCGGGTTTGTCTCTTTTTTGCCCAAAACTGTTGGGAGCATCTGTTTCTGCAACCCGCATAATGAAAGACGTATCTCTTTTGCAGGGGAGAACAATTGCACATTTTGATAGGCAGGCTTAGTCTGATCTGCTATAATATCCCCGTATGACGCGGGAGGATATCTGAAATCCATGCAAAACCGGCACATTGAAAGAAAGGCGGAGGTCATGATGAAATTAGCTGAAGCGCTTCTATTGCGTTCCGAATGCCAGAAAAAAATTGAAAGCCTTCAAAGCAGAATATTGGCGAATCTTAAAGTGCAGGAAGAGGATAGGCCTCATGAAAATCCGCAAGAACTGCTCAAAGAGGCGTTTGAGCTGAACGATCAGCTTTGCGCATTGGTCAAGCAGATTAATGCCAGGAACAATATTGCTGCGCTGCCGAACGGAACGGTTCTGTCCGAGGCGCTTGCCGACCGGGATATGCTGATGAAAAAGCGCAGCCTGCTGGCAGCTATCGCGGCTAAGGCGAATGAACGGGACTATCGCCTGACGCACACCGAGGTCAAGATGCGAGTCACCTTGCCTATCGGTGAACTGCAAAAGCAGATTGACAGCCTCTCCCGCAGCTTCCGGGAGCTGGATACCCAGATCCAGGCTGTCAACTGGACGGTGGATTTGTAAAAAGCAAGCAGTTGGTAGCCGGCGAAGGCCAAAGCGGATATGACAAAAGTCCCCGAAAGGGGCGACTTGATTGGCGGGCGGGGGACAGCTCAGGGGTTCGATTCCCCGGATTACTTCTTAGTCCAATACCCATCACATGCGTATCAATTAATTTTGTATCGGTAATAACCACATATCGGTTGGCATTCCCGGCGAGGGCGGGTTCGGGGCACTGCTTGAAGCTTCAAAAAGGTCAGGGATGTAAATATACGCAATCACCAACGCCGGCATAGAGCCGACAGGGTTTAGTTTATGGGGGAAATTGCGGGTGGATTTTGACAAGGCAAAAGATTTTATTTATAAAAACGCCAGACCGCTTGATGCGGCAAGATGGCATTTTCTGTTTGAAGGCGGGAGCCGGGATAATGTCTTGAAGCGATTGGCGGCTTATCGCAATGATGACGGCGGGTTTGGCCATGCGCTTGAGCCTGATTGCTGGAATCCGGATTCATCGCCAATACAAACATGGGCGGCCACAGAAATCATCAAAGAGGTGGGGCTTGAGGACAGGACGCATCCCATCATACAGGGAATCCTGAGCTATTTGGCCAGTGGGAAAGACTTTGACGGTCATACATGGGCCCGTTCGATCCCCACGAACAACAATTATCCCCATGCGCCATGGTGGCGGTGGGAACCCGATCCGGAAACGTCTTATAACCCCACAGCCTGCCTGATTGGCTTTATTCTGAAATATGCCAACAGGGAAAGCGCGCTCTATGCCCTGGGCTGTGGTTTGGCGAAAGAGGCATACCGCTATTTCAAGGCGTATTACCCGCTGGAGTCCATGCACACCGTGTCGTGCTTCGTTAAAATGTACGCCTATCTCAAAGAAGCGAATGTGCGCGGCTTGCTGGACTTGGGCGAGTACAGCGCCTTATTGCACGGACAAATCAGGCAAATGATTACGTATGATACGGAAAAATGGAAAACGGACTATGTATGCAAGCCATCCCTGTTTATCGGCTCTAAGGCCAGTGAGTTCTATCCGGATAACAGGGCGGTTGCCGACTATGAATGTGCATTTATCCGCAGCGCCCAAGAGGCCGATGGCACATGGGCGATCACGTGGTCATGGCCGGAGTATCCCGAAGAATGGAGCATCAGCAAAAACTGGTGGAAATCGGATTGGATTATTAAATCTGTCAAATATGTGAAAGCATTTGAAGCATAAACACGCAATGCGCTCTGCGTCTGCCGTGGCGCGGTTATCAAAAAGGCGGCCCGTTTTCATCGAAAGCGGGCCGCCTTTTTATTTTTGCTGAAATGGGGCCGCCCTATGCTTTTTTGGGGCTTTCAGCACGGCGGTCAGAGCATCGCAAACCACGGCGCAAAATCGCGCCCGTTCGCTGTGCCGCCTACGAAGGCCGCCACCATGCCGGCAAATTTCCCGAGGCTTGAGCGGCTGTTTCGACATAGCGTTATCCGGTATGCCGAGGGGGTCAGAATAATCACTTGTTTTGAAAAACTTCTTTTGCCACTTCAATAAAATTCTGCACAATATTCGAGTGAGTCTTCCTGCAAACGAGTCCAAAAGGCCATCGAAAAGGAACATCCAGCGGAACCGATATGAGAGGAACAAAATTGGGTGCGAAAATATCCGGCATAAGATATATGCCATTATTGAAGCAAGTATTAAACACGCTCTCGATTCCACACGGCACTTCTTCAAACTCAAACCCCGGAACCGCCTGTCGCGCAGCCGCTACCAATTCAGGCATCCAGTGGAGATTGTTAACGACGACTTTCTGACCTGCCAATTCCGAAAGACTGACAGCACCTTTTGAGGCGTAAGGGTGTGTCCTTGCCATAAGGCAAACCCGGGGCCGGCAAACAAGCGGGATAAAGTCCAAATCGTATAAGGACAGGTTCGGCGACTGACCGCATTCAGAAATGTCAGAAACGCCGGATATGACATTGTCAATCATATTCTGTTCATTGCACACTATTATCTTCTGCTGGATTTTCGGGTACTTCCCGGCAAAATGTTCATAGATTTTGGGCAGCAGCATGACATGCGGGTTTTGTGAAATGCGGATGATCATATTTCGTTGCTCAGTCTCTTTGCAGCGCGATAAAACATCCTGAGTTAAGGCCAGCGCAAGCTGGGCGCCTTTGTAGAACTCCCTGCCGGCAGGCGTCGGGGTAACTCCCCTTGGCGTCCGAATCAGCAGTTGCAGCCCGGTATCACGCTCAAGCGCATTGATCTGCTTAAGCAGCGCCTGGGGAGATATATATTTAGCTTCAGCCGCTTTATTAAAACTTCCATAATTGATTACTGAAATAAAAGACCGCAAATGCTCATCGTTCATTTGTGCATCCTCCCCCAGCGATTTTAACCTTTTGGTTATAACTCTACTACCATAAATCTACTACTATGTCAAGTGATGAGGGGTTATATTTAATATTAACATAGTCAATTAATTGACAATACATAGATATTGGGAGAGTGCATAATGAAAAATGACATATCTCGCAGAAGTTTTCTGAAGGGAGCCGCCGCCGGCGCATTAGGCCTCGCTACCGTCGGCCTCGCCGGCTGCGGTAATTCGTCGGAGCCGGGAGGCAAGGCTGGCGACGGTCCTGCGGCCGACGGAACATTGCTTCCCTTCGAAAACACCGTAGCGTGGGATGCCGAATATGACGTTGTCGTACTCGGTCTCGGCCTGGCGGGCGGGGCGGCCGCAATCGCAGCCGCCGACGAAGGGGCAAAGGTTCTGATTCTGGAGAAAGCGCCCAAAGGCGAAGACGGCGGCAACAGCAAATATGCCGGCCAGGGCGTTCTATATGTCAAACCCGAAAATCGGGACGCATCAATTAAGTATTTTCAAAATATCCGTGGGATGTACGCCACACCGGGCGACGACGTACTTACGGCATTCACCGATATGCTCACCACCAACATGGACTGGATAAAAGAGCACGGCGGAAATGCTATGCATTTTGCCGACGTAATCGGTGAGTTTCCCGACATCCCCGGTTATGACCTGATGAGCTGCTGGTCTATTGACGGCACTATCTTCGATGGCAAGCTGTTTAACTTCGTTCGCAATTATGCGCTTGAGAACGATGCCATCGACGTATGGTTTGAGGCTCCTGCTCAGACCTTTATCCAGGACCCTGCCACCGGGATTATCCATGGCGTCAAGGCTTCCGTAAACGGCCAGGAATATAATATCCGCGCCCTCAACGGCATCGTTCTCTGCACCGGCGGTTTTGAGGACAACATCCAGATGATCCAGGATTACCATCAGCTGCCTTACGCATATGCCAAGGGCGGTCTTTACAATACCGGCGACGGTATCAAGATGGCTATGGACATCGGCGCAGACCTCTGGCACATGAGCAATATTGCCGGGCCGGACCTCAATGCTGTCGATCCGGTCACAAAGCGTGCTGTAGGTTATGCCATGATGGGATATCATCCGCTCCTTTCAACTAATTTTACTTGCGGAACGGCAAGTATTATTGTCGGCGCGGACGGCACCCGTTTTGTGGACGAAGGCACGATTCCGGGGCACGGTTTCATCAACTTCCACGGCATGAAGCTGAGAATGCCCGTTTCCCTGCCGGCCTATTGCGTGTTTGACAGCACCTGCATCGATAAAACCATCTATAAAATCTGGGATAATCAGGCCAAGATTGAAGACGGCACCATTGTCATGGCGGACACTTTGGATGGGCTTGCGGCTAAATTGGGTCTGCCGGAGGGCAGTTTATCCGCCACTGTCACGCAGTATAACGAAATCTGCGCCAAAGGCGAAGATATTGCATTTCACAAGAAGACCGAATACCTTGTTCCCTTCAGCGGCTCCGGCCCTTATTATGCATTTGAAGTTTATCCTACTTACACCAATACACAGGGCGGCCCGCGGCGGAGCGCGCAGGGAGAAATCCTGAATGTTGAGGGCAAACCCATTCCTCACCTTTACAGCGCCGGCGAGTGCGGGTCAATCTGGGGCGACATTTATCAAGGCGCCGGTAATCTCGGCGAATGCGTTTCTTTCGGACGTATATCCGGGGTCAATGCGGCTGCGGCAAAAACCGACAACCTGCGTGAGTCGGCAATGACCGGTACTCCCGTCGATTTCAATGCGGCTGCGGGAACTGATTACGCTGCTGCCGATAACGAGTTTATAGGAACCGGAGCCGGTATCGGCGGTGACTTAACCGTCAAAATCACCGTGGATAACGGACAGATAACCGCTATTGAAGTATTGGAGCATAACGAAACCGAAGACATCGGCGGTACGGCGGTACCTAAGCTGGTAGATCAAGCTCTCGCCGCTCAGGGACCTGAGATTGACGGGGTAACAGGTGCAACCGTTACCACCAACGCATTTAAAGCCGCGCTGAGGGAAGCCATGACCAAGGCCGGAATATTGGAACAATAAAGGGGATATGCGGCTGAATACCGCTCGCTGTTTGTCCTTTGTTTTCGTCGGAAGTCCTTTGAAAAGGCCATGGGATATAAAAGGCTCCATCGAAAAAAAGGCGCAACATTTTCCCGAAGACGCATAATAGTCCCGGCCGGATATGGCGCGGACCGATGAACATTGGCGAGGATACACAGGATATTCTCTCCGAGCCGGGATACTCCAAAGAGAAGCAGGCGGGCAGTCCGAAAAAGGGGCTGCCCGCCTCATTGCGATATATCGCGCATTTTAAAAAAGCATGGAACATACGGGATATCTGATGTCAGTCATTATACCATCGGGAGCCGCGGCGGAACGCCTGATTCCGATTGAATAGGGATTGATATTTTTTCGACTTGATTTTTGCGGATATATAAGTTATAATGTATTCAAAAGAACCATCATAGCAAATGGAATCTATGAAAGGCTTTTATTTCTTACGACAGTTTTGTGGTAACAAATGAAAAGCCTTTTTTATTTTTATATTCCGGCCCTTTCGGCGCCGGAAATTTAAGTTCGGATTTGTTGAATATGAAAAGAACCGTCTGACATGAAACAGAAGGGCTTTTGTATTTCTGCCGTGTGGCATGGATATGGAAAGCCCTTCTTTTTTTACTATTAACGAAAGGGAGTCTGTTGATATGGATATAATTAATAAAACTGTGCGGCATAAGACTTTCGGAGAGGGGGAAATCTGTGACTTCAGGGATAACATAATTTCCGTCCGCTTCGGCGCGGCACAGAAGAAATTTATTTTTCCGGATGCTTTCAGGGATCATCTCATCCTGACGGAAAAGAAGAGCAAGCAATACGTAGACGGCATATTGGCCAGAATTGATAGGGACAAACAGTTCAAAAGGGAAAAGAATAAGCAGGAAGCAGAAAAGAAACGCTTTCTCAGAACGCTTCCGCTGAACGCGAAGTCTCAGGCCGCCTTTGGCTTTATAGACAACGATATGCAAAGCGTGAAGAAGGACTGGCGCCTCAATTCGGGGTATTACCGGTCGGGAAGCAGCCGGGGGCAGCCCAGAACCCCCGCAAGACTCTATCCGAATTCGGCGTGCCTTCTGACATGCCTCGGGGAAAAGGAGCCGGAAGAAAACCGGTACATTTGGGGCGTGTTCATGGTAAGGGACGACTTTAACGGTCCCGAATGCATGGACGGCGTGATCGAGGCTCACGACACATACCGGATATTGCTGAAGGAGGAGGAGAAAAAGGACTTTCTCTTCTGGAAGTATTTCGGCCGGGAGCCTGAGGGCCGGAAGACAAAGTGGGGCTCAATCGAGTTTCGGTATTTTGCCAACACAACAATGGCGCGTATCCTGGACGATATCCAGATGAACAGAAAAGGCGCGGAGAAGAAGCACTGCGGAGAATTTCTGGAATATTTCTGCGAACTGAATAAAATCGATAAAATCAAATGACCCGGCGGCTGTCGTAAGGCCGGATCGGAGACACGTGAAGAACGATGGGAGGAACATCATGTTTGTATTAAAAGCTCAGCGGCGGGGCGCCGGCGCTAAGGCAAAGCAGCTCAGGCGGGCGGGGATGATTCCGGGGTGCCTGTACGGCGCCGGGATCGAGGAGTCCATGCCGCTTCAAATGACCCAGAGTGAAGTAAAAAGACTGCTGAAGGAGAAGGCCAAGGGCGGCCGGGTGACCTTGGACGTGGAAGGGGAAAAGAGCACCGCGCTCCTGCGGGAAATCAGTTGCCATCCTGTGAGCTGTCAGGTTGAGCACCTCAGCTTCCAAAAGTCGAACGACGACGACACGGTCACCAGCACGGCCCAGATTATTCTGCTAAACAAGGAGAAGATCCCGGGATATATTCAGCAAGTTCTCTTTGACGTCCAGTATAAGACCCTGGCCTCCAACATGGTGGAGAAAATCGAGATCGATCTAGAGGGCATGAGTACCGGCGACAGCATTAAGGTCTGCGACCTGGACATTGCGAAGAACGACGACATCGAAATCTTGACGGATCTCGACAGCCTGGTGGTGTCGATCATCGAAAACAGAAAGGGCGGAGGCCCTGCGGAGACCGAGGACGAGACCGGAGCCGAACAGTAAGTTTGGAAGCTCCCAAATCCCCGGATGCCCTGGCAAAAGTCAGGGCGTCCGGGGATTTTAATTTAGTTTCGCCGCAAATTTCGGGTGGGCGGCAGCGTGGTTTTGTGGTAGAATCAGCGCATCGCGCTGATTCTACCTTGATTTTAAACCGTTTCACTCCCGGTTTTGCCGGAACAGCGAAACATGGCAAATTCTTTCGCACCTGCTTTGCGGATGTGGCAGAATAGCCGCGAAACCGTGATTCGTTTCCGGTCTTGTCACCGGACGTTGGATAAGGAGAATATATGGAAAGCATAATCGGTATCCTCGCGGAGGAATTAAATCAAAGCCAGACGCATGTGAAAAACGTGGTGGATCTCCTTGACGAGGGGAATACGATCCCGTTTATCGCCCGTTACCGCAAGGAAATGCACGGCGCCATGGACGACACGGCCCTTCGCCTTCTGTCGGAAAGGCTGATTTATCTGAGAAACCTTGAGGCGCGCAGGGAGGAGGTCAGAAGGGCGATCGCCGGCCAGGACAAGCTCACGGACGCCCTCTCCGCCCAGATCGCCGCGGCGTGCACACTGGCGGAGGTGGAGGACCTCTACCGGCCATATAAGCAGAAGCGCCGCACCCGTGCCACCATGGCCAGGGAAAAGGGGCTGGAGCCTCTGGCACTGGCGCTGCTTGGTCAGGACAGGGCGCTGCCGGAGCCGGCTGTCCTGGCGGAAGGGTATCTGGACGCGGAAAAAGGCGTTGCAACCGTTGAAGACGCCCTGGCTGGGGCGTCGGATATTATTGCCGAGACTGTTTCCGACAGCGCGGAGCTCCGGCGCAGCCTTCGGGCCCTGATGATGAAAGGGGGCGTTCTCCGCTCCGCCGCGGCAAAAGAGGAAGATTCGGTATACAGCCTTTATTATGCCTTCGAGCAGCCTCTCCCGCGGGTTCAGGGACATCAGGTTCTGGCTGTCAATCGGGGGGAAAAGGAGGGCTGGCTCAAGGTATCCGTGGCGGCGGACCGGGATGCGGCCCTGGCGGCGGTTTGGCGGGGAACGGTAAAGCCCGGTTCCCGCGCTTCGGACTTTGTCCGGGCCGCGGCGGAGGACGGGTACGACCGGCTGCTGTTTCCCTCCCTGGAGCGGGAGGTGCGCGGGGTGCTGACCGAGACTGCGTCCGAGGGCGCGATACGGAATTTTGCCCTTAATCTGAAGCCGCTGCTGATGCAGCCGCCGGTGAAGGGGCGCGTTACGATGGGGCTGGACCCGGGATACCGGAACGGCTGCAAGGTGGCCGTGGTGGACGGTACGGGAAAGGTGCTGGATACCGCGGTGGTCTATCCCACCCAGGGAGACCGCCGGAAGGACGAGGCGATCACGGTTCTGGCGGGGCTGATCAGCCGGTACGGTGTGGCGCATATCGCCATCGGAAACGGCACCGCGTCGCGGGAAACGGAGCAGATGGTCAGCCGGATGATCACACACACGCCGGGGGTGAGCTACATGATCGTCAACGAGGCGGGCGCTTCGGTATACTCCGCGTCAAAGCTGGCGGCGGAGGAATTTCCCCAATTCGACGTCAACCTTCGCTCGGCGGTCTCTATCGCCCGGAGAATGCAGGACCCGCTGGCGGAGCTGGTGAAAATTGACCCCAAGGCCATCGGTGTCGGTCAATATCAGCACGATATGCCACAGAAGAAGCTGGACGAGGCCCTTTCCGGCGTGGTGGAGGACTGTGTCAACGCCGTGGGCGTGGATGTGAACACCGCCTCGCCGTCCCTTCTTCAGCGGGTCTCCGGGCTTAACGGCACGACGGCGAAAAATATCGCCGCATACCGGGAGGAAAACGGCGCGTTTACCGCCCGCCGGCAGCTTTTGAAGGTGCCGAAGCTGGGGCCAAAGGCTTACGAGCAGTGCGCGGGCTTTCTGCGGGTGCCGGAAAGCCGGAATGTGCTGGATAATACAGGGGTGCATCCCGAAAGCTATGACGCGGCGGAAAAGCTGCTCTCTCTTTGCGGGTGTACGCTGGCCGACGTAGGCGGCGGGCTGGCAGAGTTGCCGGAGCGGGTGAAGGCTTACGGCGAGGAGAAGGCCGCCCAGGCCTGCGCGGCCGGCGTCCCAACCATCAGGGATATTGTCCGGGAGCTTTTAAAGCCCGGGCGCGATCCAAGGGACGAGCTTCCCCAGCCAATTTTACGCACCGACGTGATGGAGATGAAGGATCTTGCCGCCGGCATGGAGCTGACCGGCACGGTGCGCAACGTCATCGACTTCGGCGCATTTGTGGACATCGGCGTCCATCAGGACGGGCTTGTGCATATTTCGGAGATTGCGGACCGGTTTATCCGGCACCCGTCGGAAATCGTGTCGGTGGGCGATGTGGTGAAGGTGGTTGTTTTGGCGGTGGATGTGGGGAAAAAACGCATTTCCCTGTCCATGAAGCAGGCCAAGCCGTAAGTTCGCCAGGGCCGGCAGCCATTTCCAGAGAATTTTAAAATCCGGTGCGAGCGGTCTGGCATAAAGAAGTATGTATGGCGGCGCAGAGAAATTTGCGTCGCTGTACGTTTTATGTGTTTAACAGCATATCGCGCACTTTTTGTGTCTTGCCGTTTCCGCAGCAGATATCCCGATGTCCTGCTTCTGTGACCAAAACCGACAGATATGCAAAGAGCCGCTCTCAATATATTGAGGGCGGCTCCACTTTCGGTTTTTGGCAGCCAGACGATCATAGCGTTCTATAGACGTTTTAGACGCTCGGCTTTGCGTCCCTGCCTTTCGGCAGGTTTGCCACTAACTATTAATTTTTGCCCTTGGGTTTCCTTATCCTGCTATTTCTGCGGGATTTTCGGCGCCCAGCCTGCTACTTTGCGATGTCCTCGATGAAGCGTTGGAGGATGGCCGCCGCCTGGCAGCGCTCAGCGTTGCGGGCGGGCGAAAGCTTCGTGCCGTCGCCTTGGATCAGACCTGCGGCGTTGGCCCAGGACATGGACTCCGTTGCCCAGCCGGAGACCGTGTCAGCGTCGGCAAAGCCGGAGAGGTCGGCTCCAGCGGTCACATCATAGCCCTTGAGCTTTGCGTAATTCATCAGGATAACCGCCAGCTGCTCGCGCGTGATGGCGTCCTCGGGACCAAATCGCCCGTCGCCGTATCCCCTCACAATCTTGTTCTCGGCCGCCCAGGCAACCGCCTCACCGTACCATGTCCCCGCCGCGACATCGGCAAAAGGATTGGAGGCAAGTGTGTCGGGTGTGTTTTCGAGGCGGTGGAGGATGGTGACGATCATGCCCCGGGTCATGGCGCCGCGGGGATTGAACAGCATCGGATTTTTGCTGACGCCTACCATCAGGCCCGACTCATATGCCCACATCACATTGCCTGCGAACCAGTCGTCCGCCGTGACGTCATCAAAAGAAATATGAGCGCCGGAGTTTGTCTTATCGGTAACCGTCACGGTCAAAACCGGGTCGGCTCCGCCGCTCATGTCAAAGGTGATTTGGTGTTCACCCTTCGCGAGCGCGGCAAGATATGACTTTTTGAGGGTGACCGTGCTGCCGCTGACGGTGTAATCGGCCCCATTGACAAGCGCCTTGTCGTTCAGCAGAATTCCGGACAGAGTGTAGCTGCCGCTTGACAGCGTGACCGGGATATCAGCATGATCGGAGGCTGCGGGGCTCAGATCGAAGGAGGCGGCTTTTGGCGTAATGGAGGCATTTACGGTTGCGCCGCCCGGACTTCCGCCGCCGATGTAGCTCCATGTGGCGGTGACGGTAAGATTCTGCGTGACGCTCATAAAGTCCTTATCCCAGCCGGTAAGGGTATAGCCGCTGCGGGTAACGGCGGGCGCGGCTGCGGCGCCGCTACTTGGAACTATCTGGGTCAGCGCGCCTCCGCCTGTGCGCGTGCCGCCGTTCAGATTAAAGGTGACGGTGTAGCCGATATAGGGGGCGCTCGGCTCCGAAACCCTGCTGTCGGCGTAGCCGCCGCCGGAAGAAGCCAGCGCCTTCACCGTAAAGGTATAGCTGCCCGCGCCATTCGCCAGAAGATTGTCTTTTATATCCTCGGTAGAAGTGTTCGGAGGGTTGACATGGGTTTCCATACCGAGCTTCACGCCATCTTTGTAGTATTCCACCTTGTACTGATTGGCGTCTGGCACGGCGCTCCAAGCCGCCTTGAGTTCTCCCGCGGAAGAGGTATCCCACTCAAGGCCGGTGGGCTTGCCGAGCTGTATGGTGTTCAGCCAAACAATGTTCTCCCCGTTTCTGTACTCCCAGTATCCTTCCTTACTGCTGGTGTCTTCGACGTCGTCGGCTGTCTTGACGCCCTGCACATCAGGTCCAACCTTGATATAGGGTTGGGCGCCGGAGCCTGTCGGGCTGAAGTCCAGTACGCCGTCAATGGTGACAGTGCCGGCGTTTTGGACATTGACGCCGCTGCCCTGCGTCGTCACATTCCTGCCGACTGTGACCGTGCTTCCGTTGGAATAAACGGCTGTGACAATTTGGATTTCAGTGGCCCGATTGGCCGTCACATGGCCGCCGACTGTGACGGTGGCGCAGCCGCCCGCACTGACTGCCTCGACTTCGCCCGAAGCGCCCTGACCGGTTACGGTGACGTCACCGTCTACGGTTACCTTGGGGTTACCAGAGCCGCTGGTATATACGCCAAACTGTCCTGCAATCACATTGCCGCTGATGTGGATTTCGCTTCCCCCCTCGGCCTTCACGCCGTATCGGGAAGCCTCTACGTTGAGCTTGCCGGTGCCGGAGCAGCTCACTTTTCCGCCGTTGCTCGCCGTCAGTCCGGCGGAACCGGCTGTGGCGCTTGTGACATTCAGCGTAAAGCTTCCAACGTCGAAGGTGACGGCCCTGCCGTCAATGACAATGCCCTTGTCGTAGTCAATGTTTTTCAAAAGGCGGATGGTCTTTGTGCCCTCGGCCGGCACGGCGGCCAGCGCGTCCTCCAAGGTTGTATACGGTGTGTCGTCCATTTCGCAGACCGCAGCCGATGGGTTCCTGACCCAAATTACGCCTTCGGGGCCGCCGGTGCTGTATTTGAAGTAGCCGGGATTCGCGGGGTCGGTGGCGCCTGCCGACTTGGCAAAGTCCGTAGACGCAATCCGTGCATAGATAGCGGGACTGGGGGTTGCGCCGGAGCCATTGATCTCTCCGTCCACGGTAATGCTTCCGTTGCCAGAAATAATGACCGCGCCGTTGTTGTAGCTTGAAAGGTCCCCCTTGATATAAATATTGGCGTTGGTGTCCTCCGCCATGGCGCCCACATGGCCGCCGCTCACATCCTTCTCTATGGTAATGCTGCCGCCGTAGCTGTGTACACCGTAGCCCTGAGCGCTTGTCACGTTGCCTTTCACCAAAACCGCAGCCTGGCCCGCGCTGTACACGGCGCCCTTGATCTGCCCGCTGTTTGAGACGTCTCCGTTTACCGTGACCTCGGTGTAAATGTTCTCGGCTTTTACGCCATGGGCCGCGCCGGCAGCGTCTTCAAGCACCGTCACCTTGGAGCCGGCGATGGCGTATACGCCCATGCCGGAGGCTGTGCCGGACGTATCCGTATCGGCAGCGGCGGCATTTGTCACCGTGACCGTGCTTTTGTTTGCCCATACGCCGCAGAGCTTGCCTCTGACATTCAATTCCCCAGTGTCGCCGATGCCGGTAAGCGTCACGGTTCCATCGGTCAGCTTGAGCCCTTCATTGGCGGTTGTATCAATTGTGAGTATATGGCCGTTTAAGTCAAGGGTGATCTGTTTCCCATCGATGATAACGCCTTGAACGGTCGTGAAGCCTTTGAGCAACTTGACGGTTGCGGTGGGGCCCGCTGCTTCCACAGCCTCTTGCAATGTGGTATATTGCGTGCCGCCGACGATCTCACAGACCTTTTCTCCCGGGATATCGGGCGGAGTGGTCACGTCCAGCTTGACCACATTGGTGCACCGGCTCAGCGGATAGGCCCATCCGGTGTCGCCCACCACCATAAACAAATCATACTCCGCACCTCCAGCGGCCCCGGTCACAAGAAAGCGCGCCTCGCTTCCCGGACTGAATTCCGGACTCCCCGAGGAAATCGCGGGGTCGCCATCGCTGTCTGTGCCGGCGCCAACCTGTTCGATGCTTGGCCAGCCGGCCCCGTCAGGCAGGAGCACCCAATAGACCTTGCCCTTTTTGTCGGTTTCAATATTTTGCAGCTTAACGACTGCCTCTGCCTGCCTGCTGCCGGCCGGTTGGCCAGCCCCTTCCTTCGGATAGGCAGGATCGAGCAGCGCCGCGGGCGGCGGCGAAGGAAAGTCTAATTTGAAGGGCTCCGACAGATTGCCGGCACCGTCCTTCAGCACGATATAGACGTCATAATCCGTGCCATGCTGCGGTACAAAGCCGGATATGGTCATATCGACGGACATGCTCTTGCTGGCAAAGGCCTTTATCGCCGCCTGGTCCGCCGCGTCCGTTCCGGCCGCAACCTGCGCATTGCTGGGCGGGGCGGCGTCGTTTTCCAGCAGAACGGCATGATAATAGGACGCTTCCTGCGCGCTGAAATAAATGTAAATTTGCCGCAATCCGGGCGATTGCGGATTGTTCTTCGGCTCACCCCCGACGGCAAAGTCCGGCGGCGTTGTATCCCCCACGCGGGGCACGCCCTCCAGTGCGTAAGCCTGCGCGGCAAAAATTGGGGCAGTCAACAGCATGGCTGCCGCCAACAGTATGGAAAGCGCTTTGTAAAGCCCTTTTTTTCTATGTTTCAGCATAATAATCCCTCCAATATTTGATTTTAATCTTCTTCCGGTTCTGCATCTGCAACGGTGATGCTGAACCCTGCGTCTTTCTCATAGGTGAGCGTAACGCCGAGGCCCTCGCCGTTTCCGGCCGCATACATCATGCCTGTGCCGGTGCTCATCTCATATGTTTCCTCCGTAAAGATTTCCTTGATTTCTTCCAGATAGGCCATAAAGTCTTCATCCGAGATTTCCTCTGCCATAATAAACAGCGAATCGTCGGCCTCCATCACCGAGACAATTTTGCCGCCTTTGAATTCGGGAATGCTTTTTGCCAGATCGGACGAGGGCCATTTGTCCGCGCCAATGGTCAGCTCCTGACCGTCCTCACCCTTGATGACCACCTTGTCGCCATCAATGTCCAAATTCACTCCGGCGCCCTCGAGAATTTTTTCGGCCGCCTTTTCCGCCGCTTTTTCCCTTGCTCCGCAGCCGGCAAATGATAGGATCAGCACAAAGGCCAAAAGCCCGATTAAAAGTTTCTTCATTTCTCTTGCCTCCCAATTATTTTATAATATCGAACCTTCCGATCAGGGGCAGTCTTTTGGCTTTTCCTCCAAATCCGTTGACGAGCCCCATGACGCCAAGGATTAAAACACAGATTCCGAAAACCGGCATAAGTATCCAGCCAATGATGGGGATGATACCCAATATCACAGTGCCAGCTATACCTGTAATCCAGAGCAGAAGTGCTTGGTTGGCATGAAATTTGGCATATCCCGATTCGGGGCAGGCAATCAGCGGCAGAAAGAACAGCAGATAGGCAAGCCCCGCCATGGTTTTATTCTTTTCGATATCTTCCGGGGTGTAGATGTTTTGCTCTGTCATGATAACTACCTCCAAAGTTTTTTACGCTCATCAGCCATGTATCTTGAACTTGCTTTACAGCTTGTTGCCGCAGCCGCCGCAGAATTTGGTGCCGGGCGGATTTTCTGCGCCACATTCTGGGCACTTGGCAGCGGCCTGCACCGCCATAGGCGCTCCGCAGTGATTACAAAAGCGTACCCCCTGCGCATTTTCCCCTTTGCATTTGGGACAAACGGCGAGCGCCAGCGAAGCGCCGCAGTTGTTGCAGAATTTGCCTGTCCCGGCAGGCTTGCCGCAAGCGGGGCAGACGGTCGTCTTGCTTTCCAGCCTGCCCTTCCAAACGGTGGCGCTTTCAGCGGTTTCCTCAATGTTGCGCCGCATGGCGTCGGCGCGGGCCTTTGTCACGGCTATTTCCTGCCGGGGGGCACATTCGGTGCACAGGCCCTCGTCCTCGTTATAGCAGGAATCACAGACCCATTTGCGGCAGCCGTGACAGCGGTTAAAGTGCTGCTGGGCTTCGTTTTTTGCCCGCTCAAAGGCTTT
>ENA-UOOR01003040-UOOR01003040.1-fermentation-metagenome-genome-assembly--contig:-NODE-3040-length-15594-cov-2.385224_pt1 | contig 15594 bp, 18 predicted proteins | sample MGYA00245780_ERZ724029 | MGnify/ENA primary metagenome ERZ724029 (study PRJEB28704, sample SAMN03018315) | fermentation metagenome | biome: anthropogenic terrestrial biome; feature: soil; material... | reverse complement strand
AATAGAGCAACAATAGCAGCAACAACTATCCCAAAGATCAAAGCCGGTAAATCCCATTCACATGTTCCTAAGAAATATAGAATAACCATTACGATGAGGAATAAGACAGTAAGTAATATATCACTTTTCTTCATTATTTATTTCCTCCTTTTTGAGCATATTCTTCTTTTTTATTTAGTCTAATACCTTCATATAAGCCATAAACTAGAGTTAATAACAACATTAACCAATGAATCCAACATCCCTCTGCCGCAACTTCTGGTGTTTCAGGAGTGTCAGGTTCAACTATTTCCTCAACCTCATTGAAGTTAGCAACAAAACTTAGATCTTCAGTTATTTCTGTTGCATCAGCTGGAAGAACTGGTGTCCATGCATCAAACTCATAGCCTTCAGCAGCTACTGGGGTAGGGATTACAACTTCACTAAACAGCGTTCCTTCCTCAACAGTAATTGTTTCTGTTCCAGTCAATGATCCTCCTTCACCATCTATGTATACTTCTACCCATGAATGATACCCGTCATCAACATAACCAGTAATTACTTTAGTCAGTATTTGTTGCACTCTCAACATGGCACTCATCAAAGAAGCGTAATCGAAACATATCCCTTTTTTGCTAGCCAATGTTTCATCAATTATTGGCAAGATATATGAACTGCGAGCTGCTTCAAGTTTACCAAAGTCATAATCAATATTATCAATAATGTAATGATAGATCACATACACTCTTTCCAATTGTGACTTAGCATCCTCTGTTAAACCAAATGATAATGATACAGCGCTTGAGTCTATGTCAAAATCAATTACTTGATTAGGATATAAAAATGGTATTACATCATCAACTAAGGTTACACTAAAACTTACAGTTAAAATAATCGCATAGCGATTGTCTTCTATATTCTCTCCCACTTTAACTTTATATTCTCCACTTCCCATATTGATTGGAAATGTCTCATATATATAATCATCATTAATGTCATAACGATATTGTTGATCATCTTTAACAACTAACACTATTAAACCACGATGGTCATCACTTACTGTCTTAACTTGAAAATAACCATCATTTACATTACTATAGTCTATCTGGACAAGCTCATTGTCTGTAGCAACTTTAGTCCCACTGGCAATTGGCTGTTTAACTTCATCAATTGTTGGCGCTGGCGTTTCTATTGAGGCGCTGGGATAAGCTGTATTTGAAGAACTACACGCCGCAAGAAAAACGATCATAAACAAAGTGATGTATTTCTTCATATCATGCCCCTTCTTTATTATTATAGAATTTAGTAGTATGTGTATTAATTTTAATCATATTGACGCGCTTAAACAAAAAAAACATTACAAACTAGTACAAAAATACATCAATAATCCTATTACCATCATGCAAATAACCATACCGCCCAAACCAAGTTAAAACCACTCATAATTAATCATGAGTGGTTGTTTTTATAATGGTGCCGGTTATAGGACTCGAACCTACGACTTGCTCATTACGAATGAGCTACTCTACCACCTGAGTTAAACCGGCGAAACTGTGAACAATATCTATATTATTGAAATATAACACTTATGTCAATTATTAATCCTTCGGTATAGCCACTAATTCCTGATAACCAGTGCTCTTGTCAAATTCACGATCAAGTACATACTCTTGTAATTCCATTAATACTATTTCAGCTGTTGTATTAACCATTGTCTCATCCATTAAGTGACCACCGATCGTTTTCATTTTTTCATCAGACAAAGCTATATGTATATGAGCTTTACCATTAGCAATAATTCCTTGTAAAGCAACGATCTCGTACTCATTTCTATCTCGAAAGATCGCTTCAGCTTTCGCTTTGCGAATGCACACTTCAGCGACACAACCAACACCACATAGTACGATGGCCGATCTAACATTGTTTTTCTCACAATATCCAAGTATCTCTTTCTTGAGATCATTACCACGAATTAATCGAAATACATGCTCTTTCATTTAATTGCCTCCGTGTTATTATTTACAGAATTCCTTTTGATAAGCTAATCTTTGATCTTTGCTAGCCAGATATATAACCCCGCAATAACTAAATTCATTATTAATTATCATCTTTTGCATGATCAGATTATCTCTATGAGTATCTATGCGTAAGTTATATACTCCCCATTTTTTGGCTAGTTTGATTGTTTCAGCGATAAAACAAGAAGCGATCTTTTGACCACGATGAGCGCTATCAACAGCTAAACGATGAACAACGATATATGGATTATCATTTAGCCAGGCTCCATCCTCGATCACAGCGTATGTTGGCTCAATACCATTAATGATTGCCCCATAAGCTAAAATCCGATTATCAACTACTAACACATAGCCGTGATCGTTTTGAACATCATTACTTATTGTCTCTAGGTTAGGATAGTTATTTTGCCATTGATCAATTCCTTGTTGTTTTAAAAAGGCTTGAGCATCCCTTATGATTATCATTATCTTTGGGATATCATCTACTTGTGCTTTTCTAAGTTCCATATTATCCTCCTACACCAGCATTTTACCACAACTTTAGTTATCGTAATGTCATTAAATTAGCATTTATGCTAATATAATTATGTGAGGTGAATACTATGAAAATTGCGATTGGAAATGATCATGTTGGATACTATCTTAAAGATGCTGTATTAGAAGTACTTAATAAACGTAACATTGAAGTAATCGATGTTGGTTGTCATGATGATAAAAGTTGTGATTATCCTATCTATGGTGAAAAAGTAGGACAAATGGTCGCTAATAAAGAAGTAGACCTTGGTATCGTAATTTGTGGTACAGGTATAGGTATTTCGATTTCAGCCAATAAAGTTAATGGTGTTAGAGCCGTTGTATGTACTGAACCTTATAGCGCTAGACTTTCCAGAAGGCACAATGATTGCAATGTACTAGGTTTAGGAAGTCGCGTTCTTGGTCCCGAACTGGCTAAGATGATCGTTGAAGAGTGGTTAAATGCCGAATTTGAAGGTGGCCGTCATAGTAGACGCGTAAACCTGATAAAAGATATTGAAGATAGAAATAACTGATAAAAGCCGAGAATGAAATCTCGGCTTTCTAGTCTTTTTTATAGCGAATGCTAAACCATTTTCGACGAATGCGTTTTATCTGATAAAGTATATACTTAAAGATACGATAAGCTTGATGATCGACTACCAGATCAAATTCACCAATATGTTCATAGAAATCTGATCCAAAACTACGTTTATAATCATATAGACCATAGTAGGGATCTTCTTTTTTGGTTACACCAGAGAAACCTACCATATCATATAATTCCACTTGCTTATTTTTCATATCGTTTATCACAAAGGTATGCAGATTATCCGTGGCTTTAAAATTGCTAAACTCTTTACGATTGTAAGTGTAAAGATCCCATGAACGCTTACCATATACTACAAACAACCCCGCAGCTATCACAACTTTATTTCCATAAGTAGCTTTCAATTGTTTCGCTTTTTCAAGTTCTAATATTTTAGCTTGTAAAGCTTCTTTATCTTTACGATATTTATTACTATTTATCTCCTTGTTTAGATTCGTTATCTGTTTTTCAAGATCAACCTCTGTCACATAATAGTGAGCATGATTATCAAGCGTTTTGATAAGTGTTTGAAAAAATGCCAGATCATGAGGTTTAAAGCCCTGAGTCTTAGTTAGATCCCATTCAAAATCAACGAGATAGTTCAACTCATCATAAAGACCTAGTCTTGTTTTAACACCCATCAGTTCATGTCTTTTCAAGACATTTTGTTTTGATTTATTGAACTTAGCTATTATATCTTCCATTGGCAAGGTTATATCGATCATTAATGTATACCGATTGATCCAACTACCATTATAAGCATAGCCATATCCTTTGTGATTAAAGCCTTGTGCGATTAAATGATCAGTTAACCATTCATTGCTAAAGCCATCATCAATACGATCCCCTTGTATTGTACGATGACAACGTAATACATTGGGATCAATCCGTAAAAATGATACTTTTTGCGTTTGAGCGAACTTTTTTAAACAATCAATAAAGTAATCCACATATTGCTTGTTGTGATAATCAACACACATTCCCGTGGGAATATATAGATATGGCTTAAAACTAAACCAAGACCGCTTCTTTAAGATCACCGCTGTTCCAACCAATGTGTCTTTGTCTTTGATACCAACATAGATTGGTTGATAACCTTCAGTAGTCTTTTTATATTCAGCCCAAAAAGAGGTCTTCATATAGTGACCATAAGGATGATCTTTGACAAACCGATCTAGTTCTTTTGGGTTTACATTAATCACAAACTGCACTCTACCACCCCTTAAATAATAAATATATCTTACGACGATAACGACGATACAAGCGATCGATCTTTTTAAACAATTGATAACGTAAAGGTTCGATGACTTGATCATATTCACCAGCGTACTCAATAAAGTCTCCACCAAAACTCTTTTTGAAATCATAGATACCGTAATATTGATCCTTTGGATCCAAACTCCCGGAGACTCCTTCAAAGTCATATGAGACAGCTTTACGTTTTTTACTTTCGGCGATTGCTTTACTATGAAGCGCAAAGGCTACTCTAAAATTAGGTAAAGTCTTATATGTGTACATATGGACATTAGAAACTTTATCATTTATCTGTATGATCAGCTTAGCTCCTAATATCGTATCTCCTTTTTTGTTGTAACCATGTTGGATCATTAAATCAAGTTCTCTATCTATTGCTTTGATGCTTAATTCAAGTTCATGGATACGTGCTGGATTAGTTAACACTGTTAGTTGTTCGCTCAAACGCTTTCTTTCATCAAGTAAGTTTTGATAAGCCACACTTAGATTAGCTTTAGCGATATATAAATGGGCTTTACCAGCAAAAGCTTCATATAATACTTCAAAATAAGATAGTGGTTTAGCCACAAAGCGCTGTGTTTTCGCTAATTCAAGTTGTGCCATATATAGATGTTTTAAATCCGCTTTATCACCTTCAACAACTGTTATGTTCCTTAATTCATTCTTTTTGGTATGGCTGTTAAAATTCTTGATCTTCTTTTGGATTTGTGTTAGGTCAGGTGTTAGATCCAAAATATAAGTAAATCGTGACATCCAATTTCCACTATATCCATAATTATAACCAAGATGCCTAAAGCCATCTTTGATGAAGATTTCACTTAACCATAGATTGTGATAGCCATCAGATGTTAACTTACCATCCTTATCATGTTGACGAAATGAAAAGTTAGGATCAACTCTTAAAAAACAAGCTTTCAACTTATCCTTGCAAAAACTACTCAATGTTTGATTAAAGAATGATAAAAGCGCCTTATTTTTGTAATCCATATTATAACCATAGGTTACGTAACAATAACTACTAACCAGATATGGTATCTTTTTATGTAAGACTAAAGCAGTAGCTACCAATTCACCATCATCTTTTACACCAACTAAATAGTGGTCATAGCCTTCAATCGCTTTAAAATAACCAAATTCTGGACTTTTAGTGTAGTGATCTGTTGAGCAGTGTGAATTAACTTCAGCGAAAACATCACGTGAAAGATCCTGCACAAATTCCATCATCGACGTAGACCTCTTAAAAATTTTCTGATCATCTTATAAAAAGCTAACGATTTATTAAAGAAATAATCTACCGGTTTGTTGATCAACATATCAAACTCACCAATATACTCTTCAATGTTTGGTTCAAAATAGCCTTTAAACTCGGTCAAGCCATCATCAAGCGTTCCTTGAATTCCACCAAAATCACAGCGGCTACAACCTTTTTGATAACCCCACTTTATCCCTTCCATATAAGTAACGTATGATCCATAATACTTACGATATTTCTCGTTCATTCCAGCATATAATAATTCAGTGGTGTTTTTTACTTTAACTGCCAATAAACAACTTATATAAACAAGCTGGCCATCTTCTTGAATTGCTTTCTCTTTAAATGAAATCTCTTTTTGAAGACTTTCAAGTTGTTGTCTTAAAGGTTTGATCTTTCTTTCTGATACCAGCTTATTTTCAATTTGATCTTTGAGTTGCGCTTCGTGTTCTTGGTCAACCTCTAATTGTTTTTGTAAGTCAACTTTACTTACGACCATAAAAGCATCATCGCCAAAGGCATCAACTATCCGTTGATAATATTCTTGATTGCGTAATGAGATATTTTTTCTTTTCTCAGTGTAACTCATAATCTTCGCAAATAAATCTAACCTACTTATATCAAGTCGTTCAATCTCAACCCCTTTTTTAAGAGCTTTAGTGATTGTTTTCGCTGCTTTAGTATTATAGTTATCTAACCATCCTTCACGATAGTAAAAAGCTGCACAAAAGCGCGGTTGTGCTGTCTCATACATATCTTGATTAAAACCATGGTGCTTAAAACCAATCGCTTCTAAATTATCGATAACAATCGAATCTCTTACTGGCTGATGATCATCAATATCTTTAAACAAGACACTACTTAACAACACGTTAGGAGTAATCTTGATCGATATCGCTTTCTTTGATTTCGCAAACTTTTTTAACTCACTAAAGAAATAACTTAATGTTTTGGTATCTTTAAAATCAGCCAAAGGGCCTTTTGGCAGATAAAACAATGAATAGCCAAATGGTAAACTACGATATAATACTAAACTAGCTAATACCAACTTATTATCATCATAGACACCAACAAAACGATGATTCCATTCTTTTTTGATAATAGCCCATTGTGTACTCTGATAAATATTATATAAAGGATGTTCTATTGAAAACATCTGATATGTAGACTGTGAAAGTTCACTTACAAAATGATAACTCATGCGCTATCCTCCGCTAAATCATTATAACATAACCAAAGTTAATTATAACACCGCTACCACTGTGTTATAATGTCTAAGATGGAGTAAACCAATGTTAAAAATGGATTATGAAGGCATTAGTATTGATATCCATGGAATGATCGAGACTGAAGCGATCGTTTGTTTAAATAATGGACTTGATGGTTTGGAAAAAGCAGTTAGAGCTGTTACGATCATTCACGGTTATCGTAGTGGAACAATCCTCCAAACGATGGTTCGTACTAGATATACTCATAAACGCATCAAAAAGAAAATCAGAACATTTAATCCTGGAGAGACCGTCTTTCTTCTTTACAATACTTTTGATGGGGATCTAAAGAAATAAGGCTAATTCATTATTGTCCAAAAAGTATGGTTATGGTAATATATTAACACGTGGACGGTTAGCTCAGCTGGGAGAGCACCTGCTTGACGTGCAGGGGGTCATGGGTTCGAGCCCCTTATCGTCCACCATTTATACAGATAAACTGATCTTGGTCAGTTTTTTTATTTAACAAACATCATTTTTTTATTTTCAGATTTCTTTATTTATATCATATTGTAAATTATTCTAGGTATCTTAACTGGCTAGATATAATAATATAACAAGCAACTATCTATTAATGATTATATCGTTTGATGTTATAATAAAGATAGTTAAAACTTAGCATAATGCTTAAATAATGTATGCAAACAACTCTATTAACCTTTTAATCAAAGAATATTTTATATCAAATAATCTATAGATTTTTAAACGGAGGATATCATGAACACTAAAATACTCGTAGTAGATGATTCAGCTACTGATCGTCTATTGATTGAAAAAATGTTAACCGCTTATGAGGTTGTTTTAGCCAGTAGTGGCTCTGAAGCCATGAAAATACTTAACGAAAATAATATAGACATGATCATCTTAGATCTAAATATGCCTGACATGAACGGTTTTGAAGTACTTGAACAACTTCAAATGACGGACCGTTATAAAAAGATCAGAGTGTTAATACTAACTAATTTAGATGAAGTCGAAAATGAAATCAAAGGTTTACAACTAGGAGCTGTTGATTATATACGCAAACCAGTCAATGTCCATACATTACTAGCACGAATCGAAACCCATTTAGAATTATTGAAGATTCAAAATTTATTTGAACGAAAACTACAAGAAGAGATATTAACAATCGAAACTTTGATCCAACAAGCGCCTATTGGCATCGCAATCGCCAGTCGAAATACCTCTTTGAGTAAAGATCAACCAGATGAGATTCTTGAAGTTAATCAATCTCTAATACGCATTACCAATAGATCAAAAGAAGAACTAACAAAGCTCGGTTGGCAAAACATAACCCATCCCGATGATTTGGAAAAAGACTATAAGCTTTTTCATGAGTTAGAGAACAGCCCCCACACTAGTTTTGTCACTGAAAGTAGATATATCAGACCAAATAACAGCTTTGTCTGGGTTAACATCAGTATCGCTAAATTAGATATTGATAATGGTTATAAATATAATTATCTTTATTTGATTCAAGATATCAACAAGCGTAAACAAACAGAAATAGAACTCTTCGAAAGTGAGCGTAGCAAGGCTGTCTTATTAGACAATTTGCCAGGAATGATGTATCGCTGTAAACTAGATCGAAATTGGACTATGTTATATGTATCAAGTGGTTGTTTAGAGCTTACAGGTTACTCCGCTGATGCGCTTTTGGATAATAAACTTTACTCCTTTAACGATTTGATCAAAGAATCATATCAAGAAGCTATCTGGCAAAATTGGCAAACAGCTATTAGTAAAAAAACAAAATTCCTTGAATAGTATGAGATCATTACCGCCAATGGTAAAAGTAAGTGGGTCTGGGAACAAGGACAAGGGATTTACGATGATGAAGGTAATGTTCTTTATCTTGAAGGATTGATCATTGATATCAACGATCGTAAGAAAAATGAATTATCACTAAAACACGTAAGTGAACATAATGCGTTAACTGATGCATTAAATCTACGTTCTCTTGAAAAAATGATCTTAAATCAACAAATAGAAGGAAAGATCAAACAGGCAGCGATGGTCATGATCTATGTACGTCGTTATAACCATATCGTTACGACTTATGGGTATAAAAATTGGTAATCAGTTAATCCTTGAAATAACCAAGATACTTAGCGAGCTAAGTGATGATAAACATATCTTGTTTCAACCTTTCAGTGACCGCTTTGTCTTTTATGTTCCTAGCTACTATAAAAAAGGAACATTAAAGACATTCGCTCAAAAGATCGTAGATGAACTTGATAAGCGAATCAAACAACGAGCCATTGGTTTTAGTATTGGTATAATCGAAATCGATCATAAAAGAAAAGAAGATGCCGCTACTTTGTTAGGACAAGCGGCAATCGCCAGTGAACGTTACAATCTAAACCATCAAATAAGTTACTCTTTCTATGATAAAAAAGTAGCGGAAAGAAACACAAGAGAAAAGATTATAACGGAAGCTTTGGAAAAATACATATACGATGATACTTATGCTGATTTCCACTTAGTTTTTCAACCTATCGTTGATCTAAAAACATCACTGATAGTTGGTTTTGAAGCGTTAGCCCGCTTCAAAGATACCTTTCTTGGAGATATAACTCCAAACGAGTTTATTCCCGTAACTGAATCTTCTCTTTTAATCTTGCCTCTTGGAAGAAAGATTATGGAAAAATCCTTTGTGTTCGCTAAAAAATTAGAAAACGAAGGTTTTAATAAAACCGTCGTTTCTTTCAATGTTTCAGCTATCCAATTATTAAACGCCAGTTTCATTCATGATCTGACTGATTTTATTAGTTTATACCAAGTGAATCCAGCTAATTTAAATATTGAGTTTACCGAGTCAATCTTCTCCGATAATTATCAAGAGATTAACAATAAGATTGACCAGATACATGCTTTAGGTCTACAAGTTTCAATTGACGACTTTGGTACTGGCTATTCATCATTAGCCAGAGAAGAAGAACTGAATGTAAATAGTCTTAAAATTGATCGCTACTTCGTCAATAAGATAACCAAAATGAAACCCGAGAAGAATTTGATCAGTGATATTATTTCAATGGCTCATAAACTAGGTCATCAAGTTGTGGCTGAAGGTGTCGAAAATAGGAAACAACTTGACTATCTACTCAAACATAATTGTGATCTTTATCAAGGTTATTACTTTAGTCAACCTCTCAGTGAAGATGACGCCTTAGCTATTCTTCTTAAAAACAACATTAAGGATTAATTCTTAAATTATCTAAACTAAAAACTGTACCATTTTAGTGGTACAGTTTTTTTACTACAATACTTATTTACATGTGATATAAACGATCAAAATACTCAGCTACCAATCTTTCATTATACTCAGGACCCCCATCAATGTTTTGAGACTTAAATACTGGTGGCACTATTCCTTCTTCTAATAACATTTCAGCAGCACGATAAACAGCAGCTTGAATCAAAACGGCGGTTGTGATTGATGACATACCACATATCTTAGAATCTAATCCTTCAAGTTCAATCGAGGAATCACCTTCAACAACACAGTTATCTAATACAACATCAGCGATTTCATATAGTTTTTTGCCGCTTGAGTGTCTCGATGTCACATTCATAGATGTTGCTAATGAAGTAATAACGACGATCTTAGCTCCTCTTTCTTTAGAGATAAGGGCCATCTCTATAGGTAATGGATTACGTCCAGAATTAGAAATGAAGACAACTACATCATCGGGACGTACATCAACCTTACGCATAAATGATGAACCGACTCCTTCAATTGATTCGTACGCTCCACCAGCTGGTTCTTTAATCTGTTTTGTCGGGATGAAACCACCAGCACGATGGCACAATTCACTAGCTCCCGCTTGAGAATGTCCTGATCCGAATGCTTGTAACAACCCTCCATTTTTTAAGGTGTCCGCAAAAATACGAGCTGTCTTTTCTACATTTTCGACTTGTGTTTCTTTAACTTTTTTTATTAAACCTTCAACTACATTGTAAACTTTGTTTTCCATAATTTCCTCCTTTGGCTTTATTATTCACTATATTATATATTATAGTGTATTTTTTATTCATTTGCTAGGTGTTATAATAGATTTAACCTAGTTAAGGCAAATTTGTGTATTGATTTCAGCTTAAGTATAATTAATACTAAGAAGAAAAGAGAGTGTGTATATGTTTAAAGCAAAGTTACAGACGTCCTATCAAAATTTAACTCAATCAGAGAGATTGATTGCCGATTATATCAACGAACATCTTACTGATATAAAGACGATCACTTCACACCAATTGGCTACGTTAACTAATACTGGTCAATCGACGATCATAAGATTTTCGCAAAAACTCGGATATAATTCATTTCGCGAGTTTTTAGCGGATATTTCATTAGTCAAACAGCAAGAACTAAGTGACTATGATGAAATCAAAATAGATGAATCAACCTATCAGACAAACCACAAAGTTATTTCACAATATCGTGATATCTTAGATATTACCTTAAATAGTAATAATGATGAGACCATTGATCATATAGCTAAACTGCTATGGAAAGCAAAAAAGATCATTATTTTTGGCGTAGGAAATTCTAACCTATTCGGTGAATATTTAGCTAACCAACTTATCAAATTAGGAATAACCTGTTTAACCAGTAACTCCCCCCACACTATTTTTTCTTTGATAGATCAAGCCGATCCCAAAGAAACGGTTTTGTTTCTATTATCAGAATCAGGTGAGACCTATGATGTAGTCAAAGCTGCCGAAATCGCTAAAAACAATCAAGTACCTATTGTCGTGATGACAAGAAATACAAAGAATACGCTTTATACATATGCCGATCATCTATTAAAGACAGTCTCATTTGCTGCAAAGACGCGGTTAAATGTAACCACAATGCGTTGCTCTCAACTATACTTGATTGATATCATCTATTTAAATATTTTGAAACTTGATTATCAACGATTTGATCAATTAATTGATAGAGCAGAAGTATTATCTGACAAATTATAAACGGTGACTGATTACAGTCACCGTCTTTTAGTATTCTTCTCTAAGACCGAACTCAGCATCCTCAACCCACTCATTGGGACGATTTAGTAAAGTCACAATATTAAAGAATAATTCATAATGTTCTTTTTCTTGTTCAATTAAATATGCAAAGAGATTTTTGTCTTCAATGTCTTTTGCTTCATCATGAAGCTTTTCATATAATTCAATACTTTGTTTCTCTATCTTCATAGCTTCATCGTATGCCTTTAATTGTTTTTGACTTTCATCATTCAAGTTAGTCACAAAATCATTTAAGCCAGAGAAGAGATCATCAACCTCTTTAAGAGCTGAACTCTCTTTAAGATCACTAATTTTATGTTGTAATCTGTTTTTTAATTTTTCAGCGTGCTTTTTCTCATCTTTAGCTAAAAGTTCAAATACAACCTTAAGGTAATTATCTTTGTTTAATTCCGCTTGTTTTCGATAATATTTTTCTCCTTCAATTTCCAAATTGATCGCAAATTCTAAGCTTGTCATAGTTATCCTCCTTTAGTTCAATCAATCATCTTTACAAGGTTATTGATCATTGATCTGATCATATCCTTTGTCACCTCATCATTCAATGTACCATCATCCGCAAACTTCTTTCCGCCAGAGGCTACCATAATTTCCGGCCTATTTATGATGCGCATATCTAACGCAACCCCTATTTGACGCAAATGATATTGAGCGCGACTGGTACCTAAACTTCCACCAGATACACCCATGATCCCAACTGGTTTTGCTTCAAATGAATTCTGTCCTTTTGGGCGAGACGCCCAATCAAGGGCATTCTTTAGTACACCTGATATTGAATAGTTATACTCAGGTGTTGCGATCAAGACAATATCAGCTTCTACTATCTTGCGTTTAAATTGTTTGACAATATCTGGTAATTGATCTTCTATATCTACATTATACATTGGTATATTTTTTAAATCAAAGATTTCCATATCTATATTTTCATTTAAAAGTAACTTTGTCGCTTTTAATAGTAAAAGATTGTACGATCCTTCTCGAATACTCCCAGCGATTCCAAGAATTTTTATTTTATTTTTCATTGTTTTCTCCTTTAATAATCATATTATATAGTCATATTATGCATTTTACTATTCAAACGCTCTTTTTACGATTATAATTATCATAGAGGTGCTTTTGATGAAACTATTAAAAGAATTCAAAGATTTCGCCATGAAAGGCAATGTAGTCGATCTAGCTGTTGGTGTGATCATTGGTGGTGCTTTCGGTAAGATCATATCTTCTTTGGTATCCGATATCATTATGCCTATGATTAGTTTACTCATTGGGACTTCTCGTTTCACTGATCTAAAAATCGTCTTTACTCCAGCAACAGAACAAACAGCTGAAGTAGCGTTAAGGTATGGAACATTCCTACAAAACATCATCGATTTTATGATCATCGCTTTAAGTATTTTCCTCGTTATTCGATTGTTAAGTAATCTTAAGAAAAAAGAAGAAAAACAACCGGAGCCAACTCCATCACCTGATCCAACAATTACCTTGTTAACTGAAATCAGAGATGAATTACGAAGTAAATAGATATATGAATTAAGTTAACTCATAGAGAAAGGAGTACATTTATGGATATATTAGTGCATTTTAGTGACCTTTCAACCATATCGATCATCCTGTTTCTTGTAGGTATAATCCTGATGATCGTTGAAATGTTTACGCCTGGATTTGGCTTAGCAGGATTAAGCGGTATCGCTATTTTGATCTTTGATGTCATCTATTCGGCTAATTCATTTCAACAAGGCTTTTGGTTAATGTTGTTTGTAATGACTGTCGTAGCCATTTTCTTTATTGTCTTCTTATATATGATAAGTCATGATAAGTTACCAAGTAAAATGATCTTAAAGGACGCAACCAGCCATAAAAGCGGTTTTAGTAGTGCTGTTGATAAACAACAATTAATAGCTGCTGAAGGTGTGAGCGTTACTGAATTAAGACCAGCTGGAATCGCTGATTTCAATGATCAACGGCTAGATGTTGTTAGTCACGGTGATTATATTGAAAGAAACAAAAGGATTAGAGTTATTGCTGTTGAAGGCAATCGTATTATCGTTAAAGAAATTAAGGAGGATAAATCATGAATGGATTTATTGATTTACTAGGATTAGGCACATATGTATTGATTATTATTGCCATTGTATTTTTATTAGCTATGTTTTTCAGTTTCGTACCTTTAGCCTTATGGATAAGCGCTTTAGCTGCCAATGTTAAGGTAGGTATATTTACTTTGATTGGTATGCGTTTACGTCGAGTTGTACCAAATAGAGTTATAATACCATTGATTATGGCAAGCAAAGCTGGAGTTGAAATATCGATCAATAAGCTTGAAGCTCATTATCTAGCTGGTGGTAACGTTGAGAAAGTCGTTAACTCGATCATCGCTGCTCAAAGAGCTAATATCCCATTAGAATTTGAAAGAGCCGCGGCAATTGATTTAGCCGGTCGTGATGTCTTAGAAGCTGTTCAAATGAGTGTTAACCCGAAAGTTATCGAAACACCAATCGTCGCTGCTATCGCCAAAGATGGTATCGAATTAAAAGCTAAGGCAAAAGTTACCGTTAGAGCCAATATCGATCGATTAGTTGGTGGAGCAGGTGAACAAACAATTATTGCCCGTGTAGGTGAAGGTGTTGTCACAACTATTGGTTCAGCAATGACTCACAAGGATGTGTTAGAAAACCCTGACAAAATATCTAAGACTGTTCTGATGAAAGGCTTAGAAGCTGGTACTGCATTTGAGATATTATCAATTGATATCGCTGACATTGATGTTGGTCGTAATATCGGTGCTCAATTACAAACTGATCAAGCGGAGGCCGATAAACGTATTGCTCAAGCTAAAGCTGAGGAACGTCGTGCCATGGCTGTTGCTCGTGAACAAGAGATGATCGCAGCTGTTCAAGAAATGCGCGCTAAAGTTGTTGAAGCTGAAGCTGAAGTTCCAAGAGCGATGGCTGAAGCACTAAGATCTGGAAGATTGGGTGTTATGGATTATTACAACATGCAAAATGTGATCGCTGATACCAGTATGCGTCGCACTATATCCGATATAAAGGATACTAATAATGACCAAGAAGAAGAATAAACAACTTATCGATTTAAAAAAGATCAAACAAGGTGTAATTTGGACCTTCATTCTTAGCGAACCAAAAAGTCGTAATTATAACCACCAACCACCTGTTAAAACTAAATAAAGATAAAAGCGGTTTGAAAGTTCAAACCGCTTTATTATTTTAGGTGATCAATTATCTTTAATGCTCTTGGCTTATTAGTGATCGTAACATCAGTTAATGTCCCTCCATACTCACCATCAATTGTCCAGGGCAAAGCTTCTTTTGCTAAAAAGCTAATCTTATCTGTCTTAATTATTTCTACTAAGGCAGAACTACTATCAATACCCAACAGATATGAGGTGATTGAACTAAGTTCAATTGCTGATTTTGGTTCCCTGATCAACATGACTTCAAATAGCCCATCATCAAGTTTAACACTATCTCTTTTTAATTTATAAATACCACCAACAGAAAGCGAATTTGTTACCATACCATATACGAATGCTTCATTATATTCTCTATCATTTAGTTTGATGTTCATATGATAAGCTTTGATTGAAGATACGCTCTTGATCCCCTCAAATACATAAGCTAAATGTCCAATTAGATTCTTCACCTCTTGAGGCGTTCCATAGGCGACTTGCGTAAA
>ENA-UOOR01003037-UOOR01003037.1-fermentation-metagenome-genome-assembly--contig:-NODE-3037-length-15608-cov-13.198547_pt1 | contig 15608 bp, 8 predicted proteins | sample MGYA00245780_ERZ724029 | MGnify/ENA primary metagenome ERZ724029 (study PRJEB28704, sample SAMN03018315) | fermentation metagenome | biome: anthropogenic terrestrial biome; feature: soil; material... | reverse complement strand
GGTTCCCTCTCATACACGTCAATTGCTGCCCCGGCAAGTTTTCCTGTTAAAAGAGCATTATAAAGCGCTTTTTCGTCAACAATGCTTCCTCTTGCTACATTTATAAAATATGCACCGTCTTTCATTATTGAAAATTTGCTTTCAGACATAAGTTTTTCAGTATCCTTTACTCCAGGCAAGTGCACGCAAACAATATCGCTGTTTCTCAGTACAAAATCAAGATCGGCAACTTCTACATTGAGTTTTTTAGCGATGTCATAATTTGGGTATAAATCATATGCATATAACTTTGTGCCAAATCCTGAGAGTTTTTGCGCAACCGATTGAGCAATTGCTCCAAAGCCAAGTAAGCCTACTTTCTTGCCCATAATTTCACAGCCGGCAATCCTGTTCCAAATCCGACTCTTTGTGTTGTTGTTAAGCAATGGAATCTGCCTGACAAGGGATAGGATTAAGCCTACAGCTAGTTCAGCCACGCCATTTGCATTAGCACTGCCTGTGTTAGTTACTGAAATCCCATATTCTCTTGCCTTTGCAAGATCAATGTTATCAAGACCTTTGCCTGTCTTAGCAATTATTTTCAGATTCTTTGCTTTTTTAAATAAGCTTTCATCCCATTTGCCAACTCCTCCGGCAATTACTCCGCATATTTCAGGCAACATCTCATCAAGCTTATCAAAAGAAGTCCAATCAATAACCGGTGACTCTATTATTTCAAAGCCACTAGAAATTAGTAATTCTTTTACCTCTGGGTTTTTTGCATGTAAATCAGGAATTGTAACAAAAACTTTTTTCATGGTGGTTCACTCCTATCGGGGCATTTCGGTAAATTTAATATGACCATTAACCGGGGAGTATTTTAATATTCTCCCCGGCTTTAGTCTTTAAAAGGAGCCGAAATAATACTAATTATCTTGTTCTAAAAATGCGCCCTGTTCTTTTAGCATATCAATTAATTTTTTTACGTTTACACTGCGTGGTGTGGTACTTGATTTTATTGCCAGAGCTGCTGCTGTTCCTGCAGCTTCGCCCATTCCAAAGCATGGCGGCATTACTCTTATTGCCGAAGCCGCATTTGGTGTTGCTGAAACGGGTCTTCCCGCTACAAGTAAATTCTCAATTTTTAACGGTACCAGTACTCTGTAAGGTACTCCGTACCAACGCCCATTACGCATGGTTGTATATACACCGCTGCCCTTGTGTTCACCCTTTGCATGTATATCAACAGAATTAGATGCCATTAAAATTGAGTCTTCTGGAATTATCCCATCCAGTAAATCATTCTCATTTAGTATATATTCGCCCTTTATATGCCTTGTCTCGCGAATACCTATACTACTTCCGGTATCAATGAGTCTTGAGTTCTGATAACCCGGCACGTTTTTTTTCAAAAACTCAAATATTTTAAATGCCTGTTTTCTGCCTTCAATGGATGCTTTGGTTAAATCCTCGGACTTAGTTCCGTCAATGCCCGTTAATCTGCTGATATTAAGCCTCCATTCTCCTTTAACATTGCTTTCGTACATGCCTAAGGAGCTTCTGTCTATGTCCCATTCGCCTCTTTCTATTCCCTCGGTCACTATCCAATGGAATGTACCCCAGTTCCTTTTACCATCAAATCCCATTCGGTATCTGTTTCTGCTAATCTCCAATTCCACTTCATCAGAATTAACATTACCGGCTCTAAAAAACATTGATCCGGGCTGCATCCAGTTGTCTTCCTCTGCTCCAAGAATACAGGGGGCATTTGACATGGCTGCAATATCTGCATCCCCCGAACAATCCACCACAATTTGCGCTTTAATGACCCTAAGGCCGGATTTACATGCGGCTACCACACCTGTTATCCTGTCCCCATCCAATATTACATCTATTATCTTTGTGTATAATAATAATCTGCAGCCTGACTTAAGAACCATTTCTTCTGCTGATATTTTTAATACCTCCGGATCAAAAGGTGTACAATGATCATGTCCTCTTAATATGAATGAACAGTATGTACTACCTGAACGCACTTTTGACGGATGGATTGCTCCTCCGCGTTCCTCCATATTTCTCACAAGCTCATCAAATATTCCTTTTATCACCTGTACTTCTCCGGTTGCATCATAACTGGTCATAAAGGGGCCCACCAAGCCTGTGGTAGCCATCCCCCCCAAACATCCATAGCTCTCCACAAGCATGGTGCTTACTCCCCTTCTGGCCGCTGCTGCAGCAGCTGCTATTCCGGCAGAACCACCGCCAACTATCAATACTTCTACTTCATCCGTTACTGGTATATCCTTTTTATAAACATATCCTGACATTTGTTTATCCTCCTTGGTTTATGTTTAATGAGCACTTTAGCGCCTTCCCCCGTTTTTCACAGCTCTGCTTTAAGTCAATACATCTTGCGAAGAACTGTATGTGTTTTGTGCGCAACACACATTTTTGTTTGCAAAGACACCTTTGCGTTTCGAGCTTTTTATTAACCTTTAATGCCGGTTCTTGTAATACCCTGTATAAAATATTTCTGCATTGAAAGAAATACTATTATTACAGTAACAATTGCACTTGAGGCTGCGGCCATAATGTAGTTATAGAACCTCGTCTCATCATCAAGCAGAGCCTGAAGCCCCAGCGGTATTGTATATAACTGCTTTTTTGTAATGAATATTAACGGATTTAGGTACTCGTTCCACATTGTTATAAAAACAAGAATTACGATTGAAATCATTGCGGGCTTTGTAACCGGAACTATTATCCGTGTCAGTATCACAAAATGGGAAGCACCGTCAATCTTCGCCGATTCAGGTAATTCCATAGGTATTGAAAGATAGAATTGCCTAAGCAAAAATATTCCCAAAACAAAGAACGAACCGGGTAGAATTAAGGCAAGATGGTTATTATACAGATTATACTTGTAGAATAACGCAAACCTTGGTATTAACGTGACCTGTGATGGTATCATAATAGTTGCCAGAAACATCATAAATATTGCATTACGCCCTTTAAACTCTATCATTGTAAAGGCGTAAGCTGCTGTTGTGCAAACAAACAATGCCCCGATTATTGTTAGGAACGCAACCTTTATCGAGTTATAATAGGCAATATAAAATGGATAGTATTCGTTTAGCCATACAAACTTGTAATTTGAAAACATAAGCTCGTCAGGTATCCACTTAATCGGGTATATAAATACTTCGCCTGCTTTTTTTAATGATGCGGACACCATCCAAAGCAATGGAGTAATAAACAGAATCGCTCCGGCGGTCATAATAACCGTTAATATTATTTTTACAATTATCTTTTTGTTTTCATTCTTTCTTTTTAAAAATTGACCCATTTATCTTGATACCTCCATTGTACTAAGGTAACGGCGAATATAATTGCAAACAGTACCATTGCAATAGCAGAAGCATAACCCATATGGTAAAATCTAAAAGCTTCTCTGTATAGTTGGTATACCAAAACAGTTGTGCTTGTCCCCGGACCTCCGCGTGTTAACAGGTTTACAGGGGCGAACACCTGAAAAGTACTTATTGTTTGGGTTATAACCAGAAAGAATGTTGTTGGTGTAAGTAAAGGAATGGTTATGCTTTTTAATTTTCTGTACCAGTTAGCTCCGTCAATGTTTGCCGCCTCATACAGTTCCTGCGGTAAATTTTGCAGTGCTGCTAAATATATGATAAGACAATACCCTATACGGGTCCACACCGACATGAGAATAATCGTGACCATTGCCCAATCAGGTGAAACCAGCCATTTCGGTGGGCTTTGCACTCCCAGCGCCATAAGGAGCTGATTAACAGGTCCCTGAGATGGATCAAACATTGCCATCCATAGCACAGACACTGCAACAGTGTTTGAAACATATGGTATGAAATAGGCCAACCTTAACACGTTTTTCATATAAACCATATTATTTAATATAATTGCGATAAGAAGGGACAAAATCAACGTGACCGGCACTACAACCAATGTGTATACAAAATTATTTTTTATGGAGGCATTAAACCACTCATCACCAATCATGCGGGTAAAATTTTCAAGCCCAATAAAATTAATATTATTAAAACCGGAGATTACATCCCAGTCTGTAAAAGCCAAATACACAGAAAACAGTATTGGAATCAACAAGAATATTGTAAAGCCTGCCAGGCTAGGTAATAAAAATAAATATCCGTATAATGTTTCTTTTTTTCTGTTCAAACGTTTCACCTCATTAGAGTGATATAAATGGTGCTTATAAGTTCAACCTTTCCACAGTATTTTTCTCTCCCTGCATAGCAGGCTACCAACTGCGGTTTGATGTCACACCTCAGCATGTCTGCACCAGCGTCTATAATTCGACCACCAAGCTGAGACGAAAGGATATCGTTGAATAATTCTAAAATATATAGTTGGCAGAAGCAATTCCATATGCACTGAGTTTAATGTGATATGTAATACATGGAGTTGTCTTCTGCCAACCACTAGCCATCAATGTCTATTAGTCTTCTCTTTTTATAGCCTCGTCTGCCCTTCTCTTCATGTTGCTGATGGCTTCGTCAACTGAAATTATATCAGACATTACTTTCTCAAATTCCTCTTTACCGATAACAAACAGTTGGTCATATGCGTCAAAATAGTTATCGGAGAAATGAACCGATTCGTAATCCAGAACAACCCTCTTAAATGCCTCAATATCAACTAATTTGCCGGTTGCTTTTGCATCGCCGAACATTTGGACAACAACAGCTTCTTTATCGGTGCCTGTGAATGAAGGAACGTGTCCAACCTGAGCAATTCTGCTTGAGTTATCAAGTCCCAACCATTTGATAAAGGCCCATGCAGCATCCTTGTCAACGGTATTGGTGTTCATACTAATGTAGCCAAATAACTTAAGACCGTTTGTGTAATTATGCTCCTGATCTGCTAAGGTTTTAGGATACGGTGCGAATGAAACCGTGAAATCACGGGGGTATTCACCCATGTTGTTTAAAAATCTTGCAGACCCTGATGTATCAACTATCATAGCGATTCTTTCCTGAAGTAGGAGATCGATTCCTCTTAAATTTGAAGCCCATATTTCAAGATACGGGAATGCTATCTTTTCAACATTCTCCATGTTATATCTCATCTCTATGGCTTGTTTGAAATAAGGGTGATCAAAGTTTGAAAGCTTTTCTTCATTGTATAAGGCATTTGAGCCAAGTACGGATACAGCAGGATATGTCCAGAAGTATTGATCCTTATGATCTGCGCATCCAAATACTTTGTTGACGCCTTCACCTTTAGTTAGCTTACGCGCTATGTCAAGATACTCGTCATATGTCCATTCCGCAGGAATTTCAATGCCTTCTGCATCAAACATATCCTTATTTATGGTAATAAATTCAGATATACAGGTAATTGGCAGTCCATAATATTGATCATTATACACATATGTTTCAGGTGAGAAGTCTCTCGAAACATCAATGCTATCTTTTGCAAGATAATCATTCAAACTGTAGAACAGCCCTTTTTGTGCTCTCGGTATGAATTTTTCAACACCGTAGTTTAATACGAGATCAGCTTCGCCTGCAAGCAGACTTACATCAAGAAGGGTGTTACCTTCTTCATTGTTTCTGAATTGATTGTACACAACTTCTACATTGGGGTATTCTTTGTTAAAATCTTCGATCCACGATGCAGGTCCACTGCCTTCACCCCACGCACACCACAGTGAGATTTTCCCTTTTACATCTGCTTTGTTTGTTTCGTTAGCCTGCTGAGTTTGACCTGTTGTGGGTGCTGTTGTTGGCGCACTTGTCTGATTATTCTGACCCGTCGGTGCACAACCTGCCAGCAAAGAAAGCGCCATAACAATAACCAATGCAAAGCTTAAGTAAGAAACCTTTCTTCTTGTCATACAAAAATTCCTCCTTCTTTCATGTAGTTTTCAGCAATTATCACTTCAGATATGTTGCAACACACTGCTTAAGAAAGGCCATTTCGTCTAATCCATAAAGTAATATGTTCAAGGCCTTGCTTTAGTTTTATTATATAAGTTATTTAAAATTAATGAATGAACTATTCACGATTTATTGTTCAAAATTCTGTCACAGAACTAACAATCTTCACTTTTTTGTTCTGATTCTTCACGTTTTTTACCGGAATCTAAAGAATTGTACTTATTTCTGTACTGCGTTGGCGTTAAATCGGTTATTTTCTTAAACACCCGCCCGAAATAGTTTATGTTTTCATAACCAATTTTCTCCGCAATGGTATAGTTAGGAAGATTGGTTGTTTTTATAAGCTCAATTGCTTTTTTAATCCTTATATCTGTAAGATATTCCACGAAGCTCATGTTCATGTCTTCTTTAAAAATACGACTAAGATAACTGTCGCTTACAAAAACATGTTGTGCAACACTTTTTAGAGATATATTCTTTGAGTAATTCATCTTTATATAATCGATTGCTAACATAATCTCTTTTCGGTATGCAGAATGTCTTGCATTTTCAATAAGGTTTACACAGTATTCACCGTATTGCAAAAGCATCTCTCTTGCTTCCGCAATAAATTCAACCTCGGTAATTTGTATATAATCGGGTTTATTTGTTCCACTATTATCCTTAATACTGTCACCATAATTCTTTAGAACAGCACCCATGCAATAATATATCTCCATAAATAATTGTATGCACTTTTCAACCGGAGGGCGGACTTTTTCAAGTTCATTAAAGATACTGTTAATAATCTGTTTTATACCGTTTGTATCACATATATCAAGATAATCTATTAAATCTTTTTGCTCCTTTGCGGAGAAAACCTGTACGCTCTCATCTGAAAATAGTCTCTCATGGTATTTGTATACAGTACCCGCACCGCTATAAAAACTGCTTTTACATGCATTAACGGCCTGAGCAAATGCAATATTCAGCTCAGAATAGTCCTTAAAAATTCTACTGATACCAACAGAAATGGATACATTAACAAATTTATTAACATATACTAATAGTTTTTGACTAATATCATATACAGCTTTTTCTATCCTGCCATATTTTTCATTGTCAAAGCAGAGTAAAACTACAAAGCCGTTTTCTTTATATTTGAACAAATCAAGTAATCCCTTGTCTTTAAGCTGCTGCTCCATCACACTTATAAGGGTTCTTTCTGCTTTTGCCCTGTCTTCGCCAATATTGTTAAAATTGTCTATTTTAACGTATATAAGTACTTTATGCGCACTGATATGAAAAAGCTTTACGTACTCATGATCTTTTATTTCTTCAGTTTGTTTTTCCCCATTAATCAAGCTTAAAAAGCAAGCGATTCTTTTACTGCGATCAGTAATATTGTCATTATTGATCATGAATAGTTCCGTGCCTTCAACCTTTCTTTCTTCTTTAATCTTTTTTGATACGGCAAGCAGCAGCTCAAGCAGCTCCCCCGAATCCATGGAAAGCTTCAGCACATAATCCTCAGCACCATATTTCATTGCTTGCCTACAAAACTCAAATTCGTTATGACAGCTTAATACAATAAATTTTACAAATGGGTATTCCGTCTTGGCAGTCTTAATAAGCTCTATACCGGATAGTTTTGGCATCATAATATCAGTTAAAACAATATCAGGCTTTTCACTATGTATCATTTCCATAGCCTCTTTGCCATCCGCTGCAAGACCAACAACCCTGAACCCGTTTTCCTCCCAATTAATAAGGGATTTTATGCCCGCTCTGACAATAATCTCATCATCTGCGATAAGTACCTTTATCACAAAAATGCCCTCACTTTTCTAAGGTATTCCATGGAACAATAATAGTTACTTCTGTTTCTGTTCCACAAATACTGTCAATTTTAAGACCATATTTCTCATTGTAGCTTAGAACTATTCTATCGTGTATGTTTTTAAGACCTACTCTTCCATTTTCTTTTGGATCTTTTCCACTATATAAATACTCTCTTATGGCTGTCAGTTTTTCCGGCTCAATTCCTGTGCCATTATCTTTTACTTTTATTACCAAATTGTCACCTTCTTTATATGCGATTATATCAATACGCCCTGTACCTTCAATGTTTTGAATGCCATGATATATGCTGTTTTCAACTATAGGCTGCAAAATAAACTTGAACACCCGGCAATCAAGTGCTTCCTCCTGTATATCATAATTAACCGAGAATTTATCGTTATATCTTATTTTTTGGAGATACACATAGTTTTTAATATACTTAATTTCTTGGCAGAGCTTTATTATGTCTTCCCCTTTTCCAATACTCTCCTCCATAATAGAGCCCAGAGCAGTAATCATCTTGGCTGCTTCATTTGCTCTGCTCATAATAGCAACGAATTTAATATTATTTAAAGTATTCAATATAAAGTGGGGGTTGATCTGCGCCTGAAGCGCTTTAAACCTTAGTTCCTGCTTTTGCTTTTGCTCCTCTTTAACATTATCAAACAGAGTCTTGATTCTGCGTGTCATTTTATTGTACTCTATGATAAGATCCTTTACCTCATCGCTTCCCTGTACAGGGAAAATTTTCCCTAGATCGTCCTCCTTGACCTTTCTCATATTGTTTCTAAGCATTTTAATCGGTCCTGTAATAGTTAAAGATATTAATACTGTTATCGTGGTAAAAATTATAAGCGTTAATGCTATAAATAAAGCAGTAGTCTTTCTTATATCGGTAATTTGCTTAAATATGCTGTCGTATGGAGTAAATGTGATAAGCTTCCAATCGGTTTTTCCAACCCTGGCGTAGTTTACGATGGCTTTTTCGTCATTAACATAATCAATGAAAAACCCTTCATCATTATCCAGAACTTTTTTATAAAAATCCTGCTTTCTTAAGTTGTCTCCAGAGAGGTTTCTGTTTGTAAAAGAAATAATTTCTGCCTTTTCATTTATAATGGCAGTTTCACTGTTTTCATCCTCATTTGTATTAGATATAATTTTATATATATCGTCCTCATAAATGCTGACCATTGCAGCTCCATATGCTCTTCCGTACCTGTCCACAAGAGCTGCGATAGTTAAAAGGTTGTCCTCGGTTTTTGTTATATAATCATAGTCATGAAAAATCCATACAAATTCACCTTTTGTCTCAAGAGTCTTATTATACCATTCCATAGAGTTTAAAAGCTCATATTCATTACTTCTGTATTGCCTCCATGATGTGTATATATTATTGTAAAAATCTGTAACTGTTATGTGTTTTTCAATTTTGTTCAGGTATAAGCTGTCGGTATCCATTAGGTTTATAATTGTTCTACCTCTCTCATAGCTGTTGTATTTTTCGGGAAAGCTTAATATATCAGCAACGTTTCTGTCAAGCGCAATTATTGTTACCGACCTCATCATTTCTCTGAATATACTTTCTAAGGTAATTGCCTTAATATTAAGGCTGTTTTGAATAGAATCGGATATTCTCTCCTCCATTATTTTTTCAATAGGCTTGCTCATAAAAAAAGAAAATATTGAAAACGGTATAATTAAAAATATAATGAAAGATATACTTATTTTGCTTTGTAATGTATTAAACCTGATATATTTTTTTAATAACCTCATAATATCCCCACGCATTAATTGCTTTTTCTAAAAACTGTCCAAATTCTACACATAACAATTATGGCACCATCGGTACCAAATTTAAGATATTATACAAATTCTGTTTTCCCATTTTAGCGATAGCTAAAACATATGACTTGAAACCATATTTTTGTTGAAATGTACACAAATATAATTTTATTGCATTAACTCATGCATTCCATACATAAAGACCTTCATACCGGTATTTTATGCATGAAATGTGCGCTCTCATAGAATCGGTAGCATGAGTCCATGCAGTGAAATTATATATATACTTTATTATAACAGAACATTTTTTTGTTTTCAATTGGTATGCATTGGAAGTGGGTTAATCCATATGACAAATTTTTGTTGAAAAATTATAGGATTTTGAATTGCTATAAATCATCGGTTTATATAAAATAAAAATAGCATTGTGCAAAGTAATATAACGAGGCTAAGATGGACCCCCGCCCCACTTCTTCGCATATTTTCAACCAATCTGGATGAAAAATGCCTGGTGGCCGGTACCAAAGTTATACAAAACAATAGCTTGTTAATCAGGTTACTCTGGTTAGTAAGGAGGGTTAAAATGAAATCAAAACAAAGATTAATGTCAGCCATAAACAGACAAATACCGGATCGTCTTCCTGTAACAACCCATCATATAATGCCTTATTTTTTAAACAAATACATGGAAGGCATGGATAATGACCATTTTTTTGCTGAAACAGGCTTAGATCCAATTATATGGATCACTCCTTATATGCCGGATGAAAAAAAGGGGCAGTTTCGGATTGATTCAAGCAATGAACCAGATATATTCAGCATCAGGAAAATATTTTCAGAAAAATGGCGCATTGAGGAGCAGGCTTTGGAAGATCCTAAATACAAAACCACACGTTTTTCGGTGCATACTCCAAAAGGAACCTTGACTACCATTCTTCAGGCTAACGAGTATACAGTTTGGGTTCTGGAGCCTATGATTAAGGAGAAAAAGGATATTGAGCTTATTGCCGAATACGCTGATACACCGCTATGTGATGTGGAAAGCGTTAATGAAACCGCTAAAAAATATGGTGACGACGCTTTAATCAGAGGGCATATATGCATACTTGACATATTTGGTCAACCCGGCTGTTGGCAGGATGCAGCCTGTCTTTTTGGTATTGAAAAGCTTATTTATGAAACCTATGATGACCCTGAGTGGGTGCATAAGTTTCTTGGGATATTGCGGGATAAGAAACTACATTACGTAAAATCCTTGAAAGGCGCAAAATATGATATTCTTGAGCTGGGCGGCGGGGATGCCTCATCTACCGTGATTTCACCATCCATTTTTAATGAGTTTGTAGCTCCTTACGACAGTGTTCTTATAGCTGCCGCCCATGAAGCAGGGCAAAAAATTGCATACCATACCTGCGGCGGCATGATGGCAATACTTGAAGATATCGCCGCTATGAATCCTGACGCTATGGAAACCTTTACCCCTTCGGGAATGGGCGGCGATGCGTCATTGAAAGAAGCAAAAAGAAGAATAGGTGATAAGGTTTGCATGATAGGCGGCTTTGATCAGCTTCATTTCTTCCAGAATTGTACTCCTGAAAAAACAAGGGCTGAGGTACGCAGGTGCTTTGAGGAGGCAGGAGAAAACGGCGGATATATTCTAAGCCCCTCCGACCATTTCTTTGATGCTGATGTTAAATTGATAAAAGCCATGGCGGATGAGGCTAAAAGATGCATGTATTAAAATCCTATGTGTGATGCAAAGGCTTCCTGATAGGCTGCTTTTCCTGTTTCCGCTATTGCGTCGGCTATTCTGCGCAATAGCGGGTTATTTATATTTTTCATTTGCTTTAACCGACTGCTGCTTAAGCTGACATTTGATATGGAATTATTATAAATATCAAGAGAATAGCATATGAGTTCAAGTTTTTCTCCATATCTCGATTTCAGCTTGTCCGCTATAAGAAGCCCCTCGGGATCCATATCCCCTGAATAGTATAGCTTTGATCCGTTTTTAACCGCCATATCCAGCAAGACATATACAGCCAGATTAGGTTGCCCGAAAGTACAAACAAGGGCTGTTTCTTTCTCCCGGCCTTTCTCAGTTAATATACTGAAAATAGAGGGGTTTTCAACAACAATAACTCTGCCACCGGGTGCGGTGATTTTATCTGTTTGACTGATTGAAGCAAGAGGCATGGACACAGTTTGCCATTTATCTCTGAAGCCTGACCAACCCGTATGCTCCGCTTCGTCTACATATGCTGTAAAGCCGCAGCACAAAACCTGATTTGATAAATCGTCAATCATAAGTCCTGCTTGATAGAACAACTCTGCTCTTTCCTGCGGGGAGCTCGGAATAGATCTGTCAAACAACCATGCAACCGCATATTGCAGAAGTTTTCCCATTCTGGTTTCGATATCAAACGCATGGGGGTCTTTTGTTATCTCAGCGGCAAAAACCGGCATTGACCTGAATTCCTTAACCTGAAACGGAAGTTCAATTAAGGCCTCACAAACCGCTGTCAAATCATTATATAATAGCTCTTCCAATTCGTTAAAACAACGCAAGCTATTACTTGATCCATTTTTTGCAAAACAAGCTATATTTTCATCACACCGTTTTGACGAAAAGGGAGAGCTTTTTTCGCCGCCTGATTTTGGCAATAGATACCGGCCACCTATAGAGGTAGAGCCGAGTTCCATCTTTGCTTCGTTATATCCTGTCAAAAGGGTAATATAGGCGTTGCCTTTTTGTGTAAATATGTCAAGTAACCATTCTTCGGCTTTTGTATTTTCATATAGCAGCATAATATCTATAAAAAAATCATTCTTAACATTTTCATACCGAATTAGTCTGTCTTTTCTGGCAATAACAGGACTTTCAAAGTACCCCTCCAGCAGTTTCGGTATTGATATACCCGCAAAACGTGAGTTATCAATAGCTTTTTGGAATTCAGACAAAAGAATTCGAGTTTCCTGGCTTTTAAGGTAATCCCTTCCGAAAAAACCTGTAAAAGCTTCTTTTTCTTCTGTGTCAAGAACCGCAAGCTTAACGGAACCCCCAATTCTTCCGAGAGACTCGCATTTATCCTTAATTAATTGTAAAAGGCGATGAAATCCCTTGTTGCTTTTAAAAAAATCAACGCACTGCTCCAACACCGGTTTCTTTCCCTCCTTTTCAGGCAGTATTACGTTCAGATACAAGGCTTCGAATTTTTCCATTCCAATGATACCTTATTACCGTTACAAAATCCGCATTATTTGGTCGTAACAGTTCACAAATGGATAGTGAGGGTACCGTTTCATAATCACCCCAGAGGTTCTGGGAGTTTATTATAAAATTCAGCTTTAGTTCTTCAAGAAGGCGGAACATATCAAGAATATTTATATCGTCAACACCGGCAAAGGCTTCGTCAAGGGAAATCATCCTCGGGCAATCGTTCCTCGCATTTTCATATCGTGCGTAAACAGCGGAAAACAAAGGAGCGTACATAGCCATTGCTTTCTCTCCGCCACTAAAAATGAAGAAAGCATTATTTGTTAATTCCCGTCTGTTTTCACCGGTCTTTTTAAAGTAAAGCTGGAATTCAAACCATTTGCGGTAATCCAGTATTTCTTTCATTATCAGATGAAAATTCTGCCGCTGTCCTTCATCCGACATTTTGGTTCTGGCTTGTTTTATTTTTGACCTAAAATGAGTGGTAAGAGACATCATGCTGCTGTCATCCAGAAGAGCAGCATCTGATTTTAATAATTCCACAAGCTCTCTGGTCCCCATCTGTTCTTCATTTTCAGCAGTCTTGTTTCTCCACGAAAGGCTGAAAGACAAGCCACTGGATGTATTCATAGACTGCATCAGCGTATTGATTTTGCCAATCCAGCGTTCACTGTGGTATATGCGTGCTCGTATTTTCTTCCCTACTGTGTTAATGAGAATATCCTCAAACAAATGCCGATCTTCTTCCAGTAAAAGCTTCTCATTCTGTTCAATAGACTGATCTATATATTCCATTAAAGTATAAAAATCCGACTCCCTACCCTCAAGCCTTGCTGTTAGCTCCAATCGGCGCCGGCTTGTGACAACACGGTTTATTTCCGGATTATCATTTCTCTTTTCCTCAAAAAGATACTGCATGGATACGTTATATTCAAGAAGAAATTGCTGGCCGTTATTATAGACTTCCTGAAGCTTAACCGCAAACTCTTCACGGGTTCTTTGTTCGTTTTCATATTGCTTAAGCTCTTTTAATACTGTTCTGCAGTTGTTATAAGGGGTGCTTCCCGTGTCGCTGGTCACATAACCCATCTTATACTCCTGCAAAAAGGTTTGTTCGTGATACCTGTTCAATTCCTCTTTAACTATAATATCCTGCTTAATCTGCTCCAGATCTTTATTGCGATTCTCCAACTCCGTATTAAGCTTACCCCCTAGAGTCGCTTTTTCAGGAATCAGTCTGTCTACTTCCCTGTATCTTCTGATACAATTATCAATTTCCCGTTCTATTTCCTCATGTCCCAATTCTTTTAACGTATTTTCATAATTAACTTTTTGTGCGGTAAGGTTTTCTTGTCTCCGTTTGAAACTTCCGAGATCATAAAGAATATCATCCAGATCATGAAGAAGTTCCTCTTGTTGATCCCTTAGATTTATTAATCTATATATTATATTTATATATTTATTATGTTGTATTATTAAATCCCCAAGCATATTACGGTATTTATCTAAGCCGTCATCGGCTTCCCTGTAGCTCTGTAACTTTAATGGTATTTCGCACTTACCGGCTGCCTCAATTACAAGTTCCTTGGCCTTTTTTAATTTTTGGAACGATACTTCGGCTAACTGGCCTTTCTCTTCCAGATCCTTAATGCAATTTTCAAGGCGGTACTCTTCATCTTTGACCATTCTATATGATTCTTCAAGGTCATCGCCCCTCGGGAACTTTTGAAATTCTTGTTTTAAAGCCTCCAGATCATGAATAATTCTATTTAATTCAACACCAATTATTTCTATTTCTTCTTCTTTCTGTGACAATTCCTTTTCAAGACGATTGATGTTTTCCAGCCGGAATCGCTTCCTGGCCTCCGCTCCGATAAATTTCGGAACCGTCATGTCGGACGTACAACCCTCAATAAGTCCGATACGATAATGACCTGACTCATCAAGATATGTTTTCTCCGTATCCGGATCAAGTAATATAGATTTCAAAATGTTGTCAATTTCCTCACAGGTAATTCCCTCTTCGATACATTGAACAGGCTTAAGAAGCTCCGATAGAGTATGAGCCATAAACTGAGGGTTTGGATTAAGGTACTTATCGGCCAGACCGGTTTCACCACAAAATACCTTATCTCCATGTTTTGATGATACAATCAATGCATCAAGAATTCCCATGTCATTTAAAGCCTCTTCAAGCCTGCCTTTAATCTGTTCAGGAACATGATCCGCAAAATCAACCGCCATGTAAAATGGAATATGCGGAATACCGTTTTCTTTTAGATGCTCACGGTTTTTTCTTACCTTTTCCTCCCTTTCCGGCTCCGGATCTTTAATACTTTTCCATTCCTCAAGCTCAATTTTAATTTTATTCTTTTCTTCAGCAAGCTTTCCCTTTTCACTGGCAACTCTACGCCTGTTCAGTTCCATGCCCTCTTCAGTTTCCCTATATGCTGTATGTGCATGTGAAATTATTTCATTGTATCCGGTTACCCTGCCATACTGCTGTACATCCCTTGACAGCGGCTGCATAAGTCTTTTCAGCTTTAAAAACGTATTTCCGTTATCCCATTTGTGAACAGTTTCAATAAATTCCTCTCTGGTTTCCTGAAAGAGATTTTCGTATTTTTCAAGGCTTCTAGCAGCTGTATCTTTATCTTTTCTTGCTTCATCCAGCTTTTTTAAACTTTCATCATACTCTTTCACACAATTTTGCTCTTCATCAAGAGCTTTCAATGTACTCTTGATTTTTTCCCTGTACAATCGGGTCTGATCTTTAATATAGTCAAAACTATATGGCTCTTCGAGCTTTTCTTTCAAGTCAATAACCACCATTTCAAATGGTGGTTTGATATTAGCCCTATAAGGGCTGA